>Ga0134100_1000124_pt1 | contig 91755 bp, 86 predicted proteins | sample 11_taG_2_FD_94444 | JGI IMG/M metagenome (GOLD analysis project Ga0134100, IMG submission 94444) | Switchgrass degrading microbial communities from high solid loading bioreactors in New Hampshire, USA - 11_42_5_180_A3 metaG | ecosystem: Engineered > Bioreactor > Semi-continuous > Anaerobic >...
ACACCCCGAGTTCCCGGGCAAGACGCCTCACCGGCAGGTTCGAGCTTTGGATGTAGCGCCGGGTCGCAGGGGTCGTGGTGGCGTTCTTGTGCAGTCGAACCATCATGACTTTTGCCTCCGTAGTTCCTCGATCAGCTCACGCATCGTCTCGCGACCTATGAATAATGCACGACGTCGCGGATCAATGCAATCGTCAGGGACCTGACACATAGCAAAAAGCGGCGCCACGCGGCGCCGCCGTCTTTCTTGCACGATCAGGGCGCTCAGCTCTCGCGGATGGCCTCGGCGACCATCTCGAGGGTATGGGCGTCCTCGATGGTGGGAAGATCGCCGGGGTCGCGCCCTTCGGCGAGCGCCTGCAGCGAGCGGCGCAGCATCTTGCCCGAACGCGTCTTGGGCAGCCCCTGCACGAAATAGACGCGGTGTGGACGCGCGATCGCGCCGAGGAGCTCATCGACCGTCTTCTTGACCTCTTCTTCCAGCGCCCGGCGCGCCTCGCGCGTGGCGATGCGCGAAGGATCCTTGACCACGGCGAAGGCCACCGGCACCTGCCCCTTCACCTCGTCGTGCACCCCGACCACCGCCACTTCGGCGATCGCCGGATTGGCCTGGATCGCCTCCTCGATCTCGCGCGTCCCCAGACGGTGCCCTGCGACGTTGATGACGTCGTCGATGCGCCCGAGAATGGTGAGGTAGCCGTTCTCGTCCTTGATGCCCCAGTCGGCGGTGGAATAGACGAGCGGCTCGCGGAAGAGGCTGAAGTAGGTCGACACGAAGCGCTCGTCCTGCCCCCAGACGGTGGCCAGACAGCCGGGAGGCAGCGGCGGCACGATGCCGACGATGCCTTTTTCGTTGGGGCCGCACTCGGTGCCGTCTTCGCGATAGACGTGCAGGTCGTAGCCGTAGACCGGCAGACCCGGCGAGCCGTATTTGATGGGCAGATCTTCCTGCACCCCGCGGCACAGGGCGAGGATGGGCCAGCCGCTCTCGGTCTGCCAGTAGTTGTCGATCACCGGCACGCCCAGGGCTTCGTGGATCCAGCGATGGGTGGTCTCGTCGAGCGGTTCGCCGGCAAGGAAGAGGTGCTTGAGCGAGGAGAGGTCCCGCTTCATGTAGGAAGGGTCCTGCTTCTTGAGCACCCGCACGGCAGTAGGCGCCGAGAACATGACGTTGACGCGGTACTTCTCGACGATGCGCCACCAGATGCCCGGGTCGGGGCGAAGCGGCGTACCCTCGTACATCACCGTGGCCATGCCGGCGAGCAGCGGCCCGTAGATGATGTAGCCGTGCCCGACCACCCAGCCGATGTCGGAGGTGCAGAACATCGTCTCGCCTTCGCCGCCGCAGAAGATGTGCTTCATGGAGCTCGCGAGCGCCACGGCGTAGCCGCCGGTGTCGCGCTGCACCCCCTTGGGCTTGCCGGTGGTGCCGGAGGTGTAGAGGATGTAGCTCGGATGGGTGGCATCGACCCACTCGACCGGCACGCGCGCCTCGCCCACTTCGTCGCGCAGCGTCGCATAGTCGAGGTCGCGCCCCTCGACGCGGGCGAAGTTGGGGTCGAGCCCGCGATCGACGATGAGCACTTTCTCGGGGGGAGATTGAGAAATCCGGCAGGCCTCGTCGAGCAGATGCTTGTAGGGGATGACGTTGCCGTTGCGCATGCCCGCTTCGGCGGTGACGACGAGCTTGGGTTTGGCATCGTCGATACGGGTGGCGAGCGAGGCAGCGGCAAAACCACCGAAGACGACTGAATGGATGGCGCCCAGGCGCACGCAGGCGAGCATGGCGAACGCGGCTTGCGGGATCATCGGCATGTAGATGAGCACCCGGTCGCCTTTCTCCACGCCGAGTTTGCGGTAGATCGCCGCCATGCGCTCGACTTCGCGCTGCAGCTCGCCGTAGGAGTAGGTTTTCTCCTCACCCGTCTCGGTGGAGACGTAGATGAGCGCCGGCGCGTCGGGGCGTTTAGCGGCGTGGCGATCCACGGCGTTGTAGCAGAGGTTGGTGAGCCCGCCCTTGAACCATTTGACGAAAGGCGGATTGCTGTAGTCGCAGATGAGCTCGGGCGCTTTCTCCCAGTGGATGAACTGCGCCTGTTCGGCCCAGAAGGCGTCGCGATCCTCGATCGAGCGACGGTAGAAATCCTGGTACTTGCCCATGTCCTCTCCCCGATGACAAAGAAATTCCGGAGCGATGCCGTCCGGTCTTGCGAAAGTTGTCTATTATAAGACATGGTACCAAAGGGGAAATCCCCGGTCTCGCGGCAGAACGGCGAAACCAGGGAGTTCTGGCCAAAAAGGGCTCGGCTTACTCGCCGCCGATGCGCACCACCGTGCGCCCTTTGGCGCGGCCGGCGATGAAGTCGTCGAAGGCGCCGGGCAGTTCGTCGAGTGTGATGACGCGCGTGATCTCGGTCAGCTTCTTCGGTTTGAGATCCGTGGCGAGCCGCTGCCAGACGATGCCGCGGGTGGGAAAGCCGATGTAGCCGGAATCGACCCCCAGCAGGCTCACACCGCGCAGGATGAAGGGAAAGACCGTGGTCTCGAGCTTGGGCGAGGCGGCGTTGCCGATGGAAGCCACCGTTCCGGCCTGCTGCATGGTGGCGAGCATCCAGTGCAGGATGGGGCCGCCGACGTTATCCACGGCGCCGGCCCAGCGGGATTTCTCCAAGGGGCGCGTGGCAGCGAAGTCGATGGTGTCGCGCAGCAGGATCTCGGCCGCCCCCAGCTCTTGCAGATAACCGCTCTCCTGCGCCTTGCCGGTGAGCGCCGTAACCCGATAGCCACGCCCGGCGAGCATCTGGATGGCGAAGCCGCCCACGCCGCCGGTGGCCCCGCTCACCACCACCGGCCCCTTCTCCGGCGCCAGGCCGTTGTCCTCCATGCGCTGGATGCCCAGGGCCGCGGTGAAGCCGGCCGTACCCAGCGCCATGGCCTCGAACAGATCCAGACCCTGCGGCAGAGGAATCACCCAGCCGGCAGGGATGCGGGCGTATTCGGCATAGCCGCCGTGGTGCGACACGCCGATGTCGTAGCTGGTGGCGATGACCTTGTCGCCGGGACGGAAACGCGGATCGCTCGACTCGACCACCGTACCCGAAAGGTCGATGCCGCCGATGCAGGGAAAGCGCCGGATGATCTTGCCCTTGCCGGTGGCGGCGAGCGCATCCTTGAAGTTGATGCTGGAGTACGCCACCCGGATGAGCACTTCGCCCGGATCGAGGACGTCGAACCCGACCTCTTCGATGCCGGAGCGCACCGCCCCGCCCTCTTCGCGGATCATGAGGCATTTGAATTTTGCGGGTAATTGTCGTTCTTGCGTCATGGCGACTCCTCCTTCGTGAATGAAACCGCAATCAGGGTGAAGTGCCGCGCTCGAGCACGGCAGCGAAAAAGCCGTCGGTGCCATGCACGTGCGGCGCCAGGCGCAGCACCGTCGGGCTGAAGCGATCGACCAGCACCTCGGCCGTCGGACTCTCCCATCGGGGAATCTGCTCGGGCACCCCCGCCTTGAAGAGCAGCGGCAAGGGATCGAGCAGGGAGAACCGCGGCTCCTGCGCGAGGAAGGCTTCGAGCACGGCCTCGTTCTCCTCGGGCAAGAGGCTGCAGGTGACGTAGACCAAACGGCCGCCGGGGCGCACCAGGCGCGCCGCGGCCGCGAGGATGGCGCACTGTTTTTCCTGCAGCTCGGCGATCAGCGCCGGGTGCTGACGCCACTTGAGATCCGGATTGCGCCGCAGTGTCCCGAGGCCGGAACAGGGCGCATCGACCAGCACGCGATCGGCCTTGCCTTCGAGCCGTGCGAGGCGCTCGTCGCGCTCATGCGCGAGCACCATGGGCTGTACGTTGGTGAGTCCGGAGCGCACGAGCCGCGGCTTGAGTTTGGCAAGCCGCCCGGCCGAGACATCGAAGGCGTAGACCTGACCGGTGTTGCGCAGCGCCGCGGCGAGTTGCAGCGTCTTGCCGCCCGCTCCGGCGCAGAAGTCGACCACCGTCTGCCCGCGACGGGGGGCTACGAGCAGGGTCACCAGCTGGCTTCCCTCGTCCTGTACTTCGAACATCCCTTCCTGAAAGAGGGGATGGGCATGCAGTGCCGGTTTCCCTTGCACGCGGATACCCAAGGGCGAGAAAGGGGTTGGCGCGCAGTCGATGCCGTCGGCCTGAAGCCGAGCGAGCACCGCCTCGCGCGTCGTCCGCCACGAGTTGACGCGCAGATCGAGCGGGGCCGGTCGGTTCGAAGCCGCGAGCAGCGCTTCGGTCTCTGCCGGGCCATAGGCGGCATCGAGCCGCTCGATGAGCCAGTCGGGCGCATCGAGCCGCTCGGCGCGCGAGAGCACGGGCGCGGCCGCCTTGCGTTCGGCGAGCCAGGCGCGTTCCCCTTTCTCCAACCAGGGCTCGAGGCGAGCGAGCGACCAGCCTTCGCCGCGCATGAGCCAGGCGAGCAGCAGCGCGCGCGGATTCGTACGCCCGGCCCAGGTTTCCAGACTGCGTCGATGCCGCAATACGGCATAGACGCGCTCGGCGATCTCACCGCGATCGCGCTGCCCCAAGTGGGGCCGCTCGCGGAAGAATCGCGACAAGACGGCATCGGCCGGTCGCTCGAAGCGCAGCGCCTCGGCGAGCGCTGCCACCGCCTCGGTCAGCCAGGGGGCACGCGGCGCGGTTTCGCCCGATGGGGCCTTTCGGCGACGGGAAGCGCTCATGACTGCAGCCAATGGTCGAACACGCCGTCTTCGGACTCGATGAGCAGGCGCACCGGTCGGGAGACGGGCTCGGATTGCCACCACACGGTCATGGCGAAATCGCCGCTGTCGGTGCGTGCCGTGATGCGCTGCACCGGGATTTCTCCCAGGCCGTCCACTTTCAAACGCTCCGGCTGTGGTTCGACGCGATAGCTCGCCTGCTTGATGCGCCTACCCGTGACCACGGCGATCTTGCCTTCCCGCGGTCCTTTCTGGCGCAAGAAACCGAGCTGGTGCATCAAGGAAAGATAGTCCTGCTCCTGATCGGTGAGGGGCAGCTCCTTCGTTTGCCCCTTGCGCGTGGTCCGCACGATGCGGGCATTCCAATCGAAATCGAGCAGCTCGGGCGGCTTACCCTGTCGATGGCGCTCATAGTGCAGCGGATGAAAACCCGTCTTCGCATCCCAGGTGCCGTTGCTCGTGCGTTTCTCATTGACCTGGGCGACCAGCGCGACCAGACCGGTGGTTTGTAATTGCAGGGTCATGGCGTAGCGCCCGTCGTCGCCCAGCGTCCAGGCGAGGTCGGCTTGCCCGATCTGTAGCCCCCTTTCGCCGCTCAGGACGCGATAAACGAGCCGCTGCGACTCGGCAGCGAAAGCGGATGCCGCAACGAGCATGCCAACAACGACCAGAATTTTCTTCAACATCATGACTCCAATGGCGGCCAGACGAGGGCCGCTTCTTGCACGCTGGCCGACACTCCCTGCAGCACGACGCGGCCGTCGGCCGTGAGCCGCAGGCGATCCTCGACGAACCAGCGCACCGCCTGCGGATAGATGCGGTGCTCCTGCGCGAGCACGCGCGCAGCCAGCGTCTCGGGGGTGTCGTCGGGCAGCACCGGCACTGCCGCCTGCACGACGATGGGCCCGTGATCGAGCGCCGGAGTGACGAAGTGCACCGTGGCCCCGTGCACGCAGCACCCTTCCTGCAGTGCCCGCTCGTGCGTGTGCAGTCCGGGGAAGGCAGGCAGCAGCGAGGGATGGATGTTCAGCATCCGCCCTTCGTAGCGGCGCACGAAGGGCGCTCCCAGCACCCGCATGAACCCGGCGAGCACCACCAGATCGGGCGAGAACGCGTCGATCGCCGCGGCGAGCGCCACCTCGAACGCCTCGCGCGAGGGGTGGGCTTTGTGATCGACCACGGCCGTGGCGATGCCGTGGCGCCGGGCGAATTCGAGGCCGGCAGCCTCGGGGCGGTTGCTGATGACCGCCGCGATGCGTGCGCCTGGAATGGCGGCGCGCACGATCGCCTCCATGTTGCTGCCGCGGCCGGAAATGAGGATCACCAGATTGCGCACACCCGCTCCTTTCACGCCGGCTTCACGATAAACTTGGATTGTAGCGTCTACCGCCAAGCCCCATGCCCCGTATCCACCTGCTGCCCGACGCCCTGATCAACCAGATCGCTGCCGGCGAAGTCGTCGAGCGCCCTGCCTCCCTCGTCAAGGAACTGGTCGAGAATGCGCTCGACGCCGGCGCCCGTGCCGTGGCGGTGACGCTCGAGCAGGGCGGCGTGCGCCGCGTCCGCGTCCAGGACGATGGCCACGGCATCGCGCGCGAGGAGCTCGCGCTCGCGGTCATGCGCCACGCCACGAGCAAGCTGCACACCGCGGAAGACCTGGAGCGCATTGCCACGATGGGTTTTCGCGGCGAAGCGCTCGCGGCGATCGCCTCCGTCTGCCGCCTGACGATCACCTCGCGCGCTCAGGGAAGCGAGCACGCCTGGCGGTTCGACGCCGTAAGCGGCGAACTCGCCCCGGCGGCTCTGGAATCCGGCACGGTGATCGACTGCGCCGACCTTTATTACAACACGCCGGCGCGGCGCAAGTTCCTCAAAAGCGAATCCACCGAATACGCCCACTGCGAAGAGGCCCTGCGCCGCGTGGCCTTGTCGCGCCCAGAAGTAGCCTTCGCGCTCAGCCACAACGCCCGCAGCGTGCTGCACCTCAAGCCAGGCACCCCCGAGGAGCGGCTCGCCGCCCTGCTGGGGGAAACGTTCATCGAACGCAGCCGGGCCGTGGAGGCCGAGGCCGGGCCGGCTCGGCTCTTCGGCCGGGTGATCGAACCGCGCCACGCCGATCAAAGCCGACCGCCGCAATACTGGTTCGTCAACGGCCGCTTCGTGCGCGATCGCATGCTGACCCAGGCACTGCGCCAGGCCTACGCCGACGTCCTGCACGGATCACGCCAGCCCGCCTTCGCCCTCTTCCTCACCATCGACCCCGCGCTCGTCGACGTCAACGTCCATCCGGCCAAGATCGAGGTGCGCTTCCGCGATTCGCAGGCGGTGTTTCGCTTCGTGCTCGACGCGGTGCGCCGGGCGCTGGCGCCGAGCCGCATCGCGCTCGAAGCGCTTGAAGAAACCGATCGGCGAGGGAGCCCCGAATCTCTCGGCACGGCGCCCCTGCCGCAACAGCCAAGCCTACCCTACTCTTCCCGGAGCGGCGCACCGGCCTCGCGCCCGGCCCCCTATCCCGCCTCGCCTCCCCGCGCCCCCGCCGGTTCGCGCCTGCACGACGCCGCCGCCGAGACTGCCTATCTCGCCTTCGCCCGCTCGGCCCTTGCCCCAACGAGGGAAGCGGACGGCACCTCGGCCGTGCGACCGGTCGCAGAAAGCACCGAAAAGGGCTCGCCGGAAATTCCCGCCCTGCCGGCTGCCACCAGCACCGACGACGCCCTCGCCCCCCCGCCGCTGGGCTACGCGCTGGCGCAACTGCACGGCATCTACCTGCTCGCGCAAAACGCCGCCGGACTCGTGCTCGTCGACATCCACGCCGCACACGAGCGTATCCTCTACGAAGGGCTCAAGGAGGCATGGGATCGCACCCCGAGCGTGCAACGCCTGCTCGTGCCGCTCGTGCTCGCGGTCGATGCCCGAGAATATGCTGCATGGGAAGAACACCGTGAAACGCTCGAACGGCTGGGGTTCGACGTCGGCGCCCTGGGTCCCGAGCAACTGGCCGTGCGCTCGGCCCCTTCGCTCCTCGCCCAAGGTGCGCTGGAACCCTTGGTGCGCGCCCTGCTGCACGAACTTTCCGAGCTGCCGCAAAGCCTTGCCGTCGAATCCTTCCGTGATAAGATTTTAGCCACGATGGCCTGTCATGGAGCCGTACGGGCCAACCGCCCGCTCACGCTCCCCGAAATGAACGCGCTCCTGCGTGCCATGGAGCGCACCGAACGCAGCGACCAGTGCAATCATGGCCGCCCCACCTGGGTGCAACTGAGCCTCACCGAGCTCGACCGCCTCTTCCTGCGCGGACGCTGAACGCCCGCAGCTCTTCTGGCCGCTCAGCCCCACCCCCAGCGGTAGAGCGCATAGGCAAGGAGCAGTGCCGCCACGCTCGCCCAGCCGAGCCGGTCGATGATGCGGTGCAGCCTCGCCTCCATGCGCTCGCCGCCCCAGCGCATCAGCGCCGCCACGAGAAAAAAGCGCGCGCCGCGCCCCACGAGCGAGGCGAGCGTAAACGGCAGCAGCGCCATCTGCGCCACCCCGGCGGCGATGGTAAAGACCTTGTACGGGATCGGCGAGAAGCCGGCGATGAACACCGCCCACGCTCCCCAGGCGTCGAACCATGCCCTTGCCTGCAGATAAGGCTCCCAGTACGAAGAACCCTCCAGCCAGGGCCGGATCCCCGCGAACGCGAAATAGCCGATGGCGTAGCCGAAAAGCCCTCCCAACACCGAAGCCACGGTGGTCAGCAAGGCCAAAGCCCAGGCGCGGCGCGGCGCGGCCATGGCCATCGGCGCGAGCATCACATCCGGCGGCACCGGAAAAAACGAGGATTCGGCAAACGACAGCAACGCCAGATACCACGGCGCGTGTGGATGGCGCGACCAGCGCATGGTGCGCGCGAACAGCGAAGAAAAGATCTTCATCGACGAAAATGGCCTGGCGGGATGAGAATCGGCCGGATTCTATGCTATAGAAAAGAAAATGTACATACCGCCACCCCCAAAGGACGAGGTCACCAACCGTCCCCTTATCCCCTGGCTGCTCGGCCCTACCGCCGGCGGCAAGACGGCGCTCGCGCTCGGGCTCGCCGAGCGTTTTCCGCTGGAGATCGTCAGCGTCGACTCGGCGCTGGTCTATCGCGGCATGGACATCGGCACCGCCAAGCCCACAGCCCAGGAACGGGCGCGCGTGCCGCACCATCTCATCGATCTCGTCGAACCGGAGGAAGCCTACGGCGCGGCGCGTTTCCTTGCCGATGCGCTCGCCGCCATCGAGGGAATCCTCGCGCGCGGGCGGCTGCCGCTGCTCGCGGGCGGCACCATGCTCTACTTCAAGGCGCTCAGAGACGGCCTCTCCGACCTTCCTCCGGCCGATCCGCGCCTGCGCACCGAGCTCGACGCACGCGCGGCACGCGAGGGCTGGCCGGCGCTACACGCCGAACTCGCCCGCCTCGACCCGCAGGCCGCCGCCCGGCTCGCTCCCACCGACGCGCAGCGCATCCAGCGCGCACTCGAGATCGTCCTTCTCACGGGCGAACCGCTCGCTGCACGCTACGCCCGCCGCACCCCTGCCGCCCACGGTTACCGCTGGCTGCCGCTCGCGCTCGTGCCGACGGATCGCGCACGGCTGCACGAGCGCATCGCCGAGCGCTTCCGCGCAATGCTGCAAGCAGGATTCATCGAGGAAGTGATGCGGCTACGGCAGCGCCCGAACCTCACCCTTTCCCACCCTTCCATGCGCGCCGTGGGCTATCGCCAGGTCTGGCACTACCTCGAAGGCACGATCGGGCGCGAAGCCATGATCGACGCCGGGATCGCCGCCACGCGGCAACTGGCCAAACGCCAGCTCACGTGGCTGCGCCAGTTCGGCGAAACCTGGCCCGAGCTGCGCCGCTTCGACCCCTTTGCGCCGGACACGCCGCAGCGCTTGGCTGCGGCGCTGGAGGAGGCGTTTTAGGCTGGCGAGCCCACGATGCGCGCCTGCGGCTCATCCCCTACCCGCGGCACCACCTCGCCGATGCGATAGACCGTCTCGCCCTGCGCCCGCAGCAGTCCTTCTGCCGCCCCGGCCTTCTCGGGCGCGACCACGAGCACCATGCCAATGCCGCAGTTGAAGACGCGCGTCATCTCGGCCTCGGCCACCTCGCCCTGCTCCTGCAGCCAGCGAAAGAGCGCCGGCCGGGGCCAACTGCCCAGATCGATGTGCGCGGCGAGCGGTTCTGGCAGGATACGCGGCACGTTCTCCCTGAGCCCACCGCCGGTGATGTGCGCAAGCCCCTTGACGGCCTCGGGCAGCTCGCGCAACAGCGCCAGGATGCTGCGCACGTAGATACGGGTGGGTTCCATCAGCGCCTCACGCAGCGGCTTGCCGTCGAGCACGAGTTCGGCATCGCGCGCCGCATCCACCCCATGGCCCGCCTTGGCGAGCACGCGGCGGACGAGGGAATAGCCGTTCGAATGCGCCCCGCTGGACGCGAGCCCCAAGAGCACGTCGCCGGCGGCGATGCGCGAACCGTCGAGGATGGCTTCGCGCTCCACGGCCCCGACCGCGAACCCGGCCAAGTCGTATTCGCCTTCCGGATACATGTCGGGCATCTCGGCCGTCTCGCCGCCAATCAGCGCACAGCCGGCGAGTTCGCAGCCGCGCGCGATTCCGCCCACTACCCGCGCCGCCACCTCGACGTCGAGCTTGCCGCAGGCGAAATAATCGAGAAAAAAGAGTGGCTCGGCGCCTTGCACGAGGATGTCGTTCACGCTCATCGCCACCAGATCCTGCCCCACCCCGTCGTGCATGCCCCAGGCGAACGCGAGCTTGAGCTTGGTGCCCACGCCGTCGGTGCCGGAGACGAGCACCGGATCGCGATAGCGCCCACCCAGCGCGAAGAGCGCGCCGAAGCCGCCGATGCCAGCGAGCACTTCTGGGCGCATGGTGCGCGCCGCCAAGGGTTTGATGCGTTCGACCAGGGCATCGCCCGCGTCGATATCCACTCCGGCATCCCGATACGTCAGTCCCGTCACAACGGCTCCTCTTGCTCAGCTTCCGGTTCCCCGGCGATAATTGGCACCTATATATCACAAGGCGGTCGTTCCGACCGAACCCTCGCACATGGCGCACGACGCAAAATTGTACGATACCGCATGAACGGCGCACCCTCCTCCCGCGCAGAATTTTGGCTGTGGGGCGGATGTGCGGCGCTCTTCGCGCTGCTCTTCTACTCCCTGCTGCCGGTGCTCACGCCGTTCATCGTCGGCGCGGTGCTCGCCTACATCTGCGGCCCCATCACCGACCGGCTCTCCGCCCTGGGCCTGCCGCGATCCTTGGCGGCCTGGCTCACCATCATGGCCGTCGGGCTGGTGCTGGTGACCCTCGTCCTGCTCGTGCTGCCCATTTTCTGGCGCCAGATCGCCGTCTTCATCCAGCAGCTGCCCGACCTGCTGGGCCGGCTCGACACGCTCTTGCAGGACCTGGGGCGGCGCATCGGGGTCGACATCGATCGCATCGACCCGGAGTTCGTGCGCGACTGGCTCAAGGAACACTGGGCGAGCGCCCAGAGCTGGCTGCTGGTGCTGCTGGGCAAGCTCAAGAGCGGCGGCGCCGTGCTCGTGGGAACGCTCATCGACCTCGCCCTCATCCCGCTGGTGATGTTCTATCTGCTGGTGGAATCGCCGCGCCTGCGCCGCGCGTTGTTGCGCCTGCTGCCGCGCGACTGCCAGCAGCCGGTGGCAAGGAAGATGCGCGGCATCGACCAGGTGCTGGCCGAATTCCTGCGCGGGCAGCTGTCGGTGATGATCGCGCTCGCTTTTTACTACAGCATCAGCCTGAGTCTGGCGGGGCTCAATTTCGCCCTGCCGATCGGCGTCATCACGGGACTCGTCGCCTTCATTCCCTACGTGGGCTACGGCACGGGAGTGGTCCTGGCCACCTTGGCCACCCTGCTGCAAGGGCCGGAGCTCGGGCTCGTGCTGCCCGTGGTCATCATCTTCGCCCTCGGTCAGGCCCTCGAGACCTATGTGCTCACCCCCTATCTGGTGGGCGAGCGCATCGGGCTGCATCCCTTGGCGGTGATCTTCGTGCTCATGGCCTTCGCCCACTGGTTCGGCTTCGTCGGTATGCTGATCGCGCTGCCCACCGGCGCGGTGCTGCTCGTGGTGTTGCGCGATCTTCTCGCGGCATGGAAGCGCAGCACCCTCTACCGTGGACGTCGGGGGAAAGGCCCTTGAGCACCCAGCTCGTGTTCGATTTCTTCGACGACACCGTGCCGACCTTCGAGCGCACGGTCATCGGGCGCAACGCGGAGCTGGTAGCGGCGCTGCAGTGCCTGGTGCAGACGCGAGACGGCAATCCCCTGCCCGCCGCCCATCTCTACCTCTGGGGCGACTCAGGCAGCGGTCGCACGCACCTTCTGATCGCCACCGCCGAGTTCGCCCAACGCCACGCTCGCCCCGTACACTACTTCGCCGCAGAGCATTTCGCCGGCGAAGCGCTGCCGGAGACGCCTGAGGCGATCCTTCTCCTCGACGACGTGCAGCGCGCCCCCCCTGGGCTGCAACATGCGCTCTTCAACGCCTACAATCGCGCACGCGAACTCAAGCAACGGCTGGTGGTGAGCGGTGACGCCCCGCCGCTGCGACTGGCGCTGCGCGAGGATCTGCGCACCCGCATCGGCCAGAGCCTGGTGTTCCACGTCGAGCCACTCGACGATGCGCAGCGGCTCGGCTTCCTGCAGCAGTGGGCCCAGGCACGCGGCATGCGGCTGGAACGCGACGTAGCCACCTACGTGCTGCACCGCATCGAACGCGACCCGCGGCGCCTGGCCGCTTTCGTCGCCGCGCTCGACCGGCGATCGCTCGAGCGCCAGCGTCCCGTGACCGTGGCGCTCGCGCGCGAGGTGCTCGCCGAGCTGGAGGCGGAACCGCTTCGGGATGAATCTGGTCTATCAAACAAGGAATGATGGTGAACCTCTCGCTCTTCGATCTGGACAACACCCTGCTTGCCGGCGACTCGGATTTCGAGTGGGCGCAGTTCCTGATCCGCAAAGGACTGGTCGACGCCGAGCTCTATGAAGCGAAGAACGCCGAGTTCTACGCCCAGTATCAGGCGGGCACGCTCGACATCCACGCTTTCCTCGATTTCCAGCTCGCCCCGCTCGCGCGCCACGAGCGCCGCACACTGGAGGCGCTGCACGCCGAATTCATGCGGGAAGTCATCGAACCCATGATGACGCCGGCGGCCAAAGCCTTGGTACGCGAGCATCTGGCCGCGGGCGACGTGGCGGCGATCGTCACCGCCACCAACGCCTTCGTCACCGGACCGATCGCGCGCGCCTTCGGCATCTGCCACCTCATCGCCACCATCCCCGAGCAGCAAGACGGACGGTTTACCGGCCGCTGCCGCGGCACGCCGGCCTTCCAGGCGGGCAAGATCGCGCGCGTCGAATCCTGGCTCGAATCGCTGGGCCTATGGTGGACGAGCTTTTCCCGCACCACCTTCTACAGCGACTCGCACAACGACCTTCCCTTGCTCGAACGCGTCGACGAGCCCGTCGCCGTCGATCCGGACGAGCGGCTGCGCATGCACGCCCTGACCCACGGCTGGCGCATCTTGTCGCTGCGCGAAGCCTCGCCCGCGACGTGCTGAGAAACCCATGATCCGCAAACTCATCAAAAAAGTCATCGCCAAAGTCACCAAACCGAGCGCTTCGGTGCCGGCCGTCTTGCCGGCCGCGCGCTACGGCATCACGCCCGAGCACATTTCTCCCGGCGCCCGTCTCGTGTGCGAGACGCTGCAGCGCCACGGCCATCAGGCGTACGTGGTGGGTGGCGCGGTGCGTGACCTGCTCTTGTCGCGCACGCCCAAAGACTTCGACGTCGCCACCGACGCCCATCCCGAGCAGGTGCGTGCCCTTTTTCGCCGCGCCCATATCATCGGACGCCGCTTCAAGATCGTGCACGTCTATCACGGCAAGGAAACGGTGGAAGTCACCACTTTCCGCGGCCTGGTCGATCCCGAGCGCGCCCCGGTGGATGCACACGGCAGGCTCCTCGACGACAACGTCTTCGGCACGCACGCCGAAGACGCCCAGCGGCGCGACTTCACCATCAACGCCCTCTACTACGATCCGGTGGCCGGCGTGCTGCACGACTTCCATCACGGCGTGGGCGACATCGAGGCGCGTACCCTGCGCGTGATCGGCGACCCGGAGCAGCGCTACCGCGAAGATCCGGTGCGCATGCTGCGTGCCGTACGGCTCGCCGCCAAGCTCGACCTCCTGATCGACCCGGCGGCCCGCGCCCCCATCCGGCGGCTCGCGCCGCTCCTGGAGAACGTTCCGCCGGCGCGGCTCTTCGACGAGATCGTGAAGATCCTCACCTCGGGTTACGCACTCGCCTGCCTCGAGCGGCTGCGCGAGGAGGGCTTGCACGGAGGTTTGCTGCCGGTGCTCGATCTCGTCTTCGCGCATCCGAGCGGCGAGCGCTTCGTGCGCCTTGCCCTGGAAGACAGCGACCGACGCATCCGCGAGGGCAAGAGCGCCTCGCCCGCCTTCAGCTTCGCCGCCCTGCTGTGGCCGCGCGTGCTCGACGAATGGCGCCGGCGTCAGGCCCAGGGCGAACCGGTCTTCCCGGCGCTGGAAGCCGCAATGGACACCGTGCTGGAGACGCAGGCCGAGTCGCTCGCGATCACGCGCAAGCTCGCCGGCGACATCCGCGAGCTGTGGATGATGCAACCGCGCTTCGAGCGGCGTGCCGGCAAGGCCCCCTACCGCCTCGTCGAGCAGCCGCGCTACCGTGCCGGTTGGGATTTTCTCTCGCTGCGTGCCAAGGCAGGGGAAGTGCCGGAAGAATTGCCGCGCTGGTGGCAGCGCTTCGCCCACGGCGACGAGGCCGAACGCGCGGCGCTGCTGCGCGAAGCGCGAAGTGCCGGTGAACCGCCGGCCAAACGCAAGCGCCGCCGCCGTCCGCGCAAGGCAAACGCGGTCGAACCCGGGACGATCGCAGTCACTCCCACGCCGGACGCGCCATGACCCCCGTGCTTGCCTACGTCGCGCTCGGAGCCAATCTCGGCGAAGCCGAAACCACGGTACGGGCGGCGATCGCCGCCCTGGGGCGATTGCCCGGCACGCAGCTCGTTGCCGCCTCCTCGCTCTACCGCACCGCGCCGCTCGAAGTCCCCGAGCCGCAGCCGGACTACATCAACGCCGTAGCGCGCCTGGCTACGACGCTGACGCCGCATGCCTTGCTCGACGAACTCCTCGCGCTGGAAGCGCGCTTCGGCCGCGTCCGTCCCTACCGCTGGGCGCCGCGTGCGCTCGATCTCGACCTGCTGCTCTATGGCGACGTCGTACTCGACACCCCCCGCCTCACCCTGCCCCATCCGCGGCTGCATCGGCGCGCCTTCGTGCTCGAACCGCTGCTCGAACTCGATTCCTTCCTGGAAGCCCCTGGCCTGGGGCCGCTGTCGGCCTGGCGTGCGCGGCTGAGCGACCAGGACGTCGAACGCCTCCTGCCCCATCCCGCATGAACGCGCTCTCCCACCCCCCTCTCTGGCTGCAAACGGCGCTGCTGCTTTCCGCTTCCAACCTCTTCATGACTTTTGCCTGGTACGGCCATCTCAAGCATCTGGCCGACCGGCCGTGGTGGTTCGCCGCGCTCGCCTCCTGGGGCATCGCCTTTTTCGAGTACCTGCTGCAGGTGCCGGCCAACCGCATCGGCGCCCAGGCGCTCGCCCTGCCGCAGCTGAAGCTGATGCAGGAAGTCATCACGCTCGCCGTCTTCGTGCCGTTTGCCGTCTTCTACATGAAGCAACCGCTCAAGCTCGACTATCTCTGGGCCGCGTGCTGTCTGCTCGGCGCCGTCTATTTCACCTTCCGGACGACCTGACCATGCTCGACAAGGCCCGCTATCTCGTCATCGAAGGCCCGATCGGCTGCGGCAAGACTCGGCTCGCGCAGAAACTGGCCGAGGCGCTCACCCTGCAGCCAGCGCTGGAAGCGCCCGAGCGCAACCCCTTCATCGCCCGCTTCTATCAACACCGCGAACGGTGGGCGCTGCCCTTGCAGCTCGACTTCCTCTTCCAGCGCCTCGAAGCGCTCTCGAGCGTGAGCCAGATGCTCGCCGCCGGGCAGCGCGTGGTGAGCGACTTCATGCTGCAGAAAGACACTCTCTTCGCCGAGCTCAACCTCGAGGCGGACGAATACGCCCTCTACCGGCGGATCCAGGAGCGGATCGTCCCGGCAAACCTCCCCAAGCCCGACCTCGTCGTCTACCTGCAGGCGCGCCCCGAGACGTTGGCCGAACGCGTCGAGCGCCGCGCCTGGGCGGCCGAGCGCGGCATCTCGCTCGATTACCTCACCGACGTCTGCGCCGCCTACGCCCGCTTCTTCTATGAGTACGACGCCTCCCCCCTCTTCATCCTGGACGCGGAGGTACTCGATCCCATCCACGAATCGGGCGATTTCGCCCTTGTGCTCGAACGCCTGCGCGAGATGCGCAGCCACCGCGAGTATTTCGGCTACGCCTGAGCGGCGCGGGTTGTGCGCCGCGGCGAAATGCGCCACAATCGCCCGCACCATCGCTGCACGGAGGAAGTCATGAGCGCCCAACCCTTGGACGACAAGCCCGTCACGCTCACGCGGCTCGCCGAGATGCGCGCCGCCGGCGAGAAGATCGCCATGCTCACCTGCTACGACGCGAGTTTCGCCACGCTCTTGGAGCGCGCCGGCGTCGACGTCCTGCTCGTGGGCGATTCGCTCGGTAACGTCGTACAGGGACAAAAGAGCACCCTGCCGGTGACGATGGCCCACATGGTCTATCACACCGAATGCGTGGCCCGCGGAGCCCGGCGCGCCTTCGTCGTCACCGACCTGCCGTTTGCCTCCTACCAGGAAAGCCCGCAGCAGGCGCTACGCAACGCCGCTGCCCTCATGGCTGCCGGGGCGCAGATGGTCAAGCTCGAAGGCGGGCAGGTGATGGCCGAGACGGTGCGATTCCTCGTCGAACGCGGCATTCCGGTGTGCGGGCATATCGGCCTCACGCCGCAGGCGGTGCACCAGCTCGGCGGCTATCGCGTGCAGGGGCGCAGCGAGGAAGACGCACGCCGCCTCCTCGAAGACGCCCTGGCGCTGGAAGAAGCCGGAGCGACACTCCTCGTCATCGAGATGGCCCCGCGTACCCTGGGTGCCGAGATCAGCGCCAAACTTTCGCGCACGGCCACCATCGGCATCGGCGCCGGGCCTGAGTGCCACGGCCAGGTCTTGGTACTGCACGACATGCTGGGCATCTACCCCGGGCGCAAGGCGCGCTTCGTCAAGAATTTTCTCACCGGCCGCGATTCGGTCGAGGAAGCGGTGCGCGCCTACGTGCGCGAAGTGAAGGAAGGGACGTTTCCCGCCCCGGAACACTGCTACTAGAGGCTTTAGAGGCTTGCCATGACCACGATTGCACCGCTCACGACCGTGGCCGAAGTCCGCGCCCTGCGGCCCTCCCTGGGACGCGTGGTGCTGGTGCCGACCATGGGCTGCCTGCACGAAGGGCACCTCGCCCTCGTGCGCCAGGCCAAGACGCTCGCCGACACGGTGGTGGTGAGCATCTTCGTGAACCGCCTGCAATTCGGCCCGAACGAGGATTTCGAGCGCTACCCGCGCACCCTGCCGCGCGACCTGGAGCTGCTCGCCGCCGAAGGCGTGCGCCACGCCTTCGCCCCCAGCGAAACGGAAATGTACCCCGAACCGCAAACCTACACCGTGGCGCCTCCGCCCGAGCACACCGACATCCTCGAAGGCGCCGTGCGTCCCGGGCATTTCCGCGGTGTGGCCACCGTGGTCACCAAGCTCTTCGGCATCGTGCAGCCCGAAGTCGCTCTCTTCGGCAAGAAGGACTACCAGCAGCTCATGGTGCTGCGCAACCTGGTGCGCCAGCTCGCCCTGCCGGTGACGATCGTCGCCGGCGAGACGATGCGCGCCCCCGACGGCCTTGCACTCTCCTCGCGCAACACCTATCTCTCAGAAGCCGAGCGTGCCGAAGCCCCGCGCCTCTACCGCGTGCTCACGCGCATCGCCCAGGCCGTGCGCGCCGGGGCCACCGACCATGCTCGGCTGGAAACGGAGGCGATGGCCGAACTTGCCGCCCACGGCTGGCAGCCGGACTACGTCACGGTACGCCGCCGCGCCGACCTGCAGCCGCCCGCACCGGGCGAGCAGGAACTCGTCGTGCTCGGCGCCGCGCGCCTGGGCAGCACGCGGCTCATCGACAACCTCGAGATCTGACGGGAACCGACATCAGCGCGGCGTGTAGCGCAACCCCACGAAAGCGCTCAGTCCCGGTGTGTTGTAGCCGCGCACGCTCTCGTAGTCCTTGTCGAAGAGGTTGTCGATGCGCGCCTCCAGCTTCAAATCCGGCGCGAAACGATAGCTCGCCACGAGGTTGAAGAGGCTATAGGCGCCGAGCTCGCCGCCGCCGGCCGTCGCGGCTTCCGGACGCCGCCCCATCCCCACCCATTCGAGACCGGCATCCCACGCGCCCCAGCGGCGCCACAGCGAAGCGCTGGCGCTGTGCCGCGCGCGGCGCGCCAGCGCTTTGTCGCTGGTCTCGTCGGTCGCCTGCAACCAGTCGTAGCTCGTGCGCCACTGCCAGGCGCCCGCCGTGCCCTGCCAGGCGAGCGTCGCCCCCTCGAAGTGCGCCTTGCCGACGTTGATATAGCGTCCGCCCCAGCTGTCGGTCGGCACCCAGTCGATCAAATTTCTCACCCGGTTGTAATAGTAGGTGAGCGAAGCGGACTGCTGGCCCCGCTCCCAGACGATCGCCGCTTCGCGGTTGCGTCCTTTCTCCGGCTCTAGAGTCGCGTTGCCGGAATAAGGGTCGAAGAGCTGATAGAGCGAAGGGGCCTTGAAGGCGGTCCCAAGGCTCGCGTGGGCGCGCCACTCGGGGCTGATCTGGTAGCCGTAGGCGAGGGCGTAGGTATCCTGGCCGCCGAAAGTCGAATGCTGGTCATGCCGCGCGCTCAGCTGCCAGCGGTGCAGCCCAAGGTTGGCGCTCCAGGCGGCCACCGCCGAGTTGATGGCGATGGATTCTTCGCTCGAAGCATCGCTGCCGAGCGGCGCTTTCTGCTCGAAGCGCTCCAGCGCGAGCATCGCCCGCCCCAGCGGCAGGGACACGTCGTTCTGCCAGCTGTATTCGTCGTTCTCGGTGCGCATCCGGCTGGGCCAGGAAGAGACGTATTTGTGCCAATCGAGGGCATGGCCGATGCGCAAGGTGCTCGTCCATGCGTCGGCGAGGGCGTTGCGCGTATAGACCTGCCACTGTTGCGTCCGGAAATCCTCGTAGGCGTTGACCTGGCTCGTGGGCGGAATTTCGTCGTAGTGGACTCGGCCCCGGTTTTCCCGCAGCACGAAACCCATCTCATGACCGGCCAGCGGCGTGAGCATGAGCGAAGCGGTGCCGCCGCGGTTGCGATAGGCATCGTCGTCCGCGTCGCGCCCGGAGGCGTTCTTCATGGCGGAAAAGCCACCGCTATAGCTTTGCTGAAAATCCGCCCGCAAGCGGATGAGTTCGTTACCGGCGGAGAGACCGACGCTGCCCTGCGCCGTGTCGTATGAACCGTAACCAGCGAAGGCCTCGGCCGACAAACCGGGTGCGCCGCGCCGGGTGAAGATCTGGATCACGCCGCCGATGGCGTCCGCTCCGTACATCGTCGCCGCGGGTCCGCGCAGGATCTCGATCCGATCGATGTCGGCAAGCGACAAAAACCGCAGGGGCGAGCCGGCCAGGTCGAGCGAGTTGATCGGTACGCCATCGACCAGCACCTTGGTCTGGTCGGGGCGCGTGCCCCGCACGAAGAGGCTGGTCGACGTCCCAGGCCCCCCGTTGCGCGTCATCTGGACGCCGGGCTGACGCGCGAGCAGATCGACCACAGTCTCGCCCCCCGCGCGCTCGATCTCATCACGCTCGATCAGCGTGACGTCGGCAAGGATCTCGGAGACCCGCGTCTGCTGCCGCGTGGCCGTGACCACCACCGGCTCCAGCGCCTCCTGCGCCCCGACCTCGAAAGGAAAAGACGACAAAAGCAGGCTCGGCGGCAGCGCGGCCGCCAAAGATTTGACGAAGCGATTCACATGATTCCCCTCGGCCGGCCACCCCGCCGGCCCGAATGGAAAGCCCACCGCAGGCGAGCACCTCGCCTGCGCCCTGCGTTTCTGGCCGGTCTCCGGGCTTGCGAGATTTGACGCGCCGCCTTCCCGGGCCCAAAGAGCCCAGTGGCGTTTCGGCGCACCCGCACTCGCCTACCGTTGCGGGGGCAGCAGCGGCTTTGCCGGAAGCACTCCAGCGCACCGCTTTCCCGTTTCACCGCGCCGGGAGAACCCCGGCCGCGGCACCAGAAACGTGAGGGCGAATTCTACCTCAAGGCGCCCCGACCTCGCCGTCGGCCATGCGATCGAGGATCTCGCGCACCTCGGTCGAACGGACCTGGCGGCGGGTCGCCTCCAGCACGGGCGCGAAGGACGCACGATAGGGTTCGGCCCAACGCCGCCAGCGCTCCAGCGTCCGGGCCAGGCGCGATCCCACGATGGGGTTGGTCGCATCGAGCCGCAGCACCGCCTCCTGCCAAAAGGCCCAGGCCAGCTCGCCGGCGGCGCAGGCTTCGGCAAGGTTGTTGGCAAAGAAATTGAGTACCAGGGCATAGACCTTGTTCGGGTTGGTCCAGCGAAACGCCCGATGCTCGGTCAGACGCCGCACGCGCGCAAGCACCACCCCCGGGGCAGCGTGCCACGACCAGCGCATCGCCTGGCGGGCGAACCATTTGTCGAGCACCAGCTCGTCGTCGGCGTAGCGCGCCTCGAAGGCGGAGAGCAGCGCCTCGCCCACCGACTCGTCGGGATGCGCGAGCGCGGCATCGAGCGCCGCCAGCCGCTCGGTGAGGTTGTCGGCGGCGGCAAACGTGCGCGAGCAGCGTTCGTCCTCACCCAGCAGCGCCTCCATGCGCCAGGAAAACGCGGCGAGTGCACGCCGGCCGGCCTCCAGCGGATCGTAGCGGTAGGGGCGAGCGGCTCCGGAATCCCGCCAGCGGGGCCACAGCTCGGCTCCAGCCCGGGCGAGCGCGAGCGAGGCGCGCACGAGGGCGGCACGCAGGCGCACCGGGTCGGCCGGCGTCATCGCCTCCAGCAACCAGCGCTCGCTGGGAAGCGCCGCGGCCTTGACGCGGAACATCGCATCGAGCGACTCGTCGGCGAGGAGCTGCCTCCAGGACGCGACGAACCCCTCGTCCAGCGTCTCGGCTTCACCCCGCGCCAGCCGCAGCACCTGGCGCTGCGCCCAGCTCTGCGCCGCATCCCAGCGGTTGAAGGCGTCCGAATCGTAGGCCATGCGGTGGCGCAGCGCCTCGTCCGGCTCATCGAGCATCAGCCGCACCGGTGCCGAAAACCCGCGCAGCAGCGAAGGCACCGGCTTCGGCCCTGGCGGCAGACCGACGAATTCGAGCGCGAGCGTCTCCCCCGTCAGGGTGAAGAGGCGGGTCCTCGCCCCCACCGCGGTGTCGCGCGGCGCGATCGGCCGCATCCCTCCGGCTGGCGGCGCCTCGGGTTCGGGCACGGCATCGCGCTCGTCGGCGAGCACGAGCGGCAGGTCGCGCCCGTCGGCACCGAGCAGCCCCAGGCGGATGGGCAGCACCACCGGCCCTTTCTCCGGCTGTCCCGGCGTAGGCGGAGTGAATTGCCTCAGGCGCAGCCCGTAGCGCCCCGCTTGGCCGTCCCAGTCTTCCTCCACCACCAGCCGCGGCGTGCCCGCCTGTTCGTACCAGCGCAGGAACGGCGTCAGATCCACGCCGTTCGCCTCGGCCATGGCCGCGACGAAATCCTCGCAGGTCACCGCCCGACCGTCGTAGCGCTCGAAGTAACGGTCCATCCCGGCGCGAAAGCCTTTTTCTCCCAGCAAGGTGTGCAGCAGCCGGATCACCTCGGCGCCCTTTTCATACACGGTGGCGGTGTAGAAATTGTCGATCGCCCGGTACGCCTGCGGGCGGATGGGATGCGCCATCGGCCCGTCGTCCTCGGGGAACTGCGCCGTGCGCAGCGTCTGCACGTCCTCGATGCGTTTCACCGCCCGGGCCGACGCCGCCCGTTCGGGCCCAGCCGCCTCGGCCAGCTGGTCGGCGCTGAATTCCTGCTCGCGGAACACCGTGAGCCCTTCTTTCAAAGTGAGCTGGAACCAGTCGCGGCAGGTGATGCGGTTGCCCGTCCAGTTGTGGAAGTACTCATGCCCCACCACGGCCTGCACCGCGGCATAGTCCGCATCGGTGGCCGTCTCGGGGCTCGCCAGCACGTACTTCGTGTTGAAGATGTTGAGCCCCTTGTTCTCCATCGCCCCCATGTTGAAATCCGACACCGCCACGATCATGTAGCGGTCCAGATCGAGCACGCGGCCAAAGCGGCGTTCGTCCCAGCGCAGCGCCGCCTGGAGCGACTCCAGCGCCCAATCCGCCCGCGGCAAGTGTTCGGCCTTGACCCACACCTGCAGCAAGGCCCGGCGCCCGTCGGCCAGCGCCACTTCCCGCTCGAGCGCCTGCAGGTCGGCCGCCACCAGCGCGAAGAGATAGCACGGCTTGGGGAAAGGATCCACCCACACCGCGCGATGCCTTCCGCCGGGCAAGCGCGCCGTCTCCTGCAGATTGCCGTTGCTGAGCAACACCGGATAGCGCGCCTCGTCCGCTTCCAGGGTCACGTGGAAACGCGCCATCACGTCGGGCCGATCGGGAAACGGTGTGATGCGGCGAAAGCCCTGCGCCTCGCACTGCGTGAAAAGCCCCGTGCCCGAGCGGTACAGCCCCGAGAGCGCCGTGTTGCGCGCCGGATGGATGCGCACCACGGTCTCTACCCACGCCTCGGGGCCGCGTGCGCCGTAGAGCCGCAGGCTGGAGGCGTCATACACGAACCCGCGTTCACCCGGTCCGGCCAGCGGCGACAGCGGCTCGCCATCGAGCGTCACCGAGACGAGCTCGAGCTCCTCGGCATCGAGTACGACCGGTTCCTCTTCGCTCACCCCTTCGCCGCGCACGCAGTGCAGCCGCGCCCGCACCTCGGTCGTTTCCTCGTCGAGCGCAAAGGAGAGCCACGCCTCGCGCACCGACCACTGCGGCGGCCGGTAATCTTCGCGTCGGATCAGGTTTTCCGTCATGGTTTGCTCCTCATCGTTTCGGTGGCAGCAGCACGACTCGCGTGCCTGCCAAGCGGTCATGCAAGAATTGCCCCTCGGCATCGACGAAGGCCCATAGCACCCCAAGCCCCGTCAACCACGAAGGCCAGCAGAGCAGGTAGCGCCACAGGCAGCGCCGCAGGCCCGGGGGCGCACCGTTGCACTCGACCAGCCGCAGGCGCCAGGTCTGCATCGCCAGCGTCGCCCCCAGGCGCCACCAGCAACCGACGAAATAGGCGCCCAACAGCATGAAAAGGTGCAGGAAAAGCCAACCGCCAGAAGCGATCCTCCCCCAGACCGTTCCAATCAGGATCCACGGCAGCATGAATCCGACCCCCACGATGCCGCCCAGGAGCAGCAGCTCGTAGAGGGCGGCGGCAAGCCGCCGTGGCAGCGGCGCGAGCACGGCCACGATCTTGCGCCCTTCGTCTTCCATTCTTCGCTCCGAAATCGTCAATGCAGATGCCACCACGCATAGAAGGCCGCACTGCTCGCCACCACGTTCAAGGCCGCCTCGGCGAACCCTCCATTGGCGAAGAGCCGAAAACCCACCCGCCGGCGCCACGGCCAGAATAGGGGGATCCCGCCGTCGGTGAGGAAATCGCCAAAAAGGTGCGAGGCGTAGCCCGCCGCGAACCCCAGGCCGATCGGCATCGACACGAAACAAAAGAGCCCTCCGCCCACCAGCGCGAGAAACGCGAGCGAATGCGTCAGCCCCCGATGCCCGGCGATGCAGCGCACCAGCCACGACACGAGCGGCATCGCCCGCCCCATGCGCGAATGCGGGTGATCCACGTCAGGGAAGAGCCCTCCGACCACCGCCGCCGCCATCCACAGCATGAACTCGTTCGCCCCGCCCACCGGCAGCCGCCCCACCCCTGGCAGCGGCACCACCTGCACTGCCGCCCACGAGGCGCTGCCGGCCAACACGGCCCAGAGCAAATGCGATTTGTACGTCATTGCAGGATGATCATCGTTACGTTCGGTTTTCGCGCCGGCGCTGACGCGGCGCCCTTCCCCCTCCCTCATCGGGCGCAGACTGTACCATTTCCGGCGCCGCTACTGCGCCCTCTCCTCCACTGCCCCCTCGCAAAAGCCCACCAGCGTCCCCGGCGGAATCGGCGTCCAGGTTTCGTTGTCGGTGAGCGGCGTGGTGGCGATCACCGCCACGCGGTCCTGCGGCGTGGTCACCTCGCTGAAGTCCATCGTCAGGTCTTCGTCGCACAGATGCGCCGCGGCAAAGGGCGCCTGGCGCACCCGGTAGCACAGGCGGGTCGAAGCGTGCGCATAGAGCCGCTCGCCGTTGGAGAGCAGGAAGTTGAATTCCCCGTGCGCGGCAATCTCCCGCACCGTCTCGCGCAGCGTGGCGAAGAGCGCTGCCGGCGTCGGCGGCCCATCGGGGAAACGCCGCGCCAAGGTATCGAGCAGGTGGCAAAAAGCCCGCTCCGAATCGGTATCCCCCACGGGCAGGAAACGTCCGCTCAAACGAGGCGCGTAGTCGAGAAGGTTGCCGTTGTGCGCGAACACCCAGTAGCGGCCCCACAGCTCGCGCACGAAAGGGTGCGTGTTCTCCAGCCGCACCACCCCTTGCGTGGCCTTGCGGATGTGGGCGATCACGTTGAGCGAACGGATGGGGTAGTGGCGCACGAGCTCGGCGATCGGCGAATCGGCGCTCGGCTGCGGATCGAGGAAGACGCGCACGCCACGCCCCTCGAAGAAGGCGATCCCCCAGCCGTCGCGGTGGTGATCGGTGCGCCCGCCCCGCGCGCGGAAGCCGGTGAAGGAAAAGCAGATGTCGGTGGGAACGTTGCAGTTCATGCCGAGCAGCTGGCACATGGACAGACCTCGCAAGCACGAATCATGGGTTCGACGAGCGATAGTCTAACGCAGACGAAACCTTGCTTGACCGTGCGCACTCCCATCGTTATAATTTCATGTTCTCTCATACCCTTTTTCGGAGCAGCGCCATGTACGCGGTCATAAAAACCGGCGGCAAGCAGTATCGCGTCACCGTCGGCGAAAAGATCAAAGTAGAACAGATACCTGCTGAAGTGGGCGCCGAAATTTCCCTGGACCAGGTCCTGATGGCCGGTGAAGGTGATTCGGTGAAAATCGGCACGCCCGTGCTCGAAGGCGCGCGCGTGAAGGCCACGGTCGTCGCCCACGGCCGGCACCCCAAAGTGCGCATCTTCAAGATGCGTCGCCGCAAGCACTACCAAAAGCACCAAGGCCACCGGCAAAACTACACCGAATTGCACATCCAGGCGATCGAAGCCTGATCCCCTTGCGCGAGGACAACCACCATGGCACACAAAAAAGCGGGCGGCAGTTCCCGTAACGGCCGCGACTCCGAATCGAAACGGCTCGGCGTGAAGCGCTACGGCGGCCAATTCGTGATCGCCGGCAACATCATCGTGCGGCAGCGCGGCACCCAGTTCCACGCCGGCGACAACGTCGGCGTCGGGCGCGACTACACGCTCTTCGCCCTGAAAGACGGCATCGTCGAATTCACCGTCAAAGGGCCGAAGCAGCGCCGCTACGTCACCATCCGGCCGCTCGAAGCCTGATTCACCGCGCCGCCCCTGCGGCCTGAGGAAAGCCTCGTCCGGCGTACCGGGTGAGGCTTTCCCTCTTTGGAAGACCCATGAAATTCATCGACGAAGTCCGCATCGAAGTCATTGCCGGCAAAGGGGGCGACGGCTGCGCCTCGTTCCGCCGCGAGAAATTCATCCCCAAGGGCGGGCCCGACGGCGGTGACGGCGGACGCGGCGGCAGCATCTGGTTCGAGGCCGACGAAAACCTCAATACCCTCATCGACTACCGCTACACCCGCCTCTTCCGTGCCCAACGCGGAGAAAACGGCCGCGGCAGCGACTGCTACGGCGCCTCCGGCGAGGACATGACGCTGCGCGTGCCGGTGGGCACCCTGATTTTCGACGACGAGACCGGCGAGCTCCTCGCCGACCTCGCCCGGCCGGGCGAGCGGGCGCTCATCGCCAAAGGCGGCCGCGGTGGGCTGGGAAACCTGCACTTCAAATCGAGCACCAACCGCGCCCCGCGCCAGCGCACGCTCGGCGAGCCGGGCGAACACCGCCTGCTGCGCCTCGAACTGCGCGTGCTCGCCGACGTGGGGCTCCTGGGGCTGCCCAACGCGGGCAAATCCACCTTCATCCGCGCCGTCTCCGCCGCGCGGCCCAAGGTAGCCGACTATCCGTTCACCACGCTCCACCCCAACCTCGGCGTGGTGCGCACCGACGTGAACCGCAGCTTCGTCGTCGCCGACATCCCCGGCCTGATCGAAGGGGCGAGCGAAGGCGCCGGGCTCGGTCACCGTTTCCTGCGCCACCTGCAGCGCACGCGCCTGCTGCTGCACCTCATCGACCTCGCCCCGCTCGACCCGGAGGCCGACCCGGTGCACGACGCGCACGCGCTCGTCGAAGAGCTGCGCCGCTACGACGAAGCGCTCGCGGCCAAACCCCGCTGGCTCGTGCTCAACAAGATCGACCTCATCCCTGAGGACGAGCGCGAAGCCCGCATCGCCGCGTTTCTCGACACCTACGGCCCCGCGCCGCGCCATTTCGCCATCAGTGCCGCCACCGGCGAAGGCTGCCAGGCGCTCGTCTACGCAGTGCAGGAAGCGCTCGAGGCGATGAAAGCCGAAGCGCCCGCGCCGCAGGATCCGGAAGACGTCTTGGACGACCGCGACGAGACCGAGCATGACGCATCCTGACCGCCGCGCAGCGCTCGCCACCGCCAGGCTCCTCGTGGTCAAGGTCGGCAGCGCGCTCGTCACCGCCGACGGCCGCGGCCTGGATCACGAGGCGATCCGCGGCTGGGCAGAGCAGATCGCCCGCCTCTTCGAGGAAGGGCGGCGCGTCTGCCTCGTCTCCTCGGGGGCGATCGCCGCCGGCATGCAGCGCCTGGGCTGGGCACAGCGCCCCAAAGAGACGGCCCTGCTGCAGGCGGCCGCCGCCGTCGGCCAGGCCGCACTCGTCGACGCCTACGAGCACGCTTTCCGCCCCCACGGGCGGCACACGGCCCAGATCCTCCTCACCCACGCCGATCTGGCCGATCGCACGCGCTATCTCAACGCCCGCAGCACCCTCAAGACCCTGCTCGATCTGGGCGTGGTACCCATCATCAACGAGAACGACACCATCGTCACCGACGAGATCAAGTTCGGCGACAACGACACGCTCGGCGCGCTGGTGACCAACCTCATCGATGCCGACGCCCTCTTCATCCTCACCGACCAGCAAGGGCTCTACACCGCCGACCCGCGCCTCCATCCCGAGGCCGAGCTCGTGGCCGAGGGCAACGCCGAAGACCCGCGTTACGCCGCCATGGCCGGCGGGGCCGGCTCGAGCATCGCCAAGGGCGGCATGATCACCAAGATCCGCGCCGCCGCCCGCGCCGCCAAGAGCGGAGCGCACACCGTCATCGCCTCCGGGCGCGAGCCCGAGGTGATCGTGCGCCTCGCACATGGCGAACCGCTGGGAACGCTCCTCTACGCCGAGCGCAACCGGCTCGCGGCGCGCAAGCAGTGGCTCGCCGACCACCTCAAACTCGCCGGCAGACTGTACGTCGACGCGGGGGCCGCCCGGGCGCTGCGCCAGGGCAAGAGCCTGCTGCCGGTCGGCGTCACCCGCGTGGAAGGCGAATTCGTGCGCGGCGCCGCCGTCGCCTGTCTCGACCCCGAAGGGCGGGAGATCGGCCGCGGTCTCATCAACTACAGCGCCGCCGAGGCGCGGGCCATCCTCGGCCTGCCCTCGAACCAGATCGCCGAGCGCCTCGGCCACGTGGACGAACCCGAGCTCATCCACCGCGACAACTTCGTGCGCACCGGCTGAGCGTCAGCGCCGAATCATCGCAGCCACCCCAGGATCACGCTCAGCGTCAAGGCCGAGGCCAGCGTGGTGAGCGAAATGAGCCGCGCCACGGCCGGCGCGTCGCCCCCGAGGCGGCTTGCGAGGATATAGGCCGAACTCGCAGAAGGCAGCGCCGCAAAGAGGATCAGCATCTGGCGCGCCAAACCCTCGATCCCCCACCACTGCGCCAACCCCCAGGCGACGAGCGGCAGCGCCAACAGCTTGATGAACACGATGAACCACGCCCCTGGCTTGACGAAGGAACGATCCAGGCGCAAGGCCGTCCCCACGCCAAGGAGCCCCATGGCCACCGCCGCGGATGACAGGCGCCCCAGCAGCGTATCGACCGGCGCGGGCAACGGCAGACCCGCCGCGTGATAGGCGGCACCGGCCAGGGTGGCCAACACCAGGGGATTGGTGAGCAGCGCCCGCACGGTGGCCCGAACCCCTCCCCGGCTCATGGAGCCCACCGCCAAGACGTTCGCCAGCGGCACCATCGAGCCGCACAGCGCCCCCATGAGGGCCGAGCCGCTCGCCCCGGCCAGTTGCCCCGCGAGCGCCATGCCGATATAGGTGTTGAAGCGATAGGCGCACTGGATCTGCGAGGCCGCCCGCACCGCATCCGGGTCGATCGCGCGGCGCAGCATCCACCCCAGGGCAAAGCCCGCAATCACCGTGACCGCCGCCGCTCCCACCAGGGCCACGGCATCCGCGCCCAAGATCGGCGCATGGACGAGCGAGCGGAAGAGCATGGCCGGAAAGAGCACGAAATACACCAGCCGCTCCACCCCGTTCCAGAATTCCGGCTGCACCATCACCCGGCGTGCGAGCAGCGCCCCCAGCACGATCAAGGCGAAATCCGGCAGGACCAGCGCGAATCCCTCTCCCATGTGCCCTCCTCTCCTGGTTCAGTCGCCCATTGTACGGCTTGAGGCAATGGGAAAAATCTCCTTGAAATCCCCCGCTCCCGCCCCCATAATGGATCGACGACCCCTATCTGCGGAGCAAACAGGCATGACCGAAGAAACCCGACGCACCGAACCGATCGATCAGCCTCAAACCCCCGAGGCAGCCAGTGCGAACGAAAGCACGGCCAATGCCAACGAAGAAAAAACCGACGTGATGCCCAGCCTCGAAGAGATGCTGCGCATCGCCGAGCAGAAAGCCGCCGAACACCACGATGCCTGGCTGCGGGCCAAGGCCGAGGCGGAAAACGTCCGCCGCCGCGCCCAGGAAGAAGTCGCCAAGGCGAGCAAGTTCGCCAGCGAGCGCTTCGCCGCCTCCATGCTGCCGGTGAAAGACAGCCTCGAGGCCGCCCTCGGCACACCCAACCAGACTTTGGAAACCCTGCGCCAGGGGGTGGAACTCACCCTGCGCCAGCTCGAAAACGCCTTCGAGAGCGCCAACGTGCGCCAGATCGATCCGCAGGGCGAAAAATTCGACCCCCACCTGCATCAGGCGGTGGGCATGATCGAGAGCGAGGCCGAGCCCAACACCGTCGTGCAAGTCCTGCAAAAAGGCTATCTGCTGCACGAACGCGTACTGCGCCCGGCGCTCGTCATGGTCGCCAAGCCCAAGTCCGAACCGGAAAGTACCAAGGGCGGCGAGCAGGGCGCCTCCTCTTGAAAAACCGGCTCCTCGCCGCCATCTGAACTTCAACCGAATCCAAACGAGAGGAACGCATCATGGGAAAAATCATCGGCATCGATCTCGGCACCACCAATAGCTGTGTGGCCGTGATGGAAAACGGCAAGCCGAAGGTGATCGAAAACTCCGAGGGCGCGCGCACCACCCCCTCGGTGGTCGCCTATCTCGAAGACGGCGAAATCCTGGTGGGCGCCCCGGCCAAGCGCCAGGCCATCACCAACGCCGCCAACACCATTTACGCCGTCAAACGCCTCATCGGCCGCAAGTTCGACGACCCGGAAGTGCAGAAGGACATCAAGCTGATGCCCTACAAGATCGTGCGCGCCGACAATGGCGACGCCTGGGTCGAAGTGCGCGGCAAGAAGATCTCGCCGCAGCAGGTCTCGGCCGAGATCCTGCGCAAAATGAAGAAGACCGCCGAAGACTATCTCGGCGAGGAAGTGACCGAAGCCGTCATCACGGTGCCGGCCTACTTCAACGACGCCCAGCGCCAGGCCACCAAAGATGCCGGCCGCATCGCCGGGCTCGACGTCAAGCGCATCATCAACGAACCCACCGCCGCGGCGCTCGCCTACGGCATGGACAAGAAGCCGGGCGACTCCAAGATCGCCGTCTATGACCTCGGCGGCGGCACCTTCGACATCTCCATCATCGAGATCGCCGAAGTCGACGGCGAGCACCAATTCGAAGTGCTCTCCACCAACGGCGACACCTTCCTCGGCGGCGAAGACTTCGACAACCGCCTGATGGACTACATCGTCGAGGAGTTCAAGAAGGAACAGGGCGTCGATCTCAAGAAAGACCCCCTGGCGATGCAGCGGCTCAAGGAAGCGGCCGAGAAGGCCAAGATCGAGCTCTCCTCGAGCCAGCAGACCGAGGTAAACCTCCCCTACATCACGGCGGACGCAAGCGGCCCGAAACACCTCGCCATGAAGATCACGCGGGCGAAGTTCGAGGCGCTGGTCGACGACCTCATCGAGAAGACGCTCGAACCCTGCCGCATCGCCCTCAAGGATGCCGGGCTCAAGGTCTCGGACATCGACGACGTCATCCTCGTCGGCGGTCAGACCCGCATGCCCAAGGTGCAGCAGAAAGTCAAGGAATTCTTCGGCAAGGAGCCGCGGCGCGACGTCAACCCCGACGAAGCCGTCGCCATCGGCGCCGCCATTCAGGCGGGCGTGCTGCAAGGGGAAGTCAAGGACGTGCTGCTTCTGGACGTCACGCCGCTGTCGCTGGGCATCGAGACGCTCGGTGGCGTGATGACCAAGCTCATCCCCAAGAACACCACCATCCCGACCAAGGCGACGCAGATCTTCTCCACCGCCGAGGACAACCAAACGGCCGTCACCATCCGCGTCTTCCAGGGCGAGCGGGAACTCGCGCGCGACAACAAGCTGCTCGGGGAATTCAACCTCGAGGGGATTCCGCCTGCGCCGCGTGGGGTGCCGCAGATCGAGGTCACTTTCGACATCGACGCCAACGGCATCCTGCACGTGTCGGCCCGCGACAAGGCCACCGGCAAGGAGAACAAGATCACCATCAAGGCGAACTCCGGTCTCAGCGAAGAACAGATCAAGCAGATGATCCGCGACGCCGAAGCGCACGCCGAGGAAGACCGTCGCCTGCGCGAGCTGATCGAGGCGCGCAACCAGTGCGACGCGCTCATCCACTCGGTGCGCAAGAGCCTGGAAGAGCTCGGCGACAAGGTGAAGGCCGACGACAAGGAGAAAATCGAGGCGGCCCTCAAGGAAGCCGAAGAGGCGATGAAATCCGACGACAAGGGTAAAATCGAGGCTGCGATGCGCAAGCTCGGGCAGGCGAGCGCCGAGATGTCGCAGCACCTCTACGGTAGCGGCGAAGCGGGTGGCGCGACCGGCAGCGCCGGCGCCTCGTCGAGCCAGCGCGCGGGCGACAGTGACGTGGTCGACGCCGAGTTCACCGAGGTCAAGGACGACAAGAAACACTGACCGGCCCTGCCCTGCACCCTGAAAGCCGAGCCCGCGTCGGACCCTTCCGGCCGGGCTCGGCTTCATCATGATTCCACACGGGCGAGACGATGGCACAACAAGACTATTACGCGATCCTCGAGGTGAGCCGCGAAGCGACGGCGGCCGAGATCAAGAAGGCCTACCGGCGCCTGGCGATGAAATACCACCCGGACCGCAATCCCGGCAACAAAGAGGCCGAAGAGAAATTCAAGGAAATCCAGCGCGCCTACGACGTGCTGAGCGACGAGCAAAAGCGCGCCGCCTACGACCGCTACGGGCACGCCGGCGTCGATGGCGCGGCCGCGGGCGCTGGGGCGGCCGGATTCGACGACTTCGCCGAGGCCTTTTCCGACATCTTCGGTGACCTCTTCGGCGGCGGCCGGCGCGGCCGCTCCCAGGTCTATCGTGGCGCCGATCTGCGCTACCAGCTCGAGATCACGCTCGAAGAGGCCGCCCACGGCACCACCAAGACCCTCCGCATCCCCACCACCGAGACCTGCGACACCTGCCACGGCACCGGCGCTCGCCCCGGCACGCAGCCACGGGTGTGCCCCACCTGCGGCGGCGTCGGCCAGGTGCGCATGCAGCAAGGCTTCTTCTCCATTCAGCAGACCTGCCCCGAATGCCACGGCAGCGGCAGTATCGTCGCCGATCCCTGTCCCGACTGCGGCGGCGCCGGACGCGTGCGGCGAACGCGCACGCTGGAGGTGAAGATTCCCGCCGGCATCGACACCGGCATGCGCCTGCGCCAGAGCGGCTATGGAGAAGCCGGCATCAACGGCGGCCCGCCGGGCGATCTCTACGTCGAGATCCGCATCAAGCCCCACCCCATCTTCCAGCGCGAGGGCGACGACCTGCACTGCGAGATGCCCATCTCCATCACCACCGCGGCGCTGGGCGGCGAAATCGACGTCCCCACGCTCGATGGCATCGCCAAGCTGCGCATCCCGCCGGGCACACAGACGGGCAAGGTCTTCCGCCTGCGCGGCAAAGGCATCCGCAACGTGCGCAACCAGGGCGTGGGCGACCTGCTCTGCCACGTGGTGGTAGAGACACCGGTCAATCTCACCGAGCGGCAGAAAGAACTCTTGCGCGAATTCGAGGAGATCGCCCGCGAGAATGCCGAGCGCCACAACCCGCGCAGCAAATCCTGGTTCGACCGCATGCGCGAGTTCTTCACCGGCGAGACGCAATGAGGCGCTGACAACGGACGCGGCGGCAGGCTTCGATCCCCCCTCTCCGACCGAGGGGGACGCATCACCCGAGCCCTCGTCCAGACGCGCGCCGCGAATCTGCTATCCTTGCCCAGCCGTCTTCGTACAGGACCTTCCCATGCCGCAGACCGCTTCCCGCATGAACCCCTGGCGCCGCGCCCTGCTCGCGGCGCTCTTCGCCTGCACCTTCTCCCCCCTTTCCTTCGCCCAAGGAGCCCAAGCCGTGCAAGTCAAACTCGCCACCAACCGCGGTGACATCGTGCTCGAACTCGACGCCGCCAAAGCGCCCAAGACCGTCGAGAACTTTCTCGCCTACGTCGAGAGCGGCCACTACGACGGCACCATCTTTCATCGCGTCATCGACGGCTTCATGATCCAAGGCGGCGGGCTCACCGCCGACATGAAGCAGAAACCCACCCGTGCCCCCATTCCCAACGAGGCCGACAATGGTCTCAAGAATCTTCGCGGCACCGTGGCCATGGCCCGCACCCAGGACCCGAATTCGGCCACGGCGCAGTTCTTCATCAACGTGGCCGACAACGACTTCCTCGACTACCGCGCCCCCACCGTCCAGGGCTGGGGCTACTGCGTCTTCGGCAAGGTCGTACAGGGCATGGACGTGGTCGACGCCATCAAGTCGGTGAAGACCGGCGCCGTCGGCCCGTACCGCGACGTGCCGCTCGAACCGGTGGTGATCGAGCACGCCGAGGTGATCCGGTGATGGCGCTGCCGGCGTTCGAAGCGCCGCGCCTGCGCCTGCCGCGCGCCGCTTTCGTCTCCGACCTGCACCTCGACATCGACCGCGATACGCCGCGCCTGCACGCCTTCCGCGAATGGCTCGCGCAGCGCCCGGCCGAAGAACCCATCTTCCTCCTGGGCGACATCTTCGAATACTGGATCGGCGACGACTGGACGCACCCGGTGGTGGAGACGCTCATCGACGCCTGCGCCGCCGCCCGTGCACGCGGGGCCGCGTTCTACTTTCTCGCCGGCAACCGCGATTTTCTCGTGGGCGAGACCTTCGCCGCGCGCGCCGGCTGGGAGATGCTGCCCGACCCGGTGACGGTGGAGATCGCCGGAATCGCCTTCGTGCTCACCCACGGCGATCTGCTCTGCACCGACGATCACGCCTATCAGACCTGGCGCGCCCAGGCACGGCAGCCCGCCGCCCAGGCTGCCTTCCTCGCCCAGCCGCTACCGGCGCGCATCGCCTTCGCCCAGCGCTCGCGCGAGCAGAGCCGCGCCTACCAGGGGGAGCTGGAGGCGCCGATCGACGTCAATGAGGAAGAAGTCCGCCGCTGGCTCGAAGCCTGCCGCCCCGCGGTGCTGCTGCACGGCCACACCCACCGCTGCGCCGTGCACCACTATGCGATCGCAGGCGAGCCACGCGAGCGCTGGGTGCTGCCCGAATGGCACGACACCGCCCGCTGGCTGGAGATCGGCCCCGACGGCGCCACTTGGCACGGCGTGACGCCGGCCAGAGTGGAGCACTCGTGAGCGCACCATGCCGACGATCAGCCTCTTCTATGGCATCATCATCAACATGTACTTTTTTGACGACGAGCGGCACAAGCTTCCCCACATCCATGCAAAATACCAGGGAATGGAAGCCGCTTTCTCCATCATCGACGGCTCGTTGTTGAGTGGGGATTTTCCTGCGGCAAAAGCCAGGCTCGTCCAAGCATGGATCGAGATCCATCGAGAGGATCTCTTGGCCGATTGGGAACTCGCCATCAACGGTCAAGCTCTTTTTCCCATCGACCCCTTGCGTTGAGGTTCTGCCATGGAATCGGTCGTCCGCGTCATCCCGCACGAGAACTTCACGCTCGAGCTCTGGTTCGACGACGGAAGCCATCGCCTCTTCGACGCCCGTCCCTATCTCGAACGTGGCATTTTTACCCGCCTGAAACGGTGGGACGAATTTCGGCTGGCCCACGTTGGGCTCGGCACCGTCTGCTGGCCCGGAGGACTGGACATCGCCCCGGAGACGCTCTACGACAAATCGGTGCCGCTCGCATCCGGGGAACCTCTGAATCTCGCCACCGGCTGAAGCCTCAGCCGCCGATCGCATCCAGCCCGCGGGCGAGGTCGGCTTGCAGGTCTTCGACCTCTTCCAGGCCGACCGAGAGGCGCAGCAGGTCTTCGCCCACGCCCATCGCCTGCCGCACTTCCGGCGCCAGCCGGCCGTGCGTGGTGCTTGCCGGGTGCGTGATGGTGGATTTGACGTCGCCGAGGTTGCCGGTGATCGAGAAGAGCCGGGTGGAATCGATCACGCGCCAGGCTTCGCTGCGTCCGCCGCGCACGCGGAAACTCACCACGCCGCCTCCGAGTTTCTGCTGGCGCCGGGCGAGCGCGTACTGCGGGTGGGATTCGAGCCAGGGATAGCGCACCTGCACCACGTTCGGATGGGTCTCGAGCCAGCGCGCGAGCGCGAGCGCCGCCTCGCTCTGCGCACGAACCCGCAGCGGCAAGATCTCCAGGCTCTTCACCAGCACCCAGGCGTTGAACGGTGAAAGGCTCGGCCCCGTCGTGCGCAGAAAACGATAGACGAGGTCGATGAGGGTACGGCTGCCGAGCACCGCCCCACCGAGCACCCGGCCCTGACCATCGAGGTATTTGGTGGCCGAATGGATGACGAGATCCGCCCCCAGAGCAAGCGGCTGCTGTCCGATGGGCGTGCAAAAGGTGTTATCGACCGCGAGCAAGGCGCCGACCCGGTGCGCCCGTTCGGCGAGCGCGGCCAAATCGACGAGCTCCATGAGCGGGTTGCTGGGCGTTTCGCAGAAGACGAGCTTGGTGCGTGGCGTGAGCGCCGCCTCGAGCGCCGCGGCATCGCTCAGATCGACGAAGCGCGTGGTGACGCCAAAGCGCGGCAGGATCGCCGAGAAAAGCTGGTGCGTGGCGCCGAAGAGCCCCTGCCCGGCCACGATCTCCTCGCCTTGGGAGACGAAGGCCATGGCCGTGCACAGAATCGCCGCCATGCCCGAAGCCGCGGCGATGCAGGATTCGGCACCTTCGAGGCTCGCGAGCCGCTCCTGGAACATGCTCACCGTCGGGTTGGTGAAGCGGCTATAGGTATAGCCCTCTTCCTGCTCGAGAAAGCGCGCCGCCGCTTGCGCTGCGTCGGCGAAAACGAAACTCGAAGTGAGATAGAGCCCTTCGGCATGCTCGCCGAATTGGCTACGCAGCACGCCATCGCGCACCGCGCGCGTGCCCAGGCCCTTGTCGTCGTTCATGACCGTCCTTTCATGCGTCCTGGTCGAGGGGCAGGTTGAGATCGAGCTGGGCCGCTCCCTCGCTGTCTTCGCGCTCGGACAGAGCAGCCGGTGCGTCGCCGCGCCGTTCGATCCGTTCGAGGTATTCGGGCGTAACGTCGCCCGTGATGTAGCGGCCGTCGAAGCAGGAAGACTCGAAGCGCCGGATCGCCGGATTGACGCTCTGGATGGCGCGCTTGAGATCTTCGAGTTCCTGATAGAGCAAGCCGTCGGCGCCGATCTGGCGGCGCACTTCCTCCTCGTCGCAATAGGCGGCGATGAGCTCGCGGCGGCTTGGCATGTCGATGCCATAGACGTTGGCATAGCGCACGGGCGGGGCGGCCGAGGCGAGGAAGACTTCCACGGCACCGGCGTCGCGCGCCATCTGGATGATCTCGCGGCTGGTGGTGCCACGCACGATGGAGTCGTCGACGAGCAACACGCGCTTGCCGCGGAATTCCTGATGTACGGCGTTGAGTTTCTTGCGCACGGAATTCTTGCGCACCGTCTGCCCCGGCATGATGAAGGTGCGGCCGATGTAGCGGTTCTTCACGAAGCCTTCGCGGTAGGGTAGCCCCAAGCGGGTGGCCATCTCCAGCGCCGCCGGTCGGCTGGAATCGGGAATCGGGATCACCACGTCGATGCGTGCGTGCGGATAACGGGTGCGGAAGCGCTCGGCGAGGTATTCGCCCATTTTCACCCGCGCCTCATAGACCGACACCCCGTCGATCACGGAATCGGGCCGCGCCAGATAGACGAATTCGAAGAGGCAGGGGGCGAGCACCGGCTCGTCGGCGCACTGGCGCGCCCGCATGGTGCCGTCGATGCCAAAGAGGATCGCCTCGCCCGGGGCGACGTCGCGCACGAGACGGAACCCCAGGGTGTCGAGCGCGACCGATTCGGAGGCGACCAGCCACTCCGTTCCAGAGGACGTGTCGTTGCGGCCGAAGACGAGCGGACGGATGCCGTAGGGATCGCGGAAGGCGAGCAGGCCGTAACCGGCGATCATCACCACCACCGCGTAGGCGCCGCGGCAGCGCCGATGCACGCCCCGCACCGCCGCGAACACCGCCTCGTCGTCCGGCCGCGCCCCTTTGGAGGCGGCCGCGAGCTCGTGGGCGAAGACGTTGAGCAGAATCTCGGAGTCGGAATTGGTGTTGATGTGACGCAGGTCGGTTTCGAAGATCTCGCGCTTGAGCGCCTCGCCGTTGGTGAGGTTGCCGTTGTGCGCGAGCAGCAGCCCGAAGGGCGAATTGACGTAGAAAGGTTGCGCCTCGGCCGGATTGCAGGCATCCCCCGCCGTGGGATAGCGCACGTGACCGATGCCCCAGTTGCCCACGAGGCTGCGCATGTTGCGCGTGCGAAAGACGTCACGCACCAGACCCGGCCCTTTGTGCATGTAGAAGCGGTCGTCACTGCCGGTGGCGATACCCGCGGCGTCCTGGCCACGGTGCTGCAATACCATCAGGCCGTCGTAGAGGAGCTGATTGACCGGCTGATGGGCGACCACCCCGATGATTCCGCACATTCAAACGATCTCCCTAGGCAAAGGCAATTTCTCGATCAAACCTCGCGGCAGCCAAGGCTCCAGGCGCTGCAAGGCCACGACGATCCACGGCACCGTGCGCGCCTGTCGCCACCAAGGGGATTCCTGGGCACCGACCGCCAGCAGCACCGCCGCACACAACAACACCACGGCCGCTCCGCGCAGCACACCGAAGATGGCACCGAGCAGACGGTTCACGCCCCCCAGCCCGATGGCGTGCAGGACCTCACGCAAAGCGTAGCGTACCAACGCCGCCAGGATGAAGACGGCAAGAAAGATCGTCGCAAACCCGAAGATGCGCTGCAGCAAGGGATCGGCGAACCAACCTGCATAGAACGCCCGGCCGATCGGCCAGCCGAACGCCCACCCCAGACCGATCGCCAGCACCCAGGCCGCCAGCGAGAGCAGCTCGGCGACGATGCCGCGCCAGGCGCCCACGAGGAGCGAAATGCCGATCACCGTGAATACCGCGTAATCGAACTCATTCATGGTGAAGCGACATGCACGACGCGCGGGCTCAGGCGCTGCTGCTCGGCGATCGCCTTGGCCGACTGCGCCTTGGCTTCACTCACGAAAGGACCAATGCGCACGCGGTACCACCCGTCGGCGCCTCCTTCGACGAAGGCATCGAGCCCGGCGCCGCGCAGCTGCCCGGCCACCTGTTTCGCCTTGGCCTCGTCGCGGAAGGCACCCGCCTGCACCACCCAGTAGCCCGGCAGTTTCTGTCCCGGTTTCAGCGCCCCTTCCAGGGCTGCGAGCGCGCGCGCCTTCTCCTGCAGGGCATCGGGTTTGACGGTAGGCGCCGGTTTGGGTTCGGGCACCGGTTTGGGGGATTCCGGCGGCGCGGCGGGTTTGGCCGCCGCCACGTTCGCTTCCGGTCGCGGCGGGAGAGACGCCACCGGTTTCGATTGCGGCGGCTCTGGTTTGGCAGCAGGTTCTTGCCAGGCCGGAGGGGATGAGGGAGGAACCGGTACGGGCGCTTCGGCGAGTTCGGCTTCCGGGGGCGGTGTTCCTTCGGGGCCGGCCGTCTGGGTCGGGTCGGGAACGGCTGCAGGCGGCGGCACGGTCGCCGGCACCTGATCGCGCGCGGGGATCCGCACCTCGACCGGGGCTTTCTGCCCCTTGGGCTTTTTCTCCATCACCAAGGGTAGGGTGATGAGCGCCGCGAGCAGCAGGACGATCGCGCCGACGAAACGCCGCCGTATCCTGCGCAACCGCTCGAGAGTGTCTTCCTGGGTCGTCACCGTGCTTCCGTGTCCTGGACGTGCAGCGCACGCAGCGCCTCGGCCACCGTGAGGAAAGAGCCGAACACGACGATTCTATCATCGTCCTTGGCCTGCGCCCTGGCCGCAGCAAGCGCCTCGGGCACCGAGGCGAACGTTTCCCCAGGCACCACGCCCGCAGACTCCAAGCGCGCGGCGAGCGCCCCGGCCGTGAGCGCGCGCGAGCCTTGCAGACCGGCGGCGAACCACACATCGATCCGGCGGACGAGCGCGCGCGCCACCCCTTCCACGTCCTTGTCGGCGAGCATGCCGACCACCGCCAGCGTGCGCCGGTAGCCCGGCATGGCGGCGAGGTTCTCGGCGAGCACGGCCGCGGCCTGCGGATTGTGCGCAACGTCGAGGATCACGCTCGGGCGGCCCGGCAGCACCTGGAAGCGCCCCGGCAGTTCCACCGTCATCAGGCCCTCGCGCACCGCCTGCATCGCCAGCGGCAGACGATCGCGCAGGCAGGTGAGCGCCATCAGGGCCGCGGAGGCGTTCATCAGCTGATTGACTCCGCGCAGCGCCGGATAGGGCAGACCGCCGCGGTTGCCCGCCGTGCGCGACCACCAGCGCCACTGCTGGCGGTCGCCGTCGTAGCCGAAATCCACCCCGAGGCGGTAGAGCTCGGCACCGAGCGCAGCGGCCGTCTCCAGCACCGAGCGCGGTGGCACCGGATCGGCGACGATGGCCGGACGTCCGGAGCGGAAGATGCCGGCTTTTTCACGACCGATCGCCTCCCGGTCCGGCCCGAGCCAGGCCTGATGGTCGAGCGCCACGCCGGTGAGGATCGCGGCATCCGCATCGAAGACGTTGGTGGCATCGAGCCGCCCGCCCAGCCCGACCTCCAGGATGATGGCATCGAGCGGTTCGCGGCAGAAGGCCACCCAGGCCGCCAGCGTGCCGTGCTCGAAATAGGTGAGCGGCACGTCGCCCCGCACTGCCTCTACGGCTTCGAAGGCGGAAAGCAGGGCTTCGTCGCCGATCGGCTGACCGTCGAGGCGCACGCGCTCGTTGTAGCGCAGCAGATGTGGCGAGGTGTAGCAACCGACGCGGTAACCGCCGGCGCGCAGCATCGCTTCGAGCAGCACGCAGGTCGACCCTTTGCCGTTGGTTCCAGCCACGGTGATGAGCACCGCCCCAGTCGCAACCGGCAGGCGATCGAGCACCGCCCGCACCCGCTCGAGCCCCAGGGCGATCACATGGCTCGCTGCGCGCGCTTCGAGCTTCTCCAGCCAGCGATCCAGGGCGGAAGTCTGCGTCATGCCACCTCGTGCGGGCGCAGCCCCAGCAGAGAGAAGGTACGCGCGAGCCACGGCCGCAGCTGGCGCCGATCGACGATGGCATCCAGCGCCCCCTTCTCCAGCAGAAACTCGGCGCGCTGAAACCCTTCCGGCAGAGTCTGGCGCACCGTCTGCTCGATGACGCGCGGCCCGGCAAAACCGATGAGCGCTCCCGGTTCGGCCACGACCACGTCCCCCATGAAGGCGAAACTGGCCGACACCCCGCCCATGGTCGGATCGGTGAGCACCGAGACGAAGGGCAGCCGTGCCTGGGCGAGCTGCGTGAGCGCGGCATTCGTCTTGGCCATCTGCATGAGCGAGAGCACCCCTTCCTGCATGCGCGCGCCGCCGCTTGCGGCGATGCACACGAAGCCGCAGCGATGCTCGATGGCGTGGCGCACCCCGCGCACGAAACGCTCGCCCACGACCGAGCCCATGGAGCCGCCCATGAACTCGAACTCGAAGCAGGCCGCCACCACCGGCAGGTTCTCTAGGTGCCCGGCGAGCACGATGAGCGCCTCGCTCTCGCCCGTGGCCTTGGCCGCTTCCTTGAGCCGGTCGGTGTAGCGTTTGCTGTCCTTGAATTTCAGCGCATCCACCGGACGTACCTCGGCACCGATCTCCACTCGCCCCTCGGGGTCGAGCAGCGCCTCGAGCCGGGCACGGGCGCGGATACGGTGGTGATGGCCGCATTTGGGGCAGACGCGCAGTTCGCGATCGAGGTCGGCAGCGTAGAGCACCTCGTCGCAGGCTTCGCACTTGGTCCACAGCCCCTCGGGGACGCTGTGGCGCGCGCCGCTCACTTCACGCCGGATGCGCGGCGGCAGGATCTTGTCGAGCCAGCTCATGGCGCCACTCCTTCATCGAGCGCCCGGCGGATCGGGCGCAGGAATTCCTCCGCCCGCCGGCACGCCTCGTCGGCATGTGCAGCGCCTTCGATCGCTTCGAGCAAGCGACTGCCGATGACGACCGCGTCGGCCGCCGCGCCGATCTCGGCGGCGGTGTGCGCATCCCGGATGCCGAAGCCCACCGCGATGGGAAGCCCCGTGCGCTCGCGCAAGGCGGGAATGCGCGCGAGCACCTCGGCCACGTCGAGGGAACCGGCCCCCGTCACGCCGGTGAGCGAGACGTAATAGACGTAGCCGCCGCCGAGCCGTGCCACCTCGTCGGCCCGCTCTGGTTTGGAAGTGGGCGCGAGCAGAAAGATGGGGTGCAGCCCCGCTTCGTGCAGCCGCGCGGCGAAGGATTCCGCCTCCTGCGGCGGATAATCGACGGTGAGCACGCCGTCGACGCCGGCGTCGCGCGCCGCCTCCACGAAGCGCTCCTCGCCCATCGCCTCGATCGGATTGGCGTAGCCCATCAGCACTACGGGCGTGTCGGCATCCATGCGGCGAAAGTCGCGCACCAAGTCGAGCACTTGCGCAAGCGTCATACCCTGCGCCAGGGCCCGTTCGCTCGCCCGCTGGATGGTGGGGCCGTCGGCCATGGGGTCGGAGAAAGGGATCCCCAATTCGATCAGGTCGGCCCCGGCGCGCACCAGCGCCGGCAAGAGCGCCCTGGTGGCTTCGGCCGAAGGAAAACCCGCCGTCACGAAGGGGATGAGCCCTCTGCGCCCCTCTTGCCGCAGACGGGCGAAAGCACGGTCGATACGGTTCATGCGGTCCTCGTTCACAAGCGGATGCCCGAGCGTTCGGCCACGGTGTGCATGTCCTTGTCGCCCCGCCCCGACAGATTGACGAGCAGCACCGTGTCGCGCGGCAGGCTGGGGGCGAGCTTGGCCGCATAGGCGAGCGCGTGCGAGGATTCGAGCGCGGGGATGATGCCCTCGTAACGGCACAACGCGTGGAAGGCCGCCAGCGCCTCGTCGTCGGTCACGGCCACGTACTCAGCGCGCCCCAGATCCTTGAGGAGCGCATGCTCCGGCCCCACGCCGGGATAGTCCAGACCGGCGGAGATGGAATGCGTCTCGCGGATCTGGCCGTGCTCGTCCTGCAGCAGGTAGGTGCGGTTGCCGTGCAGCACGCCGGGGCGACCGGCCACGAGCGTGGCCGCGTGCCGCCCCGTCTCGATCCCCTCGCCGGCCGCTTCCACTCCGATCAGGCGCACCGATTCATGCTGCAGATAGGGGTAGAAGATCCCGATGGCGTTGGAGCCGCCGCCGACGCAGGCGATCACGTAGTCGGGCTGACGGCCGATGAGCTCGGGCATCTGCCACAGGCACTCTTTGCCGATGACGGACTGGAAGTCGCGCACCATCTCTGGATAGGGATGCGGCCCGGCGACGGTGCCGAGAATGTAGAAGGTGTCGTGCACGTTGGTGACCCAGTCGCGCATGGCCTCGTTGAGGGCGTCCTTGAGCGTGCGCGAACCGGAGGAGACCGGCACCACTTCGGCCCCCAGCAGCTTCATGCGATAGACGTTGGCCGCCTGCCGGCGCACGTCTTCTTCGCCCATATAGACGACGCAGCGCATGCCGTAGCGCGCCGCCACCGTGGCGGTGGCTACGCCGTGCTGCCCCGCGCCGGTCTCGGCGATCACGCGCGGTTTGCCCATGCGCCGGGCGAGCAGCGCCTGGCCGATGCAGTTGTTGATCTTGTGCGCGCCGGTGTGGTTCAGGTCCTCGCGCTTGAGATAGATCTGCGCCCCACCCAACGTCTCCGACCAGCGTTTGGCGTGGTAGATGGGGCTGGGGCGGCCGACGTAGTGTTTGAGCTCATCCTCGAACTCGGCACGAAAAGACGCGTCGCGCTTGGCCTCCTCATAGGCCTGGGCGAGCGCCTCGAGCGCCGGCACGAGCGTCTCGGCCACGTAGACGCCCCCGTAGGGGCCGAAATGGCCCCGGGCATCCGGGTAGTGATAATCCATCAGCGCATTCCTCGGGTCACGGCGGCGAAGAAGGCCGCCATCTTCTGCGGGCATTTGATTCCTTTGGCCGCCTCGACGCCGCTCGAGACATCCACGGCCCAGGGTCGCACGCGCGCGATCGCCTCGGCCACCGTCTCGGGCGTGAGGCCGCCGGCGAGCACCACGGGGCACGGCAGACCGGGCGGGATCAGGTTCCAGTCGAAAGCACGGCCACTGCCGCCCCATACGGCGGAGTCGGCATCGAGCAGCAGCCCCTTCGCGTCGGGATAGCATCGCGCCAATTCTAGCAGATCGAGCCCCGGGCGCACCCGCAGCGCCTTGAGATAAGGCCGGGCGAAACGCCGGCACAACTCGGGCGGCTCGTCGCCGTGGAACTGCAGTAGATCGAGCGGCACACGCTCGAGCACCGATTCCACCTCGTCCGGGGTGGGATTGACGAAGAGCCCCACCGTGGTGACGAAGGGGGGCACTTCGGCAAGCAGGGCTTCGGCCTGCGCGATCGTCACCGCCCGGGGGCTGGGCGGATAGAAGACGAAACCGAGCGCATCGGCGCCCAGCCGGCAAGCCTCCCGCACGTCCTCGGAGCGCGTCAGACCGCAGATCTTCACGCGCACGCGGCAGGGGGGATCAGGGATCGGATTTTGGGACATCCACTTCCTCGTCCAAGCCGAATTCGGGCCGGCGCACGATCCGCTCGGGCACGCCCAGCCCTGGCGGATACTCGACCCCACAGAAATAGAGCCCGGCGGCAGGGAAAGTGGGCGCGGCGAGCGCGCGCTCGCGCCGTTCGAGCACCTCGCCGACCCATTCGGGCGGGAAATGCCCCTTGCCCACGTAGACGAGCGCGCCAACGAGGTTGCGCACCATGTGATGCAAGAAGGCGTCGGCGTGGAAGTCGAAGTGCAGGAAGGGGCCGCGGCGTTCGATTTCGAGGCGATGGAGGGTCTTCACCGGCGAGCGCGCCTGGCATTGGGCCGTGCGAAAGGCCGAGAAGTCGTGCGTCCCCAAGAGCGACGCCGCGGCCTCGCGCATCGGCTCGAGCGCAAGCGGCCGCGCTTCCCAGCCCACCCGGCCGGCGAGCGCGGCCGGGCGCACCGGCGCATTGTAGAGCACGTAGCGGTAGTGGCGGGAGACGGCGCGATAGCGCGCGTGAAACGCCTCGGATACGGGCCAGGCCGCACGCACCGCCACGTCTTCGGGCAGATGGGCATTCACGCCCCGCACCCAGGCGTAAGGCGGTCGTTCGGCCTCCGCGTCGAAATGCACCACCTGGGCGAGCGCATGCACTCCGCCATCCGTGCGTCCGGCGCAATGCAGGCGCACCGGCTGCGCGGCGAGTACCGAGACCGCCGCCTCCAGCACCGCCTGCACCGTGCGCCCCTCTGCCTGCATCTGCCAGCCGAGAAACCCCTGCCCGGCGTATTCGACGAGCAATGCCCAGCGCACCGCGCCTCACCCCCGCCGGCGGGAGAGTCCCGTCAAGCTTTACTCCCCAGGATCCGGTCCATGAGCTGCTGCGCCGCAGCGCGCTGTGTCTCGTCGCCGTCGCGCAGCACTTCCTCGAGCAGTTCACGCGCTCCTTCGGTATCCCCCATCTCGAGATAGGCCTCGGCGAGTTGCAGGCGGGTGTCGTGATCGGCCGTGCCGGCTTCACCGGCGAAGCGCTCGAGGTCGATGTCCATCACCTCGGTCGGCGGACCGGCCTCGGACGACTTCTGCTCTTCAGCGCTTGCCGGAGCCACCGCGGAAGGCTCCGCTCCTTTCGGCGGTTCGGTCGGCTCCTTGCCCGGCGCCTCCGTCTCCGGCGAGATCTCGGCGAGATCGAAATCGATCTCTTCGAGCATGGACTTCAATTCCTGCGACTCCGCCATTTCGGCCGGAGAAGGAGCGGGGCGCTCTTCACGCGGCGCCGCAGCGTTCTCTTCCAGCGAAAGCTCGGGGAATTCCAGCGCCGAGGAATCCTCCCCTTTTTCCGGGGAAGGAGCCTCTGCCGCCGGAGCCCCCGAGGGCGCCTGCGGCCGAGCTTCTTCCTCGGGAGGAAGTTCGAGATCGAAATCCAGCGCATCCGGGGCCGGCGCAGGCGCCGCGGTAGCCGGCGCAGGCTTCGGTTCGGCCGCCATCTGCTCCGTCAGTTTGTCGAGATCGAAGTCGAGTTCGACGAAGTCTGCTTGGGGAACGGTCGCAGCTGGCTCGGCAGTCGCGGCCGGTTGGGCCGGCGCCTCGGCGGCCGGCGCCGTAGCCGATGCAGGCGAAATCTCGCGCTGCAGCGTCGATTCGCCCGCTTTTTCGGCCAAAGACTCCGTGGGCTCCAAGGTGTCGGTCACGACCACCGTGGCGAAACGCTCGTCCTGCGGCCAGGCCCGCTGCCCGATCGCCAGGGCCATGGTCCAGTCGGGCCCCTGCTCGCCGGTCAATTCGGACAGGGTCCGCAGATATTGATCGAATTTCGCCCGATCGCCGCGCTTGGCATAGACTTCGAGCAGCTTGAGGTAGATGGCCGCACGCCGCGGGTTCTGCTTGAGCGCGTCGAGCAGGATCTCCTCGGCCTGGGGGTCGCGGCCGTAGGCCAGATAGACCTCGGCCTCGGCCACGGGATCGACCCCTTCGTCGGCATGCAGGGCGTTGAACGCGACTTGGGTGAAATCGGTACCGAGGATGCTGGAGGTGTCGATGTTCTGCCCCGAGGTGACGGCGCGACCGGACTCGGTGACCGGACCGGAGTGCTCGATCGTGGTCACGGCGGGGGTCTCTGCCGTCACCGTCGCAGGAGCGGAGGAAATGGGAAGAGCGGCTTTTTCCTCGCGTCGACGGCGGTAAGCAGACCAGCCAAACATCGCAAGCAGCGCGGCCGCGGCCCCTCCTACAGCAGGCAGGAGCCCATCGATCCACGACGCCTCGCTCTGTTTGGCGCTGGCTTCGGCCTGCGCCTGCAGGCGGGCCAAGGTGGCGTTTTGCGCCTCGAGCTGTTTCTGCAGGCGGGCGATTTCCGTCTCGAGCTTGACGATGCGCTCGTTCGCCTCGCCGAGCGCCGCTTCCGAGGCAGAGAGGCTCTCTTGCAAAGCCGCGGTCTCGGGCAAAGGAATGGCGGGGCTTTTCGTTTCCGTGCCGGCCCCCGTCTCCGGAGCCGCACCGACCTTGAGCCGATCTTCGGCGGGCGCAGGCGATGGGGCTTCGAGCGCCTCGCGGGCGATCGCCTTGCCCTTGTCTGCCGCAGCCTCCGGCGCTGGCGCAGGCCCCGTTTCGCGGGCAGGCGCTGCCGCGGCCTGCCGCGGCTTGCTTGGCGCACGCAGCATCGAACGCGCTTCGGCCAGAGGGATGCGGCGGATCTCCTCGCTCGAAGGCACCTTGAGCGTCGCGCCGACCTTGAGCCGGTTGATGTCCCCCTCGATGAACGCATTGGGGTTGGCGCGCCACAATGCCACGAGCGTCTGCTCGGTCGTGGCACCGGATGGCGAGACTTGCCGTGCGATGGCGTAGAGCGTTTCGCCGGGCTGCACGGTCCATTGACCCGGCGTCTGCCGCGCTGCCGCCTTGGCGGGTACGGTCACATCCTTTCCGGTAGCCGGCACCGGACGTGCCGGCGCAGCCATTTCTGGCGGATCGAGCAGGATGGCGAATTCCCGCACCAGACGTCCGCCGGCCCAGTTCATGTCGAGCAGGACATCGACGAAGGGCTCCCGGATCGGCGTGCGGCTGGTGAGCACGATCTTGGCCCGGTTGCCGTCCCGGACCACTTTGGCATCGATCGCCTGGATCGTGGCGTTGTACGGCACGCCGACTTGGCGAAAATACTCGGCGGGGGCGATGCGTGCCGAGAGGGATCGCAGCTCTTCCGGAGTCGCCTTCACGGTGATCTCGGCCGTGAGCGGCTCCCCCAGGCGGGAGCGCACGATGAGCTCACCGAATCCCGCGCTCCAGGCGTTACCCCACAAAGCGCCCAGCAACAGGGCCAAAGGCACCTGCCTCGTTCGTTTCATGTTCTGCGCTCCCTCGTCGACATCGAATCCTGCAGCGGTTCCTCAGGCTTGCAGCAGGATCCGCAACATTCGGCGCAACGGCTCGGCCGCTCCCCACAGGAGTTGGTCGCCTACCGTAAACGCCCCCAGATACTCCGGCCCCATGGCGAGCTTGTGCAAACGCCCGATGGGTACCGTCAAGGTCCCCGACACGGCCGCCGGCGTGAGCTCGCGCTCGCTCGCCTCGCGCTCGTTCGGTACCACTTTCACCCACTCGTTGGCCCCGGCGATGATCGCTTCGATCTCCTCGAGCGGCACGTCGCGCTTGAGCTTGACCGTCAACCCTTGTGAATGGCAGCGCATGGCGCCGATACGCACGCACAAACCGTCGATGGGGATCGACCCTGGCGTGCGGAAGGGCGGCTTGCCGAGAATCTTGTTGCACTCGGCCCCGCCCTTCCATTCTTCCTTCGATTGACCGTGCTCGACCGGCACGTCGATCCAGGGGATGAGGCTGCCGGCAAGCGGCACGCCGCGGAAATTCTTGGTGGGAAAATCGGGCGAGCGCAGAGCAGCCGTCACCTTGCGGTCGATCTCCAGGATGGCGGACGCCGGGTCGGCGAGATCTTTCTCCACCGCCCGATAGAGCCGCCCCATCTGCTCGAGGAGCTCGCGCATGTTCTGCGCCCCCGCGCCGGAAGCCGCCTGGTAGGTCATTGACGAGACCCACTCGACGAGCTCCTCCCGGAAGAGCCCGGCGAGCGCCATCAGCATGAGCGAGACGGTGCAGTTGCCGCCGATCCAGTCGCGCCCGCCCTTGGCGAGCGCCGCATCGATGACCGGCCGATTGACCGGATCGAGCACGATCACCGTGTGCGGTTCCATGCGCAGGGCGCTCGCTGCGTCGATCCAATGCCCTTTCCAGCCGGCCGCGCGCAGCTTGGGATAGACCGCCTTGGTGTAGTCGCCGCCCTGGCAGGTGAGGACGATGTCCATCCGGGCGAGCGCTTCGAGGTCGTAGGCGTCCTGAAGCGGCTCGGCCGGGGTCACGCCGCCGAAGCCCGGCGCAGGTTTGCCTGCGGCCGAAGTGGAGAAATACACCGGTTCGAAGAGGGTGAAATCTTTCTCCTCTTCCATGCGCTGCATCAGCACGGAGCCGACCATGCCGCGCCAGCCCACCAATCCCACTCGTTGCATTGCCATTTCCTGTTCCTCGTCTCGTTTTTCTGTCAGCGCAGTGCCGCCACCACCGCCTCGCCCATCTCGGCGGTACCGACGAGCCGCGTACCGGGCTCGAAAATGTCGCGCGTGCGCAGGCCCTGGGCGAGCACCGCACGCACGGCGCGTTCGATGCGCGCCGCCGCTTCTTCCCAGCCGAAGCTGTGGCGCAGCATCATCGCCGCCGACAGGATGGTGGCGAGGGGATTGGCCACCCCCTGGCCGGCGATGTCCGGCGCGGAGCCGTGGCAGGGCTCATAGAGCCCCTTGCCCTGCTCGTCGAGCGAAGCCGAAGGCAGCATGCCGATGGAGCCGGTGAGCATGGCCGCCTCGTCCGAGAGAATGTCGCCGAACATGTTGCCGGTGACGATCACGTCGAACTGCTTGGGCGCGCGCACGAGCTGCATCGCCGCGTTGTCGACGAGCATGTGCGTGAGCGTCACGTCGGGATACTCCGGCGCGAGCTCGTTCATCACGTCGCGCCACAGCTGGGTGGTCTCGAGCACGTTCATCTTGTCGACCGAGCACAGCTTCTTGCCGCGGCGGCGCGCCGTCTCGAAGGCCACGCGCCCGATGCGGCGGATCTCGCTTTCGCGGTAGATCATGGTGTTGAAGCCCACGCGCTCGCCGTCGCGCACCTCGATGCCGCGCGGCTCACCGAAGTAGATGTCGCCGGTGAGCTCCCGCACGATGACGATGTCCAGCCCCGAGACGACTTCGGGCTTGAGCGCCGAGGCCGAGGCGAGCTCGGGAAAGAGCACGGCCGGGCGCAGGTTGGCGAACAACCCCAGATCCTTGCGGATACCCAAAAGCCCCCGCTCGGGGCGCTGGGCGCGCGGCAGCTCGTCCCACTTCGGCCCGCCCACGGCGCCGAGCAGCACCGCGTCGGCCCGGCGCGCCGCCTCCCGCGTCGCCTCGGGGTAAGGCTCGCCGGTGGCGTCGATCGCCGCGCCGCCCAGGAGGGCGTATTCGTACTCGATCGGCAGCGCGAGGGCGTCGAGCACCTTCACCGCCTCGGCGACGATCTCGGGGCCGATGCCGTCGCCGGGAAGCACACAGACGCGTTTTTTCATGCTGCCGACTCCTCGACGAAGTAATAGGGATGGCGCGCGCGATAGGCCTCTTCGAAGCGGCGGATCTCGTCGGCGTGGCGCAGCGTCAAGCCGATGTCGTCCCAGCCGTTGAGCAGGCACTCCTTGCGGAAGGGGTCGATCTCGAAGGAAATCACCCGCCCTTCGGGCGTGGTGATGGTCTGCGACGGCAGATCGATCGCCAGGCGGTAGCCGGGCGTAGCCTCGCATTCGCCAAAGAGCCGATCGACCTCCTCGGCCGGCAGCACGATGGGCAGCAGCCCGTTCTTGAAGCAGTTGTTGTAGAAGATGTCGGCGAAGCTCGGACCGATCAGCGCCCGAAAACCGTAGTCGAGCAAAGCCCAGGGCGCATGCTCGCGCGAGCTGCCGCAACCGAAGTTCTCGCGCACGAGCAGGATCTGCGCCCCCTGGTAGCGCGGCTGGTTGAGTACGAAGTCGGGATTCTTCGGCCGCTTGCTACAGTCCATTCCCGGCTCCCCCCGATCGAGGTAGCGCCACGCGTCGAAGAGGTAGGGGCCGAAGCCGCTGCGGTGGATGGACTTGAGGAATTGCTTGGGGATGATGGCGTCGGTGTCGACGTTGGCCCGATCGAGCGGAGCGACCAGGGCGTCGAGGCGGATGAATTTTTCCATGTCTTTGTCTCTCTCGGGTCTCAGACGGAGGCCGGCAGCAGTTCGCGCACGTCGACGAAGTGTCCGGCGATCGCGGCGGCGGCGGCCATGGCGGGGCTCACGAGGTGCGTGCGCCCACCCGCACCCTGGCGGCCTTCGAAGTTGCGGTTGGAAGTCGAGGCGCAGCGCTCGCCCGCCTCCAGGCGATCGGCGTTCATCGCCAGGCACATGGAACAGCCCGGGTCACGCCATTCGAAGCCGGCTTCGATGAAGATGCGGTGCAGCCCCTCTTCCTCGGCCTGCTTCTTCACCAGGCCCGAGCCGGGCACCACCAGCACGCGCTTGACGTTGGGTGCCTTCTTGCGCCCGCGCACGACGGCGGCGGCCGCGCGCAGATCCTCGATGCGGGAATTGGTGCACGAGCCGATGAAGACCTGATCGACGCGGATCTCGCCGATCGGCGTGCCCGGTTCCAGCCCCATGTAGGCGAGCGCCCGCTCGGCGGCGTCCCGCTTGACCGGATCGGCGAAAGAAGCCGGATCGGGCACGCGCCCTTCGATGTCGGTGACCATCTCCGGCGAGGTGCCCCAGGTGACCTGCGGTTTGAGGGTGGAGGCATCCAGCACCACCTCGCGGTCGAACCGGGCATCGGCGTCGGAGACCAGGGTGCGCCAGTAGTCGACCGCCCGCTCCCACAGCGCGCCCTTGGGCGCGAGCGGCTTGTCGCGGAAGTAGTCGATGGTCTTGTCGTCGACCGCGACCATGCCCACGCGCGCGCCGGCCTCGATCGCCATGTTGCATACCGTCATGCGCCCTTCCATGGAGAGCGAGCGGATCGCCTCGCCGGCGAATTCGATTGCGTGCCCCGTGCCGCCGGCGGTGCCGATTCTGCCGATGATGGCCAGGATCACGTCCTTGGCGTAGACGCCCGGCGGCAGGCTGCCGTCGACGCGCACGCGCATGTTCTTGGCCTTTTTCTGGATGAGGCACTGGGTGGCGAGCACGTGCTCGACTTCGGAAGTGCCGATGCCGTGGGCGAGGCAAGCAAACGCCCCGTGCGTGGAGGTGTGCGAGTCGCCGCACACCACGGTCATACCGGGGAGCGTCGCTCCGCTCTCCGGGCCGATGACGTGCACGATGCCCTGGCGCGGATCATGGAAGGGAAAATAGCGCAGCGCGCCGAAAGCGCGGATGTTCTGGTCGAGTGTGACCACCTGCTCGCGCGAGATGGGATCGCGGATCTCGGTCTCGCTAGGATCGGTAGGCACGTTGTGATCGGCCGTGGCGACGATGGAACCCGTCCGCCAGGGCTTTCGCCCCGCCAGACGCAGCCCTTCGAACGCCTGGGGACTGGTCACCTCGTGGATCAGGTGGCGATCGATGTAGATGAGGGCCGTGCCGTCGGGCTCCTGGCGCACCAGATGCGCGTCCCACAATTTGTCATACAAGGTCTTGGCGTTCATCGAACGGTCTCTCCGGGTCAATCGCGCCACCCACGGCGCGTAATTATTTCACAACCTCGTCATCGGCGCCAACACCATGGCGTAGCGCATTAGCAACAGGTCATCCCTTCAAAGTGGCGAAGGAATCGAACCCGTTGCACCCGGCGACAAAGCCGGAACGGGGGAAAGCGGCGGCACCACGTCGCCGCACTGCGCCCGATGGCGCAGCGCCTGATCCATCAGCACCAGGGCGAGCATGGCCTCGGCAATCGGTGTGGCGCGAATCCCCACGCAGGGGTCGTGCCGTCCGTGGGTGGCCACCGTGGTCGGCACCCCACGCAGGTCGATCGAACGGCGCTCGAGCCGGATGCTGGAGGTGGGCTTCACCGCCAGATGCACGACGACGTCCTGCCCCGTGCTGATGCCGCCGAGAATGCCGCCAGCGTGGTTCGACAGAAACCCCTGCGGCGTGAGCTCGTCGCCATGCTCGCTGCCGCGCTGGGTCACGACGGCGAACCCGTCGCCGATCTCCACGCCCTTGACGGCGTTGATGCTCATCATCGCCGCGGCGATCTCGGCATCGAGCCGCCCGAACACCGGTTCGCCCCAACCCGGGGGTACGCCGCGGGCCACCACCGTGAGCCTTGCGCCGACCGAGTCGCCCGCCTTGCGCAGCGCATCCATGAAGCGTTCGAGCTCCGGCACCAGCTCGAGATTCGGAGCGAAGAAAGGATTCTGCTCCACGTGCTCCCAGGAAACGAAGGGGATCTCGATCGGCCCCAGCTGGGCCATGAAGCCGCGGATCACCACGCCGTGGCGCTCGCGCAGCCACTTCTTGGCGATCGCCCCGGCCGCCACCCGCACCGCCGTCTCGCGCGCCGAAGAACGCCCGCCGCCGCGCGGATCGCGCCGGCCGTATTTCATGGTGTAGGCGTAGTCGGCGTGCCCCGGACGGAACGTCTCCACGAGGTTGCCGTAATCCTTGGAGCGCTGATCGACGTTGCGGATGAGCAAGGCGATCGGCGTGCCCGTCGTCATGCCCTCATAGACGCCCGAGAGGATCTCGACGGTGTCGGGCTCGCGCCGCTGGGTGACGTGGCGCGAAGTGCCGGGCTTGCGCCGGTCGAGCTCGCGCTGGATGTCGGCCTCGGTGAGCGCCAGGCCCGGCGGGCAGCCGTCGACCACGCAGCCGATCGCCGGCCCGTGCGATTCCCCGAAGGAAGTCACCGTGAACACTGTGCCGAAGGTATTGCCCGCCATCGCTTACCCTACCGTCCGTGCGCAAAAGAACGAGTTTAGCATGCGCTCCACACGGCTTCGACTCACTGGAAGAATCGCTCCAGCTGCACGAACACCTCGTGATCGGCTCCATGGCGGCGCACTTCGAGCACGTCGACCAGGCGCTCGAGCTGGCGGACGAGCTGTTCCAGCCGCTGGTCGGCGAAGACGGTGAGCCAGATGCGGCTGCGCCGCCCGTCGGGCAAGGGCATGCACAGGATCCCCTCGACGTTGAAGGCGCGCCGCGCGAACAAGCCACAGACGTGGCTCATCACGCCGGGATGGTTGTTGACCTCCAGCTCCAGCACCACTTTCTCGAAACCGCCCGTAGGCAGCGGTTCGGCCACTTGTTCGATCATCTTCCTCTCCTGTCAGCCCTCGATCATCTCGGTGTTGGCGGCGCCCGGCGGCACCATGGGATAGACGAAGCGCTCGCGCTCGATCGAGCAGTGGATGAGCGCCGGACCGGGGCGGCGCAGGATCGCCGCCAGATCGGCCTCGGGATGCTCGCTGCGATCCAGATCGAGCGCTTCCAGCCCGAAGCCCTCGGCGATCTTGACGAAGTCCGTCGGCCGGCGGTAGTTCGAGGCGATCACGCGCTTGCCATAGAAGAGATTCTGCTGCTGATAGACGAGCCCGAGCGACTGGTTGTTCATCAGCACGATCTTGACGTTGCCTCCTTCTTCGGCGAGCGTCGCCATCTCCTGGATGTTCATCTTCAGGCTGCCGTCGCCGGTGAAGCACACCACCGTGCGCTGCGGCTCGGCGAGCGCAGCGCCGATCGCCGCCGGCAGACCGAAGCCCATCGTGCCCAGCCCGCCGGAGGTGAGCCACTGCCGCGGCCGGCGCAGCGGATAGGCTTGCGCCACCCACATCTGGTGCTGGCCGACGTCGGTGACCACCACCGCCTCGTCGTCGAGCGCCTTGGCCACCGCCTGGACGAGCCCGTAGTGGCTGCGCGGATCCTCGCGCCCCTCCAGCACGAGAGGGAAGCGCGACTTCAGTCCCGCCACGTGGCTCAGCCAGCGCTTGCGCAGCTGGGCCCGCACCCGCGGCAACAGCGCCTGCAGCACCGCCTTGACGTCGCCATGGATCGCCACGTCGGGGCGACGGATCTTGCCCAGTTCCGCCCGGTCGATGTCGATGTGGATCACTTTCGCCTCGGGGCAGAACTGCGACGCCTTGCCGATGGCCCGGTCGTCGAAGCGCGCCCCGACGCAAACCAAGAGGTCCGCCTCCTGCAGGGCAAAATTGGTATGGCGCGCCCCGTGCATGCCCAGCATCCCCAGCGAGAGCGGATGATCGACCGGCATCGCACCCAGCGCCATCAGCGTCATGGTGGTAGGCATCGAGGTCTGCTCGGCCAAGGTCACCGCGAGCGGGGCCGCATCGGCATGGATCACTCCGCCGCCCAGGTAGAGCACCGGGCGCTCGGCCTCGTCGATCAAACGCGCCGCCGCCGCGATCGCCGTTTCATCCAGCGGCGGCAGCGGATCGGGCACGGCCGGCGCGGGCAGTCGCTCGAAGGTGACGAGCTGGTTCTGCACGTCCTTGGGCACGTCGACGAGCACCGGCCCGGGACGCCCCGACATGGCGATGCGAAACGCCTGTGGCATCACCTCCAGCAGCTCGGCGGCCGAGCGCACGAGGAAATTGTGCTTGGTGATCGGGATGGTCATGCCGTAGATGTCGACTTCCTGAAAGGCGTCGGTGCCGATCATGGCAAGCGGCACCTGCCCGGTGATCGCCACCAGCGGGATGGAGTCGAGCCGCGCATCGGCGACCGCCGTCACCAGGTTCGTCGCCCCGGGGCCGCTCGAAGCGAAGCACACCGCGGGTTTGCCCGTCACCCGCGCCATGCCCTGAGCCATGAAGCCCGCGCCCTGCTCGTGGCGCGCGAGCACATGCCGGATCCGTTTCGACTGGCTCAAGGCGTCGTAGAGCGGCAGGATCGCCCCGCCGGGAATGCCCACGATCGTCTCTATCCCCTGCTGTTCCAACAAGCGCACGATCAATTCGGCGCCGGTCATCGTCATCATCGCCCTACTCCTCGTTGCCCGGAAAAACGAAAACCCCCTCGGGAGACTGGCTCCGGAGGGGGTCGGGTTCGAATCGGTAATACGGTTTGATCCGGCTTCAGTCCCTCCGGGGCGCACGCAGCCCTACGCCTACGCGTACGAGCAGCAGCACGGCCAGGGAAACGGGGAAACGGATCACCAAAGCACTCCGACTCGACTCACGGACAAAAGTAAAACATGAAATCCGGTCTCTGACAAGCGGTTTTTTCACCCCTGCCGCCAAGCTTCCTCGCGCAGCGCGCGGCGCAGGATCTTGCCCACCTGCGTCTTGGGCAGTTCCTCGCGGAATTCGACGTAATGCGGCACCTTGTAGGGGGTGAGCCGCTCGCGGCACCATTGCCGAATCGCTTCGGCATCGAGCGTGGGGTCACGACGCACCACGTAGGCTTTCACCGCCTCGCCGCTGCGCTCGTCGGGCACGCCCACCACCGCCACCTCCAGCACGCCCGGATGCAGCGCGATCACGTCCTCGACCTCGTTGGGATAAACGTTGAAGCCGGACACGAGGATCATGTCCTTCTTCCGATCGACGATGTAGAGGAAGCCGCGCTCGTCCATTCGCGCGACGTCGCCCGTGCGCAAGAATCCATCGGGGAAGAATACCTTGGCCGTCTCGTCCGGGCGGTTCCAGTACTCCCGCATCACCTGCGGTCCGCGCACGCACAATTCCCCCGCATCACCCGGCGGCACCTCGGCGCCGGCGTCGTCGCGCAGGCTCACCTCGGTGGACGGCAGCGGCAGGCCGATGGAATGGTTGAACGCCGGCAAATCCAGCGGGTTGATCGTCACGGCCGGCGAAGTCTCGGTCAAGCCGTAGGCTTCGAGCAGCGGCCGGCCGGTGAGCTGCTGCCACTTCTGCGCCACCGCCTGCTGCACGGCCATGCCGCCGCCCAGGGTGAGCTTGAGCGGGGAAAAATCGAGTTTGGCGAAACCGGGGTGATGCACCAAGGCGTTGAACAGGGTATTGACGCCGGTGATGGCCGTAAACGGCCACTTGGCCAATTCCCGTACGAGACCGTCGAGGTCGCGCGGATTGGTGATGAGCAGATTGTGCCCGCCCAGACGGAAGAAGACGAGGCAGTTGGCGGTGAGCGCGAAGATGTGGTAAAGCGGCAAGGCGGTGACCACCCGCTCCTGCCCCTCGCGCAGCACCGAACCCACCCAGGCCGTAGCCTGCAGCACGTTGGCGATGAGGTTGCGGTGCAGCAGCACCGCACCTTTTGCCACCCCCGTGGTCCCTCCGGTATATTGCAGGAAGGCGACGTCTTCCAGCCCTGGTTCGACGCGTGTCATGGGGCGTGCCGCCCCCCGGCGCAGGGCTTCGCTCCAGCGCCGATGCCCCGGCAGGCGCCACGGCGGCACCATCTTCTTTACCCGACGAACGACGAAGTCTACGGCCCAGGAACGCGGTGCGCCCAGCATCTCCGCCAGCGAAGTCACCACTAAGGCCCGCATCGCGCCCGCCTCGGGCACCTCGTCGAGCGTATGGGCGAAATTCTCCAGCACGACGATCGCCTCGGCTCCTGCGTCGCGCAGCTGATGCGACACCTCACGCGGCGTGTAGAGCGGATTGACATTGACCACCACGCAGCCCGCCCGCAGGATGCCGAACATCGCCACCGGATACTGCAGCACGTTGGGCAGCATCAGGGCCACCCGCGCGCCCGGCTCGAGGCCCAGTTCATGCTGCAGAAAGGAAGCGAAGGCGGCCGAGAGACGATCTATCTCACGATAGGTCAATGTCCTGCCCATGTGGGTGAACGCGGGCAGATCGGCGAAACGCGCCACGCTGCGCTCGAACAAGTCGACCAGCGAGGCATGTTCGGTCGGGTCGATTTCCGCCGGCACGCCCGGCGGATAGCTCCTGAGCCAGATTTTTTCCATGGATACTCCTCCATGTCGGACCATGCCGCGGCCCTTGCATGCCGCGGCCCCTGCCCCCCCCTCCCGGCAAACCGCCGCCTCTTACGGGCGGCTCGGCCGGACGACCATGGATCAAGTATCTTCTTCGTCGACTCCCGGCCAATTGCGGATGTAGTTCTTCAGCATCCGGTTCTCGAAATCCTTTTCCTCGAGCACCGCCTTGGCGACATCATAGAACGACACCACGCCGAGCAGCGTTCCGCCCTCCATCACGGGGAAATAGCGCTGGCGCGTCTCCACCATGCGGCGACGCAGCTCGTCGAGCTCCATGTCGGGATCGGCGACGATGGGCTGGCGCAGCATGGCCTCCTCCACCGTCAACATCCCCCAGGAGGCGCAGGCATGATGGATCGCCACCAGCACTTCGCGAAAGGTGAGCAACCCCGCCATCTTCCCCGCGTCGAACACCACGAGCGAGCCAATGTCCTGCTCCACCATCACCGCCACGGCATCGGAGAGAAAGCGGCGGGGCGTGATGGTGAAGAGCGCCGTTCCCTTGATCGCCAGGATTTCACGTACCTTCATGCTTTTGCCCCTGGCTGCTCAGCGGATGAGCTGGTCGCGCTTGTTCTTGACCTTGGCCCATTCGTCGGCATCGGGCAAGGGATCCTTGCGCTCCACGATCGGCGGCCATTTCTTGGCGAGTTCGGCGTTCAGAGCGATGAAATCGCGCTGATCGGCCGGGACGTCGTCTTCGGCGTAGATGGCCTCGACGGGACATTCCGGCACGCACAAGGAGCAATCGATGCACTCATCGGGATCGATCACCAGCATGTTCGGGCCCTCGCGGAAGCAATCCACGGGACAGACGTCCACACAGTCGGTATACTTGCAACGGATGCACGCTTCGGTCACGACGTAGGTCATGAGAAATCCCCTGTTTGTGCGCGACGGCAGGGCGAACGGCTCACCCGCCTTTTGCATTTATACCACGCCTTCGTCGTTTTGCGCGGCCGCAGCCCCCTTCCCGCCTCCTTACCCCTTGACGCCGCGGCCGCGATGCCCTAAGTTACGCTTTATCGCCCCGCAGCCATTCGGCCGGGGCTTTCCTTCTCTCCCGACCACCCTCGAGACACACGATGAGTGAACACATCCATCACGTGAGCGATGCCACCTTCGAGCAGGAAGTCCTGCAGTCGAAGACGCCGGTGCTGCTCGACTTCTGGGCCGAATGGTGCGGTCCGTGCAAGATGATCGCCCCGATCCTCGACGAGATCGCCAAGGAGTACGACGGCAAACTCAAGGTCTGCAAGCTCGACATCGACCAGAACCCCGAAACGCCCGCCAAATACGGCGTACGCGGCATCCCGACGCTGATGCTCTTCAAGAACGGCAACGTCGAGGCCACCCGCGTCGGGGCAATGGCCAAATCCCAGCTCGTCGCCTTCATCGACAGCAACCTCTGACGCCGACTGCGCGCCTGACGTGTTTTCCGGCCGGCCGTTCGTGCCGGCCTCCTTTCAGCCTTCCCCTTCCGGCATGCCGCCACGATCATCGCGGCAAGCCGGCTTCGATCTCATCCCATACAGAACCTTCATCGACCGAAAACCATGCATCTGTCCGAGCTCAAGTCGTTGCACGTCAGCCAGCTCTTGGCCCTAGCCAATGAACAAAACATCGAAGGCGCCAACCGCCTGCGCAAACACGAACTCGTATTCGCGCTGCTCAAGAACCGCGCCAAGAAAGGGGAACCCATCTTCGGCGAGGGCGTGCTGGAAGTCCTGCCCGAAGGCTACGGCTTTCTCCGTTCGCCCGACACGTCCTACCTCGCCAGCCCGGACGACATCTACGTCTCACCCTCCCAGATCCGTCGCTTCAACCTGCACACGGGCGACACCATCGAGGGCGAGATCCGCATCCCCAAGGAAGGCGAACGCTACTTCGCCCTGGTGAAGCTCGACCGCATCAACGGCGAGTCGCCCGAGAAGTGCAAGCACAAGATCCTCTTCGAGAACCTCACCCCACTGCACCCGAACGAAGCCTTCAAGCTCGAGCGCGACATCCGCAGCGAAGAGAACCTCACCGGCCGGGTCATCGACATCATCGCCCCCATCGGCAAAGGCCAGCGCGGCCTCATCGTCGCCCCGCCCAAGACGGGGAAGACCGTGATGCTGCAGCACATCGCGCATGCCATCACCTCGAACCATCCCGACGTCGTGCTCATCGTGCTCTTGATCGACGAGCGCCCCGAAGAGGTCACCGAAATGCAGCGCTCGGTACGCGGCGAGGTGGTCGCCTCCACCTTCGACGAGCCGGCCGCGCGCCACGTGCAGGTGGCCGAGATCGTCATCGAGAAGGCCAAACGCCTCACCGAGCACAAGCGCGACGTGGTGGTGCTGCTCGACTCGCTCACGCGCCTGGCGCGCGCCTACAACACCGTCGTACCCTCCTCGGGCAAGGTGCTCACCGGCGGCGTGGACGCCAACGCCCTGCAAAAGCCCAAGCGCTTCTTCGGCGCGGCGCGCAACCTCGAAGAAGGCGGCAGCCTCACCATCATCGCCACGGCGCTCATCGACACCGGCAGCCGCATGGACGACGTGATCTACGAGGAATTCAAGGGCACCGGCAACATGGAGCTGCACCTCGACCGGCGCATGGCGGAGAAGCGCGTCTATCCGGCGATCAACGTCAACCGCTCCGGCACCCGGCGCGAAGAGCTGCTGATGAAACCGGACATCCTGCAAAAGGTGTGGATCCTGCGCAAGCTCCTCTACGGCATGGACGATCTGGAAGCCACCGAATTCCTCCTCGACAAACTCAAGGCGACGAAGAACAACGCCGAGTTCTTCGACGCCATGCGCCGCGCCTGATACCGAACGGTCGAGGCGGGAGCCGCTTCCGGCAGCCCGGCCTGCGCCAAACCCAAGCGCAAAAAACCGCGGTTTCGAACCGCGGTTTTTCGTCTACCGCCCGGCTACGGCCCAGGACAATCGCCCCGAGCAGCCTGAGGCTTACCTGTCGTAGCGGTAGAACCCTTCGCCCGTCTTGCGCCCGAGCCGGCCGGCCTCGACCATCTCCACGAGCAGCGGCGCGGGGCGGAATTTCGGATCCTTGAACCCTTCGTAGAGCACCTGCATCACCGCGAGCTCGACGTCGAGCCCGATGAGATCGGCGAGCGCCAGCGGCCCGATCGGATGGTTGCAGCCCAGTTTCATCGCCTCGTCGATCCCCTCGGCGCTCGCCAAGCCTTCCTGCAGCGCGAAGATCGCCTCGTTGATCATGGGGCACAGCAGGCGATTGACCACGAAACCCGGGCTGTTCTTCACCGCCACCGGCGTCTTGCCCAGCGCCTTGGCGATCGCCTCGGCCTTCTGGTAGGTTTCGTCGGAGGTCTGCAGGCCGCGGATGAGCTCGATGAGCGCCATCACCGGCACCGGGTTGAAGAAGTGCATGCCGATGACGCGTGCGGGATTCTTCGTCGCGGCGGCGATCTTGGTGATGGAGATGGAGGAAGTGTTGGACGCGAGGATCGCCTCGGGCTTGGCGAGCGCATCGAGCTTGGCGAAGAGCTCGAGCTTGAGCGCCTCGTTCTCGCTCGCCGCCTCGATCACCAGGTCGGCCGCAGCCACGCCGTCGAGCTGGGTCGCCGTTGCGATGCGCGCGAGCGTCGCGTCTTTGTCCGCCGCCGTGAGTTTTTCTTTCTTCACCAGGCGATCGAGGTTGGCGGAAATGGTGGCCCGAGCCCGCTCGAGCTGTTGCGTGGAAATGTCGTAGAGTCGCACGGAAAACCCGCTCTGGGCCGCGACCTGGGCAATGCCGCTGCCCATCGTTCCTGCGCCGACGATGAAGATGGTCTGCATGGATGACTCCTCTGCGGTTGGTGGAAGACGTGCGCCGGCATCCGGCGCGTTTGCTGCAGTGCAGTGTAGCACAGCGCCAACCGGAGCGCTTGCCGCCTCGCCCCGCCTCCTTTATCATGGAAAGCGCATGACGACTGGCACCGCCCATGCCCCGAGCCCTTCTCATCGACGACGAACCCGACCTGCGCACGCTGCTCACGCTCGCGCTGCACCGCCACGGCTGGCAGGCCGACGCCGTGGGTGACTGCGCCGGGGCCCGCCGCGTGCTCGACGATACCGCCACGCCGTATCACCTCATTCTCACCGATCTGCGCCTTCCGGACGGCAACGGGCTCGATCTCGTGCGCCACGCCCGCGAGCGTCGCCCCCTCACGCCGGTGGTCGTCCTCACCGCGTACGGGGACATCGACACCGCGGTACAGGCTGTCAAGCTGGGGGCGCACGACTTCCTCACCAAACCCTTGCGCATCGAGCGCCTCGCCCAGCTCCTCGAAGGTTTCGCCCAGTGCCCGCCGGATCAGGACGCCCCCGTCGACCCGGCGGCATTGCGCGCAGCCCTCGAGCGCAACCGCTGGAACCAGAGCCGGACCGCACGGGAACTGGGCTGGACGCTCGCCAAGCTGCGCTACTGGATGCAACGCCTCGGCCTGACCCAATAGCGCCTTGCGAAATCAAGAAAATAGCATAAAACGAACCCTTCCCCGCTGATGGTACAATTTCCTTTTTCTCTTTCGAGGAGTCTCCCTCATGTTCATCACCGACGCTTACGCCCAAGGCGCCCCGGCAGCGGATCCGACCGGCGGCCTGATGCAGCTGCTGCCCATCATCCTGATGTTCGTCGTCCTGTGGTTCCTCATGGTGCGGCCGCAGATGAAACGGGCGAAGGAGCACAAGGCCATGATCCAGGCGCTCGCCAAAGGCGACGAGGTAATCACCCAGGGCGGCATCGCCGGTCGGGTAACCTCGGTGGACGAAGATTTCGTTCGGGTCGAAATCGCCAAAGGGGTTGAAGTGACGGTGCAAAAACCCACCATTGCCGCCGTGCTGCCCAAGGGCACGCTGAAAAATCTCTAAAGCGCCCCCTACCCATATGAACCGCTACCCTCTGTGGAAGAATCTGCTGATCGCCTTCGTGCTGCTGCTGGGGGCGATCTACGCCGCGCCGAACCTCTTCGGCGAGATCCCCGCCGTGCAGATCACACCGGCGCGGCCCGGCGCCCCGTTCGACGCCCGTTCTCTCGCCGCCCGGCTGGAGCCGAAGCTGACCGCGGCTGGGCTCGCTCCCCAGGGTTTTCTCTTCGAGGCCGGGGCCCTGAGGGTGCGGTTCGCCGACACCGAAACCCAGATCCGGGCAAAAGACCTGATCGAAGCCGAACTCAATCCCGATCCCGATAAACCCGAAGCGATCGTCGCGCTCAACCTCCTGCCCGGCACGCCCGAGTGGCTCTCCCGCCTTGGGGCCAAGCCGATGTATCTGGGGCTCGACCTGCGCGGCGGCGTCCACTTCCTGCTCGAAGTGGACATGGAAGGCGCCGTGACCAAGCGGCTCGACGCCATCGCCGCCGATTTGCGCTCGCTCATGCGGGCGGAGAAGATCCGCCACCAGGGAATCGTGCGCAACGGCCGGCTCATCGAAGCGCGCTTCGCCGACGAAGCCACGGCCGAAGCGGCGCGGCGCGTGATCGCCAAGAACGTGCCCGATCTGGCCCTCGACGTGACGGCCCAGGGCGAAACGGTGAAGCTCATTGCGCGGCTTACGCCCGCGGCGGAAAAAACCCTGCGCGAATTCGCCCTCAAGCAGAACATCACCACCCTGCACAACCGCATCAATGAGCTGGGTGTCGCCGAACCCGTCATCCAGCAGCAGGGGACAGACCGCATCGTCGTACAGCTGCCCGGCGTGCAGGACGTAGCCAAGGCCAAGGACATCCTTGGGCGCACGGCCACCTTGGAAGTGCGCCTGGTCGACGACACGCCGGGCGCGCTCGAAGAGGCGATCGCCGGCCGCGTTCCACCGGGCACCGAGCTCCTCTACGAGCGCAATGGCCGCCCCATCCTGGTGAAGAAAGACGTCGTGCTCACCGGCGAGCGCCTCACCGACGCCCAGCCCGGCTTCGACGGGCAGACCGGCGAGCCGGCGGTGCACCTGACGCTGGATTCGGCCGGCGCGCGCATCTTCCGCGACGTCACCCGCGACAACGTCGGCAAGCGCATGGCGATCCTGCTCATCGAGCGGGGACAGGCCGAAGTGATCACCGCCCCGGTGATCCGCACCGAGATCACGGGCGGACGGGTGCAGATCTCGGGGGCGATGACGGTGGAAGAAGCGCGCGACATCGCGCTGCTACTGCGTGCCGGCAGCCTTGCCGCCCCGATGCGCATCGTCGAGGAGCGCACCGTCGGCCCCAGCCTCGGCAAAGAGAACATCGAGCGCGGCGTGCACGCCACGCTGTGGGGTTTCGCGATCATCGCCGTCTTCATGATCGTCTATTACCAGCTCATCGGCCTTTACTCGGTGGTGGCGCTGGCGGCCAACCTCATGCTCCTCGTGGCGCTGCTGTCGCTCTTGCAGGCCACCCTCACCTTGCCGGGAATCGCGGCGATGGCACTCACGCTGGGCATGGCGATCGACGCCAACGTCCTCATCAACGAGCGCATCCGCGAGGAATTGCGCCTGGGCGTCTCGCCGCAGATGGCGATCGCCGCCGGCTACGAGCGGGCGTTTGCCACCATCCTCGACTCCAACGTGACCACGCTCATCGCCGGCGTGGCGCTGCTGGTCTTCGGCTCCGGCCCGGTGCGCGGCTTCGCCGTGGTGCACTGCCTCGGCATCCTCACCTCCATGTTCTCGGCCATCCTGGTGTCGCGCATGCTGGTCAACTTCACTTACGGCGGCAAGAAGCGCGTCGCCCACGTCTCGATCGGCTGAACGGAGACTTCCATGGAATTATTCCATCCGCGCCAAGACATCCCCTTCATGCGGCACGCCCTGTGGTTCAACGCCGTGTCGCTCCTCACTTTCGTGGCCGCCGTGCTCTTTCTCGCCCTGCGCGGGCTGAACCTCTCCATCGAATTCACCGGCGGCACCTTGGTGGAAGTACGCGCCAGCGAGGCCGTTGCGCTCGAAGCGGTACGCGACGTGCTCGCCCAGGCTGGGCTGCGCGAAGCCCAGGTGCAGAACTTCGGCTCGGCGCGCGACCTCCTCATCCGGCTGCCGCATCTGGGCGACGGCGAGAGCGCCCAGGCCGGCGAACGGGTGAAGGCGCTGCTCTCACAAGTCCCGGGAGCGAACTTCGAGGTGCGCCGCGTCGAGTTCGTGGGGCCCCAGGTGGGCAAGGAACTGGCCACCAACGGGCTCATGGCGCTCGCCTTCGTGGTATTTGGCATCGTCGCCTATCTGGCGATGCGCTTCGAGTGGCGCTTCGCGGTCTCGGCCATCATCGCCAACCTGCACGACGTGGTGATCATCCTCGGGGCATTCGCCGCCTTCCAGTGGGAATTCTCGCTCTCCGTGCTCGCGGCGGTGCTCGCCGTGCTGGGCTACTCGGTCAACGAGACAGTGGTGATCTTCGATCGGGTGCGCGAGGTTTTCAAGCAGCGCCGTGGCAAGATGGACACGCCCGCCGTGCTCGATCATGCGATCACCGCCACCATGTCGCGCACCATCATCACGCACGCGAGCACCCTGGCGATGGTGGTGACGATCCTGCTCTTCGGCGGCGAGACGCTGCACTACTTCGCGCTCGCGCTCACCATCGGCATCGTCTTCGGCATCTATTCGTCGATCTTCGTCTCGGCCGCACTCGTGATGTGGTTCGGCGTCACGCGCGAGGATCTGGTCAAACCGGCGAAGAAGAAGGAAGAGGCGGTGGTCTGATTCTCTCTTCTGTGGCGTGAAAAAGCCCCCGGAACCGGGGGCTTTTTCATGGGTAGCGCGAAAGGGCGGCGGGCTTACTGATCGACGAAGGCCCGTTCGATGGCGTAATGCCCCGGCACGCCCATGCTGGGCGAGACCTGGAAGCCCAGGTCGTCGAGGATCTTGCTCGTGTCGGCGAGCATGCGCATGCTGCCGCACAAGAGCGCCCGGTCGGTCTCGGGGTTGAGCTGGGGAATGCCCAAGTCGGCGGCGAGCTTGCCGCTGGTGATGAGATCGGTGATCCGGCCTTGGTGAATGAAAGGCTCGCGCGTGACGGTGGGGTAGTAGATGAGTTTTTCGCGCACCATCTCGCCCAGGAACTCGTGCTGCGGCAGTTCCTTGGTGATGTAGTCGTAGTAGCCGAGCTCGCGCACCCAGCGCGTGCAGTGTACAAGGATCACTTTTTCGTAGCGATCGTAGACGTCCGGATCCTTGATGATGGACATGAAAGGCGCAAGCCCCGTGCCGGTGGCCAGAAGAAAAAGCCGCTTTGCGCCGGGCAGGAGGTTGTCCTGCACGAGCGTGCCGGTGGGCTTGGTGGAGACGAGCACTTCGTCGCCTACCTTGAGGTGCTGCAGCCGCGAGGTGAGCGGGCCGTTGGGCACCTTGATCGAGTAGAACTCGAGGTGCTCTTCCCAGTTGGCGCTGGCGATGGAATAGGCGCGCAGCAGCGGCTTGCCGTCGACCATCAGACCGATCATGACGAACTGGCCATTGATGAAGCGGAAACCCGGATCGCGGGTGCAGCGGAAGCTGAAGAGGGTGTCGGTCCAGTGATGCACCCAGATCACTTTCTCGACGCGCAGGTTCTTGGGCAAGGCGGGGGAAGACGTCTGCTCGGCAACGGCACCGGTTTCGGCCATGGCGGTCAAATCCTCGCTGAAGGACTAAAAAACGCAATGATAGCACCGGCTTAATTCCGGCGCCAACACGATTGGAATCTCAGATGCGCTTGGCGAGCTCCTCGGCCTTGCCGGTGTATTTCTGCGGCACGAGGGCGAGCAGCCGCTCCTTGGCCGATTCGGGCAGGGGCAATTCGGCGATGAAGCCGCGCAGCGCCTCGGCGGTGATCGCCTTGCCGCGGGTCATCTCCTTGAGTTTCTCGTAGGGGTTGGGGATGCCGTGGCGCCGCATCACGGTCTGCACCGCCTCGGCGAGCACCTCCCAGGCTTCGGCCAGATCGCGCTCGAGCGCCTTCGGATCTGCTTCGAGCTTGTCCAGCCCGCGGCGCAGCGAATCGAGCGCGAGCAGCGTGTGCCCGAAGGCCACGCCCAGGTTGCGCAGCACCGTGGAGTCGGTGAGGTCGCGCTGCATCCGCGACACCGGCAATTTGTCGGCGAAATGGCGCAGCAGGGCGTTGGCGATTCCCAGGTTGCCTTCGGCGTTTTCGAAGTCGATGGGGTTCACCTTGTGCGGCATGGTCGAGGAGCCGACCTCGCCCTCCTTGAGCTTCTGGCGGAAGTAACCGTAGGAGATATAGAGCCACAGATCGCGGCATGCGTCGATGAGGATGGTGTTCGTCCGCGCCATGGCATCGAAGAGTTCGGCCATCGCGTCGTGCGGTTCGATCTGGATGGTATAGGGGTTGAATTCGAGCCCGAGCGATTCGATGAAGTGGCGATTGAATTCTTCCCAGTCGATCTCGGGATAGGCGATCGCGTGGGCGTTGTAGTTGCCCACCGCGCCGTTGAACTTGGCCGTGAGGCGCACGGCGGCGATGGCGGCGCGGGTGCGCTGCAGGCGCGCGGCGACGTTGGCCATCTCTTTGCCCAGGGTCGTGGGGCTCGCCGGCTGGCCGTGGGTGCGCGAGAGCATGGGCAGGGCCGCGTGTTCGTGCGCGAGTGCCCGGAAGCGTTCGATCACGGCGTCGAGCGCCGGCAGCAGCACCCGGTCGCGCCCGGCGGTGAGCATGAGCGCGTGCGCGGTGTTGTTGATGTCTTCGGAGGTGCAGGCGAAATGTACGAACTCGCGCGCCCGCTCGGCTTCGGGCAAGCCTTCGAGCCGCTCCTTGATCCAGTATTCGACGGCCTTGACGTCGTGGTTGGTGCGCGCCTCGATCGCCTTGATCGCCGCGGCATCCGACGGCTTGAATTCCTCGACGAGCAAGTCGAGCTCGCGCACGGTGCTGGGGGAGAAGGTCGGGACTTCGGCGATGCGGGGATCGGCGGCGAGCGTCTTGAGCCATTCGATCTCGACGCGCACGCGCTCGCGCATGAAGCCGTATTCGGAGAAAATCGGGCGCAGGGCGTCGAGCTTGGTGGCGTAGCGGCCATCGAGCGGGCTCAGGGCAAGGAGGGTGGCAGGATCGGTCATCGCGGCATGTTCCTTAGCTGCGGTATTCGGCGTTGATGCGGACGTAGTCGAAGGAAAGATCGCAGGTCCAGACGGTGGCGGCGGCCTCGCCCCGGGCGAGATCGACGCGCACGGTGATTTCGGCGTGCTTCATGACGCGGGCGCCGTCTTCCTCACGGTAGGAAGATGCCCGACCGCCCCCTTCGGCCACCAGGATGGAATCGCCCTCGGCTTCGAGCCAGACGCGGATCGCCGCGGGATCGAGATCGTCGATGCCGGCGTAGCCGATGGCGGCGAGGATGCGGCCCAGGTTGGGGTCGGAAGCGAAGAAGGCGGTCTTCACCAGCGGCGAGTGGGCGATGGCGTAGGCAACCTTGCGGCATTCTTCGCGCGACGCGCCACCCTCCACCCGCACCGTGATGAACTTGGTGGCGCCTTCGCCGTCGCGCACGATGGCCTGGGCGAGCCAGCGCGAGACTTCGATCACGGCGGCGCGCACCTTGCGGTAGTCTTCGTCGTCGCTCACCGCGAGCTCGCGCGACATGGCCGCGCCGGTGGCGATCAGCACGAAGGAGTCGTTGGTAGACGTGTCGCCATCGACGGTGATGGCGTTGAAGGATTCATCGGCCGCCTCGCGCACCAGGGCATCGAGCAAGGGTTTGGCGAGCCTGGCGTCGGTGGCCACGAACCCGAGCATGGTGGCCATGTTGGGGCGGATCATGCCGGCGCCCTTGCTGATGCCGGTGATGGTGACGACGGTGCCGTCGGACAGGCGCACCTGGCGCGAGCAGGCCTTGGGCACCGTGTCGGTGGTCATGATGGCGTAGGCGGCATCCAGCCAGGCGTCGGGGCGCAGGTTGGTGACGAGCGCCGGCAGCGCGGCCTCGATTTTCTCTACCGGCAGAGGCTCGAGGATGACGCCGGTGGAAAACGGCAGCACTTCCTGCAGCTCGACGCCGAGCACCTGGGAGACCGCCTTGCAGGTGCGACGCGCCGCCTCCAGCCCCTCGGCGCCGGTACCGGCGTTGGCCACGCCCGTGTTGATGACGAGCGCACGGGGTGCGGCCTCGCCCGCCAGGTGTTCGCGGCAGACCTGCACCGGCGCGGCGCAGAAGCGGTTCTGCGTGAAGACGCCGGCCACGCGGCTACCGGGGGCGAGCGAGATCACGGTGAGGTCGCGCCGTCCGGCCTTGCGGATGCCGGCTTCGGCCACGCCCAGGCGCACGCCGGCGACGGGGCGAAGGTCCTTGGGATCGGGGGCGGTGAGATTGACGGCCATCGCGGGACTCCGTTCAGCTCAGTTTACCGTGGCAGTGTTTGTATTTCTTGCCGGAACCGCAAGGGCAGGGATCGTTGCGGCCGACCTTGGGCAGCGCATTGGTCTGCGGCCGGGCCTTGACGGCCGTCTCACCTCCCTCTTCGGCACCGGGTTCGGCGTGATGGTACTGCACTTGCTGCACTTCGGGGGGGCGTTCGACGACCTCTTCGACCGCGGCCTCGGTGCGCACCTGCACCGAAAGAAGGATGCGGCTGACGTCGCGCCGGATGGCGTCGAGCATGGCCTCGAAGAGCTCGAAGGCTTCGCGCTTGTATTCCTGTTTCGGGTTCTTTTGCGCATACCCCCGCAGATGGATGCCCTGGCGCAGGTGATCGAGCGCCGAGAGGTGTTCGCGCCAGTGCGTGTCGATGCTCTGCAGCAGGATGCTGCGCTCGAACTGTTTCCAGGCCTGCGGATCGACCAGGCTCGCCTTGGCGCGGTAAGACGCTTCGGCCGCTTCGAGCACGCGCTCGAGCAGCTGCTCGTCGCTGAGATCCGGTTCGGCCTCGAGCCACTGGCGCAGCGGCAGCGACAGGTTGAATTCGCCGGCGAGCGTCTGCTCCAGCCCGGCGAGATCCCATTGCTCTTCGACGCTGTCGGCCGGCACGTAGGTGCGGAAGATGTCGGTGAGGGTGCCGGCGCGCATGTCGGCGACGAGTTCGCTCACGTCCTCGGCGTCGACCACTTCGTTTCGCTGGGCGTAGATGACCTTGCGCTGTTCGTTGGCGACGTCGTCGTATTCGAGCAGCTGCTTGCGGATGTCGAAGTTGTGCTGCTCGACGCGGCGCTGGGCCGATTCGAGCGAGCGCGTCACCATGGGATGTTCGATCGCCTCGCCCTCGGGCATCTTCAGGCGCACCATGATGGCGTTGAGCCGGTCGCCGGCGAAGATGCGCAGCAGCGGGTCTTCCAGCGAGAGGTAGAAGCGCGAGGAGCCGGGGTCGCCCTGGCGTCCGGCGCGGCCGCGCAGCTGGTTGTCGATGCGGCGCGATTCGTGCCGTTCGGTGCCGATGATGCGCAAGCCCCCGGCGGCGATCACCGCGTCGTGCGCTTTCTGCCATTCGGCGCGCAGTGCCTCGATGCGCTTTTCCTTTTCTTCGTCGGAGAGCGCGGGGTCGTTGCGGATCTCCTCGATCTGCGGCGCGATGTTGCCGCCGAGCACGATGTCGGTACCGCGGCCGGCCATGTTGGTGGCGATCGTCACCATGCCGGGGCGTCCGGCCTGGGCGATGATGTGCGCCTCGCGCTCGTGCTGCTTGGCGTTGAGCACCTGGTGCGGGATCTTTTCCTTGGTGAGGAGCCGGGAGAGGAACTCGTTGACCTCGATCGAGGTGGTGCCGACCAGCACGGGCTGGCCGCGTTCGCGGCAGTCCTTGATGTCCTCGATCACCGCCTGCCATTTCTCCTTGGCGGTGCGATAGACGCGGTCGTTCTCGTCGCGGCGCACGAGCGGCCGGTTGGTGGGGATGATGACGGTCTCGAGGCCGTAGATCTGCTGGAATTCGTAGGCTTCCGTGTCGGCCGTGCCGGTCATGCCGGCCAGCTTTTCGTACATGCGGAAGTAGTTCTGGAAAGTGATCGAGGCGAGCGTCTGGTTCTCGGCCTGGATGCGCACGCCTTCCTTGGCTTCGATCGCCTGATGCAGCCCTTCGGACCAGCGCCGGCCGGGCATGAGCCGGCCGGTGAATTCGTCGACGATGATGATTTCGTCGTTCTGCACCACGTAGTGCTGGTCGCGGTGAAAGAGCGCGTGCGCCCGCAGCGCCGCGTAGAGGTGGTGCAGCAGGGTGATGTAGCGCGGATCGTAGAGGTTGCCGCCTTCGGGCAGCAGCCCCATGCGCATGAGGATGCCCTCGACCTTTTCGTGCCCCTGCTCGGTGAGCAGCACCTGACGCGCCTTGAGGTCGATGGTGTAATCCCCGGGCTCGAGCACTTCCTCGCCCTGCATCTTCTGTTCGGTAAGGAGCGGCACCACCTCGTTCATCTTGAGGTAGAGCTCGGTGTTGTCCTCGGCCTGGCCGGAGATGATGAGCGGGGTGCGCGCCTCGTCGATGAGGATGGAGTCGACCTCGTCGACGATGGCGTAGTGTAGCCCCCGCTGCACGCGATCGACCGGGGCGTAGACCATGTTGTCGCGCAGATAGTCGAAGCCGAATTCGTTGTTCGTGCCGTAGGTGATGTCGGCCGCGTAGGCTTCCTGCTTTTCGCCGTGCGACAGGCCGGGGACGTTGCAGCCCACCGTCAGCCCCAGGAAACGGTAGATTCGCCCCATCCAGTCGGAGTCGCGCCGCGCGAGGTAGTCGTTGACCGTGACGACGTGCACCCCTTTGCCCGTGATCGCATTGAGGTAGGCCGGCAGCGTCGCCACCAGGGTCTTGCCCTCGCCGGTGCGCATCTCGGCGATCTTGCCCTCGTGCAGCACGATGCCGCCGATGAGCTGGACGTCGAAGTGGCGCATGCCATGCACGCGCTTGCCCGCCTCGCGCACCACGGCGAAGGCCTCGGGCAGCAAGGCATCGAGCGATTCGCCATTGGCATGGCGCTGTTTGAATTCCGCCGTCTTCGCGCGCAGGGCTTCGTCCGAGAGGGCGGCCACGCTCGGTTCGAGTTCGTTGATGCGGGCGACGGTGGTGCGGTAACGCCGCAGCAGCCGGTCATTTCGGCTGCCGAAGAGTTTCTTGAGGACGCGGGTAATCATTACGTGCGGTCGGCTTGTCGGAGCGAATGGTGAAGTTTATCATGCCCCATCGGACGAGGCACGGGAAAGGGCGATGACACGGAAACTGGGAGAACTCTTCCGTCTCAGCGCGGAACTGGAGCCGCTGCGTCATCATGCCATGACATTACAGCGGCTGCAGGAAGAAATCGACCGTCTGCTGGAGGAGGAGTTCCGGGGGCGGGTGTCCGTCGCCAACCTGAAGGACGGAACGCTTTATCTGCACACGGCCTCGGCGCTCGCGGCGGCGAAGCTGCGGCACCGTCTGCCCAGCCTCACGGCAGCGCTCGCGGCATCGGCCCCGGTCCAGGCGATCAAGTTGAGGGTACGCCCCACGAACGCCCCCGCGAGCGGCGTGGCGGCACCGCGGCCGCCGCGGGTACGGACCATCGGGCCGGGGGGGCGCGCAGCGATCGCCGAACTGTGCGCCCGGCTCGCGCCGGATTCGCCCCTGCGTCAGGCGCTGGAGCGGCTGATCGAGCGCGCGGCGATGGCCTCAGAGCAAAGGCAAAAGGGCGATCCGCTCGAGCGCGAAGAGGCCGAGATAGACGAGGACGATGCCGAGCGCAAGCCTCAGGATGCGTTTGGCGTACAGTAGCCAGCGCCGCTCGCCGCTCCAGAGATAGGCGGCGACGCAGACCCCTGCACCCAGAAGGACGAAGACGAGGAGAAGGCGGAACCCCAGCACGGCATGCGCTTACGTCGTCGCGGCGCCGGTGGCGAGCGTAGGCAGGAGCGCCGGCGCCTCGTCCCGTTCCAGGGTGGTGAGTTCCCAGGCGCTGCGATCGGCCATGAGGGCGCGCAGGAGCTGGTTGTTGAGCGCATGGCCGGATTTGTGGGCCACGTAGCGCGCGAGCAGCGGGTGACCGGCCAGGTACAGGTCGCCGATGGCATCCAGGATCTTGTGCCGTACGAATTCGTCGGGGAATCGCAAGCCTTCGGGATTGAGGATGCGGTATTCGTCGAGCACGATGGCGTTGTCGAGGCTGCCGCCCTGGGCGAGGCCGAGTTCGCGCAGCAGCTCCACTTCGTGCACGAAGCCGAAGGTGCGGGCCCGGGCGACGAAGCGCGGATAGGCATGCTCGGAGAGATCGACCACGGCGCGGGTTTGCGAGGCGCTGATCGCCGGATGGTCGAAGGCGATGGAGAATTCGAGACGGAATCCGGGATAGGGTTCGAGGCGGACCCACTTGTCGCCCTCGCGGACCTCCACCGGTTTGAGCACTTTCAGGAAGCGCCGCGGCGCCGGCTGGGCTTCGAGGCCCGCCTCGAGCATCATCATGACGAAGGGCGCGGCGCTGCCGTCCATGATGGGGATCTCGGGCCCATCGACGTCGATGTGCACGTTGTCGACCCCCAACCCGGCCAGCGCCGACATGAGGTGCTCGACGGTGGCGATTCTCACGCCGTCGCGCTCGAGCCCCGTGCACAGGCGCGTCTCGCGCACCGCCTCGGGGGAGGCGGGAATGGACACCGGCGGATCGAGGTCGACGCGATGAAAGACGATGCCGCTATCGGGCGCGGCCGGTCGCAGCCACAGCTGCACTTTCTCACCGGAGTGCAGGCCGACTCCGGTGACGTGCGCGATGGACTTGAGCGTGTGCTGGGAAATCATGCCGGTCCGGGACGATCAGTCGTTTTGCTTGCGCAGGAAGGCGGGGATGTCGAGCCGGTCGAGCCCGGGCATGCGATCGGCGAGCGTGCTGCGGCGCCCCCGGACGGAACGCTCGACCTGGGGCATGCCGCCGCGCTGCGGAGTCTCGGTGCGCCCTTGCGTGGCGCCCATGGTGGCGCCGCCGCCATAGGTTCCCGTGCCACGGATCACTTCCATTTGGGGCTGCGGCCGCGTGGAACGCGCCGCTCCGAGACCGGTGGCGACGACCGTGATGCGGATGCGGTCTTCCATCGTGTCGTCGAAGACGGCCCCGTACTTGACGAAGGCTTCGGGGGCGGCAAAGGCCTGCACCGTGCGCACGGCGTCGCGCACTTCGGAGAGCTTGAGCGAGCGGCTGGCGGTAATGTTGATGAGGACGCAGCGCGCGCCGGAGAGTTCCGTCCCTTCGAGCAGAGGGCTCACCGCGGCCTGCTCGGCGGCGATGCGCGCGCGATCGATGCCGGAAGCTTCGGCCGAACCCATCATGGCGCGGCCCATCTCGCCCATGGCGGTGCGCACGTCCTGAAAATCGACGTTGACCAGCCCCGGCACGTTGATGATTTCGGCGATGCCGGCCACGGCGTTCTTGAGCACGTTGTCGGCGGCCTTGAAGCAGTCTTCGAAGCCGGCGTCGTCGCCGAAGACTTCGAGCAGGCGGTCGTTGAGCACGACGATGAGGGAATCGACGTGGCGCGTGAGCTCTTCGATGCCGCTTTCGGCGACACGGTCGCGGTTTTCGAAATCGAACGGCTTGGTGACCACCGCCACGGTGAGGATGCCCATCTCCTTGGCGATCTCGGCGATGACCGGCGCGGCGCCCGTGCCCGTGCCGCCTCCCATGCCGGCGGTGAGGAAGGCCATGTGGGCCCCCTCGAGCGCGGCGACGATGCGCTCGCGCGACTCCATTGCCGCTTCGCGCCCGGCTTCCGGCTTGGAGCCCGCCCCCAGGCCGGAAGAGCCGATCTGGACCTTGGTGGGGGCGAGGCAGCGCGTGAGCGCCTGCGCATCGGTATTGACGGCGACGAACTCCACCCCGCCGATGCCCTCGCGAATCATGTGGTCGACGGCGTTGCCGCCCGCCCCCCCGATGCCGAGCACTTTGATGACCGTACCCTTGTGGGTGGTGTCGACCAATTCTTCAATCCCTTTGACCGCCATGACATTCTCCCGCTTTTGTCGTGCATTCTAACCAAGAAATCGTGATATTCAGAAATTTTCCCGGATCCATTGCCACGTGCGCCGCCACCATTGTCCTCCGGAGGCACGCCCTCCCCTGCCCGGGATCCTGCGCCGGGAATCGGCCGCCTCGAGCACCAGGCCGACGGCGGCGGCGTACTCGGGATCGGCGAGCCGCTCGCGCAGGCGCCCGCCCACCAGCGGCGCGCCGAGCCGCGCCGGCATCCCCAGGACTTCCTCGGCCAGCTCGACCATGCCGCCGAGCTTGGCCGAACCGCCGGTGAGCACCACGCCAGAGGAGAGCATCTCCTCGTAGCCGCTGCGGCGCAGTTCCTGCTGCACCAGCTCGAAGATCTCCTCGGCGCGGGGGTGGATCACGTCGGCCAGCCGCTGGCGCGACAGACGCCGCGCCGGACGGTCGCCCACCGGGGCGACTTCGATCATCTCCTCGGGATCGACCCAGTCGTGGCGCGCCGCGCCGTGTTCGAGCTTGATCGTCTCGGCCTCTGCCGTGGGCGTGCGCAGCGCCATGGCGATGTCGTTGGTGATCATGTCGCCGGCGGCCGGAAGCACGGCCGTGTGCCGAATCGCCCCCTGGGTGTAGACCGCCAGGTCGGTGGTGCCGGCGCCGATGTCGATGATGCACACGCCCAGGCTCTTTTCGTCCTCGGTGAGGACGGCGTGCGCCGCAGCGAGCGGTTGCAGCACGAGTCCGTCGATTTCCAGCCCGGCGCGGCGCACGCACTTGATGATGTTCTGGGCGCTGGCCGCCGCCCCGGTGATGATGTGCACCTTGGCCACGAGCTTCACCCCGCTCATGCCGACGGGATCCTTGATGCCACCCTGGCCGTCGATGATGAATTCCTGGGTGAGCAGGTGCAGCACCTGCTGCTCGGAGGGGATGGGCATGGCGCGGGCGACTTCGATCACCTTGACCACGTCCTCGCGCGTGATCTCGCTGCCCTTGACGGCGAGCATCCCCTCGGCGTTGGTACATTGGATGTGGGCCCCAGAGATGCTGGCGTGCACTCGCGGGATGTCGCAGGCGGCCATGCGCTTGGCCTCGTCGACGGCCTGGGCGATCGCCGCCACGCTCGCTTCGATATTGACGACGGCGCCGCGTTTCATGCCGGTCATCGGCGCCACGCCGAGCCCGATCGGCTCGACGCCGCCGTCCTCGCGCAATCGGGCGACGAGGCACGTCACCTTGGACGTGCCGATGTCGAGCCCGACGAGCAGATCTCGATCTTCCCTCATCTCTTCTTCTTCCCCTTTGATTCCGGCGGTGGAGGCGGCGCAATGATACTCGCCGGCCCGGCGACCGCGAGCGCCTGCTGGTGGCGAAAATCGACGCGCACGGGCGCATAGCCGAGCCGCTCGCGGATCGCATCCCAGCGCTGGGCGAGCCAGGAGAGGCGCTGCTCGGCCTGCTGCAGGGAATCGAGCCGTCCGAGCACGAATTCTGTCCCTTGGCTCAGCCGCACGACATAGGAGAGCGTAGGGCCGACCTGCAGCACTTCCAGGCGGCCCAGCGGCTGCAGTACCCGGCTGAGCCCCTCGTAGGCTTCGAGCAGGGTTTCCTCCTGCCCGGCGGGGCCAATGATGCGGGGCAGATCGTCGGAGGGCGGCACGGCGCTGAAGACGTGCCCGTTGGCATCGAGCAGGGAGAGCTCACCGCTGGCGACGTCGATCCAGATCGCGATGGGACGATATTCGGCCAGGCTGACCACCAGGGAATCGGGCCAGACCCGGCGCACGTCGGCGCGGCGAACCCAAGGCAGGTCTTCCAGGGCTCGGCGCAAGGCTCCGAGATCGACGTCGAAGAAGGTCTTCCCCTCCACCGCCCGCAGGGCCGCATAACGCAGGCGGTCGGAGTCGCTGTGCTCGAGTTCGCCTTCGATGACGACGGTGCGAATCGGCGGCAGCCATTGCTCCCCCCAGTAAGACCAGGCCGCGGCGGCGAAGAAGAGCAGCGCGAGCATCGTGAGGCGCCGCGTCCAGCGGGCGAGCACGAAGGCATCGCGCCACCAGCGTGCCCCGGGAGGCACGGGCGCGGGCGCATGGCGGGAGAAGCGCTCAGAGCGGCTCATCGCAGCGCGCTTCCTCGAGAATACGCAGGCACAAGGCCTCGAACTCGATGCCGAGCGCGCGCGCGGCGAGCGGCACGAGCGAATGCGAGGTCATGCCGGGTGCGGTGTTCATCTCCAGCAGATAGGGGTCTTCCCTCTCGAGCAACAGATCGATGCGCCCCCAGCCGCGGCAGCCGAGCGCGCGCACCGAGCGCATCGTGAGTTCGGCCAGCCGCACGGCGAGCGCTTCCGGCAAGGGGGCCGGGCAAAGATAGCGCGTCTCGTCGCTGAAGTATTTGTTGTGGTAGTCGTAGCGGCCTCGGGGAGCGATGATCTCGATGGCGGGCAAAGGCTGATCGCCGAGAAAGCCAATCGTGATCTCCCGCCCGGCGATGAAGCGTTCGACGAGCACCTCACCATCGAAGCGCCGCGCCGCCTCCAGCGCCGGCCACAGATCCTCTTCGCGCTCGACGCGCGTTGCCCCCATGCTGGAGCCTTCGTGCACCGGTTTGACGAACACGGGTAGCGCGAGCGCCTCGCACACCCGCCGCGACACCGCCTCGGGTCCGGCGGCGAAGTCTTCGTCGGTGAGCCGCAGCGCCGGCGGCGTGGGCAGCCCCTGCGCCTGCCACAGGAGCTTGGTGCGCCATTTGTCCATGGCCAGGGCGGAAGCGAGCACGCCACTGCCGGTGTAGGGGATACGCAACCATTCGAGCGCGCCCTGGAGGGTGCCGTCCTCGCCGCCGCGGCCATGCAAGGCGATGAAGGCGCGCGCGAAGCCTTCGCGCTTCAAGTCGCAGAGGTCGCGCTCGGCGGGATCGAACGGGTGCGCGTCCACGCCGGCGCGGCGCAGCGCCTCGAGCACCGCCGCCCCCGACATGAGCGACACCTCGCGCTCGGCCGAGCACCCGCCCAGAAGCACCGCCACTTTGCCCAGATCGCCGCTCATGCCACCCGCTCCTCGTTCGCCGCCACGGCGGCGGATTCCTGCACCAGGCGTGCCGGCAGTCGCCCGATCGAGCCCGCCCCCATGGTCACGACCACGTCGCCGTCGCGTACCACCTGCGGCAGCACCGCCGGAACTTCATCGAGCTGCTCGACGAAGAACGGCTCGATCTTGCCGCGCAGCCTCAGCGCCCGCGCGAGGCTGCGTCCGTCGGCCGCCGGAATCGGCTCCTCGCCGGCCGGGTAGACCTCCAGCAGCACCAAGGCATCCACCCCCGAGAGCACGCGCACGAAGTCCTCGAAGCAGTCGCGCGTGCGGCTGTAGCGGTGCGGCTGGAAGACGACCACCACGCGCCGCCCTGGGAAGGCAAGGCGCACCGCGTCCAGCGTGGCTTGCATCTCCACCGGGTGGTGCCCATAGTCGTCGATGAGGGTGTAGGTGCCGCGCACCGTCCCGTCTTCCCCGACGAGGGGCAGCTCCCCGTAGCGCTGGAATCGTCGCCCCACCCCTTGGAAGCCCGCCAGCGCACGCACGATCGCCTCATCGGGCACGTGCAGTTCGCTCGCCACAGCAATCGCCGCCAGCGCGTTGCGCACGTTGTGCAGGCCGGAGAGGTTCAATTCGACCGGCAGACGCGTCTCGCGCCCGTTGCGCCGCACGGCGGTGAAGAGCATCTTCCCGCGCTCGGCGCGCACGTCCTCGGCGCGCACGGCCGCCTCCGGGTTCAAGCCATAGCCCACCGTTGGTCGCTCGATCCGCGGCACGATGGACGCGACGTGCGGATCGTCCAGACAGAGTACTGCCACGCCCCAGAAAGGCAGGCGATGCAGGAAATCGACGAAGGCGGTCTTGAGCCGCTCGAAGTCGTGCCCGTAGGTGGACATGTGATCGGCATCGATGTTGGTGACCACCGCCATCACCGGGGAAAGGTGCAGGAAAGAGGCATCCGACTCGTCCGCCTCGGCCACGAGGTATTCTCCCTGGCCCAGGCGGGCGTTGCTGCCGGCGGCGATCAAGCGCCCGCCGATGACGAAAGTCGGATCGAACCCCCCCTCGGCGAGGATGCTCGCCACCAGCGAGGTGGTGGTCGTCTTGCCGTGGGTGCCGGCGATGGCGATGCCCTGCTTGAAGCGCATCAGCTCGGCCAGCATCTGTGCCCGCGGCACCACCGGGATGCCGGCCGCGCGGGCGGCGAGCACCTCGGGGTTGTCCGCCGCCACCGCCGAAGAAACCACCACGGCGTCGGCCCCGGCGACGTGCTCCGGGGCGTGCCCGAGCATCACCCGCACGCCGAGCGCACGCAGACGCGCGAGCGTCGCGCTCTCGGCCAGATCCGAGCCGCTCACCTCGAACTCCAGGTGCGAGAGCACCTCGGCGATACCGCTCATCCCCACCCCGCCGATGCCGACGAAGTGCACGCGTTTGACGCGGTGTTTCATGTTCCGTCCTTTGCCAATCGTTCGAGTTCGTCGGCGAGCGCCTCGGTCGCCTCGGGCCGGGCGAGCGCCCGGGCGGCGAGCGCCATCTGCCGGCAACGTTCACGGTCCAACCCCCGCAGCAATTCCGCCAGGCCCGCGGGCGTGAGCCCGGATTGAGGCAGCAGCCGCGCCGCGCCGCCCTCGACGAGAAAGCGCGCGTTCGCCGTTTGGTGATCGTCGACCGCATGGGGGAAAGGCACCAGAATCGCCCCCACGCCGACGGCGGCGAGCTCTGCCACCGTCATCGCCCCGGCGCGCGAGACAACCAAATCGGCCTCGGCCAGGGCGGCGCCCATGTCCTCGATGAAGGGCAGCAACCGCCCTTCCACGCCGTGGTGCGCATACGCTTGCTCGAGCGCGGCGAAATGGGCGCTGCCCGACTGGTGCGTCACCACGGGCCGTTCATGCGGCGCCAACTGCGCCAGCGCCGCCGGCACCGCCTCGTTGAGCGCCTTGGCCCCAAGGCTGCCACCCACCACCAGCAGGCGCAAAGGCCCCTGCCGCCCGGCAAAGCGCACCTCGGGCGGCGGCACGGTAGTGAATTCGCGCCGCACCGGGTTGCCCACCCAGAGCCCGCCAGGCAGCGTCCCGGGAAAGCCAGTGAGCACGGCATCGGCCAGGCGCGCCAGCACCCGGTTCGCCAGCCCTGCCACGGCGTTCTGCTCGTGCACCACGAGCGGGATGCCTCGCAGGCGCGCGGCCACCGCCCCGGGAAAGCTCACGTATCCGCCCATGCCGAGCACCACGCCCGGGCGCACTTCTCCCAGCAAGCGCAGGGCGCGCGCAATCGCCACCGCCAAGGAAAACGGCAGCTTCAGTTTGCGCCCCATCCCCTTGCCGCGCAAGGCGCCGAAACCGAGCGAAACGAATTCGAATCCGCGCGGCGGCACGAGCCGGGATTCCATTGCCTCCGCGTTACCGAGCCAGACCACGTGCCAGCCGCGCTCGCGCAAGACTTCGGCCACGGCCAGCGCCGGAAAGATGTGCCCGCCGGTGCCTCCGGCCATCACGAGCGCGGTGCGCCTGCTCATATCCGCACCCCTCGCCGCAGGTAGCGCAGCTCCCAGTCGGCGCGCAATACCACCGCCATCGCCGCGAGGTTGGCGATGATACCCGAACCGCCATAGCTCATGAAGGGCAGCGTCAGCCCCTTGGTCGGCAGAAGCCCGACATTCACCCCCATGTTGATGAGCGCCTGCACGCCGATCCACAAGCCGATGCCGAACACCGCCAGACCGGAGAAGTACTGCTCCACGCACACCAGCCCCCGGCCGATGGAGAAGGTGCGCCAGATGACCACCGCAAAGAGCGCCACCACCGCGCACACCCCCACCCAGCCGAGTTCCTCGCCGACCACCGCGAGCAGGAAATCGGTATGCGCCTCGGGCAGATAAAAGAGCTTCTCCACGCTGCCGCCCAAACCGACGCCGAACCACTCGCCCCGGCCGAAGGCAATCAGCGCGTGCGTGAGCTGGTAGCCCTTGCCCAAGGGATCGGCCCACGGATCGAGAAAGGCGAAGAGACGCTGGCGGCGGTATTCGGAACTCAGGATCAGGCCGGCGAAGGCAAAGCCGGCGAGCACCATCAGCGCGAAGAAGATGCGCAGCCTCAGCCCGCCCAGGAAGAGTACGCCGAAGGCGATGGCGCTGATCACGGCGAACGCCCCGAAATCGGGTTGCAACAGCAACAACACGCCCACGAGCACCACGACGAAGGCAAGCGGCAGGAAACCGCGCCAGAAACTGGCCATGAAGCGCAGCTTGCGCACCGTGTAGTCGGCGGCGTAGAAGGCGACGAAGAGTTTCATGAACTCGGAGGGCTGCAGATTGACCGGTCCCAGCGGGATCCAGCGCCGCGAGCCGTTGACCACTTTGCCGACCCCCGGCACCAGCACCAGCACCAGCAGCGCCACGCCCAACAGGAAGAGCCAGGGGGTGAGCGACTGCCACACCCGCATCGGCACCCGAAACGCCCCCCAGGCCACCGCAGCCCCCACGAGGACGAACACCATCTGCCGCACCAGGAAGTAGTGCGCACTGCCCCCCGTGGCGCGCGACTCGTCGGCAAAGGCGATGCTTGCCGAATAAACCATCACCAGCCCGAAGAGCGTGAGCGCCGTCACCGCCCAGAAGAGCGCCAGATCGAACTCTCCGAAGCGTACCGGCGGCACCTGCCCTGCATGGCGCGCGGCCGCCTCGGTGAGGCGGTCCGGCCCGCGGCCGAACCAGCGGCGGATCAGCGCATCGACCATCGTCCCTCCCCGCCCGGCAAAGACCGGATCGCCGCCAGAAACACCTCGGAGCGGTGCGCATAGTCGCGGAACATGTCCAGGCTCGCGCAGGCCGGCGAGAGCAGCACCGCCTCGCCCGGATGGGCCACCGCATCGGCCAGCGCCACCGCCTCGGGCAGCGAAGCGCATCGGCGCGCCGGCACACCCGCCTGGGCGAAAGCGGCTTCCAGTGCCGGGGCATCGCGCCCGATCAGGAGCGCCAGACGCACCCTGCCGTGCGCCGCCTGAGCGAGCGGCGCGAACGACTGCCCTTTGCCGTCGCCGCCGGCGATCAGGATCACCGGCGCATCGAATCCGGCGAGCGCCGCGATCGTCGCGCCCACGTTGGTGCCTTTCGAATCGTCGATGAAGCGCACCCCGTCGGCACGCACCGCCACCGTCTCGACCCGGTGCGGCAGCCCTTGGAACGAGGCAAAGCCCTCGATCGCCGCCTCGGGCGCCACGCCCATCGCCTCGGCGAGCGCGAGCGCCGCGAGTGCATCGATCTCGTTGTGCCGCCCCGGCAACGGCAGGATCGAACGCGGCGCCAGACGCTGCCGGCCGCGCACGAACCAGCCCTCCTGCACGCCGAAATCCGTCGCCGCGCCCGGCGCGTCGCTGCCCACCGTCACGCGCCGCGGCGCGCTGCGGGCCATGTCGCGCACGAGGGCGTCGTCGCGCACCACCACCGCCGTCTCCACGCCCTCATAGACGCGCGCCTTGAGGGCGGTATACGCCGCGAGCGAACCGTGCCGGTCGAGGTGATCCTCGGTGACGTTCAGCACCACCGCCGCCTGCACGGCGAAAGGCCCGGCCGTCTCCAGCTGGAAACTCGACACCTCCAGCACCCACACCTCCGGCCAGGGCAACCCGGCCTCCTCGCGCTCGCGTGCGGCGCTGAGGATGGCCGGGGCGATGTTGCCGGCGGCAAGCGCATCGAGCCCGGCGTGCCGCAGCAGATGCGCCGTGAGCGCCGTGGTCGTGGTCTTGCCGTTGGTGCCGGTCACTGCCACCAGCCGCCCCGGACGCCCGCGCGCCTGCCAGGCCTCGTAGAAGAGCGCCAGCTCCCCCTGCACCGGCAGGCCGCGCGAGCGCGCCTGCCGGCACAGCGGCAATTCGGGCGACAGCCCCGGCGAGAGCCACACCCGTTCGACTCCTTCGAGCAGCGACGCCTCGAACGGCCGGCCCAGCACCAGCGATTCGGGCGGCAACAGGGCATCCAGCCTTGCCGCGCCCGGCGGCCGAACCCGCGTATCGGCGGCACGCACGGGCACCCCCCGATGCGCGAGCCAGCGCACCATCGCCTCACCGCTCAAACCGAGTCCCAGCACCAGATCCATCGCCACTCACCGCAGTTTCAAGGTGGAGAGCCCGAAGAGCACCAGCATCAAGGTGACGATCCAGAAACGGATCACCACCTGGGTCTCTTTCCAGCCTCCGAGTTCGAAATGGTGGTGCAGCGGCGCCATGCGCAGGATCCGCTTGCCACCGGACCATTTGAAGTAGCCCACCTGCAGCATCACCGACAGCGCCTCGGCGACGAACAGACCGCCCATGATGAAGAGCACCAGCTCCTGACGCACGATCACCGCGATGGTGCCCATGGCCGCGCCCAGGGCGAGCGCCCCCACGTCGCCCATGAACACCTGCGCCGGATGCGCGTTGAACCACAGGAAACCGAGCCCCGCGCCGCAGAGTGCCCCGCAGAAGACGGCGAGCTCCCCCGCCCCGGGAATGTAGGGCACCCCCAGGTAGCGGGCGAACACGGCGTGCCCCGCCACGTAGGAGAAAATCGCCAGCGCCCCGGTCACCATCACCGCCGGCGTCACCGCCAGACCGTCGAGCCCGTCGGTGAGATTGACCGCATGACCGGTGCCGTTAATGACGAAGTAGGACAACAGCACGAAACCGCCCAGACCCAGCGGGATCGCCACCTCCTTAAAGAACGGCACGATCAACTGCGTCTGCACCGGCTCGGTGGCGGTGAGCCCCAGATAGAGGCTCGCCGCGAGCGCGATCACGGAGGTCCAAAGGTACTTCCAGCGGCTGGGCAAACCTTTCGGGTCGCGCCGCACCACTTTGCGCCAGTCGTCGACCCAACCCACGAAGCCAAAGCCGAGCGTGACGAGCCAGACGGTCCACACGTAGCGATTGGTCAGATCTCCCCACAGCAGCACCGTCACCGATACGGCGAGCAGGATCAGCGCTCCGCCCATGGTCGGCGTGCCGGACTTCGCCAGATGCGTCTGCGGCCCGTCGGTACGTACCGCCTGCCCGATCTTCTTCGCCGCGAGCCAGCGGATCACGCGCGGCCCCAACGCGAAGGAGACGAAGAGCGCCGTCATCGCTGCCAGTACCGTGCGCAGCGTGATGTAACCGAAGACGTTGAACGCCCGGATATCCTGCCCCAGCCAAAGCGCCAATTCCAAAAGCATCGAATCACCCTTGAAGCGCCGCGGACCGAGCCGCGAGCGCGAAAACCACCCGTTCCATGCGCATGAAACGGGACCCTTTGACCAACACCGCCGTCTGTGGCGAGAGCTCCGCGCGCAGCCGCTGTACGAGAGGCTCCAGCTCGACGAAAGATTCCGCCGCCCGACCAAACGCCGCGGCAGCCTCGCGCGCGAGCTCGCCCAAGGTAAACAGCCGCTCGATACCCGCCGCGCGCGCCTGGGCACCCAACTGGGCATGCAGCCGCGGCGCCTCGGAGCCCACCTCGCCCATGTCGCCCAGCACGAGCAGCTTGCGCGCATGCGGCAGCGCCGCGAGCACTTCGATCGCCGCGCGCATGGAGTCCGGATTGGCGTTGTAGGTGTCGTCGATGAGCAAGGCCCCCTGCTCGCCCGGGACCGGCTGCAGCCGTCCGGGCACGGGGACGAAGGCGGCAAGCGCACCGGCCGCCGTCTCGAGCGGCACTTCCAGCGCCACGGCGCAGGCGATCGCCGCGAGCGCGTTGTGCACGTTGTGCCGCCCAGGCAGCGGCAGCGTGAATTCCCCCTCATCGCCCAGCGCACGTACCTGCACGCGCCAGCCCCAGGACAAGGGCTCGGCCGTGCCGCAAACCTCGCCGCCACGGCCGAAAGTAAGCACGCGACGCCCCGCCGCCATCTCCCGCCACAGGGACGCATGAGGATCGTCGGCAGGAATGACCGCCGTCCCGTCGAACGCGAGGAAACGGTAGATCTGCCCTTTCTCGCGTGCCACGGTGTCGAGCGTACCAAACCCCTCGAGGTGGGCGCGCTGCGCCGTGGTCACCACGGCGACGTCGGGGCGGGCGATGGCGGCGAGCTCCGCCATCTCGCCGGGGCGGTTGATGCCCAGCTCGCACACCGCCGCGCGGTGACCCGCTTCGAGCTCCAGCAAGGTGAGCGGCAGGCCGATGTCGTTGTTGCGGTTGCCGCGCGTGGCGAGCACCGACTCCGCCCCGAAGTGCTCGCGCAGGATCGCCGCCGTCATTTCCTTGACGGTGGTCTTGCCGTTGCTGCCGGTGATGCCGGCCACCGGCCACGGGAAACGCGCCCGCCAAGCGGCGGCGAGCCGGGCGAGCGCGTGGCGGGTATCCTCGACCACGAGGAAAACCCCGGCCGGCTGCCGTGACGCCCACCAACGCCGTTCGACCAAGGCGGCAGCCGCCCCCGCAGCGAGCGCAGCGGCGACGAAATCGTGCCCATCGAAACGCGCCCCGCGTAGGGCCACGAACAGCCTGCCCGCGAGCAGGGCGCGCGAGTCGATCTCGACGCCGGCCATCCTCCGCTCGCCGCTGCCGACGAGTTCAACCTCCTCCCCCTGCCGGGCGAGCAGGTCGGCGAGCTCTGCCAGCGACGCGCTCACGGCAACTCCGGGAAGAGGTTGCGCTCGCGCCAGCGCGCCAGGGCCGCCTCCGCTTCCTGCTGGTCGCTGAAGGGGTAACGCACGCCGGCGATCTCCTGATAGGGTTCGTGCCCCTTGCCGGCGAGCAGGATCACGTCGTCGGCGCCGGCCGTCTCGATCGCCCGGGCGATGGCCTTGGCCCGGTCGGGCTCGACGAGGAGGTCGCTGCGTTCGATGCCGGCGAGGATGTCGGCGATGATCGTCTCGGGCGGTTCGGAGCGGGGATTGTCGGAAGTGACGATCAGCGCATCGGCCCGCGCCGCTACCGTTCCCATGAGCGGACGCTTGCCCCGATCCCGATCCCCGCCGCACCCGAAGACGACCACGAGCCGGCCGCCGCGGGTCCGGGCCGTGGGCACGAGCGCCGAGATCACCTGCTCGAGCGCATCCGGAGTGTGGGCATAGTCGATCACCACCAAGGGCTCCGCCACGCCGCCGAGCCACTGCATCCGCCCCGGCGGCGGCACCACCCGCCCCAGCGCCGCCGCGGCCCGCTCGAGCGCCACGCCGCGCGACAGCAGCGCTCCCAGCACCAGCAGCGCGTTACCGGCGTTGAAGGTGCCGAAGGCCGGCAGGTGCATGGGCAGCGTGCGATCCTCGAGCGCGACGGTCAAGCGCTGGCCGCTCGTGCCTTCGCGCGGCGGCTCCGCGAGCCACAAGGGGCGGACGCCCTGCAGCGCCGGACGTGCCCGCAGGCTCACCGCCCAAGTCTCCAGCCCACGGGCGACGCACTCGCGCGCGATCGCCTCGCCCACGGGGTCGTCCACGTCGATCACCGCCGCGCGCAGCTCCGGCCGCTCGAAGAGCCGCCGCTTGGCCGCGGCATAGGCTTCCATGCTGCCGTGATAGTCGAGGTGATCGCGCGTGAGGTTGGTGAAGATCGCCACGTCGAAGCGCACGCCGGCGACCCGGTCCTGTACCAGGCCGATGGAGGAGACCTCCATCACCGCCGCCTTGCAACCGGCATCGACGAAGCGTCGCAACCAGGCATGGAGCTGGGGCGATTCGGGCGTGGTGAATCCCTGATCCTCCAAGCGGCCGATGCGCCCGCAACCGAGCGTACCGATCACCCCGCACGCCACCCCGAGCGATTCCAATGCCTGCGCCAGCCACTGGCTGGTGGTCGTCTTGCCATTGGTACCGGTAACCCCGGCCACCCACAAGGATTGCGACGGTGCTCCATAGACACGGTCGGCGAGAAGGCCGGCCATGGGCCGCAGCCCCTCCACGGCGATCAAGGGAACCCGGTTGCCCCATTCGGGCGGAGGGGTCCAACCATCCCCGGACTCATAGACCACCGCCTCCGCGCCGGCGGCAAGCGCCTGGGCGAGGTAGTTCCTGCCGTCGGTCTTCTCCCCCGGCCAGGCAAGGAACAGCGTACCAGGCACCACTTGCCGGGAATCGTGCGTCACCGCCCGCGGATAGACCCCTTGCCGGTGCAGCTCCCACCACAGATCCTCGATGTCGCGTATCGGATTCATCTCAGCCTCGCGGTCGTTCGGCCGCAGCCACTGCCGGTCCAGGCATGTCCGGCACCACGCCGAGTCCAGGCAGTACCTGCCCGACGATCTCGGAGAACACCGGCGCCGCCACGATGCCGCCGTAATAGGATTTCACTTTGGGCTCGTCGATCATCACCGCCACCACCAGCCTCGGTTGAGAGGCCGGGGCATAGCCGACGAAGGAAGCGACGTATTTATCTACATAGCGGCCATTTTCGAGCTTGTGCGCCGTACCGGTCTTGCCGGCGGTACGGTAACCCGCCACCGCCGCGCGCGTCGCGGTTCCGCCGGCCTGAGTGACGAGCTCCATCATCGCTTTCACGTCCTGCGCCGTCTTGGGCGAAAGAAGCCGGCGCTGCTCGGAGACCGGAGGCGGCGCATCCCGCCGCGTCAGGGACAAGGGCAGCATCACGCCATCGTTGGCGATCGTTTGATAGGCATGCGCCAGCTGCAAGAGGGAAGTTGAAATGCCATGACCATAAGCCATGGTCGCCACCTCGATGGGCTTGAGGGAATCGGCCGGCAGCATGCGCCCCGAAGCCACCCCCGGCAGCGGCAGATCAGGACGGACGCCGAAACCGAAAGCACGGTAGTGTTGCCAGATGTCCTTCGGATCGAGCCCGAGCGCGATCTTGGCCACGCCTACGTTGGAAGACTTCTGGATCACCTGGGACACCGTAAGAGCACGATCGCCGGTGTGCGAATCCCGGATCGTGTGGTTGCCTACCTGGAAGACGCCCCCCTGGATGTCGATGAGCGTGTCCGGTCTGACCTTGCCGCGCTCCAGTGCCAAGGCAACCAGCACGGGCTTCATCACCGAGCCGGGCTCGTAGACGTCGGTGACGACGCGGTTGCGCACCTCGCTCAAGTCGAGCCCCGTGCGGCGGTTGGGATTGTAGCTGGGCCAATTGGCCAATGCCAAGATCTCCCCCGTACGCACGTCGATCACCACCGCCCCGCCGGCGCGCGCCTGATGCAGTTCCACCGCCCGCTCCAGCGCCCGGTAGGTGATGTGCTGGATGCGCGCATCGAGCGAAAGCACCACGTCGCGCCCGTCGCGCGGCCGCTGCATCCAGACCGAATCCTGCACCACGCGGCCGCGCCGGTCCTGGATCACCAGGCGTTTGCCAGCCTCCCCCTGGAGCATGGCCTGCAGACTCGCCTCCAGCCCCTCGATGCCGTTGCCATCGACGTCGACGAGCCCCACCAGCTGGGCGAATGCCTCGCCCTGAGGATAGAAACGCTGATATTCCTCGACCACGCCCACGCCCTCGAGGCCGAGCTGGGCCAGCGGTGCGGCCTGATCTGGAGGCAACTGCCGTCGCAGATAGACGAATCGGCGCCCGCCTTGACCGAGGCGCCGATCCAATTCATCGGTACTCATGCCCAAGGCGTGCGCCAGCCGGGCAAAATCCTCCGCCGGCCATTCGCGCACCTTGGCCGGGTCGGCCCAGATGCTGGCCACCGGCGAGGAATCGGCGAGGATCTGACCGTTGCGATCGAGCACACGCCCGCGCATGGCCGGCACCTCGATCTGGCGTTCATAGCGCGCCTCGCCCTGCTGCTGGAGAAAATCTCGCTGTACTCCCTGCAGATACGCCGCCCGCACCACCAGAGCCGCCAGCAGGGTCAGCAGCAAACCCGCCATCAGCCGCTGCCGCCATACCGGAACCGCCAGCACCAACATCGGATTGACCGCCGTCTTTTCCATCGTCAACGCTCCCACGGCACGATCTGCTCTGGCCGCGGCGACGCCAGGCCCAATTTTTCCTGCGCCAGGCGCTGTACCCGGTCCTGGGTCACCAAGGTCGCGCGCTCCAACTGGAGCTGTCGCCACTCCACGTCGAGCCGCTCGCCTCGCCGCGTCTGCATCTCCAGCGCCAGATAGCGCAGCCTCGCCTCGTGCTTGGCCTGCACCAGCATCACGCCGCTCGCCACCACCAGACCGACGAGCATCGCCTCGAAGCGCGTCATGAGCGCCGCTCCGCCACCCGCATCACCGCGCTGCGAGCACGGCGGTTGCGGGCGCATTCTTCTGCGGAAGGCCGCAGCTTGCGCACCACCCACCGTAGCGGCGGCACCGGGCGCTCGGCCTCGCGCACCGCCAGGCCCGGCGGCAGCGGCGGCGGGAAAGAGTGCTCACGCATGAAATGCTTCACGATCCGGTCTTCGAGCGAATGGAAACTGATCACCACCAGCCGCGCGCCGGGGCGCAGACGCGCCATCGCCTGCGGCAGGGTCAGCGAGAGCTCTTCGAGCTCGCGATTGACGAAAATCCGAAGAGCCTGGAAGGTGCGCGTCGCAGGGTGCTGCCCCGGCTCGCGCGTGCGCACCGCCTGCGCCACGAGCTCGGCAAGTCGTCCCGTGCGCTCGATAGGCGCCCTTGCGCGCGCAGCAACAATCGCCTTTGCAATCGCATCAGCAAACCGTTCTTCGCCATAATTTTTTATCACCTCCCTGATCTCTTCACGGCTCGCGCGCGCGAGCCAGCTCGATACGGGTTCGCCGCTCGTCGGATCCATGCGCATGTCGAGCGGCGCATCGAAGCGGAAACTCATGCCGCGCTCGGGCGCATCGAGCTGCGGCGAGGAAACCCCCAGATCGAGCAGGATGCCGTCGACCTGCGCCACCCCCAGCGCGTCGAGCTCGGCCCCCAGGCGCGAGAACGGCGCATGCACCAGAGTAAGGCGCGGCTCGTTCCAGGCGCGGCCGTGCGCGATCGCCTCCGGGTCACGATCGAAGGCGATCACCCGCCCTTGCGGCCCCAGGCGCTGCAACAACGCGCGGCTATGCCCGCCGCGCCCAAAGGTGCCATCGACATAGATGCCGTCGGGGCGCGGTGCGAGCGCCTCGATCGCCTCTTCGAGCAGCACGGAAACGTGCGCTTCGCTCACAGCACCACGCCCTCGAACGTCCCGGCCAGATCCTCGGCCGAGAGCGCCAGCATCGCCTGCTGCTGCGCCTGCCACCCCGCTTCGGACCACAACTCGAAATGCGTGCCTTGACCCACCAGCCACACGTTCTTCTCCAGCCCCGCCCACTGCCGCAGGGAAGCGGCCACCGACACCCGTCCGGAGGCATCGAGCTCCTCTTCCTGGGCGAACCCCACCAGCAGGCGCTTCAAGGCCGCGGTGCGCGGATCGAGCCCAGGCAGGGCCACGATGCGCTCGCGGATGGGCGCCCACACCGCTTCGGGATAGACCAGCAGACACTTGTGCGGATGCGCCGTCAGCACCACGGGGCGATCTTCGGGCGCCAGGGCCGCGCGAAAACGCGCCGGAACGACGATCCGTCCTTTCGCATCGAGACTGAGCGTGACCGCCCCTTGGAACATCGCCGTCGCCTCTGGCCGTAACACCCACATTTTGCCACTTTTCCCCACGAAATCCCACGGCCGCAAAAAAACCTCGCTGCCGCATTCCGGTCAGGCCGGCAAGACGAATGAATGGAAGCGAACAGGAAGTGAAAACAACAGCCGGACGGGCAAGGGAATGCCCCTCCGTTTCAGCATGACAAAAGAGAATCGATCGGTCTTGCGCCACGGCAACGGGCGCGGCATGCTTTGTAAGCAAATGTAAAGAAGGGAAGCCCGCCGCTTAAGCCGGGTTCTGTCGCGCATCGTGCGATGCGGGGCAGTCATTCCTCTAGGCCCGCCGTTGCCGACGGGCTCGAGCGGCCAACCCGGGAGCGGCGCGAGCCACGCCATCGCTCCCCTATTCGGCCTTGCTCCGGATGGGGTTTACCGTGCCGCCTCCGTTACCGGAGACGCGGTGGGCTCTTACCCGCAGGGATCGCCCCCGCGCCGGGTCTCCCCGGCCACCGTTTCACCCTTGCCTGAGCCCTCGCGGGCCATCGGCGGTCTGTTCTCTGTGGCACTTTCCGTCGCCTCGCGGCGCCCGGCCGTTAGCCGGCATCCTGCTCTGTGGAGCCCGGACTTTCCTCTCCGCGCCTTGCGGCGCGCAGCGACTGCCGGGCGGACTTCCCGCTACATGATACCGCACGGCGCGGCGGAAGTTCCTTATGGGGCAGATTTGGGCGCCGGCTCGAAGACGAGGACGCCATCACGGTGCAGAAAAGTCCCCACCACAGGCCCCAGTGCCTGCGGGTCGGGCTTGTCCCAAGGTTGCAGGCGGCAATCCTCGGTCGAGGCGAGGTACCAGCGCCCGTCCTGCTCGAGCGCCCACAGCAGGTCTCCCGCCTCATAAACCTTCATCGGCGTCATCTCGGCGCGATCGGATTCGATCGGATACTTTCGCTGACACTTCGGCAGACGCGAGACGACCACCGCCTGCTTCACCTCGCTCCAGGGGAAGGACTGCTGGCGCTCGAGCACCAGAGCATGATTCATCCCCTCGATGCGGTAACTGATCGCCGCATCCTCGCAAGCGGCCAAGCCCAAGGCGCATAGCGCCGCGATCGCCCCTCTCCTCCAGCGCATCGCCCTCTCCTCACTCAACCACCCAGCCCATCGTCTCGCCCGCACGCAGAGGCACCACCTCCTCACCCTCGCCCAAGGGTACTGCAGCCGGCACCGTCCACGGCCGCCGCACCAGAGCGATGCGCTCCGTGCTCTCCGGCACGCCGTAGAAGCAGGCGCCGAAGCGCGAGGCGAACCCTTCCAGCCGATCGAGGGCGCCGGCCGCCTCGAACACCTCGGCGTAGAGCGGCAGCGCGAGCGGCGCGGTGTAACAGCCGGCACAGCCGCAGGCCGATTCCTTCGCCCCGCGCGGATGCGGCGCCGAGTCGGTGCCGAGGAAGAATTTGGGCGAACCGCTCGTGGCCGCTTCCACCAGCGCCCGGCGGTGGCGCTCGCGCTTGAGGATCGGCAGGCAGTAGAAATGCGGCCGGATGCCGCCGGCGAGCATGGCGTTGCGCTCGTAGCGCAGATGATGCGCGGTGAGGGTGGCGGCCACCGTCTCGGGCGCCTCGCGCACGAAGGCCACCCCTTCGGCGGTCGTCACGTGCTCCAGCACCACTTTCAAGCCGGGGAAACGCGCCACCAGCGGCGCGAGCACCCCTTCGACGAACACCGCCTCGCGATCGAAGATGTCCACTTCTGGATCGACCACTTCGCCATGTACGCACAGCACCAGGCCGCGCTGCTGCATCCGCTCGAGCACGGGATAGATTCGCTCGATGCGGCGCACGCCGGCATCGGAGTTCGTGGTCGCCCCGGCCGGATAGAGCTTGGCCGCGAGCACCGCCCCACTATCCACCGCCCGGTCGATCTCCTGCGGCGCCGTCGCCTCGGTGAGATAGAGCGTCATCCACGGCACGAAGGACGCCGCCCGCCCTCCGGCCGCCCGCGCCGCCGCCAGGATCTCCTCGCGGTAGGCAAGCGCCGCGGCGGTCGTCGTCACCGGCGGCTTGAGATTTGGCATGACGAGCGCCTGAGCGAACACCGCCGCGCTCGCCGGCACCACCGCGCGCATCGCTTCGCCCTGCCGCACATGCAGATGCCAGTCGGCGGGACGCAACAACTCGATCCGATCCATTCGCTCTGCTCTCAAAAACGCACGCAAAAGTGCGCACGGTTTTCTTCCTGCCCCGAGCCGTCTTGATGACCGTGCTCGTGCCTGACAGGCGTGACTTTCCCGACTACTTCAGGAACCCCTCCTGAGGTAGCGCCGCCGTTACCGGACGGACTCGCCACGGGTAGGGCCGTTGCGGTGGCCAGCCGTTGAAGGTTGATCGCCGCGTTGAGGTCACGGTCGTGGTGCGTGCCGCATTCCGGGCACGTCCATTCCCGCTCGCCCAGCGTGAGCGTTTCGTGTTTCCAGCCGCAGACGGAACAGAGGCGACTGCTGGGATACCAGCGCTCGGCAAACACCAGGCGGGTGCCGTAGCGCAGCGCCTTGTATTCCATCTGCGAGCGGATGAGGCCAAAGCCCACGTCGGAGATCGCTCGCGCAAGCTTCTCGTTGGCGAGCATCCCCGAGACGTTCAAGTCTTCGAGCACCACCGCCTGGTTTTCGCGGCAGAGCCGGGTCGTGAGCTTGTGGGCGAAATCCGCTCGGATATGGGCAATGCGGGCATGCAGCCTTGCCAATGCCTGAGCGGACTTCTGGCGGTTGCTGGAGACGGGAAGACGGGTGCCTTTCGGCAGCGTGCCCTTGGGGTTGAATCCCGCAGCGACTTTGGCCGCCTCGAGCTTGCGGCCAAGGCGGCGCGAGCGGATGCGAAGGCGTCGCAGGGCCGCCTTGAGCGGTTTCGGCGCTCGAAGCGATTCGCCATTGGAGAGCGTCGCGGCGGCCTTGACACCGAGATCGACGCCAACGATCCCGTCTGCCTTTCGGCGGCGGTAGAACTGCTCGTCCTTCACCCCGACCTGAATCGACACGAACCAGCGATCC
>Ga0134100_1000125_pt1 | contig 91529 bp, 81 predicted proteins | sample 11_taG_2_FD_94444 | JGI IMG/M metagenome (GOLD analysis project Ga0134100, IMG submission 94444) | Switchgrass degrading microbial communities from high solid loading bioreactors in New Hampshire, USA - 11_42_5_180_A3 metaG | ecosystem: Engineered > Bioreactor > Semi-continuous > Anaerobic >...
TCGAGGGTGGGGCGGGCGTGATCACGGCATTTCTGCGGGCGGGGCTGGCCGACGTGTTGGTCGTGACGATTGCCCCGGTGCTTGCCGGGGGCTATCACGCCGTGCAGGGGCCTTGCGCGGACGAGTGGGCGGCATTGCCCCGGCTGAGTGCGATGAGCGTCGAGCGGGCCGGGGAGGATGTGATCGTGTGGGGCGACATTACGAAGGGAGCCAGCGCGTGAAGCGCAGGGCGGTGGTGTTCGCTGAGCCGGGCGCTGTGGAGATCCGTGAGGAGGAGATCCCCGCGCCCGGCCCCGGCGAAGTGCTTGTCAAAACGCTGGTTTCCGGCATCAGCGCCGGGACGGAGATGCTGTTTTACCGGGGGCAGGTTCCGCGCGGCATGGCCGTTGACGAGACGATCGCCGCGCTGGGCGGCGAGGTCTGCTACCCGCTGAAGTACGGCTATGCCGCCGCCGGGCGTGTGATCCGGCTGGGGGAGGGCGTGCCGCCGGACTGGCTGGGCGCGCACGTCTTCGCGTTCCACCCGCATGAGAGCCACTTCACCGCCGCGCCTGCCGACCTGCTGCAGCTGCCAGGCGGCGTCACGCCGGAGGCGGCGGCCTTCCTGCCGAACATAGAGACGGCTGTCACGCTGGTGCTGGACGGGCAGCCCCTGCTCGGCGAGCGGGTGGCGGTGTTCGGGCAGGGCGTGGTCGGGCTGCTTGTGACCGCCCTGCTGGGGCAGATGCCGCTTGAGCACCTCATCACGGTGGATGCCCACGCACAGCGCCGGATGGCGTCGCTGCGGCTGGGCGCAACGGCCAGCTTCGACCCGGCACACGCCGACCTGCCCGGCGATGCCGACCTCACGTTTGAGCTTTCCGGCGCGCCCGAGGCGCTCGACGCGGCGATCGGCGCGACAGGCTACAGCGGGCGCGTGGTGATCGGCTCGTGGTATGGCGAAAAGCGCGCCGCGCTGGACCTCGGCGGGCGGTTCCACCGCAGCCGCATCACGCTGATCAGCAGCCAGGTCAGCACCATCCACCCGGCGCTGCGCGGGCGCTGGTCGCCGGAGCGCCGTTATGATGTCGCCTGGCGCATGATCCGCCGGGTGAGGCCGGAGCGGCTTGTCACACATCGCTTCCCGGTGGAGCGGGCCGCCGAGGCTTACGCCCTGCTCGACCGCGAACCGGGGCAGGCGATACAGGTGATGCTGACGTATGCTTGAACCCCCTCTGGGCATAAAACTATCGTGTACTAACCGCCGCGAGTATCAGGCAAAACCGCCGCGAATAAACTTCGCGGCTCTCTGTGAGATCCTGTAGGGGAGCATGCTGCGCCCTATAATGCCTGTTTCTCTCCATGCTGGTAGGGGCGGGTCTCAGACCCGCCCCTACGGATCACACCTCTGAGCCGCGAAATTTGTCCGTGGTGGTGAGGGGCTCACAACAGCAAAAATTTCCGGCGACGCATCCTCGCGATTTCGCTACACTCTCTATGGACACACCACACCAGACGACGAGAGGATAAGTTTATGCTGCGACGATCAGGAACGACTGCTGTACTGCTGACGCTGCTGATGCTGCTGGGCGCCTGCACATCCAACACGGAGGCCGGAGCGCCGTCAGTAGAGGCCGAAGAGCCGCCCGCCGACACCGGAGGCGACTCCGGCCTGCTGGCGCAGCCCACCGCCCCGGTGGAAGCACCGACCGAGCCATCTGCTGAGCCGGCAGCGGAGCAGCCCGCCGAACCTTCCCCCGCTCCCACAGAGGCCAGCGCTCCGGAGTCGGCGCAGGTAGACCTCACCGTGCTGAATATTGCGCTGGAGCCGGTCGCCGGAGGGCTGCGATCGCCGATCGGGCTGGCACACGCCGGTGACGGCAGCAGGCGGCTGTTTGTGGTGGAGAAGGACGGGACGATCCGCATCATTCAGGATGGGCAGCTACTACCGCAGCCGTTCCTTGATATCACCGACCGGGTGGGGTCGAGCGGCAGCGAGCAGGGCCTGCTGGGGCTGGCCTTCCACCCGGAATATACCAGCACGGGCTTCTTCTTTGTGAACTACACCGACGCTGCCGGTAATACCGTCGTGTCGCGCTTCCGCGTGACGGAGGACCCGAACCGGGCCGACCCTGCCAGCGAGGAGGTCGTGCTGACGCAGGAGCAGCCGGCCAGCAATCACAACGGCGGGCATCTCGCCTTTGGGCCGGATGGCTATCTGTACATCGGGTTGGGCGATGGCGGCGGCGCGGGCGACGTCTTCGGCCAGGGGCAGAACCCACATACCTGGCTGGGCTCGATGCTACGCATTGATGTGGACACTCTGCCGTACAGCGTTCCGCCCGACAACCCGTTTGTGGGCACCTCGGACGGTGCAGATGAGGTCTGGGCGTATGGCCTGCGCAACCCGTGGCGCTACTCGTTCGACCGGGCAACGAACAACCTCTATATCGCGGATGTAGGCCAGAATGTGTACGAGGAAGTCAACGTTCAGCCTGCCGGGAGCACCGGCGGCGAGAACTACGGCTGGCCGATCATGGAGGGGCTGCACTGCTACCCGGAGGGCGTTAGCTGCGACGGCAGCGGCTTCGTGCAGCCCATCGCGGAGTACTCACATGAATTCGGGTGCTCCATCACCGGGGGGTACGTGTACCGGGGCGAGGCCTTCCCCGCGATGCAGGGCGTGTACTTCTACGGGGACTTCTGCTCCGGCATCATCTGGGGGCTGGCCGTGGAAGGCAGCATGAGCGGCGAGTCGATGCAGCTTGCCGATACCGATACCTGGATTGCGAGCTTTGGCGAGGATGAGGCGGGCGAGCTGTACCTGGCCGACATGGGCGGCGGTATGGTATATCGGGTCGTCGCCCGGTAGCCGCCCCTGAATGAGCGAGTCCACAGATGGCACGGATATATCCTTTCTGTGTTATCTGTGACATCTGTGGACTCATTTCTAGCGGCCTCACCCCCGCGTGACAGGATGGGGCCAGTTAAGTTATAATGGGCACGACTCGATGCGGCGGGCAAGCCCCGCCGATGCGAGCCAACTCTCCCCGAACTGTCTACTCAAAGGACAGGTGCTATATGCCTCAGCACTTCATCAAAGTACGCGACATCCCTGCCGACGCTTTTAACTTCATCATTGACCGGGCTATTGAGATCAAACGGGACCCCGACCCCTGGCGCGAGTCGCTGAAAAACCATACGCTCGCCATGATTTTCCAGAAAACCTCGACGCGGACCCGCTTCTCGTTTGAGGCGGGCATGACCGAGCTTGGCGGGCATGCTATCTTCGCGCAGACACAGCACACGCAGATGGGCATTGCGGACATTGCCGACGAGGGCAAGGTGATCTCGCGCTATGTCTCGCTCATCATGGCACGGATGCTGTACAACTCGGAACTTGTCGCGCTGGCACAGGGCTCCGAGGTGCCGGTGATCAATGGCTGCGACGACCGCTACCACCCCGCGCAGGCGCTCACCGACCTGATGACCATCAAGGAAAAGTTCGGGCGCACCGAGGGGCTGAAGATTGTGTACCTCGGTGTGGCGAACAACGTCAGCAACTCGCTCTCAATGGCGTCTATTTATGCAGGCGCGCACTTTACGCTGTGCGCCCCGGAGTTCGACCCGCCCGCCATCGACGAGGAGCAGCTTGAGATACTGCGCAGCAGCCCGCTTTACGAGGAGAACCCTGACCCGGTGGAAGCCGTCAAGGGGGCGGACGTGCTGTACACGGACACCTGGATTAACATGGAGCACTTCAACAATCCGGAATACGCCGACGAAAAGCTGCGACGCTATCAAACCTTCATGCCTTACCAGCTTAACGAAGAAAAGCTGGAGATGACCGGCAAGGATACCACGGTCGTGATGCACTGCCTGCCCGCACATAAGGGCTTTGAAGTCAGCGATACAGTTTTGTACCATCCCAATTCCATTATTTTCGACCAGGCGGAAAACCGGCTGCATGCCCAGAAGGCGTTGATGCTCTGGCTGCTTGGCAAACTCTAGAGGCGAACAGACATGACAACCTCGGAAACAACCGATCGCAAGCTCACCTCGCAGGAAATTATCGCGCTTTCTGATAAGCTGGGCGCTCACAACTACAAACCGCTCGATGTGGTTCTGACGCGCGGCGAGGGTGTATGGGTGTGGGATGTCGAGGGCAACAAGTACCTCGACTGCCTCAGCGCATACTCGGCGCTGAACCAGGGGCACAGCCACCCCCGGATTGTCGAGACGATGGTGGAGCAGGCGCAGCGCCTTGCGCTGACCTCGCGCGCTTTCCGCAACGATCAGCTTGCGCTGTTCTACCGCGACCTCGTCGAGCTGACCGGCTACGAGATGGTGCTGCCGATGAACACCGGCGCGGAAGCCGTCGAAAGCGCGCTGAAGGTGGCGCGGAAGTGGGCCTACACGGTCAAGGGCGTCCCACGGAATCAGGCGGAGATCATCACCGCCGAGGGCAACTTCCACGGGCGCACGATCAGTGTGATCTCGTTCTCAACCGAGCCGCTGTACAAGGATGACTTCGGCCCGCATACGCCGGGCTTTGTCACCGTGCCATATGGCGACGCCGACGCGCTGGCGGCAGCCATCACGCCGAACACGGCTGCGGTGCTCATCGAGCCGATTCAGGGTGAGGCGGGCGTCATCGTACCGCCGGAGGGTTACCTGCGCCGCGTGCGCGAACTGTGCGACGAGCACAACGTGCTGTTCATCGCCGACGAGATCCAGACCGGGCTGGGGCGCACGGGCAAGCTGTTCGCGTGCGACCATGAAGGCGTCCGGCCTGACATGATGGTGCTGGGCAAGGCGCTCGGCGGCGGCATGTACCCGGTCTCGGCGGTGCTGGCCTCGGAGGAGATTCTCGGCATCCTCCAGCCGGGCGAGCACGGCTCGACGTTCGGTGGCAACCCGCTCGGCGCGGCAGTGGCACGGGCGGCGCTCCGCGTGATTGTGGAGGAGAACCTTGTCGAGAACGCGGCGAAACTGGGTGAGTACTTCCGCGACCACCTGGAGGAGATCAACAGCCCACACATCGACCACATCCGGGGGAAGGGCCTGCTGATCGGCGTGGTGCTCAAGCCGGAGGCAGGCGGTGCGCGCCGCTTCTGCGAGGAGTTGAAGGAGCGCGGCATCCTGGCGAAGGAGACGCACGAGAACGTGATCCGCTTCGCGCCGCCGCTCATCATCGACAAGGAGACGATCGACTGGGCGCTACCGATCATCCGTGACGTGCTGATGATGCCGTAAGGGTGTATGATGTATGTGACCGGGGGAGGGGGCTGCTGGGTTCGGCTCCCTCCCTTTTAGTAAAGTAGTCCACGAATGAAAGGTTGATCCACAGATTACACAGATGACACGGATTACATAAGAGAAAAGACAAAAGGGTAGTTAGCCCACGAATGATACGAATTATCACGAATGTTTTGAAAGCTTCATTAGTGTAATTCGCGTCATTAGTAGATCAGATTTTCTTTTCATCTGAGCCATCTGTGTCATCTGTGGATCAGTTTTCATTCGTGTCATTCGTGGGCTCACAAAAACACGCCTCAGCCGGTGAGGAGGTCCCATGCCCGAACCCCCGCGTAATGTCAGCCTCTTCGTCACCTGCCTGCTTGATACGCTCTTCCCCGATGTGGCGCAGGCCGTGGTGGACGTGCTCGAAGCACAGGGCGTGACGGTCGGCGTGCCCGCCGGGCAGACGTGCTGCGGGCAGCCTGCCTTCAACGCCGGGTACTGGGATGAGGCCCGCGCGATGGCCCGCCACACCCTCGATGTGTTCGGTGACTCCGACGAGCCGGTGATCATCCCCTCCGGCTCGTGCGGGGCGATGATCGAGCATTACTACCCTGAGCTGTTCAAGGACGACCCCGAGTACGGGCCGCGCGCCCGCGCGCTTGCCGGGCGGATCGTTGAGTTTACGCAGTACCTGGTGGACGTGCTCGGCGTGACGGACGTCGGTGCGCGGGTGGACGCCAGCGTGGTCTACCACCCATCGTGCCATGCGCTGCGCGGGCTGCATATCGACCGGCAGCCGAGGGCGCTGCTGGAGAACGTGCGCGGGCTGCGCGTGCTGGAGCAGGCCAACCCGGAGACGTGCTGCGGCTTTGGTGGGGTGTTTTCGGTGAAGATGGGCGAGATCAGCGGGGCGATGCTGCATAACCGGCTCGATGCCTTCGAGGCGACCGGCGCCGACTGGGTGGTCGGCGTGGACGTGAGCTGCCTGATGCACATCGAGGGCGGGCTGCGCAAGCGCGGCAGCGCGATGCGGACCAAGCACCTCGCGCTGCTGCTGGCGGAAGGGATTCGCTGATGAGTATTTCCATGTCCGATGTGCCGTTCAAAGAGCGGGTGAACGCTGCCCTTCAGAACCCTGACCGCCTGCGGGCGATCAGCAGCGGGGCGGAGGCGGCTTTCGTCAAGCGAAACATCGTGCTGGAGTCGCTGCCAGACCCCGACGCGACCCGCGACCTCGCCCGGCAGATTCGCGCGCACACCATCGCCCACCTCGACAGGTACCTCGCGGAGTTCGAGGCCAACCTGACGGCGAACGGCGGGCAGGTTCACTGGGCGCGGGATGCCGACGAGGCACGGCAGATCGTGCTCGACATCGCCACACGGGTCGGCGCGAAGCGGGTGGCGAAGTCCAAGAGCATGGTCACCGAAGAGATCAGGCTCAACGCGGCGCTCGAAGCGCAGGGCATCGAGGTGTGGGAGACGGACCTCGGCGAATTCATCGCGCAGCAGGCGGGCGACCACCCTTCGCACATCATCGTCCCGGTGATGCACCTGACCCGGCAGGAGATCGGGCGGGTGTTCCACGAGAAGCTCGGCGCGCCCTACACGGATGAAATCCCCGAACTGAACCTCATCGCCCGGCGGACGCTGCGCGAGGTTTATCTCAGTGCGGACATGGGCATCACCGGCTGCAACTTCGCGGTGGCGGAAACCGGGTCGATCTGCCTGGTGACGAACGAGGGCAACGGGCGGATGGTCACGGCGCTGCCGCGCGTGCACGTCGCGGTGATGGGCATGGAGCGCATCGTGCCGACGCTGGATGACCTCTCGGTGATGCTCCAGCTTCTGGCGCGCAGCGCGACGGGCCAGAAGCTGACGGTCTACACGTCGCTGGTGAACGGCCCGCGCCGCCCCGACGAAGAACACGGCCCGGAGGAGATGCACGTCGTCATCGTGGACAACGGGCGCTCGCGGGCGCTTGCGAGCGACCTTGCCGAGATTCTGTACTGCATCCGCTGTGGGGCCTGCCTGAACGTGTGCCCGGTGTACCGCGCCATCGGCGGGCACGCCTACGGCAGCGTATACCCCGGCCCAGTCGGGTCGGTCGTCTCGCCGATCCTCGGCGGGGTGCCAGCCTTTGCCGACCTGCCGCACGCAAGCTCACTATGCGGGGCGTGCAAGGACGCCTGCCCGGTGCGCATCGACCTGCCGACGCTGCTGTTGCGGCTCCGGCGTGAGACGGTGAAGCAAGGGCAGCAGCCGGGCTGGTTGAGTGCCGGCATGAAGGGCTACCGCGCTGTGGCGACCTCGCCGGGGCGCTTCCGGCTGGCGGCGCGGCTCGGCGCGCTGTTCACCCGGCTGACGGGCGGGCGCTGGTTCAGGGGCAGCCTGCCTGGCCCACTCGGAGCCTGGACGCGCTACCGCGAGTTCCCGCCATTTGCCCGCAAGACATTCCAGCAGCGCTGGCAGGAGAGGAGCCGCCATGACTAACGCACGCGAGGACATCCTGCGCCGCATCCGCGCCGCGCTTGATACCGCGCCCGTCGATGCGCTGCCCGACGCCGCCCCGGTGCGCCCCGCCAACACCACACCCCGCGCAGGCGGCGGGCTGGAGCAGTTCGTTGAGGAGGCGTCGAAGCTCGCCGCAGAGGTGATCCGCGTGGAGAGCGAACAGGCGGCGGCTCTGCAGGTGGCGGCGCTCTGCGAGGAACGCGGCTGGCGCGAGGCGCTCGTGTGGGACTGGGAGGAGATCGGCGTGGCGGGCCTTGAGGCGGCGCTTGCCGGGGCAGGCGTCGAGGTGCATCACGGCGGCGACCCGCACGCACTGGAGCCGGTGCCGGTGGGCATCACCGGGGCGGAGGCGGCCATCGCCGACACAGGCACGATTGTGCTCCGCAGCGGGGCAGGGCGCTCGCCGCTGGCCTCGCTGCTGCCGCCGGTGCATGTGGCGCTGGTAGACGGCACGCGCATCTTCCCGGAGATGCGCGCCTACCTGGAGAGCCTCGGCGACGCAGCGGGGCACGTCCGTGCGGCGAGTAACCTCGTCTTCATTAGCGGGCCAAGCCGCACCGCCGACATCGAGCAGACGCTCACGCTCGGCGTGCATGGCCCGCGCGAGTTGATCATTGTCGTGTACGGGGGTGATTGAGTCCACGAATGACACGAATGACACAACTGAAAGGTTGATCCACAGATGACACAGATGACACAGAGAAAAAATAAAATCTGTGAAATCTGTGTCATCTGTGGACAAGAGCCAAATTCGTAGAATTTCCCACCTTGCCGCATGCCGGGTAGCATGGTACATTCCGCCTGCTATGAACAGGCGGATTGCTCGTCTCATCCTCTTGACGCTCCTCGTCACACTGCTGACCGCCGCGTGTCAGATCGTCCTGCCTCCTGCCACCGAGGAGACGCAGACGACGGTGACGCTTGTCGCCGATGGCACCACGCAGACCCTCGATGTGAACCCGAACTACACCGTTAACGACGTGTTACGCCTGCTCGACCTCAGCCTTGGCCCGCTTGACCGCATCAACCCGCCGGGCTACAGCCGCATCGAGGACGGCATGACGATCACCATCGTGCGCGTGCGCGAGGAGACGGTCGTCACGCAGGAGGTTGTGCCCTTCGAGCGCCGCACTGTGCCCAACGAGGGACTGCCGGAGGGCGAGACGCAGCTTCTGCAGGCCGGGGCGAACGGCCTCGCCGAGGTGACGTACCGCGTGACGTACGAGGATGGCGTCGAGGCAGGGCGCAGCGAGGTCCGGCGCGTGCTGCTGGAGACGCCGCAGGATGAAGTTATCATGGTAGGGCGGCAGAGCGAACTGCCCACCGTGACCGTCAACGGCACGCTGGCTTACATTTATAACGGCAACGCCTGGGTCATGCGCGAGAACAGCGCCAACCGCCGCCCGCTCACGCTGGACGGCGGGCTGGATGGCCGGGTGTTCGAGCTATCGGCGGATGGCGGGCGGCTGCTCTACACGCGGACCGCAGACGCCGCACCGGAGGAGGGCGAGGCGGGCCCTGCGCCGTTCAACAGCCTGTGGGCCGTGCTCGACACCCGCGCGGAGGAGAGCCAGCCCGTGCCGCTGGGCCTTGACAACATCCTCTTTGCCGCCTGGGTCCCCGGCACTGAGCGAACCATCCTGTACTCGACGGCGGAGCCACGCGAGAGCTTCCCCGGGTGGCAGGCGAACAATGACCTGTGGCGCGGGGAGGTGACGGACGACGGGCAGGTGGTCAATCAGGTGCAGCTTGTCGAGCCGTGGAGCGGCGGCGTCTACGGGTGGTACGGCACGGCGTATGCCATCGCGCCGGATGGCGTGACGCTCGCCTGGGCGCAGCCCGACGCGGTGGGCCTGCTCCTGCCGACCTACGGCGAGGAGGACGAGGAAGGCGACGGTGAGGCTGAGGGCGAGCCGGTCGAGCCGCCGCCCGACGACTCTACACAGCTACCGACCGGCTACGAGCGGCAGACGCTACTGGCCTTCGCCCCGTGGAATGCCTATGATTTTGTGTGGGTTCCCAACCCGGTCTGGTCGCCGGATGGCACGCTGCTGCTGACGCTCGTGCATGGCGAGCCGCTCGGCAACGAGGCCCCGGAGGACAGCCCGGCCTTCCCGCTGGTGGCGCTCCCCCGCGATGCCAGCTACAGCGCCCGGCTCGTTGAGCAGGCGGGCATGTGGGCGGAGCCGAGCTTCTCCCCGGTGGCGGAGAGCGAGCAGGTGGCCTATCTCCAGTCGATCAGGCCGCTGGAGAGCGTCAGCGGGCGCTACCAGCTTGTTATCATGGATCGCGACGGCAGCAATCGCCGCATTCTTTACCCGGCGGCTGACCAGCCGGGTCTCGCCCCGCAGCCTTATACATGGTCGCCGGATGGGCGGCAAATCGCACTGGTGAACCCCGGACCGGAGGGCGCACTTATGCTGATCGATACCGCAACCGGGCTGGCCCAGCAGGTGACGGAGGGCCAGACCAGCACCCCGCGCTGGGCGCCATGACCCCCCGCACACGACGCACCCTCAGCCTTGTGCTACTCGTTCTGGCGCTGCTGGCCGCGCTGGGCCTTGCCGCCGTGGTCAGCCAGCGGCAGGCATTGCTGCGCGGCACGCTCGACGGCCTGCCCAAAATGAGCCTGCCTCCGCGCGTGCCCGTGCTCGGCGTGAACGCCGACCTCACGCAGTACGACGATGCCGCTCTTGCCGAGAACCTCGACCTGATCGCCGGGGTCGGCTTTGTGTGGGTGCGGCAGCCGTTCCGCTGGGCGGAGATCGAGCTGGAGCCGGGCCGGTTCGAGTGGGCGGCCTATGACCGGGTCGTCGAGGAGGCCGCCGCGCGCGATCTGCGGCTGGTCGCCGTGCTGGTCGATTCGCCGGGCTGGGCGGCTGACGCGCCGACCGCGCCCCCGGACGACCTTGACGCCTTCGCGAGTTTCGCGGCGACGCTCTCCGAGCGGTATGGCGAGACGATTGACGTATACCAGGTGTGGGACGAGCCCAACCTGTCGAGCGGCTGGGGCGGGCGCGAGCCCAGCCCGGTACGGTACGCGGCGCTGCTCCAGGCGGCCTACGAGGCCATTCACGCGGTGGATGCGGATGCGCTCGTGCTGACGGCGGGCCTCGCGCCGACCGTTGAGCGCGGGCCGGAGAACCTGAGCGACGTGCTGTTCCTGCGCGAGCTGTACGCCAACGGCGCCGCGCCGTTCTTCGACGGGGTGGCGGGCAAGCCCTACGGCTTTGACGACGGACCGCTGGAGCGGCGCACGCATGAGAACGTGCTGAACTTCTCGCGCCTGGTGCTGCTGCGCGAGGTGATGGTCGAGCACGGCGATGCGGGCAAACCGCTGTGGGCCAGCCACTTCGGCTGGAACGCACTGCCGGAAGGCTGGCAGGGCGTGCCCTCGGCGTGGGGGCAGACGACCCCGGCGCAGCAGGCCGCGTGGACGCTCGACGCCTACCGGCGCGCTCTGACGGAGTGGCCGTGGGCCGGTGCGCTGATTCTGGAGAATTGGCAGCCTGCCGCCGGGCCGGATGACCCGCGCTGGGGCTTCGCGCTGCGCGGGCAGAATGGGTCGCTCTCGCCCACGGCAGAAGCTATCCGCGCAGAGGCGGCGGCGATCAACGGGAGCCTGTGGCCGGGCGTCTACGCGGCAGATGTGCCGCTCGCCGAGTATGAGGGCGAATGGGAGTTCTCCGAGCTCGGCGCGGACATCGGCCAGCAGGGGGACAGCGTCGTCACCGTGCCCTTTACCGGCAGCAGCCTCGGCGTGATCGCGCGGCGGGATAACTACCGCGCTTATCTCTACGTGACGGTGGATGGCGAGCCGCCGGGCGTCCTGCCTCACGACGAGCGCGGCGCGTACGCCGTGCTGACCTCGCCGGACTACCAGCCTCGTATCGAGGTGTTGCCTCTCGCCGACGGGCTGGAGGGCGACGAGCGGCATGTCGCCCGCATTGAGGCGGAGCGCGGCTGGGACCAGTGGGCGATTGCCGGTTTTGCAGTGGGGCATGACGTGGACACGACCGGCCACGACGTGCTGGCGGGCATGCTGCTCGTGCTGGCTGCCGCGAGCGTGATCGGTGCGCTGCGCGTGGGGCGCGGGCTGGGCTGGCGCGAGCGAGTACGCACGGCGGCGGGGTGGCTGGTATCGCGGCTTGGCGAGGGCGTGCACCTGCTGCTGTCGCTGGCCTCGGCGCTGGCGGTGTGGCTCGGCGCGGCGCTGACGTGGGGCGGGCTGGTCCCCAGCCTGACGCGGCGGCTCGGCGAGGGACCGTCGCTCATTGTGACCGCGCTCACGGCGGGCGTGTTCTACTTCTCGCCGTGGCTGCTGCTGACGCTCGCCGCGCTGGCGCTGCTCTTCGTGCTGATCTACACCCGGCTCAGCGTGGGCGTGGCGCTGATCATGTTCTTCACGCCGTTCTACCTGCACCCGCGCCCGCTCTTCGACCGGGCCTTCAGCATGGTCGAGGTGCTGTCGCTGCTGACGCTCGCGGCGTGGGCGCTGCGCATCGCCGCCGACCGGCGCGAAACGGGCTGGCCGTCCCTCGCGGGGCTGTGGCGGCGCATGACCTCGCTCGACAAGGCGGTGGGGCTGTTCATCGCGGTGAGCGTCGTCTCGCTGGCATGGGCGGACCTGCTTGGCGTGGCCGTGACCGAGCTGCGGCAGATGGTGATCGAGCCGTTTGTCGTGTACCTTGTGCTGCGCACCGTGCCCTTCACCCGCGCGGAACGCTGGCGCATGGTCGACCTGCTCGTGCTGACCGGCGCGGTCGTCTCTGTGATCGGGCTGGCGCAATTTGTGGCGGGCGTGAACGTGATTGCCGCAGAGGGCGGCATGCCGCGCCTGCAAAGCGTGTTCGGCACGCCGAACAACGCGGCGCTGTTCCTGGGGCGGGTTGTGCCCTTCGGCGCGGCGGCGCTGCTCATCGACCGGGGCGGCTGGCGGCGCTGGCTGTACGGCGTGGCGGCCTTCGTGATGGCGCTCGCGCTGGGGCTGACGCTTTCGAAGGGCGGTATCCTGCTGGGGCTGCCCGCCGGGCTGGCGATGGTCGTCATCCTGTGGGCGGGTCGCAAGGGGCTGATCGCCGTGGTTGCGGGCGCTATACTGGAAGCGTTAGCCCTGATCCCGCTCTCGCGGCTGCCGCGCTTCAGCGGGCTGATCGACTTTACAAGCGGGACGAGCACGACGTTCTTCCGGCTGCAGTTGTGGAAGAGCACGCTGCGCATGATCCGCGACCACCCGATCACCGGCGTCGGGCTGGACCAGTTTCTGTACGAGTACCGGGGGCGCTACATCCTGCCCTCGGCGTGGCAGCAGCCGGATCTGAGCCAGCCGCACAACTTCCTGCTGAACTACTGGGTGCGGCTGGGGATTATCGGGCTGATCGCGGGCATCTGGATGCAGGTAGCCTTCTGGCGGCTGGGCTGGCGCGTGCAGGAGCGGCTGCGCGGTGCCGACGCGGGGATGCGCGCGCTGGCGGTCGGTGCGATGGGCAGCATGGCGGCGATGATCGCGCATGGGATGGTCGACGCCGTGCACTTTGTGATCGACCTGGCCTTCATCTTCTACATGACGCTGGGGTTGATGAGCCAGTTGGGGGAGGAAGTGGAACATGGAGACGCTGATCAACGGGCGGACGCTGGCGCTCGTGGAGGGTGACATCACCGAGCAGGACACGGATGCTATCGTCAACGCGGCAAACGAGCATCTCCAGCTCGGCGGGGGAGTGGCGGGCGCGATCCGGCGCAAGGGCGGGTCTGCCATCCAGGCGGAATGCGACGAGATCGGCTACTGCCCGGTAGGGCAGGCGGTCAGCACGACGGGCGGGAACCTCAAGGCGCGGTATGTGATCCACGCCGTGGGGCCGCGCGGCGGCGAGCCGGAGGCGGATGTCAAACTGGCAAGTGCGGTGCGCTCGGCGCTGGGTGAGGCCGACCGGCTCGGCCTGCGCTCGATTGCGCTGCCTGCCATCTCGACGGGGATTTTCGGCTACCCGATGGAGGAGGCCGCGGGCATCATGCTGGCGGCGGCGCTGGCCTATCTGCAGCAGGAGGAGACGGGCCTGGAGCGGGTGGTTTTCTGCCTGTACGGAGAGGAGGCCTACAACATCTTTGCGACAGAACTGGCTCGCCTGCTCGACGAGTTGAGCAAGATTGAGAAGTGACCATACGCCGGGCGGCGGGGCAAATCTCTTGCCGCCGGGGTAAAATACGCATACACCATTCTATCAGGCGCATCATGCGCCTAGCTTGCAATCTTTGGAGAGATCGTCTTGCGTGTCTTAATCACCGGCGGCGCCGGTTTTCTGGGGTCTCACCTGTGTGACAAGTTCCTCGCGGAAGGTCACACGGTGATCGCAATGGACAACCTGATCACGGGCACGACGCAGAACATTGAGCATCTGGCCGGGCATGATCGGTTCCTGTTCATCAAGCACGACGTAACCAACTACATCTACGTTGAGGGCGAGCTTGACGCGGTGCTGCACTTCGCCTCGCCTGCCAGTCCCATCGACTACCTGACCCTGCCCATCCAGACGCTTAAGGTCGGTGCGCTGGGCACGCACAAGGCGCTGGGGCTGGCGAAGGCCAAGGGCGCGCGCTTCCTGCTGGCCTCGACCTCGGAGGTGTACGGCGACCCACTCGTCCACCCGCAGAGCGAGGATTACCGGGGCAACGTGGACGCCATCGGCCCGCGCGGCGTGTACGACGAGGCCAAGCGCTTCGCCGAGGCGATTACGATGGCCTACAACCACTTCCACGGCGTGGAGACGCGCATCGCGCGGATCTTCAACACCTACGGGCCCCGGATGCGGCTGAACGACGGGCGCGTCGTGCCGAACTTCATCGCACAGGCGCTGCGGGGTGAGCCGCTCACGGTCTACGGGGCCGGCGACCAGACGCGCAGCTTCTGCTACGTGAGCGACCTCGTCGAGGGCATCTACCGGCTGCTGCTCTCCGACGAGGACTACCCGGTAAACCTCGGCAACCCGGAAGAGATGACCATCCTGGAGTTTGCCCAGGTGGTCAACGAGGTAACGGGCAACCCCGGCGGCATCGTGTTCCAGCCGGAAAAGCGCATCGAGGGCGACCCGCAGATTCGCCAGCCGGACATCACCAAGGCGCGGCGTGTCCTTGGCTGGGAGCCGAAGGTCGGCCTGCGCGAGGGGTTGGAACGGACCATTGAGTATTTCAAGGACCGCATCAAGGTTCCCGGCTAGGTTCAGCCTGCCGAACCCTTTTGCCACAGATCGCTGGCTGCCCGGCTGGGCAGTCGTGTTACTGGCTGCCGCCGCACTGCTGGCCGGTGTGGCGGCAGCCCGGCTGCCGCTCCTGTGGGTGGCTGCCGGGTTTGGCGTCCTCGTGCTCGTCGTGCTGACGCTCGTGGAGCCGGTCGTTGGGCTGTGCGCGGCGCTCATCCTCGGCCCGACGAAGCCCCTCACCGATGTGTACGTGCCGGAGTTCCCGCTCGACGCCGGGCAGCTCCTGCTGATCCTGACGCTCGGCGCATGGTTTCTGCACGCGGCGCGACGGCATCGCATCCGCGTGCCGCATTCCCCGCTCAACGTGCCGGTGCTGATCTTCCTCGGCGCGGCGGCGCTCAGCCTCGTGAATGCGCTCTCGCTCGGCTACGCACTTGAGGAGCTTATCAAGTGGGGGCAGATCCTGCTGGTGATGTGGCTCGTCGTCGATATGGGGCAGCGGGGGCGCTGGCGGGCCGTGCTGGGCGCGGTACTCGGCGCGGCGGCAGTGCAGGCGGCGATCGGCGTGTGGCAGTTCGGGCTGCGCGGCGACGGGCCTGAGCACTTCCTGATCCTCGGCGACCGCTTCTATCGGGCCTACGGCACGTTCGAGCAGCCGAACCCCTACGGCGGCTTTCTGGGGCTGGCGCTCGCCGTGGCGGTGGGACTGGCGCTCGTCGGGCTGGAGCAGTGGTTCGGCCCGGTGTGGGGAGCGCTCAGGGGCCAGCGCCCGGTGAACGCCCGCCGCGTTGTTGCCGCGCTGTTCAACAAGAATATCTGGCGGCTGGCGGCGCTTGCCGTGCTGGCAGGCCTGATGCTCGCCGGGCTGCTCGCGTCGTGGTCACGCGGGGCGTGGCTGGGGTTTGCGGCGGCGGCGGTGGCGATCCTGTTCGCGTGGCCGCGCCGGGCATGGCTGGGCGTGCTGCTCGTCGCGGGCGGGGTGGGGCTGGGCCTGCTGCTGCTCGCATCGGGGCTGCTGCCTGCCGCCATCGCCGACCGGCTGACGGGCTTCACCGCATTTGTGCAGAGCTTCGACGTGCGCGGCGTGGACATCACCACGGCGAACTTCGCGGTGATCGAGCGGCTGGCGCACTGGTGGGCAGCCCAGGAGATGGCGCGATATAATTTCTGGCTTGGCGTGGGTATCGGGAATTACGAGCCCGTTTACCCGGCGTATGCGCTCATGAACTGGCCGCAGCCACTCGGACATGCGCATAATTTCTACCTGAATCTGCTGGCTGAAACGGGTATAATCGGCGCGGTCGCCTATGGGCTGATGTGGGCCGCCGTGATCTGGCAGACCTGGCGCGCGACCCGCAGCGGCACACACTGGCGGCGAGGCGTGGCAATCGGGCTGTTCGGGGCGTGGATGCACCTGTCGGTGCACCATCTCGTCGATAAGCTGTACGTTGCCAACCTCCACTTACACATCGGGGCGCTGTTTGGCATCCTGACCATACTGAGCGCGCTAGAACGTAACCCAGAAGCGGAGGCCTCGACTATTGATAACTGAAAGCGCTGAACCCACGGCGAAGAAGACCACCCTCACGACAGAATCGCCCGCCCCGACCTCATCCGGTGGCATTTTCGGCACCCTGCTGGCGCTCCTGCGACGTCACAAGGAGTTCAAGCGCTTTACGAAGTTTGCCATCGTCGGCGCGCTGGGCTTTGTCATCGACGCAGGCACGGTCAACGGTTTGCTGACCCTCGGCTGGCTGGAGAATGTGATGCTGCGGCTGCCCTTCGGCCTGCCGGAGATTACCGAGATTGGCATCGTCGGTGCGATTGGCTTCACGTGTGCGGTGACGAGCAACTTCCTGTGGAACCGCTTCTGGACATACCCCGACTCCCGCACCAAGCCGGTCGCCGGCCAACTGGTGACGTTCTTCTTCGTGAACATCGTCGGCCTGATCATCCGTATCCCCGTTCTCGAAGGGCTGAACCGGCCCCTTGCCCGGCTGATCGAGGCTGTGCTGCCCTTCCTTGGCGCGGAGAAGGCGGCGCGGCTGGGTGTCAACGCGGCGCTGGTGACGGCGGTGCTGATCGTCATGTTCTGGAACTTCTTTGTGAACCGCTACTGGACGTACAACGACGTCGAGTAACCTGCCGGAAAGCTGCGTGATGGGCAGCCCCCCCGCAAGGATCGCCATCGACTACACCTCTGCCGTGACGCAGGGCGGCGGCATTGGCCGCTACACCCGCGAACTGGTGCGCGCCGTCGCCCGGCAGGACGGCGAGACGGACTTCCGGCTGTTCGTCGCCGCTGGGCGGGAGGCGGCGCTCCCCGAGCCACCCGGCCCGAACTTCTCCTACTGCCTGGCCCCTCTGAATGCCGAATGGTTCGCGCGGCTGTGGCACCGCGCCCGGCTGCCGCTCCCCATTGAGACGTGGACCGGGCCAATCGACCTGCTGCACGCGCCTGACTTCACCCTGCCGCCTGTGCGACGCGGCGTCCGCACGCTGCTGACCGTCCACGACCTGTCGTTCATCCGCGCGCCGGAGGCCGCCGCGCCGGGATTGCGCGCCTACCTCAACCGCGTCGTGCCCCGCTCGGTGCAGCGGGCCGATCACATCCTGGCCGATTCGGAGGCGACGCGGCGCGATCTGATGGAGCTGTACGGCACGCCCGGCGAGAAGATCAGCGTGCTCTACAGCGGGGTGGACGAGCATTTCAAGCCCGTGCGGGACGCCGAGGCGCTGCGGCGGGTGCGGACGAAGTACGGCATCGGGGAAGCGCCCTACATCTTCAGCCTCGGCACGGTGCAGCCTCGCAAGAACTACGCGCGGCTGGCCGAGGCGTTGCACCGGCTCGACCGCCCGGACCTCAAGCTGGTGATCGCCGGGGGGAAGGGCTGGCTGGAAGACCCGCTTTACGCACAGATCGAGGCGCTTGGGCTGGGCGACCGGGTGCAGTTCATCGGCTTTGCCGCTGACGAGGATCTTCCGGCGCTGTACAGCGCCGCGCAGGTATTCGCGTTTCCGTCGCTCTACGAGGGGTTTGGCCTGCCGCCGCTTGAGGCGATGGCCTGCGGCGTCCCGGTAGTCGCTTCGCGCGCGTCGTCCGTGCCGGAGGTGGTAGGGGAGGCCGGTTTGCTTATCGACCCGCTGGATGTGGATGACCTCGCCGGGGCGCTGGCGCGCGCGCTCGACGACGAGGCGCTGCGGGCGGAGCTTACCCGGCGCGGGCTGGAGCAGGCGCGCCGCTTCTCGTGGGCGGAGTCGGCGCGGCAGCTTCGGGAGCACTACGCCCGGCTGCTGGGATGATGGGCAGGGCTCAGACGCGCGGCTGGCTCAGCGCCACGCGCAGATCGTCGCTGCGCCGCACGATGTAAGTCGGGATGTTGAGGTGTGCCAGCCGGAGCGCGTTCTCCTCGGTGCCGGGCCTCCCGCCGAATGACTGCCCATCGATGAGCACCGCCGCGATGCGCAGCCCGCGCTGCGTGTAGGCGTGCGCGGCAGTCACCCAGCCGTCGCGGGTGGACGGCGTGACGAGCACAACCGTCGAGCCGCGCGGAAGCTGGTTGGCGTAGATGGACATCAACTGCTCAAAGGTGAGTATCCCCCGCGCCTCGATGATAGCCAGCGTCTCAAGAATCTTGGTAAGCTGCCGCCCCCCGCGCTCCGGGTGGATGAACTCGCGCTGGCGGGCGTGCGAGATCAGGCCAACTGCCCGGTCGCGCTGGAGGAAGTATCGCGCCAGCGACGCCGTCGCCGCGATGGTGTATTCCTCCGTCGTCGGGGGGATGCCGTGCGGCGTAGCCTGGAGCAGTTGGAGCACTGCCGGGTCGGTCGAGTCGTAACTGCCAACGTGCACGGTGCGCTCGGCGTCCATCAGCAGCCACACGTCGGCGAGCGGGTCCAGTTCAAACTCCTTTACAAACAACCGGTTCTTGCGGGCGCTCGTCGGCCAGTGGATGCGGCTGAAGCTGTCGCCGGGGGCATAATCGCGGATGCCGGCGGCGTTGGTCGTAACTTGCTGCGTGCGCCGGCGGACGGCGTCGCCGCCGGGCAGGATGCCGATCGGCAGCGTGAACTCCGGGATGTCCACGGTGGGCGGGTAGACGACGAGCGGCGAGGTCGCGCTGAGACGGCGCTCCGCCTGGAACAGCCCGAACGGGTCACCGGTGACGACGCGCAGCGGCCCGAGCCGGTACGCGCCACGCCGCACGCACAGCGTGTGGGCTCGCCAGCTTGTCTCCTGCCGGGGGCCGAGGTTGCTCACGACCTGGCTGGCGGTGTGCCCCGGTAGGTCGGAGTGGTCGTATATCTCAAGCCACAGCTTGGGCAGCAGCCCGGTGTTCTTCACGGTGAACAGCTCGTCGAGGAAGTGGCCGACCTGCGCCCGCCGGGCGCGAGTCTGGCGGCGGAGGTGCAGCCAGCGCACGCCGCTCCATGCCCACAGGAATGAGAACACGACCAGCCCGATGAAGGCGTAGGCGACCGTGAAGAAGAAGTCGCGGCCTGTGATCATCCCCGCCAGCAGGCTGACGACGATGATCAGGTAGATGGAAGAGCGGCGGCTGTCCATGCGCCTAGTCGATGCCCAGCGTTGCCCCGGGGACCGGTACCCGCTTGAGGACCTCCGCGATGACGTTCTCGGCTGTGATGTCCTTGATGCGCGCCGACGGCCCGATGATGATGCGGTGCGCGAGCGTGGGTATAGCAAGCGCCTTCACATCGTCAGGCAGGACGTGATCGCGACCGGCGAGTGCGGCGCGGGCCTGGGAGGCGCGGTACAGGGCGAGGCTGCCTCGCGGGCTGGCGCCGAGGTATACATCATCGTGATTGCGGGTCGCGGAGACGATGTCGACAATGTAGCGCTTGATCTGCCGGTCGATGTATACCGAGCGCACGGCTGCCTGCGCCTCGCGCAGCTCGTCAAGCGTCACCACCTGCCGCAGGCCCGTCACCGGGTGGTGGTACTGCTGAGCGTCCAGCATGGCCATCTCGTCCGTCGCCTCAGGGTAGCCGAGGCGGATGCGCAGCAGGAAGCGGTCGAGCTGCGCTTCAGGCAGGGGGAACGTCCCCTCGTACTCGATGGGGTTCTGCGTGGCGAGAACGAGGAAGGGCGGGGCGAGTTCGTAAGTCGTGCCGTCTACCGTGACCTGCCGCTCCTCCATGGCCTCCAGCAGCGCGGACTGCGTCTTGGGAGTGGCGCGGTTGATCTCGTCGGCGAGCACGATCTGCGCCATGATGGGGCCGGGGCGGAACTCGAACTCGCGGGTCTGCTGGTTAAACACCGAGACGCCGGTCACGTCGCTGGGGAGCATGTCGGGCGTGAACTGGATGCGGCTGAAGTTGCCGCCAACCGAGCGAGCGAGCGCCTTGGCGAGCATGGTCTTGCCGACGCCGGGCACATCTTCGATCAGCAGGTGTCCCTCGCACAGCAAGCCGATGAGGGCCAGCATGACTTCTTCGTGCTTACCGAGGATCACTCGCTCGATGTTCTGGGCCAGCCGGTCGCCGACGGCCTTTACCGACGAAATGCTCATGGATGGCTCCTGCCTGGCGTTTCTGATGAGCGGACTCGCCAGATTATAGCGGGTCTCGTAAGAATCATACAGGAATCACGGGGCATGGAATTGACAAATGGGTCGAGCGCGCTATAATCTGATCGACATTATGGCCCGCTAGCTCAATCGGCAGAGCAGTTGACTCTTAATCAATTGGTTCCAGGTTCGAGTCCTGGGCGGGTCATGAGGAGAGCGCCACGCGGCGCTCTTTTTGATTCGGGGGGCTGAAAAGTGTGCGCTGCGTCATCGGGACGCACGCCGAGTTGGTTATAACGATGGGCTTCACCCCGCTCTCCAGTTGGAACCAGCAATAAACACGACGACAGCTCTCAGGCTGTGGTCGTGTTTCACGTCTGGGGCGCGCATGCTCAGGCCCAGAACATCTCCCCGGCTTCTTCGAAGATCCCGGCATCCTTCAGCAGCGCGACGCCCTTCGCCAGCCCCTCGCCAGTGGACATCATCGCGTCCTCGTGCTCGATGGAGACGACGTAGTCGTAGCCGACCATCCGCAGGGCGCTGATGATGTCCTTCCACGCCTTGACGTCGTGCCCGTAGCCGATGCTGCGGAACGTCCAGGCACGGTCGGGGATGCGGTCGTAGGGCTTGGTATCGTTGACGCCGTTCACGCGCACGTTGTGCGGGTCGATGGCCACGTCCTTGCCGTGCACATGGAAGATCGCCTCGCCCAGCTCCCGGATCGCCTCGACTGGCTCGACGCCGTTCCACCAGAGGTGGCTCGGGTCGAAGTTGCAGCCCAGCACCGGGTTGACCTCGCGCAGGCGCAGCAGCGTCTCGACATTGTAGACGAGCATGCCGGGGTGCATCTCGAAGGCCACCTTGATGCCGTGGTCGGCGGCGAACGGCGCAGCCTCGCGCCAGTACGGCAGGGCGACCTTGTTCCACTGGTAATCGAGCGTTTCCAGGAAGTGCGGCGGCCACGGGCAGGTAACCCAGTTCGGCATCGTGTCGCCGGGCGCGCCGGCAGGCAGCCCCGAGAAGGTGTTGACGACGGGTACGCCGAGCGCCTCCGCGAGTCGGATTGCCTTGCGGAACGTCTCGTCCGCCTCGCGGGCGACCTCGGCGTCGGGGTGGAGCGGATTGTTGTGGATGCTGAGCGCGCTGAGCATCAGCCCGCGCGACGCGATCTCGCCCAGCCACTCGTCGCGGCGGGCCTGACTCTCCAGCAGCTCGTCGACCGGGCAGTGCGGGCTGCCGGGGTAGCCGCCCGCCCCGATCTCGACTGCCTGGACGCCGTGCTGCACAGCGCAGTCCAGCGCTTCTTCAAACGACAGGTTGCCCCACAGGGCAGTGAACACGCCAATCTTCATTGTTGCCTCCGTTCGTGTTGAGAGGAACCTATCAGGGCTTCAGAGCTTGGCATCAAGCGCGTCCTGCTCGCGGCGCAGCCGGACGACCGTACTGCTCTCATCGAGCGTGACGTCATCCCATGTGATGATCTCACCGCGCGCGACGGGCCTCACGACCCTCGCGCCGGGGGCCAGCCCGACCGGTAGCGCGTTCAGCCCGCGTGCGACCTCGGCGCGGTCCATCACGCCGTACTGGGTGTACCCGCCGAAGGTGTCCAGCGTCTCTCCGGGGGTCAGGTCGCGCTTGGCGACCGCCATCACGTCTGCGACCGGACGGTCGAGCGGCACGAGCGTCGGTTCGCGGTGCAGGTGCGCGCGGGCGATGGAGATCGGCGCCTCGAGGAACCACAGGTGGTAGGGGCGGAAGAAGGTGAAGTACTTCCCGCGTCCGACCTTCAGATAGTTGAGGTCGGCCTGGATGCGCTCATCCGCGATGCGCACGGTGACGAACACCCCGCCCGCCATCGCCTCTCCCTGCACGAAGTCGACGATGCCGGGGTAGGGCGTGAGGCCGCCGTCCGCCTCCAGCGCAAACACCTGCGACACGGTCTCCAGCGTGGCTTCCGGCCCCAGCATGCCGCGCCGCACCGGCAGGCAGCCGGTCGCGTTGGCGGCGCAGGTCATCTCGAACATCGTCTTGGTGCCGTCAACGTACGAGGCGACCTGGTACGGGTCTTTGTCAGCCTTGCGCGCCGACTCTGCCACCGTCTCCGGCGTGGCTGACGGGTCGAGCGGGTTGTTCTTGCCCTTGCCGATGGCGATGACCTCGTAGCCGAGGGCGGTCACAAAGTCCACCAGTTCCATCAGGCAGCCGGGCTCATCCCCGCCCGAAACACTGTACAGCACCCCTGCCTGTTCGGCCTTCCGGCGCAGGATGCGCCCCACGGTGACGTCCGCCTCGATATTGACAAGTACCACGTCCTTGCCGTGCTCGATGGCGGCGCAGGCGGTCTCCGCGCCGGTGGCAGGCGACCACGTCACGTCGGTGACGATGTCCACAGCTTCAAGCTGTGCGGCGAGCCAGTATGAGCCGGTAGCGACGACCTGCCCGGCGCGCAGTGCGTCCATTGCGGGGCCGGGCGCGCTGGCCTCGGCGATCTGCTCCGGCGGCACCCCGGCTGCCAGGAATGCCGCCCGCGCTGCCGCCACATCCTCGTCGGCGATGACGTTGACGACCATGCCGGGCACGTGCCGCACCGCCGCTAGGAAGCCGGTGCCCATCCAGCCCGCGCCGCTCATGCTGACGCGGATGGGGCGGCCCTCCCGCTCGCGCTGGGTCAGCTCCCACGAGATCACGTTACCATCGCCTTCTTTGCCGCCACGGCCTCGCGCGCTGCCGCGACGATGTCGTCAGGCGTCATGTTGTACTTCTCAAGCAGGTCCCACGGATCGCCCGACTCGACGTAGGTGTCACGCAGCCCCACGAAGCGCATTGGCACCGGGTGGTTCAGCGCCACCAGCCGGGCGACGTTAGCGCCTATGCCGCCCTGGAGCAGATGCTCCTCCGCCGTGACGATGGCGCCGGTTTCGCGAGCGGCGGCGGCGATGGCCTCTTCGTCCAGCGGGCGGATGGTGTGCAGGTCGAGCACCCGCGCCTCGATGCCCTCTTCCGCCAGCACGGCGGCGGCGTCCAGCGCGGCGGCAACCATGATGCCGGTGCCGATGATGGTCAGGTCATCGCCCTCGCGCACTACGTTCGCCTTGCCGATCTCGAACGGCGTGTCCTCGGGGTCGTAGATGTAGGGCAACTCGACGCGGCTGGAGCGCAGGAAGCACGGCCCCTCGTGCTCGGCGATGGCGCGCACTGCGGCGTGCATCGAGGCGGGGTCGCTCGGCACGACGATGGTGAAGGTCGGCAGCCCGCCCACCAGCGCCAGGTCCTCGATACCCATCTGCGTCGGCCCGTCCTTGCCGAGCGTGATCCCGCCGTGGCTACCGACGACCTTGGCGTTAATGTTCGACATAGCGATGGCCAGCCGGATCTGGTCGTAGGCGTTGCACAACAGGAAGGAAGAGAAGCTCACGATGAAGGGGATGTGCCCCGTCGCGGCAAACCCCGCCCCCACGCCGACCAGGTTGCTCTCGGCAATGCCAATGTTGAAGAAGCGCTCGGGGAACGCCTCGCGCACCGTCTCGGCCTTGGTCGAGTTGCCGAGGTCGCCGTCCAGCACGACGACCTTCTTATTCTGCCGGGCCACTTCCAGCAGCGCATCCCCGAAGTGGTCGCGCAGCGGCTTGCCGCCCGGCTTGAGCCCTGCCCTAGCCCCTAGCTGCATGGAGTTCCTCCCGCGCTTTCTCAACCTGTTCCGGCTTCGTGATCGCGCGTCCGTGCCAGGTGAAATCCTGCTCGACGAATGAGACGCCCTTGCCCTTCACCGTATGGGCGATGAGGATCGTGGGCTGGTCTTCGCGCTGCCGGGCGGCCCGCAGCTTCTCAACCAGCGCCGCGACGTCGTGCCCGTCAACCTCGTCCACGCGCCAGCCGAACGCCTGCCACTTGTCCGCCAGCGGCTCGAGCGCCATCTCCCGCGCGATAGGGCCGGTCTCCTGGTACTTGTTGTAGTCGAGGATGGCGTGCAGGCGGCCCGCCTTGAAGTGCGCTCCGGCCATCGCCGCCTCCCAGATCTGGCCCGCCTGGCACTCGCCGTCGCCCAGCAGCACGAATACGTGATAGTCATGCCCGTTCAGCCGCCCGCCGAGGATATGGCCCAGCCCTACGCTCAACCCCTGCCCGAGCGAGCCGGTTGTCGCCTCGACACCCGGCATTGCGCCCTGGATGGGGTGACCCTGCACCGGGCTGCCAGCTTCACGCAGCTCCCACAGCCGCTCGCGGTCGAAGTAGCCGGCATGTGCCAGCACCGCATAGAGCAACGGCGAGGCGTGTCCTTTGCTCATGATGAAGCGGTCGCGCTCCGGCCACCAGGGATCGGCGGGGTCGTAGCGCAGCACGCCGCCGAAGAACAGCGCAACGGCGATCTCCGTGGCCGACCACGAACTCGACGGGTGGCCGGACCCGGCACGTGTGGTCATCTCCAGGATGTCGAGCCGGATCTGCCGGGCCTTCTCTTTCAGTTCGGGTGTGTCTAACACCGGCGGTGCTGGCATAAGGCCTCCTTGTGGCGGTTGCTATCCGCCAAGTATCTGGCGCTGGAGCTGCGCGATCTTCGCGGCGTCGGCGCTGCGGAAGACCTCATACCATGCCTCACGCGGCACGCGGTCAAGCAGTTCGTAGCCAAACTGAAGGTTGCGGATACTCTCGCGCACGGCGTCGGCGGGGTCTTCGCGGTAGGGGAACAGGTCCAGCCCGAACCAGCCGTCGTAGCCCCACTCGTCCAGCCAGAACAGCGCCTCGAGCGTCTCCCACAGGTTGACGGTGCCTACGATCACGTCGTCGTCGAACAGCTTCCAGTTGTCATTCCAGTGCGTGTGGAACAGCTTGCCGTAGCGGCAGGCCAGCGAGAACGACTCCGCGAGGTTCTCCTTCATCATGAAGGCGTGCCCCACGTCGATGTTGACGCCGAGGTTCGGGCGGTTGATCTCGTTGACGATGGTCATCACGTGGCCGATGGTTGGCAGCAGGATGCGCGAGCGCGGCTCCCAGGCCTTGTATTCGACGGCGATCTTCTGCTCGGGGTTGTGGTCGCACCAGGCGGCGAGGTTCTCCACCAGCCAATCGAGCGCGCGGCGGTGGTCGATTTGGAAGGGGTAATCGTAGCCGTCCTGGGCAGGCCAGTACACCATGATGTGCGCTTCCATATACTGCGCGATGTCGGTGGTGCGCTTGGCGAGGTCCAGTGCGGACTGGCGGATCGCCGGGTCGGGGTTGGTAAACTGGCCGAACTTGTACTTGGGATCGACCCACAGGTGGGGGCAGAACTGCACGATCTCCATGCCGAGGTCGTCGGCGAGTTGCTTGAGGTCTTTGTAGGTGTCGTCGGTGACTTCGGTGGGGTAGTGCATCTCGAGCCCCTGCACCCCCTCGATGCTCGCCGCGAGTTCGAAGCGCTCACGGATCGTCTTGTCGGGGCGGTAACCCGCCCTCACGAAGCGGTCGCTCGTCGCGCCCAGAAACCAGATACCACAGGATACTTTGATGTCGCGCATGGGGTGTCCTTCCGTGAACGCTAAGGGCCAGTAAAAGCAGAGCCGCAAAGGCGCGGGCACACACGCTTAGAACGTCTCGTCGTACAGTTCGTTGTACAGCGTATACCGGTCGCCACGGTTGTAGATCTGCAGGTACTCGACAGCCGTTTCCGTGGCGGTGAATGTGGTGCGTTCGATGTAGAGCAGCGGCGCGCCTGGTGCGATGTCGAGGTGAGTGGCGATATCAACCGGCGCGGCGATCGCGGAGATGTGTTGCCTGGCGTGGACGAGGAAGATGTTGTACTCGCGCGCTAGCGCCTCGCGCAGCGGCACGCGGCTGTAGTCGCGCTCCAGCACGCCGGGGCAGTAGCGGTGCACGAGATAGGACTTCTCGATGCTCATCGGCGCGCCGTCTGCCAGCCGCAGCCGCTCCAGATGGGCCAGCTCCTCGCCGACTGGCACGCCCAGCGCCTCCGCGATGTGCTCGGGCGCGGGTACCAGCCGGCGCTGCAGCACGCGGGTGCCGGGCTTCAGCCCGCGGCGGCGCATGTCTTCCGTAAAGCTGATGATGCGGGTCAGACCCTGCTCGATCTTCGGCTGGGCGACGAACGTTCCGCGCCCGCGCTCGCGCACAATGAGCCCGTCATTCACGAGCATGTCGAGCGCCTGGCGGACGGTGTTGCGGCTGATGCCGTACTGGTCGAGCAGTTCGGATTCGGTGGGGAGCATATCGCCGGGCTCCAGCTCGCCGTTGAGAATCTGGCTGCGGAGTTCCTCGTACAGTTGGTGGTAGAGGGGGATCTTGCTGCTTCGACTGATCATTACGTGTACCTCATCGTGCCGGGATATTGTACCAACATTCTAATATTGTATTTTTCTTCTTGTCAACCTTCATCATTACTCTTAGGTTCGCCAGCCATAGCATGCGCATCGTAATTCTCCCTTCCAGTATTGAAGGTATTATGTTCGACATGGGCGTTGATTGAGGCAGTCGAAGTATAGGGCACCCGGAGAGCGAAACCGCACACGACTCGAAAGAGTGCCACGCGGCGCTCTTTTTGATTCGGGTAAGCATAATGGCTTATTCATGGGCTGACATTCCTCACTGCACGATAGGCCAATTGGAGCTTATCCGCAGCCGCGAATCGGGTTAAATTTGCCACAAGATTTATCTGTTTTGTGGAGAGGGATATGGTCCACTCTGCGCGTGCTCGAACCCTGATGATCCTGCTGGCCCTCGGCGTGCTGCTGGTGCTGGCCGGCTGCGGCGCTGAGTCGGATGGCATCTCGCTGGCCCCCGCCTCCATGCTTCCCGACTTCGCCAGCCAGGCGCCGCCGCGCGTGCGCGATGCCTATCGCTACGCCATCGCCCATCACGATGAGCTTGAGCACTACCCGTGCTACTGCGGCTGCGGCGCGATGGGCCATACCAGCAATCTTAGCTGCTACATTCAGGATATTGGCGAGGATAGCACCATCATCTTCGACACCCATGCCATCGGCTGCGGCATCTGCGTGGACATCACGCAGGACGTGATGCGCCTGAACGCCGAGGGCAGGTCGGCGCAGGAGATCCGCGCCTACATCGACAGCACGTACAGTGCCTATGGCCCCTCAACGGACACGCCGCTCCCCTGACATGCTGACAGCTTTAGCTGAGCGACTTCAACTCCTGGGCAGGCTGCCGCTTCGGCGGCTTCTTGTCTTTGGGCTGATGGGGCTTGCGGTGCTGGTCATACCCGTGCCGACCCTGGCGGCGCCGCAGACCCACCATGTTGAGATTGACAGCACACAGTTCGAGTTCTCGCCGGGGCGTCTGCGTGTCAACCAGGGTGATACCGTCGTGTTCCACCTCACGGCGTCCGACGTGGTGCACGGCTTCTACCTGGACGGCTACGGCATCGACGAGCGGCTTGAGCCCGGCGTGACCAAAGAGATCACTGTTGTAGCCGACCAGCGCGGCAAGTTCCGCTACCGCTGTTCGGTGAGCTGCGGCCCGCTGCACCCCTTCATGATCGGCGAACTCATCGTCGGGCCGAACGTGCCGCTGTGGCGGGCAATCGGGGTTGCTCTCGTCGCGCTGGCGGGGCTGTTTGCCAGCATCAATCGCAAGGACAACGTTCAGGAGATGGCAGGATGAGCCATTCAAGGAAGCGTGTTCAAGCCCGCAGAGCGCAGCAGGCCGCGCAGCGCAAGCGGCTGATGGCAGTCGCCGTCGCGGCTCTCGGCATGGTGATCGTGGGCGTGGCGGCATTGCTGCTGGCTCGCAGTGGCAGCCCGACGGGATATGAGCCGGAGTACACAGGCGGGCCCCGCGTCAGTCTGAAGCAAGACTTCTACAACTACGGCTACGTCAAGCACGGCACCCTCATTACGACGGATGTCGAGATCGGCAACGTTGGCGATGAACCGCTGCAGATCCTGGATGTCCCGGTCGTCGAAGTCCGGGACGGGTGTTGACCGCCTACACCCGTCATCAGTTCGATGACAATCGCTCCTGGCCGGTCGGCTACCATGCGTCTGCAGTTTATGATGCACGAAGGGATGGACGGCTTCCACGACTTCCGCGTCCATCTCAGGACGAACGATCCGGTTGAGCCGGAAAAAGAGATCACGATTCTATCTGACTGGGGTCCTTAACGAACGTGTCTGGCATACCGCGCACCGATCTCCTCACACGATACCCGTGGCTGAAGCGCGCCCTGCAATCGCGCGCGTTCCAGCCCACGCTGATGATGGTCACGCTGGCGGTCTTTACGCTGGCGATCCTGACAGGGTTGTTCGGCACCCCCGCCGGGAGCCGGAACTTCGGTATTATCTTCGTGTGGATCGTGTGGTGGGCGCTGCTCATCATCGGCATCGTGCCGCTCGCGGGGCGGCTGTGGTGTGCGATGTGCCCCATTCCAGCACCGGGCGAGTGGCTTCAGCGGCGGGGCGTCGTCGAGCGGGTGATGGGCAGGCCGTTCACCCGCGGACTGCGCTGGCCGCGCCGCCTCAAGAACATGTGGCTGCAGAACTTCGGCTTCCTGGGCGTGGCGATCTTCAGCGCCATCATCCTGACGCGCCCGCAGGTCAGCGCGTGGGTGCTGCTCGGCTTCGTCGTGATCGGCATTGCGCTGAGCCTGCTGTACGAGAGGCGGGTGTTCTGCAAGTATGTGTGCCCGGTCGGCGGGTTCATCGGCCTGTACTCGCTCGTCGCGCCGACCGAGCTGCGCGTGAAGGACCCGGCGATCTGCGCATCGCACCGCAGCAAGGACTGCGTAACGGGGAACGAGCGCGGCTACGGCTGCCCGTGGCTGGCCTACCCGGGTAGTCTGACACGCAACATCGACTGCGGGCTGTGCACCGAGTGCCTCAAGACCTGCCCGATGGATAACATCGGCCTGTTCATCCGCGCGCCGGGCAGCGACTTGCTCAAGCCGAAGGGCCGCCGGCTCGACGAGGCTTACAAGGCCTTCATCATGCTTGGGTGCGCGCTGCTCTACTCGGCGGTGCTGCTCGGGCCATGGGGCTGGCTCAAAAGCTGGGCGAACATGCAGACACCGGGTCACTGGGCGCTGTATGCGCTCGGCTTCATCACGTTCGTGCTGCTGGTGCTGCCGGGCCTGTTCTGGCTTGTGGCACAGCTTGCAGGCAGGGCGGGCGACCAGCGTGCCGGGGCGCGCCAACTGTTCGTTGATTACGCCTACGCGCTCGTGCCGCTCGGCCTCGCCGCGTGGATCGCGTTCAGCTTCAGCTTCGTGCTCACGAACGGTAGCTACGCGCTCGCCGTCATCTCCGACCCGTTCGGCTGGGGGTGGGACCTGTTTGGCACGGCCAGCTTCCCATGGCAGCCGCTGAGCCCCCGGCTCATCGCCTTCCTGCAGGCGGGGGCGCTGACCGCCGGTCTGCTCTTCGCCACCCGTACCGCTTTCCAGATCGCCCGCGAGCACAGCGAGGACGCGCGGCAGGCGTTCCGTGCCGCGCTGCCGGTCAGCATGTTCCTGCTGGTCGTGACGCTTGCCTTCTTCAGACTGTACCTGGGGTGAGAGGCTGATCTTATGATCCGGCGCGAACACATCGCATTGCTCACGATCGCCCTCATCCTGATCGGCCTGCCCGTCGCTGTGTTCAGTTACGAGCTGGGCGTGCGACCGTCGCAGGCCGCTCACCGCGTCATCGATGTGACCGCGGCTGCCCCCGAGGCGGGCGGCTTCCAGCCAGCGCACGTGGAAGTTGCTGTCGGGGAGACCGTCACCCTGCGCTTTCGCTCGGTCGATGTGACGCACGGCATCGCCATTGGGCCGGGGCTCGGCATCGACCTGGGGCACGTGGACCCTGGTCATGTCGAGGAGATCACGCTGACATTCGACAAGCCGGGCACGTACACGTACTACTGCAACACCTGGTGCGGCAGGGACCACTGGCGGATGCGCGGCGTCATCGAGGTGCGCGACCCGGCAGGTGGCACGGCGCTCGGCGTCGAGCGCGATCCGGTGATCGAGGCGTTGATCGCCGAAGGCGTAGACATCGATGTGCGGCTGTCGCACGGCGACAGTAGTGAGCATGTGAGCGAGCAGCCGGGCGTCTCTCCCTCTGCCGGGCGCGGGGCGGAGGTCATCGCGGCGCTGACGGTGCCCACCGACCTCCGGGATGCGGCCTGGCGCTTCAGCCACACCCCCGCCCAGGGGCTTGCTCTCCTGCGGGAGGCCAACCCGGAGCAGTCGGAAGATGTGCTCGCGGACGCCATAGCCCACCTGTGGCTGACGGAAGTATCGCCGGAGACCGTCGCGCTGTACGACAAGAACTGCGCCGCCTGCCACGGGCAGACCGGCGGCGCGGAAGGACCGATCGCTGCCACAACCGCCGAGGAACCGGCGGCCTTTGCCGATGCGGGCTACATGTGGGAGATGCGCGGCGACGTGCTGTATGCCAAGATCCGTCGCGGTGGCATGGGCACCGATATGCCGAATTTCGGCACCGTGTTCACCCGGGAGGAGACGCGCGCCCTCGTCGATTATCTCTGGCGGCTGGCGTTCGACGGAGAGGGAAAGCCGCTGCACGGCGGAATGCCGCCGGAACACTGAGGGCTGAGGCCCGCGCGGTTGCCGCCTTCGATCTCGCACTATACACTCATGGCGCAGCGAACAGATAGCGGATGGGAATACCACAGCCGTGAAAGGGAGGGGGCTATGTCCGGCGACCCGGCTCAGACCATTCGCGTGATCCTCGCCGACGATCACCAGGTCGTGAGACGCGGCATCAAGGGCTTTCTCAAAGAGGCGGGCATTGAGGTCGTCGCCGAGGCTGAGAACGGCGAGCAGGCCGTTGCCCTCATCCGGGAACATCAGCCCGACGTTGCCGTGCTCGACGTTCGGATGCCGGATTTCAGCGGAATCGAAGTGGCGCGGCGGGTCCGCGAGGCTGGCAGTGAGGCCGGCCTGCTGATTCTCACCGCCTTCGACGACGAACCCTATATCCTCGCAGCCATTGAAGCGGGCGTAAACGGCTACGTGCTCAAGACGGCGGATGCCGAGGAAATCGTCCAGGCCGTACATGATGTGCACGCCGGACGGTCAGTGCTCGACCGGGCGGTGGTAGGCAAAGTCCTGCAGGCCGTTGTAGCAGGGCCGGCCTCACAGCCGGAGTACGAGCCGCTCAGCGACCGCGAGCTTGAAGTCCTGTGTGAGGCGGCGCGTGGGCTCACGAACAGGGCGATCGCTGTCCGTCTTGGCATCAGCGACCGCACCGTGCAGAGCCACCTGCGGAGCGTGTTCGACAAGCTGCAAGTCACCAACCGTACCGAGGCGGTTGTCAAGGCCGCCCAGCTCGGTCTGCTGGAACTGCCCAAGTGATCAAACGCCTCAGCAGTTTACCGCTTCAGATCCTCTTCTTCGTTATCCTGCCCCTGCTCGCCCTGCTGGTCCTCGTCGCCTTCGGCGGGGTGGCAATCCACCAGTCGGAAATGCGGGACATGATCGCCGAGCGCAACCTGCAGGTGGTGCGGGGCACGGCGGCCAGCCTGTCGCTTCGCCTGGAGCAGCGCCGCGCCGTGCTGGCCGTGCTGGCCGCGGAGGTCGCCGGGGGGCGGGACGCCTCCGAGGTTCTTGATGCGTCCGGGTGGGTGGGCGATCTGTTCGACGGCGGGGTTGCCCTGTACACGGCGGACGGAGAACTGCTGGAGTCCACAGCAAATTTTCCGGCGGCGCTCGACGCGCCTAGCGAAAGTGTCGCCGTGCTTCCTGCTTCCGGGGCGCAGCCTACCCGTGTGGCCGTCGCGGCTGAGGCCGGGAACGGGGGTGGGGCGGTTGCTGTGGGCATCATGACATTCGAGAGTCTGGGCATCCGCGAGGCGCTGGAGAGCCTGCACGCATCGGAGCACACAACCGTCCTGATCGCCAGCGAGGCAGGCGAGTTGCTCTATAACAGCACGGGAAACTTGACCGGCGAAGATGCGTCTGGCGAGCTTCCACGCATCGGGGCGGCGCTGGCCGGGGGGAGTGCAGATGTCATCACCACGGCAGACGGGCAGGAGGTTGTCGTGACCGCCGCACCGATCCCGGCTGCAGGGTGGGTGCTGATCCATCAGGAGCAGTGGCAGGCCGCCCTCAGCCCGCTGACACGCTTCTCGCTGGTGGCGCCGCTGGTTCTCATACCGGGGCTGCTCATCGCCGCCGGGGCGCTCTGGTTTGGCCTGCAGCAGATCGTGCGTCCGCTGCAGCGCCTTGAGCGGGGCGCAACCAGCCTGGCCTGGGGAGACTACAGCAGCCTGGAGCAGCCGGTCGGCGGGATCAAGGAGATCCAGCACCTGCAGGCTACGTTAGCTCACCTGGCAGAGCGCATCCGGTCGGCCCAGGTGGCGGCCCACAACTACATCGGCGTGATCACGCAGGCGCAGGAGGACGAGCGAGCGCGGCTGGCGCGGGAGTTGCACGACCAGACGGCGCAGTCACTAGTCGCCATCAGCCACCGGGAGCAGATGCTCAAGCGCTACCTGAGCGATGATCCGCAGGCCGAGGCGCTGCTCTCCGAGCTGCGCGAGATGACGATGCAGGCTATCGATGACCTGCGCCGCATCATCCGCGCCATGCGCCCGACGTATCTGGAAGAGCTTGGACTGTCCCGGCGCTGCAGATGTTGGTAAAGGACTTCAGCGCTATCGCGCCACACATCACTGTCGACTTTGTGCAGGAGGGGGAGCCGATCCGCCTGCCGGTGGAAAGCGAGATGGCGCTGTACCGCGTTGCCCAGGAGGCATTGAATAACGCCTGGCAGCATAGCGACGCTGACCGCATTACACTGGAAGTGCGCTTCGCACGGGACGGTGTGGCGATCACTGTGCGTGATAACGGGGTGGGCTTTGAGGCGCCGCGCCGTGTGACCGACCTGTCGGAGCGAGGTCACTTCGGCCTCATGGGGATGTACGAGCGGGCCGCGCTCATCGGGGCTGAACTGCGAATCCAGTCTCAGGCGGGCCAGGGAACACAGGTCACGGTGCGTACAGCGCCCACACGACGCTCTTTTTGATTCAGGAATTTCTGGCCTAAAAAGCCTCCCTACTCAAAAATGTCCCTGACAGCAATGCAGTACGAGCCATAGCCATTCCACGCCCGCGCGTAGTAGGGCGTTTGGATGGTCAGTTCAGGGCGCTGGGGTGCAAGGTAGATTCGGTACACGGACTGCTCTGGCTGCACCTCGCCCGTGCGACTGTCGTAGACGCGCACCTCTGCCTTCCTGTTAGGGTAGGTTAGCTGCAGCAAATCGCACTGGGGGTTGGTTGGGTCGGGTGAGTGCCTGGGATGGGGCAGGGTGATGTGCACCGCTGCTGGCGCTCCGATCTGCTCGACGAGCGCGCCAACGGTGAGCGCGCCTTCCGGATACTCCAGCACGATGGTTCCTGCCACACCATCGGAGATGGCAATATGACCGCTAGTCCCGTCCTCTCCTTCCCAGGTGATGACCTCGCCAGTTTGAGAGACACGCTCTGCACCGTACAGCCGCTCAAGCACACTGCGGGCCTCGGAGGCAGGCGTGTGGTGCGGGGTGATCCCCTGCCAGCATGGCAGATCGCAGGCGCTGGAACTGTCTGCGTCCGCGGGCGACCTGCTGAGGATACAGCCGCCAAGTAGCGCGGCGAGGATAGCAACAACTCCTAGGGTGGGGATCGGTTTTGGCCTGGAAGAAAGGCGTTTCACGGCGGCTTGTCTCCACTGGAAGCCAGCTCTGTTGGGGGCTGTGGGGCTTAATCGCCGCTGATCCTACCTGATTGCGCTGCAATAGAAAACTCTTGACTCGATACACGATGTCCATAAAATGATAGTTGTCTGACAAGTTTGTTGGGACAAGGCAAACCGCCGTGCAACTTAATCGCCCCGCTCCGCTGGCCATACAGGTGGCGAAGTCCCTTCGTAAGCTGCTGCAGCGCAGCGAGTACATTACCGGAGGGCGTTTGCCTTCGGAGCCTGAGCTGGCCGCGCAGTTCGGTGTAAGCCGTGGGACGATTCGCGAAGCGCTCGCGATGCTCGAACGCGAGGGCATGATATTCCGACGACACGGCTCAGGCACCTATGTAAACAAACATGCGCTGCGCATTCAAGCACGCATCGAGGCAGCGCTGGAATTCTCGGAACTGCTGCGGCAGGCTGGCTTCGATGCGAGCATCCAGCTTGTACAAGCGGAGATCGAACCCCTGCCGCCGGACATAGCCTCTCTGCTTGATACCGACACCGACACCCCCGCGTTATTCGTAAAGAAACTCTTCCTCGCCGACGACCAACCCGCCATCTACTGCATCGACGTCATCCCCGAGAGGCTAATCCAATCTCCGTACACAGAGGAAGAACTGCAGCGCCCCATTTTCGACTTTCTCAAGACTCACTGTAACGAGAGCGTCGTTAACGTATGGGCGGAGATCATCCCGGAAATTGCGGAAGAGGAGCTTACCCGCCTCCTGGAAGTTGACCCCTGTAAGCCGTTGATCCGCCTTGAAGAAGTCAGCTTCAACTCCCTTAACCTCCCCATCCTCTTTTCCCGCGTGTATTACAAAGACCAGTTCATTCGTTTTTCGGTTCTGCGTAAGAAAGTCTAGCTAAAAGGACGTGCCATGCACCTCTCTCCACCACGACGACCTCTGATCGAAGCGGCGCTGGGCCAGCGCCCGCTCGACCTGGCTATCGACAATTTGCGTATCGTCAATGTTTATACCGGGCAGGTGGAAGACGGCTCTCTCGGTATCTTGAATGGCCGCATTGTGACGCTGGATGCCGCGGGATTGGAGGCGGTGGAGCGCTTCGATGGGGGTGGTCGCTATGCCGTGCCGGGTTTCATCGACTCACACGTCCACCTCGACTCGTCGCTGGTCACGCCGGAGAACCTGGCCGAACTCATCGTTCCGCGTGGCACGACCGTCATGCTTGCGGACCCTATGGAGAGCGCCAATGTCGGCGGTTACGAGGGTTTGCAGGCGCTGCTAGGGATGCGTGAGCAGCTCCCATACCATCTGATGATCGAGGTTTCCTCCCGCGTGCCGACGGCGCCGGGGTTGGAAACCACCGGCGGCGAGCTTGGCGTCGAGGCGGTGCGCGAAATCCTGAAGTGGCCGCACTGCATCAGCCTGGGCGAGCTTGATCCCTCGAAGGTGCTCGGCCTGCGCGATGAATACCTCGCCAAGGTCGAAGCGGCGCACGAACTGGGAAAGATCGCCAACGGGCACGCTGCGGGGCTTGCGGGGCGGGAACTTGAGGCCTACGTATGCGGCGGGCTCTCGGATGATCACGAGTGCGTGGATTATGAAGAAGCCTTCGCGCGGCTGCGCCTCGGCTTGCCGATCTTTGTGCGCGAAGGCAGCACGGAGCGCAATCTTGTGCCGATCATCACCGGGGTTGTCGCGTCGGGTATCGACACGCGGCACATGATGTTCTGCACCGACGACAAGCACCCTGACGACATCCTCGAAGAGGGGCACATCGACTTCATGATCAACCGGGCCATCGAGCTTGGCCTGCCGCCTATCACGGCGATCCAGATGGCCACCATCAACGCGGCGGTGCACTTCCGCGTCGATCACATGCTGGGCAGCCTGTCGCCGGGGCGCTGGGCCGATGTTGTGCTCATGGACAGCCTCGAGCGGGTGGAGCCGACGCATGTTTTCTTCAAAGGGCAGCTCGTGGCTCAGGATGGCAAGATGGTGATTGACCTGCCCCCCGGTGAGTACCCCGAGTGGTTCCGCCACACCGTGACGGTGACAAGGGGTAAGCAGGCGGCAGATTTCGCAATCAAGGCGCCAAACGGGTCAAGCGCCAAAGTACGGGTTATTGAACTCTACCCGGATCAGATCATTAACGAAATCGGACAGGCAACACTGCAGGTCGTCGATGGCTGTGTGATGCCGGACCCCGAGCAGGATGTGCTCAAGCTGGCTGTTGTTGAGCGCTACGGCAAGAACGGGAATATCGGCCTCGCGTTTGTGAAGGGCTTTGGCCTCAAGCGCGGGGCGCTGGCATCCTCCGTCGCACATGATCACCACAATATCATCGTCGTCGGCACGAACGATGAGGACATGGCGGCCTGTGTGCGAGCCATTGAAGAGATGCAGGGCGGGCTGGCGATTGCCGCCGATGGCGAACTGCTCGGCGCGTTGCCGCTGCCTCTCGGTGGCCTGATGAGCGACAAACCGGTACGCGAAGTCATCGCCGAGTTGAACCGGATCACAGCCATCTCGCACGAACTCGGCGGCAGCCTCCCTGCGCCGTTCATGACGATTTCTTTCATCTCTCTGCCTACAGTGCCTGAACTGGGACTGACCGACAAAGGCCTGGTCGACGTTCGGCAACACGCTCTGATCAGCGGATTCCTTGAGTAAAGGAGGGAAGACCGCATTAACCAGTGTGCCGTAACCCCAGCATGTCGTATCTAGTGAAACATAAAGGATGGAGAATCTCATGAAGGCTCGCAAACTCCTGAACCTGTTGCTTGTCGCAGCGCTGCTCATGGCGGTGTTGGCCGCCTGCACTCCGGCGACTCCTGAAGAGCCCGCGGCTGAGGAACCGGCTGCGGAAGAACCGGAAGAGAGCGCTGCAGAGGGTGATGTCGTCCGCGTGGCACTCATCCTGCCGGGGCGTGCTGACGACGTCTCCTGGAACCAGGCCGCCTTCGACGGAATGAACCGCGCTGTCGAGGCCGCGAGTGTGCCCGTCGAGCTGACGGTCGTCGAGCAGGTCTACGACCCGGTTGACATCGAGCCTGCGCTCATCGACTATGCCCAGCAGGGCTACGATCTCGTCGTGGGGCATGGTTTCCAGTTCCAGGAGCCGATCATCAAGGTTGCCGAGGATTACCCTGACGTCAACTTCGCCATCGGCACGGGCTTCAAGATGGCCCCGAACGTCGGTGTTTATGACGTGAAGCTGGAGCAGGGCGGCTACGTGATGGGCATCCTGGCCGGTCTGGGGACCGAGAGCAACATCGTCGGGTCGGTCGGTGGTGTGGACGTGTCTGAGATCCATCGCGGTCATGTGGCGTTCATCCTCGGCGCAGAGTCTGTCAACCCCGATGTGACGGCGCTCACGACCTTCGTTGGCGACTTCAACGACCTGGCCGGTGCCAAGGAAGCGGCGCTCAGCCAGATCGAAGCCGGTGCTGACCGCCTGTGGCAGACGGGCGATGGCGTGGGCATCGCGGTAATCGGGGCCTGCCAGGAGCAGGGCGTGATCTGCATGGGCAACGTTGCCAACCAGACGGAGCTTGCGCCGAACAACGTGCTCGCAAACTTCGTGTACGACTGGTCTGCCGCTTACAAACAGATGATCGAAGAGACGGCGGCTGGCAACTTCGGCAACAAGTACTACTGGATCGAGTTCGCTAATGGCGGCGTCGCCGTTGAGTGGAACGATGCACTGTCTGACCTGGTGACAGACGAGATGCGCGAGGCGGTTGATGCCGCTATCGCGGGCTTCAAGGATGGCTCGCTCGACCTGGGCGATCTCGACTCCTACACCATTGAAGGGAGCTAGGCGGCAAGAACCTTCTCCAGAAGGGAAGAATCTTGCGCAAGCTGATCACCCGCCTGCCGTTCGCAAGGCAACTGACCGGGAGCAGGAAGCCACTCCTGCTCCCGGTAGAGATCCGTAGAGGTACCCATGACTTCTGTACAGATGCGCGGGATTACCAAGCGCTTTCCGGGCGTCGTGGCGAATGATTCAGTGGACCTCGACCTGTACGAGGGTGAAGTCCACGGCCTGCTCGGCGAGAACGGCGCTGGTAAGACAACGCTAATGAACATCCTTTTTGGCCTTTACCAGCCGGACGAAGGCCAGATCCTGCTTAACGAACGACCTGTCTCCATCCACTCTCCTGCTGACGCCATCAACCTCGGAATTGGCATGATCCACCAGCATTTCAAGCTGGTAGCCCCCTTCACGGTTGCCGAGAACATCATTCTCGGGCTGCGGGGCAGCCTCTTCATTGATATGAAGAAGGTGCAGCGAGAGATCGCGAAAGTCGCCGAGCAGTACGGGCTTGAAGTCGATCTCGATGCACGTGTGCAGGAACTCTCTGTCGGCGAGCAGCAGCGCGTCGAGATCCTGAGCAGCCTGTATCGCGGCGCGCAGGTGCTCATCCTCGATGAGCCGACCGCTGTGCTCACCCCGCAGGAAGCGGATAACCTGGGCGTTATTCTTCGCGAGATGGCCCGCCAGGGGAAGACGATTGTCTTCATCAGCCACAAGCTGGAAGAGGTGATGAAGGTGACCGATCGGGTCACCGTGCTCCGTGGCGGGCGCGTCGTCTTCTCGTCGCTCACCCGTGAAACGACGAAACAGGAACTCGCACGGGAGATGATCGGGCGCGAACTCAGCGGGCTGCGCTCGGAGCAGGCGGCGGTGGTCCTCGCCCTGGCCGGGGCTGAAGACGCCTCGCTGGCGGCAGAGAAGATCGCAAACGGGGCCCAGGCGGTCATAGAAGTGACAGACCTCCACGTCAATGACGACCGCAACCTGCCTGCCGTCCGTGGCGTCGACCTGACCGTGCACAGGGGGGAGATCCTCGGCATCGCGGGTGTTGATGGCAACGGGCAGCACGAGCTTGTCGAGGCAATCGTGCGGCTGCGCCCGGTGCAGAGCGGGCAAATCCGGCTCAACGGGAAGGACGCAACCCGCTGGGACGTGCGCGACACCATCGCACACAATGTGGCCTATATCAGTGACGACCGGCAAAAGGACGGTCTGATCCTCAATTTCGATCTCAGCCGCAATGCCGTCATCAAACTGTTCGAGCGAGAACCGTTCTCACGGCGCGGGCTGCTGAACTTCGATGCGATTGACGAGTTCACGAAGAACCTGATCGAGCAGTTTGACGTGCGTACACCCGGGCCACACGTCGCGGCGGCGAAGCTCTCCGGTGGCAACCAGCAGAAGCTGATTCTGGCCAGGGAGCTCAGCCAGTCGCCCAGCGTGATCATCGCCAACAAACCGACCCGCGGCCTGGATATCGGGGCGGCGGCCTATGTGCACGAACGGCTGCTGGCAGAACGCGAGCGGGGCGCCGCCATCCTGCTGCTCTCGGCGGACCTCGACGAGATCCTGCTGCTGAGCGATCGCATCCTGGTGATGTGCAACGGGCAGTCGATGGGTGTGCTCGAACGCCAGCACGCGGACGTCCAGACGCTTGGCCTGATGATGGCGGGCACGCCGTTGGCCAGCATTGAAAAGCAGGGGGCGATATCCTGATGACAACAACGACGAAACCGATCCCCAAACCCGAACGCGCCAAGCCGCGTATCGACTGGCGCAAGCTGGGCGGACGAGTCTTCCAGGCGGTGCTGTCGGTTGTGCTGGCCATGCTCATTGGTGCGCTGCTGCTCCTGGTCAGCGGCACCAACCCGCTGACCGCATACCGCAGCCTGTTTTACGGCGCGTTTGGCACCGTTGACCGCTTCGCTGAAACCCTCGTCAAGGCCACGCCGCTTCTGATCATCGCCGTCTCGGTGTCGATTTGCTTCCGGGCGCAGGTGTGGAACATTGGCGCAGAGGGACAGCTCATCCTGGGCGCGATTACCTCGACGTGGGTGGCGCTCACTTTCTCCAGCCTGCCTGCTCCATTGCTGCTGGTTCTCTCGCTGATTGCCGGGGCAATCGGGGGAGCGGTCTGGGGAGGCATTGCAGGCATACTCAAAGCCAAGATGCAGGCTAACGAAGTCATCACGACTTCGATGCTGAACTACATCGCGGTGTACCTGCTGGGCTTTCTGGTGCGCGGGCCGCTCATGGACCCGAACGGCTTCAACTTCCCACAGTCGGCGCTGATCAAGGAGTCGCTGGAGCTGCCGCGCCTGATCCCCGGCACCCGCCTGAATCTGGCGTTTGTGCTGGCGCTGCTGCTGGTCGCCGGCGCGATGGTGTTCTGGCGCAGTACGATTGGCTTCCGCACGGAGATTGTGGGTGCAAGCCGCCGGGTAGCCAAGCAGATCGGGCTGAGTGTGGGCGGCACGTTCGTGCTGGTGACAGCCTTAAGCGGGGCGCTCGTCGGCATGGCTGGCTGGGGCGAGATCTTCGGGTTGCACTTCCGGCTGATTGAGGAGATCGCTCGCGGGCTGGGCAATCTTGGCATCGTCGTTGCGCTGCTCGGTGAGCTGCACCCGCTGGGTATGCTGGTCTCGTCGCTGCTGTTCGGCGCGCTCGTCGTTGGCGGCAACGCGATGGAGCGAAACGCAGGTGTGCCTTTTGCGCTGGTCGATGTGATCCAGGGTGCGATCATCCTCCTCATCCTGGCTCGCACTTACTTCTTTAAAAAGGCTTCCGCATCATGAATGTCGAACTCATCACGTTCTCATTAGTCGTCGGATGGCTTGCCGCCTCCATGCGGCTGGCGACGCCGATCCTCTTCGCAGCTCTCGGTGAGGTGTTCACTGAGCGGGCTGGCATCCTCAACCTGGGGCTCGAAGGCATCATGCTGGTCGGTGCGCTGGTCGGCTTTGTCGTAACCTACGCGACCGGCAGCCTGTGGTTTGGGCTTGCAGCGGCGGCGCTTGCAGGGATGCTGATGGCCCTGCTCATGGGCTTCATGAGCATCACGGCCAAGGTCAACCAGGTTGTTGCCGGGATAGGTATCACTATCCTGGGCAGCGGGCTTTCGACGCTGCTGTTCCGCATGTTCTTCGGCCTGCGCTCGACCCCGCCGCAGATCGCGATGTTCCCTACGCGGCCAATCCCGCTGCTCAGCCAGATCCCGGTGCTTGGCCGGGTGTTTTTCTCGCATAACGTGCTCGTCTACCTCGCGCTCATCCTGGTGGCGGTATCGTGGGTGATCCTGTACCGCACCCGCTTCGGGCTGGCGATCCGCGCCGTCGGCGAGCGACCTGATGCGGTCGATACCCGCGGGCTGAACGTCGCCGTGCTGCGCTACGTCGCCTTGATGATCGGCGGCGCGCTGGCGGGCATCGGCGGCGCTTACCTGCCGCTCGCGAACCTCGGCCTTTTCTGGACGGGTATGACGGCGGGGCGCGGCTTCATCGCCATTGCGGTTGTCGTCTTTTCCCGCTGGGACCCGGTTGGCGCGCTCATCGGTTCGCTGGTGTTCGGCGGAGCGCATGCGCTGCAGCTTACTCTGCAGACGCTTCAAGCGCCGATTCCATCCGAACTGCTGCTGATGCTGCCTTATGTCGTGACGATCATCGTGCTGGTGAGCGTCTCGCGCCGTGCGGAATTCCCCGGTGCGTTCGCCGTCCCGTACTCACGTAGCGGCGAGGAGTAGGGCGGATGAACCTGGACCTTGTGATCCGCAACGGCATCCTCGATACGTCAGGCGAGCCTGTCGAGGTTGGTATTGCCGATGGCCACATTGTCGCCATCGAGCCAGAGGGATTGCCTGATGGCGCGCAGGTGCTCGATGCCGGCGGCGGCATGATCTCCCCGGCCTTTATCGAGTCACACTTTCACCTTGAGAACGCGCTGATCTGGGATGGCGCAATCAATCGGAGCGGCACGCTTCGCGAGGCCATCGAACTGTACGCGGAGGTCAAAAAACGGCTCACCGTCGATGACATCGTTGAGCGGGCCGGACGGGCGATACGAGAAGCTGTGGCTCATGGCACGTTATGGCTGCGCAGCCATGTCGATATCGATCACATCGCAAAGCTCAGCATTCTGGAAGGCGTGGCGGCGGCGCGGGAAGCCAACCGCGACATCATAGACGTGCAGCTTGTCGCGTTCCCGCAGCTTGGCCTCACACGCAACCCGGAAGCGGTCGATATGATGTGGGCAGCGATGGAGAAGGGCTGCGACCTGGTAGGCGGGATGCCCCACGGCGAGCGCGACATGGATGATGCGGCCCGGCACATCGAGATCGCATTCGAGATCGCGAAGGCGTACGATGCCGACGTGGACATGCACATCGACGAAACAGACGACCCGTACTGGCACTCGCTGGAACTGCTGGCCGAGAAAACGATCGAAATGGGCTGGCAGGGCCGGGTAACCGCCAGCCACTGCTGCGCAATGTCGGCGTGGGACGATGCGCTGGCAGAGCGAGTGATTGACAAGGTGCGCGAGGCTGGCATCAGCGTGGTCACGAACGCGCCAATCAACCTGATGCTGGAAGGGCGCGAGTTGCCTCATCCGAAACCGCGCGGCATCGCCCGGGTGAAGGAGCTTATCGAGGCAGGGGTCAACGTGGCCTGCGGGCAGGACGACCTGCAGAACATGTTTTACTCCTACGGGAAGATGGACCCGCTTGAGGTAGCCGTGATCACGGCTCACGCCGCACACCTGAGCGCCCCGCACGAGATCCAGGCGGCGTTTGACATGCCGCGCTATAACGCCGCGCGGCTCTGGCCGCTGCCGGATTACGGCCTGAAGGTCGGGGCTGAGGCGAATCTCATCGTGCTGGATGCCCGCTCGGCGGTTGAGGCGCTGCGCCGCCAGCCGGATCGGCGGTATGTCATCCGCAAGGGCAGGGTGCTCACCGAGACCCGCACCGACGTGCGCTGGTACCGACCGGCCTGATGATAGCTCCTTTTCAACCCAACCCCTCACCGTGAGGTAACGCACATGCAGGAATTCGATTTTGCCTCTCCAAAGACGCTGGACGCTGCCTGCCAACTGCTCGCCCAGACGGGTGGGCGTGTTGTGGCTGGCGGCACCGACGTGATCCCCCGCCTGCAGCGTCATATGTTCCCGGCAACCACGCTGGTAGATATTAGCCGGCTCGATGCGCTGCGCTTCATCACTACCGAAGATAATGAAATCCGGATCGGGGCCTTGACCACCTACGCGGAAATGCTCGAATCTCCGCTGCTGCAGGAAGAGGCCCCCGTGCTGCTGGAAGCGGCGCGCACGGTCGGCTGCCCGCAGACCCGCTATCGGGGCACACTGGGCGGCAACATCGCCAATGCCTCACCCGCCGGTGACACGCTCCCGCCGCTGCTGGTTCTCAATGCAGAGGTTAAGCTCGTGAGCGCCGCAGGTGAGCGCGTGCTGCCGCTCTCGGAGGTGCTGCTTGGCCCGGGGCAGACGGCTATCCGGCCTGACGAAGTGCTGCACAGTGTCGCGTTTCAGCGGCTGGAAGGTCCGTATGGCAGCGCCTTCTTCAAGCTCGGAAAGCGCAAGGGCATGAACATCGCAGTGGTGAGTGTGGCGGTGCTCATGCGCCTGGTGGCTGATGGGACAATCGCCGGGGCGCGTGTGGCCTTTGGCTCTGTCGCGCCAACCGCTGTCCGAAGCAAGCACGCCGAAGCTGTGCTGAACGGCGAGCGGCCCACAGCCGAGGTCTTTGAGCGCGCGGCCCGGGCCGCTCTTGCGGATATCTCACCTATCAGCGATGTGCGTTCCACCGCTGCCTACCGCCGCCATGCCAGCATGACGCTGCTTCGGCGGGCGCTGGAAACGGCAGCCGCTCGTGCAGGAGGCATCCTATGAACCGCATCACCATCACTCTGACGGTGAACGGCCATCGCCGGACCGTCACCACCGAACCGAACAAGACCCTGCTCTACCTGCTGCGCGACGATCTCGGTCTGCACGGCGCTAAAGACGCCTGTGGCGGCGAGGGCGAGTGTGGAGCCTGTACTGTGCTGATGGACGGCCAGCCGGTCAACTCGTGCCTTGTACTGGCGGGGCAGGCCGATGGGCACGATATCGTCACCATCGAAGGGCTGGCGGAAAACGGCCACCTGCATCCGCTGCAACGCAGCTTCGTGGAGGCCGGGGCGGTACAGTGTGGCTTTTGCACGCCGGGCGCCATCCTTGCCGCCAAGGCGCTGCTCGACCGCTCGCCCTCGCCGACCGATGAGGAGATTCGGGAGGCGCTGTCGGGCAACCTGTGCCGGTGTACCGGCTACGTTAAGATGATCAAGGCTATCCATCTGGCAGCGGAGGAACTGAGCCATGCTGGCTGAGATGCTGACGGTTGGGAAATCAGAGATGCGCAAGGACGCGTGGTCGAAGGTAACGGGCGAGGCTCAGTACGTGGATGACCTCCCGGCGGAAGGGACGCTGTACGCACGTGTGCTGCGCTCGCCGCACCACCATGCCCGGATTGTCCGCATCGATGTGGCTGACGCGGCTCAGGTGCCGGGTGTCGTCGCCGTGCTCACCGCGCGTGATGTGCCCGGTGAAAAGACCTTCGGCCCGCTGATCGCCGACCAGCCTGTGCTGGCGATCGATGTGGTGCGGCACCTGGGCGAGCCGGTGGCGCTCGTGGTGGCGGAGAGCAAACTCGCCGCCCAGCGCGGGCTTGATGCGATCCACGTCGAGTACGAGCCGCTGCCTGCCGTCTTCGACCCGGTTGAAGCGCTGGCGGAGGGTGCGCCACAGATACACCCCGGCGGCAATCTCGTCACGGAGTACGATGTGCGCAGCGGCGATCTGGATGCCGGTTTCGCCGAGGCGGATGTCGTGCTCGAAGAGACGTTCTTCGTGCCGCGCATCTCGCCGGGCTACATGGAACCTGAGGCGTCGATGGCGTGCTGGAACGATGACGGCACGCTGACGGTATGGGTTAGCTCGCAGAAGCCTTTTGAGGATCGCCACGCGATCGCGAGCGTGCTGAACCTGCCAGTCGAGCAGGTGCAGGTGCGTTCAGCCGTGATCGGTGGGGCGTTTGGCGGCAAAGAGGACTCGAGTCTCTCCATTCTGGCCGCGTTTGCTGCCTACGCCACGCACTCGACCGTGCGTCTCACCAACACGCGGCACGAGTCATTCCTGGCGCATCCCAAACGGCATCCGGCCCAGCTCCGGGTCAAGATTGGGGCGAAGCGTGATGGCACGCTGGTCGCCCTCGACGCGACGGTCCACCTGGATACCGGCGCGTTCGCTTCGTACGGACCGGCAGTTGGCGGGCTGCTGACGGAGGTGGTTCCCGGCGCCTATCGCATTCCAAATGTGCGAGTTCATACGCTCGTCGCTTACACCAACAGTCCGTATTCGGGTGCGATGCGCGGGTTTGGCAGCCCACAGGCCCACTTTGCGACGGAGAGCCTGCTCGACATGCTGGCCGGGGAACTGGGGATCGACCCCCTTGAACTGCGCCGGAAGAACATCCTCGCCCCGGGCGATAAGGTCTTCACTGGCGTGACGGTTGCTGACACAGCCAATGCCCTGCCGGTGATCCTGGATCACGTGCAGGCGGCGCGGGAGCGGCTGAGCAGCATCCCGGCCACCGAAGGCAGGCGCAGCGGGGTGGGCTTCGCACTGAACGTCCAGACGATGGGGCTGGGCTACCGCGTGCCCGACGACTCGACGAACCGGCTGGAGATCGCGCCGGACGGCAGCCTGCTGGTCTACGTCGGCGCGCCAGACCTGGGTCAAGGGCTGGCGACCGTTGCCGAGCAGATGGTCGCGGAGGCGCTCGGGCTGCCATACGAAGCGGTGCGTGCGGTGCCCATCGACACTCACATCTCGCCAAACGGCGGTGTAACGTGCGCCTCGCGGATGACCTACGTGGTTGGCAACTCGGTGATCCTCGCCGCGCAGAGGTTGGTCGATACGCTGCTGGACTATGCTGCGGGGGTGCTGCGCGTGCCGCGTGAGCAGGTTGCATATGCAGCGGGGCACGTTAAGCTGGCAGACGGGCAGTCGATTCCCTTGAGCGAGTTTGCGAGCCGTGCCGCCGAGGATGGCATGATGCTGTCCGCCGAGGCAACTTTCAGCTTCCCGTACCCTGAAGAGACAACCCCCAAGTACCTGCCGGTTGGGATGCCGCATGTGATGTATGTCTTTGGCGCGCAGGTGGCGCGTGTGGAGGTTGACCCTGAACTCGGTACGGTTGAACTAACCGACCTCGTCGCGATTCATGACGTAGGCAAGGTGATCAATCGGGCGGCAGTTGAAGGTCAGGTTGAAGGTGCCGCTGCACAGGGCATCGGCTATGCGCTGTATGAGGACGTGAAGCTTAAAGACAACGGGCGCTGGGTGGACGGCTTCGCTGAGTACCTGCTGCCGACCTCGGAAGATATGCCCCGTGTCGAGAGCATCATTGTCGAGGTGCCTGAGCCGTCCGGTCCGCACGGTGCAAAGGGGGTCGGTGAAGTGGCACTCGTACCGACCGCCCCTGCGATCGCCAACGCGGTCTATGACGCGGTGAACGTTCGTGTGACCAGAATCCCCATCCAGCCGGAGATGATTGTGGGAGATCGTCTCGCTGTAGGGTAGGCGCGAGCGGTAACGAATGCGTTACTAAGCCCACCCGGGGACGGGTGGGCTTTTTATCCAGGCAGGGTCATGAGAAGAGCGCCGCGCGGCGCTCGGTGTGGGCATAGAGGCCGCCGGCGAGTCGAGGCCCCAGATGAGCAGCATCTCATTCGCCAACTGCCGCGACGCTACGGCTCCACCCCGATCCGCCGTTTGGCGTGGCCGGGCGGTGCGCCGCCTGTGCTCTGCTCGCCCGTCACGCTGACCGCCAGCGCGCCGGAGCGAACCGCCCGAACCTCCTCGACCAGAGCCACACGCACCGGGTCGATAAGCGCCTCCTCCGGCGGGGCGGCGAGGTGCAGATGAACGCTCAGGCGCGGCCCGCCATCCGCCCGGCTCAGCGTGGCGGTGAAGTCCAGCACCTTGTCGAAACGGAAGATCACCTCGTCCAGCTCGGCTATCGAGATAGACGTACCCGCGCCGAGCGGGATGATGCCCCGCACCCGGCTGCGCACGTGGGCCAGCGTTTTCAGGCACGTCCCGCACGGGCATGCGCCGGGGAGAAAGCGGCTGATGTCCCCCGTGCGGTAGCGCAGCAGCGGCATCGCGTGCCGCGTCAGCGTCGTGAACACGACCTCGCCCGGCTGCCCATCGGGGACGGGCTCGCCTGTCTGCGGGTCGACAATCTCGACGTACAGATCGGCCTCGCGCAGATGGTAGCCGCGCCGGGCCTCACAGTCAACGCCGCCGCCCAGCCCCATCTCCGTCATGCCGTAGTGATTGTAAACGGTGCAGGGCCAGGCTTGCTCCAGTGCGCTGACAATGCTCGCCGGTACGTGGTCCATCGACAGCAGGACCGACTCGATGGGTGCGGTGGGGAAGCGCCGGGCCGCCGGGGCGCGGACGAGCGCCAGCACCTGCGTGGGCACGCCCACCACCACGTTCGCTCCCTCGTCAAACAGCGTCGTCAGCGTCTCGGCAACGTCCTGCACCGGGCCATGCCGGATGCCGTGCGCGCCCATCCGCTCCAGCGCATCGGCCAGCAGGTCACCCACGCTGCCCCGCCGCGCGACAGGCAGCAGGATCAGCACGCGATCGCCCGGCCTGGTGAAGGTGGACATGCCGATGTGGAAGAAGTCGAGCGTTAGCTCCTGGTCCGCGCGGGAGAAGAAGATCCGCTTCGGCGTGCCAGTGGTGCCGGATGTGGGGAGCGTCACCACGCGCTCGACCTCGCTCTGAGAAACGCACAGGAAGCGCAGGGGGTTCTGGCGGATGTCGTCAGCCGTTGTGAACGGCAGCGCGCTGAGATCGGCAAGGCTGCCCAGTGTGGTAGGGCAGCCTGCCAGATGCTGGCGATAAAAGGGGCTTCGCTCACGCACCAACCGGAGTGTTTCTTGCAGGCGGGCCAGTTGATATGCTTCAAGCTCCGCACGTGTTAACCGCTCAAGCCCGGCCTTACGCGCGATCCAGGGTTCAAGCGGGGTCAGATGCATACTGGCCTCGGTACAGAGCCTTGCCTTCGCGGCTCGTCAGGTTGTACGCGCAGAACGGGATGATCCGCCCGTCCGGACTGACGATGTGAATGCAGCAGTCAGCCAGGCGCTCAAGGTCGAGCGTCCAGGCATCCTGAAAGGCCATCCCCGAGACGGAGAAGGCGTGCGTCCGGGCGCGCTCAAGGAAGGCGTCCCACTCGCCGAGACTCGGGCCGTCCTGCGGCGGAGTGTCCTGCTGTGGCGCAATCCACTTCTGCGCAACAAACGCGCGGGCCTTCTCCGCGCCCTCCGCCGCGCTCTCCGGCTGGCACTCCGTCCCGCAGCCGCAGTTTCCTCCCGTCTTTGGCTTGCCACCCCATGTGTGCAGCGTGCCGTCGGCCATCAGCACGTAGTTCGCGTGGAACGAGCACAGCGCATTCTCGCAGCCCGGCGGCTGGAAGTGGTCGGCACTGAGGCGCCCATCGGTCTGCTGCTCAAGCGCGCGGATCACTTCAGGGATGGTGACGCGGTCGGCGTCGGTGGGCGGCTGCGGATAGCGCCCAAAGTAGCTGACCGGCTGGAAGTGCACGCCCCGCACCGTCGGCATATGCGCCAGCGCAAAGTCGATGATGGCACCGAGGTTGTGCAGGTTGACGCCCGGTATGACGGTTGGCACGAGGATCACGCCGATGTTGTGGCGGGCGCAGGCTTCGATGGCGGCAACCTTCCGGCTGAACAGGTCGCGCCCGCGGATGGTCCGGTAGATGTCATCTTCGGTGCCGTCGAACTGCAGGAACGCCGAGGACAGCCCGGCATCGGCCAGCGCTGCCACATAGTCCGGGTCGGCGGCGAAGCGCAGACCGTTGGTGTTGACCTGGATGAACTCGAAGCCCAGGGCGCGGCCCATGCGCACGATCTCCGGCAGGTCGTCGCGCAGGGTCGGCTCGCCGCCCGAAAGCTGCACGTTGTACGGCCCGCCAGCTTCCAGCAGGCGGCGATACCAGCCCTCGATCACGTCGAGGCCGGGGTCGGGAGGCGCATCACCGCCTGACGACGCGAAGCACACCGGGCAACCAAGATTGCAGCGCTGCGTCACCTCCAGCAGAGCGGTACAGGTCTGCTGGCGATGGTCGGGGCAGAGCCCGCAGTCGTACGGGCAGCCCGCCTCAATCTCCGTGAACGGGTTCTGGGGGTAGGCGGGTCGCTTGGGGCGGGCCCAACTGGTGAAAGTCGGGCTGCCCCGCCAGATGATCGTCTCAAACGTGCCGTGCTCGGGGCACGTCTTCCGCAGAAACACGTCCCCGCCGCGCCGCACGCGCTGGGCGGTAAGGCGCGTTAAGCACTCCGGGCAGACGCTATCGGTGACGGAGTGGACGTGTTCCAGGTTCATAGCTCAGGTTCCATGAAGCCGTTCTCGGCAAGGAGTTCGCGGGCTTTCTGGTAGGTCTTTGCGACGATGCCGGGGCAGCGTGACGGGGCGTTGTTGAAATTCCCCTCGACGATGGCCTTGCAGGTCGTGTCCCCGTACTGCTGGCCGACCTCCTCGCGGAACCAGTCGACAAGCGCCTGCACCATCTGGATGAGGCGCGGGTCGTCCACTTCGCGGGGGCCGGTGCCTGCGTACAGGCCGAGCAGGCAGGCGCCGCCCGTCAGCGCGCCGCAGGTGTCCTGTGAGAAGCCGATGCCACCGGCCAGCGCCTGGACGGCTCGCACGAGGTCAGGGTTGTCCTTGTCCTGATCCTGCAAGCCCATGCTGACGAGAATCTGGCTGCAGTAAAGCCCCTGCCTCTGCAGCTCTATCATGCGCATCAGTTCTTCCATGTCGTCTGTCCTCGATAAATGCAATGCGGCACTCAGGCCGCGTGCTTGCGTGCGATCAGCAGGAAATAGCCCGGCTTCAGCCGGGCCAGTACCGGCTGGATGTTACAAGCGCAGGCAGCTTCCCCGGCCAGCGCCCGCCAGAAGTTCTCCATCGAGCCATGCTCGAAGATGATCTGCACGGTAAGCTGGCGGAGTTCCTCGCTGTGGTCCTCCCACCGCTCAACGGTGAACCCCGCGTGCTCGACCAGCGCGGTCACCTCGCTGCGGGGCATCGCCCCGCTGGCGCAGCATGAGAGCGGCAGAGCGCGGGCCGCGGCCAGTGCCGCCGGGTTGCCCGCGCCCATATCGCTGACGATCAGCCAGCCGCCGGGCCGCAGCACCCGCCCGAACTCCGACAGCGCAGCGGGGGCGTCCATCAGCGAGAGGCAGCACTCGGCAAACAGCGCATCGAAGACCCCGTTTGCAAACGGCAGCCGCTCGCCCGCAGCCGCGCCGAGCGGCAGGTCGGAGGTTCGCTCCATGCCCGCTTGAAGCAGAACGCGCGACGGATCGATGCCCACGGCACGCAGACCGTGCGTGCGCCGCAGGTGTTCGACCGTCGCGCCTGTGCCGCAGCCGACATCCAGCACGCGGGCTCCAGGCGGCAGCGCACAGTGAGCCAGCGCCCGTTCGGTCAGCGCGAGGCCACCGGGCCGGATAGTGTCGCCGGTTACGTCGCGGATGGCGGGCTGCTCGTAGACGCAGCACGATGGGCTATTCGTGCCTTTCATTTATCTTCCAGCGTCTTTTCAACCTCGGCCATCTTGCCGGTGGCGAGCGCCTCCGGCACATAGACCTGCCCGCACTTCGGGCAGACAGGCAGATCGACCGGGAACTTGCTGCCCATATAGCCCACGCTGACTTTGCGGATCTCCAGCGCACACTTGCAGCAGGCGCACATCCACTTCTCCACGCCGACGAGGTCAACTTTGTGGCTCATGATTTCACATCCTCATCGACTTCCATGCGGTGGCTGTAGGCGTTGTAGACGGTGAAGACGTCGCCTTCGGGAGCGTATTCCACCCAGTACGTGACGGCAGCCGGGCGGTAGTGCGCCAGATAATGCCCGGTGTCGCTGTTGAGCAGCTTGTGATCCGTGCGCTCAGCGTAGGCGATCACCTGCTGGATGTCCTCGACGAGGATCAGGCGTTCGTCGAGCAGGGCCGCCACATCCTCAGAGATGTTGAGCTTGATCGCCTCGTATGCTTCGCCGTCGGTCATAGCTTCTCCCCATAACTCGGTGAGCAGTTTGCGTTTGAGCCGGGCGCGGTTCTCGTGGCGCTCGGACCATGTCGGCCCGCGCCCTGCCGCGCTGTCATCTGCGCCGAAGATCAGGTCGAGCAGGTGCAGGGTGGGCTTCCCCTGGGCGGCGAAGAAGTCCCGGCAGATGGCGCAGTAGGTCACGTAGTCAGCGGGGCTCTCCGCCACCCGCCGGGCGACCGTCTCCCGTGCCAACTCGCGGTCGGCAAAGACCATCAACCCGCCGTAGCTACAGCAGGTGGTCCGCTCGCGGCTGAGCGGCAGTTCTTCGATTGCACCACCAAGCCGCTCGATGATCTGCCGGACGCTGTCCTGCACTGCGGTCTCGTAGCGCGCGGTGCACGGGTCGTGCACGGATACGGTGTAGCCCGCTTCCAGCCGCGCGGCGTCCGCGGGCAACCCTTCCCGTGCGAAGAGTTCCCACAGCGAGATGATCTCCACATCGGGCAGGTGCTTGCTGAAAACCTGCTGGCAGCTTGGGCAGGCCAGCACCAGCGTCGGGCGGCCCATTTCGGCGTGCTGAGCTTCGAAGCTCGCCAGCACCTCGCCGAACAGTTCCTTTCGGCCCGCCCACTCAGCCGGTGCGCCGCAGCAGCCCAGCATCAGGCCGACACCGCCGCTCAGCACGGACTGGAGGTAAGTATACACCTCCTCGACCGCGCCGGGGCGCGAACCGGCGAGCTGGCAGCCGGGGAAGAACAGATACGTGCTCGCCGTCGTACCCGGCTGGTGACGGGCCAGCGCGAACTTGTCGCTCAGGCTGAAGGCCATATCGCGTAGGGCAAAGTCATGCGTGGAGGGCGGCATCCGCCCCTGCTGGACCATCACCTCGCGGGCCTGCTGGCACAGCGAGCCCATGTCAAAGTCGTTCGGGCAGACCTCCATGCACAGGCCGCACAACGCGCACGAGTTGATGAAGGTGTTGGCGTAGCGCTCGCCCATGACGATGGACAGGTTGTTGTAGATGGTCCGAGCGTGGTTTTTCGGGTAGCCGCCGTATTTATCGAGGTAGGCGCAGACCTTGACGCACTCAAGGCACTCGCACTGGATGCAGCGCGCCGCCTCGGCGATGGCCTCGTCGGGCGAGTAGCCCGCTTCCGGGTCGCGCATCGGGGTGACAGGCTCGGGCGGGATACCGACGGTGCTGGTGTACAACTTCGACGGGTAAGCGCCCTCCCGCTCGCGCGATGCGGTGAGCGACACCTTCTGGATGTAGCGGTCGATGGAGATGGCCGCGCGCCGACCGTCGGAGATCGAGGTGATCGGCGACCAGGCTTCGCCGGGACGCAGCAGGCTCCCCCCCGCGAAGACGCAGGGCCGGGCTGTCTCGTAGGTCACCGAGTTGACACTCAGCCGCCCATCCGCGTCCACCAGCAGTTCATCGAGGCCGCCCCATTCCGCGCCGACCGCCAGGTAGATCGCATCGAACGTGACGTTCAGCTCTTCGATGCCGAAAAGGTCGTCTACCGCGTGGTCGTAGTACACGTCCAGGCCCGGCAGGCTGTCCAGAATGGCAAGGTCAGCCGAGATGACCTCCTCTGGCAGCACATCATCCGGGGTGTCCCATATGCGCCCGCCGAGACGCCCGGTGCGCTCGAACACGGCGACGTGATAGCCTTTCCTCACGAGGTCGAAGGCTGCGGTCAGCCCGCTGAGCCCTCCTCCGACGATTGCCACCTGCTTGTTGCGGGCGGGCAGCGTTTTGACAGGCTCGCGGCGATCCCCTGACATCTCCAGGGCGGCGCGCTCCAGCGCCCGGATGGCGATGGGGTCGCCTATCTTGCCGCGCGTACAGGGTAACCGGCAGGGCTCGTCACACACACGGCTGATGATGCCGGGGAAGGGGACGCTCTTCTGCAGCACCTGGCTGGCGCCCGCCGCATCGCCCGCCGCGAGCTTGCCCAGCATAGTGCGGACATCGACGTGCACCGGGCAGCCCGCCTGGCAGGGCGGGGCCTCTTCCTGGATGCAGAGGGCTTCCAGGGCGCGCAGGCTTTTCTGGTCTAGGAAGTTGGTCATCTGGAGATCAACCTGGCTAACTGAGAGGTGAGCGGCTACGCGTACCGCTCACCTCTCGTTTATACGGTCAGCAAACGGCGCGACCGGCTAGTCGTTGGCCGGCACGGCTTCCGCCGCAGAACGTGCAGCCAACGCGGCCAGCACCTTCTCCGGGTAGGCCGGCAGGTGCCGGATGCGTACCCCAACCGCGTTGTTGATCGCGTTGATGATGGCGATGTGCGGTGAGGTCAGCGGGAGCTCGCCCACACCGGCGGCGCCGAAGGGGCCATATTCGCGCGGGGTCTCCACGTAGATGATCTCGATGTCATCCGGGATGTCACGGGCATACGGCACACCGGCGCCGCGCAGCGACGAGTGCTTCTCGATGTCCTCGAAGTCCTCGCTGAGCGCCAGGCCGACACCCTGCGCCAGACCACCGTAGATCTGCCCGTCCACGACGAGCTTATTATTGATCTTGCCGACATCCGCGACGATTGTCAGCTTCTCGACCGTCGTCTTGCCGGTCTTGACCGCGACGTCGACTTCGGCCATGAACACACCGTACATGTAGACCACGAACGGCGCGCCCTGCGCGTTCTCGTCGCAGTTCGTCGCCGCCGAGGCGGTCCAGCTACCCACGTAGCGCAGCGGCAGCCCATCGGCGACGAACTCATCGTAGGTGCGATAGCAGCCGCATTCCTTCTTCGCTGCCTGGACGAGCTGCTCGCAGGCGTTCTTGATCGCGTTACCGATCACGACCTGGCTGCGGCTGCCGCCCGAGGGGCCGCCGTTGGGAGCGAGCGCGGTGTCATTCAGAACCAGCTTGATCTGCTCAGGCCGGATGCCCATAGGCCGCAGCGCCTCATGAGCGGTACCCAGCGCGCCCATGTCCGCGCCCTGGCCGTGATCCTGCCAGGTGGTGGAGATGACCACGCCGTCCGGGGTGATCTCGGCCCAGGCTTCAGCGCTGTCCGGACCGTCCAGGCCGCAGCCGTAGATGCCGATGGACACGCCGACGCCCTTCTTGTGCTCGTCGGTCGAGTTCTCCTTTGCCCGCTTAAGCGCAGCTTCGTACTTCGGGCGCAGGATGTCGATCATCTGCGGCAGGCTGTAAGCGTCCGGCTCCTGGCCAGTGGGGGTTGTCGAACCGGGGCGGTACACGTTCCGGTAGCGCAACTCCAGCGGGTCGATGCCCATCTTCTCGGCCAGTTCGTCGATCAGGCTCTCGCTCGCGACGAGCGCCTCCGGGGCACCATAGCCGCGGAACGCCGCACCCCATACGTGGTTGGTGCAGACGGTGCGCCCCGTACCGCGGATGTTGGGGATGTCATAGCCAGCACCCATGAACTGGGCGCCGCGCAGCGTCAGCAGGTCGCCAAACTCGGAGTAGGGGCCGTGGTCGACGGACCAGTCGCTTTCCATCGCGATGATCTTGCCGTTTTCGTCCGCCCCAAACTTGAGCTTCATCCAGAAGGGCGAGCGTTTGCCGGTGTACTGCATGTGCTGCTCGTAGTTGTAGCGCAGGAACACCGGGCGGCCTGTTGCCATCGCGGCAACGCCGAGCAGGGCTTCCATCGTCGGGCTGAACTTATAGCCGAAGGTCGCACCGGCGGGGTTCAGCACCAGGCGGAGCTTCTCCGGCTCGATGCCCAGGCCGGGGGCGATCATGGCGTGGTGCAGGTACAGACCGATGCTCTTGGAGTGGATGGTCAGGCGACCTTCCTCATCGAAGTAGGCAAAGCCCACGTCCGGCTCGATGGTCAGGTGTGGCTGGCGCTGGCTGTAGTACTCGCCCTCGACCACATACGCGGCCTTCTCCATCAGCGGGCCAGTGTCCTCGCCCTTGGCGATCTTCTGCTCGTAGTACACATTGGGCGTGCCCGGGTGGATCTCGATGGCGTCCTCGGCCATCGCGGCGGGCGCGCTCATGTACGCCGGCAGTTCTTCAAGCTCGACGACCACCTTCTCAGCGGCGGCGCGGGCGTTTTCCTCGGTGTCCGCGCAGACGATGGCGATGGCGTCACCGTACTGGAAGACCTTCTCATCGCACAGGATGGGCCGATCCCAACCATCGCCCTTGTTCGTCGGGAAGGTGATGAGGCCGGTGATGCGGTTCTTGCCCTTGACGTCCTTGTGCGTCAGCACGGCGTACACGCCGGGCATCTTCTCCGCTTCGCTGGTATCAATGCGGAGAATGTTGGCGTGCGACACCTTCGCCTGAACCAGTGCCAGGCGCAGCGTGTTGGGGGGCAGCTTGAGACCGAGGTCGGAGCCATAGTCGAGCGTGCCGGTGACTTTGGCCTCAGCCGACGGACGCGGACGGCTCGTGCCCCAGACGCGGTTCTCTTCTTCGGGGCGGTACTCCAGCTCCGACTCATCCATCTCGCCGCGCAGCACCTTCGCCGCATCCATCACCGCGTCGACGTAAGGCTTGTAGCCGTTGCAGCGGCAGACATTGTGCCGCTTGTGGAACCAGGCCCGCACCTCTTCGCGGGTGGGGTTGGGGTTCTCCAGCAGCAGCGCATAGGAGGAGACGACGAAGCCCGGCGTGCAGAACCCACACTGGGGCGCGCCATGCAGGATGAACGCCTTCTGAATGGGGTGCAGGTTGCCCGGCTGGCCGATGCCCTCGACCGTCAGGATTTCAGCACCATCGGGGATACGGTTCATCTTCGTGATGCAGGCCAGTGTATACTTGCCATTGACCAGCACCGCGCAAGAGCCGCAGTGGCCTTCCTCGCAACCGTCCTTGGTCCCTGTCAGCAGCAATTGCTTGCGGAGGACATCCATGAGGGTGGTTTCGGGGTACACCACCACCGACTGTGGTCGCCCGTTGACGACGAGGTTGAGTTTTTGCATTCTTGCCTCCCAATGTAGAACTATGTGTGGAAAGTGTGGAAACGGGCATAATTGGATACAGGCACACCCGAAGCCACACATCCGCGCAGCAACAGGAGCGCCTGTCTGGAGTAACGGGCTGGTTAATCAGGGACCCATGACGTACGAGCTAAAGTCAACCGGCTTGGTTAGCGGTATAATGTTCAAAATTTCACAAGCCGTTCGCTATCGACAGTATAAGCCCAATTGGAAAGGTGTGTCAAATGATCTGATACACCTGATACGCTTTATCTAGATAGTCCGTCACTCGTTACAGGTTATAGCAGGAGGCCTTCATGGCGCTCTTTGGCAAGATTGCCGATTCGGTGAGGCGTCAGATCCTTGATGGCAGCCTCAAGCCCGGCGACCCACTGCCGTCCGTGCGCGAGATGTCCGAGCGGTGGGGCTGTGCGCCGGGCACGGTTCAGCGTGCCTATCGGGAGCTTGCTGCGCAGGGTCTCATCGTTTCGCAGGTGGGGCAGGGCAGCCGGGTGGCAGAGCGGGGGGAAATGCACACCCCTCTGCGGCGTGCAACGCTTGTCAACCAACTGGAGGCGTTTCTGCTGGGCGTGCTGGCAGCCGGGTACTCGCCACACGAAGTGGATTCGGCCATGCATGAGGTCCTCGATCGCTGGCAGGCGCGCGTCGAACTGCCCGCTACTGCCTCGCAGCAGGTGCTGCGCTTCGTTGGCAGCCATGACCCGATCATCTCGATGCTGGCCAGCCGGATCAGCGCGCTTGCACCCGACTACATCCTCAAGCTGACGTTCGTCGGGAGTTTCGGCGGGTTGATGGCGCTGGCCCGGTATGGCGCGGATATCGCCGGCTGCCACCTCTGGGATAGAGAGACGGGGACGTACAACCGCGCACACGTCAAGCAGCTCCTGCCGGGACGTCGCATTGCGCTCCTCACGCTCGGCCACCGCCGGCTGGGTTTGATCGTGCCTCACGGCAACCCTGCAGGGATTACCGGTCTGCGGGACCTCGTGCGCCCGGATGTGCGTTTCATTAACCGGCAGTGGGGCGCCGGGACCCGTGTATGGCTCGAAGCCCAGCTTGAGGAGCTTGGCCTGTCCGCCGAGGCGATTAACGGTTACGGGGATGAGGTAAATACGCATCTTGAAGTCGCGGGGGCTGTCGCCGAGAAGCGCGCGGATGTGGGGCTCGCCGTAGAGGCGGCTGCCCTGGCCTATGGCCTCGACTTTATCCGCCTGACCACCGAACGCTATGATCTGGTCATTCCGGCTGAAGTGTGGGAACTGCCGGTGATCCAGAGGCTTGTTGCCTGGCTGAACTCGGACGAAGCGAAGGCGGCCATTCTGGATCTTGGCGGCTACGAGGTGGAGGAGACGGGCAGGGTAGAGTGGGTGGAGTGATCGCACGCATAGCCCCTCCGTCACGTCCTCGCCCGTGCGGACTGGGGAAACGATAAAGAGCGCCGCACGGCGCTCTTTTTGATTTCGATCCTACCATCTGGCTGCTGAAACAGGCAGCCGCATCACCGCTTCTCAGCCAGGTAGGCGAAGAACCCCGCCCGGTGAAGCGCCTTGAGCGTCAGCGCGCCGAGTATCCCGCCCAGCGCCCCCCATACAATGTAGCCGGCGGCGGCCCACGCGAGGCCCAGCGTCACAAAGCCGATGGGTGCGCCAGTGATGAGCCCGAACACCCACTTCACGACGAACTTCCCCAGGTGGCCCAGCGTTGCCGCCAGCGCAGCTATGACTATCTGGTCCGGCTTGCCGAGCAGCATCAACGCGAGATCGGTCCCGATACCGACCACCAGGTATGACAGAAACGTGTTCAGCGCGCCGAAGTCGCCAAGCCCCATGAAGGCGGCGATGATCGCGGACGTCAGCCCGACCAGGCTGGCTGCCCCGCGCTTGGGGACGATACCCGCCGCGACGACGATAATGGCCATCCAGAAGAGACCTGAGTGGCCGGGCAGGCGCAGCGGCAGGCGCAGCGCGATCTTCGCCACGACGATGAGCGCCGCCAGAATCGCCAGCAGAATCAGCTCGAACGTCGTGAAGTAGGGCTCCCTGGCTGGCAGTTTGACTTGCTGCGGGCTGTCAGTTGACATGTTGCTCCCTCTCTCGCGGTTTGACCGCGCTCATGACGAAACGATCTCGATACGGTCTACGTCCTGCACCCACTCATCGCGCACATCGAGACGTTCCAGGCCGCGTGACACCAGCTTGAGGGTGCCGCGCCCTGAGACATCGAACATGACCATGTTTTCCACATCATTGACCTCGGCCCAGACCATGCTCGCGGACTTGCCGCGGCTGCTGCTGCTCACGATGATCGTCGTGCCGGGGTCGAGAGCGACGCCGTCGAGGGTGAGCATGAGGACGTCACGCAGCAGCCAGCCCTGCTGGGTCTTGCCCTCCTCGGCGTCGACAAAGCTGACCTCCTCAAGCTGGTTGAGGTCGTCGGGGACGAAGCCTGCCACAAGCGAGCCGTCCATGTAGATGGGGATGGCCCCCGGCGGCAGGTCGGGCCGGGCCGCGGCCTGCTGGCTGCGGCGGATCAGGTCGCCGCCAAGCACTCCGCCGACCATGACGACGATGGCCAGCAGGGCGATTAAGATGCGCGTTCGCTGTGACATACAGCCTCCTCCAGAGTCAAATGCTGACGAGACGCCACGCCATCAGCCCCACGCCGATCAGGGTTGCCCCGATGAGCAGCGCCCAGTCAAACGGTTTCAGGGAAAGCTCCCGGTAGGGGCGGCGGTGTGGCGCGTCGAAGCCGCGTGCGTAGGCGGCCTCTGTCATGGCCCATGCCCGCTTGGTCACCAGGACGATGGCCGGTACCGAGAGCGCGATCATGTCGGAGATGTTCTGACGCAGCTTGCGCCAGCCGGTCGGCGGCTGCCAGGCGCCGCGTGCCTGCTGAGCCTCGCGGATCGTTCGCCACTCCTCGTCGAGCAGGCTGAGGCTCTGGAAGGCCAGGCTCAGGCTGAATGCGTAGCGGTACGGCACACGCATCCACTCCAGCGCCAGCCGCAACTCGGCGGGTGTCGTGGTGGCGAAAAACATCGAGAAGGTGCTGGCCAGCAGGCTCAGACGCAGGGTGATGGATACAGCAAGCTCCAACGAGACGAAGATCCAGTCGATGACGAACAGGCCGAGCAGCAGCCACTTCAGCCCCCATACCTGCCGGGCGGCGACCTTCAGCACACGCGCCCAGCCCATGAAGGCGATGTAGATTAGGATGGCCACCACCAGTTGGGTGAGCGGCAGCATGACGGCCAGCGACGCCGACAGGCTGAGCGCCAGCTTGGTGCGGGGGTCAACCGGGCGCAGCGGCGAGCTTTCGATGAGGTCGACCTGCCACGCGCCGGGGGTGGTGCGACGGCGTTTCATAGTGTGGTGAGCCTCCCGTCCTCATACAGCCAGTCCGGCACGTAAAGCCCGATCGAGGCCCAGGCGGCGTGGTCGGCGAAGACCTCGCCGGGCGGCCCGTCGGCGACGAAGCCGTCAGCCCCCATCAGGATAATTCGATCCACCCCGGCGGCGAGCGCCAGGTCGTGGGTGGTCATAATCACCACGTAGCCTGCGTCGTTCAGCGCACGGGCTACGCGGAGCAGCATCTGTTTATGGCGCAGGTCCTGCCCCAGCGAGGGTTCATCCAACAGCACCCCATGGCGGGGCTGCCTCAGCAGCACCGTGGCGAGGGCCACGCGCTTCTTTTCGCCCTCGCTCAGCAGAAGCGGCGGGGTGTTCTCGTAGCGAGTCAGGCCGAGGACATCAAGCAGGTGCTCGTAGAGCGCCATATCCGGATTGTCCACACGGTACAGGATTTCATCCCGCACCGAGGCATTGAACAACTGCAGGTCGGCGTTCTGGAACACGAGCCCGAGATCGGGCCGCTCGCCGTTGACGTCGATCCGCCCGTCGTAGGGCACAAGCCCGCCGAGGGCGCGCAGCAGCGTGGTCTTACCGACGCCGTTCCGCCCGACGATGGCTGCCGTCTCGCCACCGCGCACCGTGAGGTTCAGGTTGCGCAGAACGGTGCGCCTGCCGAGCTGCACCGTCACCCCTTCGGCGCAGAGAGTCAGCGGCTCCCGCGGCTCGCGGAATCGGGGAGCTGCGGAGGTGTCTGGTCTCAGGGGCGCGGCGATGGCTTCGGCGGCGGAGGCAATGCTGGCGACACCGGCGCGCAAGGCTTGAGCATCACCGGCATGGTAGACAACGAGATGTCGTGGACCGAAGAAGAGGTCCGCGCGATGGAAACCATGGAGGCGGTTGGCACCAACAACTCGGGTGAAGAGGAGACCTATACCGGCGTCTCGATGAACATGCTGCTGGATCAGGCGGGCGTGCAGGATGGGGCCACGACTGTGGTTCTGGTAGGCGCAGACGGCTATGAGGTTGAAGTACCGCTCGCCGACCTTCGCGCCTGCAGCGACTGCATTGTCTCCTTCCGCAACCAGGGCGGCTTTAGCAGTGTGCTGCCGGGCTTCCCGAACAACACGCGGGTCAGGGGACTTGTAGAGATGCGTGTGCAGTAACTGTCGAGCTACGCACGGGGGAACGGCGGCTGCCGCCGTTCCCCCTGTTTGCCTCCAACGGCAGTGTCAGCGAGTCGGTGTCCGCTAGCCCTTAATGAGCGGGCCTGCTAGCTCAATCGGTAGAGCAGTTGACTGGTTCCTGGTTCGAGTCCTGGGCGAGTCATGAGAAGAGCGCCGTGCGGCGCTCTTTTGGATTCGGGCGAAGCCTCTATAAATCAATCCTCAAGGACAAGCACGAGGTACGGCTGATCGACCTCGGCCTCAGAAGATGCGAAGTCGATCCCGTCGCTCCCCTCTGAGGCTACCGCAATAGTCAGTTCGTCGCCGCTGGCCTGCCGGATCGTCCCGGCGATGTCAACTTGCAGCCACCCACCTTCTCGTCCACCTCCCACAGTGGCGATCGCTGTCCCTTCCGGCGGTCGTCTGTCGTAGGTCAGCTCGTCTCCCTGCCAGCCGCCGTCCACGATGCTGAGCGTCAGCTCATTGCGCGAACTGTCCTCGACTTTCAGCCGCAGCATGGCGGACACTAGGGCGGAGCGATCAACATCGCCCAGGTTGAAGCGCAGATAGGCGATCTTCTCCGGGTCACCGTCGACTTCCAGCACCGGCTCACCGCTGAAGTCCTCCGCCGCTGCTCTCGCGCTCACAAACGTATCGGCATCCGGGTAGAGAACGGCGGTGCGAAGGCCAACTGGCTCCGCCTGCGAGGTAATCGTGAACTCGTCGACCACTTCGCCGCGTACGTTCTTGAAGTAGGCGTGCGCTTTGTTCGGGTCGCTGCCTGCGTTGAAAGTGATGAACAACGCGCCGTAATCGGCGTTCTGGCTGGAGGAGTAAATCTTGGCCCACTCGCCGAAGCAGCCGTAAGGATACTCAGTCGGGAGGCAGCGAACCTGCTCGCGGATGCTGGCACCGCCCAGCGATGGGATGGCGACGAAGGTTGCGCCGGGTGCGACGCGCACACTGGCAGGGTCAGGCCATTCCGGGTCAACCACCTGGTGCTCCATGTCGATCAGCGTATGGGTGCGCGAGTAGATGTGAACGTGCCCGGTGACGATGAACGCTCCGTGCTTCCGGCACGTCTCGTAGACCGCCCAGCCCATCGAGTCGCGCTTGTTGCCAACCTGCATGGCCTCCTGTTCCTCATGCCAGCTGCAGATCTTCCAGGTGTGCTCGTCTCCGGTTAGCTGCTCGTCGATGAAGTTAGCATAGGTCGGGTCGTCGGCCCGCAGGTCCTCGCCGACGAACACCATCTTCAGCCCGCGGAAGCTGACCGAGTACATCTGATCGTTCAGGTCGGGGTCATCAGGCGTCACACCAAGGCGCGCCAGGCGTTCCGACAGGTACTCGGAGTAGCAGCCCTGCGGGTTGCCGCAGCCACTGTCCCAGACGGCGGCGTCATGGTTGCCAACGGTAAAGAAGAACGGGAAATCCGGGCCGAGCTTTTCGTCGATAATGGCGAAGGAGGCGTCGGGGTTTCGCTCCTCGTCGAAGTCGCCCTGGTGGATCACCATTTCGGCGCCTTCCGCAAGGATCAGATCAAGCACCTCCGGGAAGTCCTCGTCCAGCCCGGTATCGCTGATGAAGGCGACTTTGACCTCTTCGGGCGCCTCCTGAGCAGCCGGCTGGCTATCAGCAGCAGCCGGTTGGCTATCGGCGGCACTGAACGGGTCCTCAACAGCGGTCAACCGGTCATTAGCCCCGGCTGATTGGTCATCAGCCGGCGTACAGGCGGCGAGCAGCGCTGCCATAAGTACGAACAAACTGGTAACAGCAAAACGAAACAGTCGCCTGCGCCCCGAAACACCGATTCGGGGCGTGCTTGAATAACGTCCCATCGCTTCTCTTCTCTCTTCCGAAAACTACAGTCGAGAACTAGCGGCCCGACAGATAAATTGAAAGAATGCACAAAGAGTATAGCTTGTCAGTATGGCCTGCGGAAGACGACCCGGGGGACGCGCATGCCTTACAGGTTGGGCAGGGGCATCGTGCGGCGGCAGCCTTCATGCCGGCTTGTGGAGCAGTCGGCGGGGGAGAGCACGGCTCCCCCGCCGCATGGATCAGGATCAAACGGGCTCCTGCGCGGGCGTGCGCTGCCTGCGCCGCGTCGTGCGCCCGCGTTTAGTCAGCAGGTCGAACAGCACCGCGAGGATGAACACCGCGCCCTCGATCACCTGCTGGGTGTAGGACGAGATGCCGAGCAGGTTCAGGCCGTTCGAGAGGATGCCGATGATGAACGCGCCCGCCAGCGTACCACCGATGCCGCCGACGCCACCCGCCAGCGACGTGCCGCCGAGCACCGACGCGGCGATGGCGTCAAGCTCCCAGCCGACGGCGGCCTGCGGCTGCGCGGACCACAGCCGCCCGGTGAGCAGCACCCCGCCGATGGCTGCCGTCAGCCCACTGATCACGTAGACCAGGAAGATCACCCGGTTGGTCGGGACGCCTGCCAGCCGCGTGATCTCCTCATCCCCGCCGACGGCGCGCACGTGCAGCCCAAAGCGGGTATAGCGCAGCCCGATATACGCCACGATCGCCACGACGGCGAGCACGTACACAGGGACGCCCACGCCGAGCAGCCTGCCGCTGCCGAGAAAGATAAACGACTCCGGCAGGCCCGAGATCGGGCGGCCCTGCGTGTAGAACAGCGTCAGGCCGCGCGCGATGGCCAGCATCGCCAGCGTTGCGACGAACGGCGGCAGCCTGCCCTTCACAACCAGCACGCCGTTCACCGCGCCGAGCAGGAGCCCCAGGAGCAGCGCCGCGGTGATCCCGCCCGCTGTGCCGAAGCCGCTCGTCGCCAGCCCGGCGGCGATGGCGCCCGTGAGCGCGATCAGCGAGCCGACGGAGAGGTCGATCCCGCCGGTGAGAATGACGTACGTCTGCCCGATGGCGACGATGGCGATGATCGACGTCTGCACGGCGACGTTCAGCAGGTTCGACATTCGCAGGAAGCGCGGCGTGGCGAGCGCGAAGATCAGCGCCATACCGATGAGAACCAGAAACACGCTGAGGCGGCGCAGCAGGCGGGTAATGTTACTCCACGACATGGTTGATCTTCCCCCCGGTGGCGGCCCGCATGATGGCGTCCTGCGTGGCCTCGTCGCGGTTGAGCGTGGCAGTGATGCGCCCCTCATGCATAACCAGAATGCGGTCGCTAATGCCGAGCACCTCCGGCAGTTCGGACGAGATGACGAGTACGGCAACGCCCTGCCGGGCAAGCTGGTTCAGCAGGTGGTAAATCTCGGCTTTGGTGCCGACGTCGATGCCACGTGTCGGCTCGTCGAGGATCAGCACGCGGGGCTTGAGGGTCAGCCAGCGCGCGATGACGACCTTCTGCTGGTTCCCGCCGGACAGGTTGCGCACACGCTGGCGCAGTGACGGCGTGCGCACGTCGAGCCGGTTGACGTAATCCTGCGCGAGCCGCTCGACCTCGCGGAACTTCAAAAAGCCCCAGCTTGCCACCTCATCGAGGTCGCTGATGACGATGTTCTCGCGCACGGCCATGTTCAGAAAGAGCCCCTGCTGCTTGCGGTCTTCGGGCACAAAGCCCATGCCCAGCTCGATGGCCTTCTGCGGCGAGTTGATCGTCACCCGCTCGCCCTCGATCCGCACCTCACCCGCCACCGGATGCCGGATGCCGAACAGCGTCTCGGCGAGCGCGGTGCGCCCCGCGCCGACCAGCCCCGCCACGCCGAGGATCTCGCCGCTGTGCAGCTTGAAGCTCACCGACTGCAACTCATCGCCGTCGCTCAGATCGGAGACCTCCAGCACAACGCGCCCCTGCTCGGTAGCGGTGCGGGGGAACATCTCGTCGATCTCCCGACCCACCATCATGCTGACCACCTCGTCCTCGGTGAGTTCGGCGGTCGGCGCGGTGCCGATCAGCTTGCCGTCCCGCAGGACGGTGATGCGGTCGCACACCTCGAAGATTTCCGAAAGCCGGTGTGAGATGAAGATGATCGACACGCCTTCATCGCGCAGCGAGCGCATCAGGTCGAACAGCACCTCCGTCTCGCGCTCGGTCAGCGATGAGGTCGGCTCGTCCATCGCGATGAGGTCGGCGTTGAGCGAGAGCGCCTTGGCGACCTCAGCCATCTGCTGCTCGGCGATGCTGAGGAAGCGCACTTCCGTGCGGGCGTCGATGTCAAGGCCGAACTGGTCGAGGAGCGCCTGCGCCCGCCCGTACAGTTCCCGCCAGTCGATGAAGCCCGGCAGAAACCCGCGCGGCTCGCGCCCCAGAAAGATGTTCTGCCCGACGGTCAGATAGGGGATCAGCGAGAGTTCCTGGTAGATGATGCTGATGCCGAGCGCCTGGGCGTCGGAGGGGTTGTCGATGCGGACCGGCTCGCCGCGCAGGAGGATGCGCCCCTCGTCCGGGCGCAGCGCCCCGGTCAGGATTTTCATCAGCGTGCTTTTCCCGGCGCCGTTCTCGCCGACGAGTGCGTGGATCTCGCCGCGCCCGACTTCAAACGTGACGTCGTCCAGCGCCTTCACACCGGGAAACGACTTAGAGATGTGCTCCATGCGGAGGAAGCTGTGGTCAGCAGGCATGTGGGCCCCTGGTTTCTTGCGTGGGAGGGCGGGCAGGAGCACGCGCCCCTGCCCGGCCCCTCATTCGTACGGGTTATTCGACGTTGTCGGCGGTGATCAGTTCCAGATCAACCGGGATGTATGCCTCCACGCTCTCGCCGTTGAGATAGGCGACGGCGGTCTGGACGCCCAGTTCACCCATCAGCGCGGGCTGCTGCGCGACGGTCGCCGCGAGGCGGCCATCCCGCACTGCCGCTACCGCGTCGTCGATGGCGTCGAAGCCGACGAACGTGATCTCCCCAGCGCGGCCTGCCGCCTCAGCGGCCTCGATCGCACCGAGGATCATCTCGTCGTTGTGCGCGAACACGCCGTCGATGTCCGGCTCAGCCGTGAGGATGTTCTCGAACACCGTCAGGCCCTCTGCGCGGTTGAAGTTCGCCGTCTGGCGGGCAACGATGGTCACGCCGGGGCATTCCTCGCTCATGTACTCGTTGAAGCCCTGGCCGCGATCGCGTGCGGCGGACGTACCGGCGATACCCTCAAGCTCGACGACGTTGCCCTCGCCGCCCAGCGCATTGCACAGGAACTCAGCCGCCATGCGCCCACCGGCGACGTTGTCAGACGCGATGTGCGAGACGACCTCGCCACCCTCCGCCGCGCGGTCGATGGTGAAGACGGGGATGCCCGCCTCGTTCGCCCGCTGGATGGAGGGCACGATCGCCGCTGCGTCGGTCGGGTTGATCAGGAGCGCGGACACGCCCTGCTCGATCAGGTCCTCGATGTTCGTCGCCTCCTGCGCGGCGTCGTCCTGAGCATCGACGACGACGAGCTGCACGCCGGCCTCCCCTGCTGCCGCTTCCGCGCCGTCACGCAGGGTCACGAAGAACGGGTTGTTGAGCGTCGAGACGGAGAGCCCGAGCGGACCCACCGCCTCCCCTGCCGGGGCTTCTTCCGCAGGCTCCTCGGCTTCCGGAGCTTCGCCCTCGGGGGCGGCGGTATTGGCAGGCGTGCAGGCAGCCAGCAGAAGCAGCGACAGCACAAGCCCAATCAACAGCCACTTAGATGTGCGAATCATTTTCTCATCCTCCTCAATACAGGTCGGTTATGTTGGGCCGCAAGGCGGCCAACAGGTAGGTGTTTTGAAGGTTGCAGTTCACCACCTCCTTGACTATAGCCGGGTGGCGAGTCCCCACCCGCTGCCGCTACCGGATAGCGCGGTAGAACAGCAGCGCCAGTGCGATAACAACGCCGGTGACGACGGGCTGGAAGAAGGAGGAGACGTTGAGCAGGTTGAGGCCGTTGTTGAGAACGGCGATGATCAACGCTCCGATGAGCGTGCCGCCGAGGCCCCCTTCGCCACCAGTGAAACTCGTACCACCCACCACAACGGCGGCAATCGCGTCGAACTCGTAGGCTTCCCCGGCGGTTGGCTGCGCGGAGCCCAGCCTGCCGATGAGGATCATGCCGGCGAGCGCCGCCAGCACGCCGGAGAGCGCGTAAACCAGCGTGACATAACGGTCAACCGGGATGCCCGCAAAGCGCGCGGCGACCGGGTTGTTGCCGATGGCGTAAATATACTGCCCGATGCGGGTGCGGTTCAGGATAAGCACGGCGATGAGGAACGTCGCCGCAAGCAGGATAATCGGCATCGGGATCGGGCCGATGAACCCCGTGCCGATGAAGCGGAATACCTGCGGCAGGCCGGTGATAGACCGGCCCTGTGTGTACGTCAGTGCCAGCCCCCGCGCGATCACCAGCATGCCGAGCGTCGTGATAAAGGGCGGGATGTGCAGTTTGGTGATGATCACCCCGTTCACCAGACCGAGCACACCGCCGACAGCCAGCCCGGCGACGAACGCCAGCGGCACCGGCACGTCTGACTGGAGCAGGCTGGCCGTTATGACGGTCGAGAGGGCCAGCACCGAGCCAACCGAGAGGTCAATGCCGCCGGTGAGGATCACGTACGTCATGCCGATGGCGATGATGCCGTTGATCGCCGACTGGCGCAGCACGTTCACGAGGTTGGAGATGGTCAGGAAGCGGTCGGAGAGCACGGCGAGCACTGCGCACAGCAGAAAGAAAACCAGCAGCAGACCGAAGCGCTGCAGGATCTCGCGGAAATCTATCGTGATGCGCCGGTCAAAAAGTGTCAGTTCCATCCACCTGTCCTGTTAGAACACGACGCCCGCCACCAGGATGACGTTGGCGTAGGGTGTAAACTCGCCGGTACGGATGACCGCTTTTGCCGTGCGGGTGCGCTCTTTGAACTCCTCGTGGGGCACGGTTTCAACCGGCACGTCCCCGAGCAGTGCCCGCAGGCGCTCGTGCAGATCAGGGCTGGCGCTGCTCATCTCCTCGGCGATGATGGCGCGCTCGACCTGCATCTCGCCGAGTATTGCCCGCAGAGTGTCCTCAAAGCTCGGGATGCCCTCGATGAGCGCGAGGTCGATCCGCGTGGTGCTGTCGGGGATGGGCAGGCCGGCGTCGGCAATGACAAGCGTGTCTGTGTGGCCCAGACCGGCGATGACGGTTGAGATGGGCTGGTTGAGGATGCCAGTTTTCTTCAAGGGTTTGCCTCCTGCTATTCGGGCGTTTGCTGGAGGAGCAGTTGTTCAAGCTCCGCGCGGCGGGGCAGGGAGGTCTGCGCGCCCAACCGCGTGGCGGCGAGTGCGCCGGCGGCGTTCCCCCAGCGTACCGCTTCTGCCACCGGCTTGCCCTCCGCCAGTGCGACGGAGAAGCCCGCGACGAACGCGTCACCGGCGGCAGTTGTATCGACCGGCTGCACCTTGAACGTGGGGATAATCTCGACCTCGCTCCCGGTGGCGAGCATCGCCCCCCGCGCGCCGAGCGTGAGGATCGCCGTGCTGATCCCCCGGTCGAGCAGGGCGCGGGCGGCGGCCTCAAGCTCCGTCTCGGAGTCGACCGGCAGGCCGGTGAGCAGAGCGGTCTCGCTCTCGTTAGGGATGAGCACGTCCACCCGCGCGAGCAGGCCGGCGGGGAGGTCACGGGCGGGCGCGGGGTTGAGCACCACCGGCACGCCGTGCTCGTGCGCGATCTCGGCGGCACGCTGTACCGCGTCGAGCGGGACCTCCAGCTGGAGGAGCAGCACGTCGGCGGCGGCGATGGTTTCGGCGGCGGCGTCCACGTCGCCCGGCGTGACCTGCATGTTCGCGCCGGAGGCGACGACGATACTGTTCTGCCCGTCGTCAGCGACGACGATCAGCGCGACGCCGGTTGTCGTGCTGGCGTCCTGAATAACGGCGCTGTGATCGATCCCGTCGGCTTCGAGGTTGGCGAGAAGCTGCGTGGCGAAGTCGTCAGCGCCCAGGCGGCCAACCATCGAGACACGCGCACCGAGGCGCGCGGCGGCCACGGCCTGGTTCGCGCCCTTGCCGCCCGGTACCGTGTGGAACTCCCCGCCGAGCAGCGTTTCGCCGGGAGCAGGAATGCGCGGCGCTCGCACGACGAGATCCATATTCAGACTGCCGACAACGACGACATGTGCGGGCATGGTCATCCAATCCTTGGTTCAAGATGATGACAAACAGTGGATGGGTATGAGAACGGAGAGATGACATCGGCGCGCCTTCGGCTGGCGCTTGCTGTTACCACTCGACGACATGGTGAGAGCCCGCGAGACACAGAGAGAATGCAGACGCCTCAGGATAGCTCGCGCGGACGGTGCTGACACGGCTTCTGCCCCAGAGCCAAACGCCTGTATCAGCAATTTTCCCTACTGTAACGCGGATCCGGCTGAGAATGCAATAGGTACATATGCACAGGGTTTTGTGATCTCTGTCTTGTACGCCGCTCTGCCGCACGCTGGTGTGGAGGCAAGAAGATGAGACAGGGAAGCGGCCTGCTGCGCACCATAAAGAGCGGCTGGACAAAGCGCGCATCGACGAGTCGGAGATCCTCGAGGCGGCGCGGCAGTCTCAGGGGCTGGAACGCCTCGACCAGATCAAGTATGCCATTCTGGAGCGTGGCGGCGGCATCTCGATTGTGCCCGTACAGCAGGGTTAGCTCTGATGGGGCGATCATCCAAAACATGAGCCACCCCGCGTTCGGGATGGCTCATGCCCGGGGGATTATTTGCCTTCTATGTCTCTCGCTAGCAGATGTCGTTAATTGCCCGCTGGATGGTCTGGAGCAATACGGGCAGCGCGACGGGCTTCGGAACGATACCCTTCACGTTGCTCTGCTGGCAGTCGGGCTGGTAGTAAGGGCGGTCCGCCTCGCCGCTCACCACGATCACCGGGATGTCGCGCAGATCGGGCTGCTGCTGCATTGCCTCCAGCATCGACCAGCCGCTCTGCCCCGGTAACCGGATATCCAGCAGAACCAGGTCTACCGGCTTGGTGCTGAGAAGGGGCAGGCCCTCCTCGGCGCTCCTGGCCTCGAGTACCTCGTGGCCCCGCGCCTGGAGGTTTACAGCCAGCAGCCGCCGGATATTTTCCTCATCCTCAACGGTCAAAATCGTTGCCATTGTCACACTCGTTTCTCGCTGGCGCGCATTGGCTTCCGGCCTGACGCGCGCCACTGCTTGCCGCTCACAGCGGCTAGTGAAGCTTCCGGTGGCGTACCGGCTCTGCCAGCTCCTCAGACAGCCAGTCGCGCTCGATCATCCCCATGACCAGCGTGACCAGCGCAAACGCTGCGAGTACATAAAAGCCGAGCGCGGCAGCGCCACTCACGGCGGTGTCGAACAGGCCCAATCCAAACGGTGCGAGCAGCACCGCAATAGCTGAAAAAGCAGTTGTCAGGCGTAACATCGTCCACCTCGTCCCACAGATACCAGCACACCTTCTTTGTTGATCCCATAGTAGCGTGCAAGGGCTAAATAAGTCCTAAACCACGGCTAACAATGCTATAAAATTGGCGTATAGGTGCGTATAGGTGCTGCGATTTTAACGTCTTTTCAATGTGCTGCACCCACCAGATGTTGCATTGCCCCCGACGATGGGATATACTCCTGCCTGTAGTGATTGCAGGAAGCAAGGTTTTGACCAAGAACTTGACCCGGCATCTCGTCGGGTTTTTTTGTTGAAGGTGCCTTTACCCTGCTATGCATTACAAGTCGATACCAAATTAGTAGGGTAAAGGAGAACAATACCCATGGCAGAACGTGTAAGCGGTACCGTTAAGTGGTTCAACAACGAGAAGGGCTACGGCTTCATCGCCCCGGATAACGGCAGTAAGGACGTCTTCGTCCACTACTCCGAGATCCAGGCTGCTGGTACGTATCGCAGCCTTGACGAGGGCGACCGTGTTGAGATGACCATCGAGCAGGGCGCCAAGGGGCCGCAGGCCACCAAGGTTGTCCGCATCTAAGACGGATTTACCGCGCCCCGGCAACGGGGCTTAGCGTTTGCGCGGGGTGGGTGTGCGGAGCGAGCCGCTCGGCCACCCGCCCCCCGCCAGCATCGTTCGTTTATCGAGTCTGATCAGACTCGCTCACAGCCTCGCCCCTGTGACTGCCTTCTGCTGAGCGCTCCTTTAGCGACGAACTGATTTAATGGTAACCGCGCCCGTGAGCGCATTCGCCACGGCCTGCGGCTGCGTGCTGGCACGCGCCCGGCTCTGGCTTGATTAATTAACTAACTAACCCGAGATTACATTTACTACAGGGAATCGTAATGGCTAAGAATTTAAGGATTATCCCCCTCGGCGGCCTGGGGGAGATTGGCAAGAACATGACCGTGTTCGAGTATGGCCGCAACATGATTATTGTCGACAGCGGGGTGATGTTCCCCGAGAGCGACATGTACGGCATTGACCTGGTGCTGCCCGACTTTGATTACGTGGTGCAGAACCAGGACCGGCTGCGGGGCATTATTCTGACCCACGGCCACATGGATCACATTGCGGCGCTGCCGTATCTGCTGCGTGAGGTCAACGTGCCGGTTTACGGCACGCGCCTGACGCTGGGGCTTGTCGAGCGCCAGCTTAAGGAGAAGGGCCTGCTGGAGCAGGCCGACCTGCGCACCATCCTGCCGAAGGAGACGCTGCACCTCGGGCCGTTCCGGGTGACCCCGTTCGCGGTGGCGCACTCGATCCCCGACTCGGTGGGCTTCGTGATCGGCACGCCGGTCGGCAAGGTCGTCCACACGGGCGACTACAAGCTGGACGAGACGCCGGCAGGGGGCCGCACAACGGACCTCGATACGCTGCGCGAGCTTACCCGCGACGGTGTGATCGCCATGCTGGGCGACAGCACCAACGCGGACCGGCCCGGTCGCACGCCGACCGAGCAGGTCGTTGCACAGACGCTGGATCGGCTTTTTGCCGAGGCGAAGGGGCAGCGCATCATCATCGCGACGTTCTCGTCGCTGCTAGCCCGCCTGCAGGAGATCATGCGGCTGGCGGAGCAGCACGGGCGTAAGGTCGCGCTGACCGGGCGCAGCCTGGTCGAGAATGTCGAGTTGGCCCGTGACCTGGGCTACCTGGACGTGCCCGCCGGGCTGATCGTCGACATCGACGCGCGGGTGCCGCGTGACAAGCTCGTGATCCTCTCCACCGGCTCGCAGGGGGAGCCGCAGTCCGCCCTGAACCGGATGGCAAGCGGCGAGCACCGTCAGGTGAGCGTCGGGCGGGGGGACACGATCATCATCTCCGGCGGGACGATCCCCGGCAACGAGGAGGACGTCGGGCGGATGCTGAACAAGCTGTTCGAGCGCGGCGCGAATGTCGTCTACGGTGCGATGGCTCCGGTGCATGTCTCCGGGCACGGCAGCCGAGACGAGCTACGCGCGATGATCGAGGCGGTCCGCCCGAAGTTCATGATCCCCGTGCACGGGGAGGCACGCCATCTGCACCTGCACGCGCAGCTTGCGCGGGAAGCCGGGATGCAGGACGAGGACGTGTTCATCCTGAAGAACGGCGCAGTCTGGGTAACGGATGGCGAGCGTGCGTGGACGGAAGAGGCGCTTGAGGTGGATGACGTGTTCGTCGATGGCCGCCTGATCGGCGAGATCGGCGAGGTGGTCATCCGCGACCGGCAGCGCCTGTCGCAGGACGGCTTCATCGTGGCGCTGATCCCGGTGAACAAGCACCAGAAGCTCGTCGGCGAGCCGCAGATCGTCAGCCGGGGCTTCGTGCACCTGAAGGAAGCGGACACGCTGATTGCCGCCAGCCGCAAGGAAATCAAGCGGACGTATCGGCGCGGGCCGCGCAGCTTGCAGCGCTCGCTGGAGGACTTCTTCTACCGCGAGACACAGTCCCGGCCCGTTGTGCTGCCGCAGTTTATCTATGTGTAGCGTCTGACAACTCGCTTTAAAGATATAAACCCCCTCCTGGCCGAGCAGCGGTTGAACCGCCGCTCGGTTCTTCCTCTCCCTTGCTAGGGAAGGAAAGACCGGCAAGCGAAGCGTGCCGGTCAGGAGGGGGTTTGCTTATGCTGAAACGACATCCGCATGATGTCAGCGTGCGACCGCCGCTTCTGCCTTTAATACCGGGCGTGAGGCCCGCCTCCCGTTCGTGGACTGGCGCGGGTAGCTGACCACCGGGCCGGGGACGTGCAGCCGCACCCGGTCGCCGGGCTGGAAGCTGTCGTCAGGCCCGAGCCGGACCTCCAGCCGCGTGCCGTCGGGCAGCTCGACCCGCATCAACTGGTCATGGCCGAAGTACATCCGCCGCAGCACAATCGCCTCGCCCTGCGGGTCGGCCTCGACCTCGATCCACTCCGGGCGGAGCATCACGTCCACCTCACCTCTGGCCGGGCGGCACAGCGGCAGCGGGAAGCGGCCAATACCGCAGGTGACGGTGTCGCCTTCCGCATGGCCGGGCACAAAGTTCGCTTCACCAACGAACTCGGCGATTTCGCGCGTGGCGGGCAGCCGGTACAGCGCCTCCGGCGGGGCAAACTGCTCGATGCGCCCCTGGCGCAGCACGGCCACCCGGTCGGCGAGGCTGAGTGCCTCCTCCTGATCGTGCGTCACGAAGATGGCCGTCGCACCGGCCTCCTGCAGAATGTCGCGCAGCTCGACGCGCAGCCGGGCGCGCAGCCCGGCATCGAGGTTGGAGAACGGCTCGTCCAGCAGCACGACGGCGGGCTGCGGCGCGAGCGCCCGCGCCAGCGCGACCCGCTGCTGCTGCCCGCCGGAAAGCTCGCCCGGCATGCGGTCGGCAAGCCCGTCCAGCCCGACAAGCTCCAACACCTCCTGCGCGCGCTTATCTGCCCCTGCGTCCCGCAGCCCGTAGCGGATGTTCTCCAGCACGGTCAGGTGCGGGAACAGCGCGTAATCCTGAAAGACCATGCCCACACGCCGCTTCTCCGGCGGTATGAAGACGCCGTTACCCGCCACCAGCCGCCCGGCGATCTCAATCGTGCCCTGCGTGGGCCGCTCGAAGCCCGCAATCAGCCGGAGCAGCGTGGTCTTGCCGCTGCCGCTCCTGCCAAGCAGTGCCACGAACTCGCCCTCGTTGACGCACAGTTCAAAGCCCTCAATGACCGGCGTCTCGTCGTAGCGGTGGCTTAAGTTGTGGCAGCAGATAATGTGATTCGCCATGAGTCACTCGTTTCGTCTAGTTGTGTGCATGTCAGCGCCCGGCATCGTCGCGGGCGAGGATCAGCCCGATAGACAGCGCCGAGACCGCTACGAGCAGCAGCGCCGGGGCGGCGGCGCGTGCGTAGAATGCCTCCTCCGTGGCCGACCACACCCGCGTGGCGAGCGTGTCGTAGCCGGTGGGGGCGAGTAGCAGCGTCGTCGGCAGCTCCTTCATCGATGTGAGAAAGACCAGCGCCGCGCCGGAGAGCAGCCCGGAGCGTACAAGCGGCACGGTCACGGTGAATAGCACGCGCGGTGTCCGCGCGCCAAGCCCCCGCGCCGCTTCCTCCAGCCGGGGGCTGATCTGCAGCAGGGCCGCCCGCACCGTCGCCACGGCCTGCGGCATGAAGCGCACCACATACGCGAACACAAGCATCGCCAGCGTCTGGTAGAGCGGTGTGGCGAAGTTCGCACCGAAGAACACGAGCGCGAGCGCCACGACGATGCCCGGCAGGGCGTAGCCCACAAAACTGGTGCGCTCGATGAGGCGGCTGAAGCGGCCCCCATGCCGCACCACCAGCAGCCCGACGGGCAGCGCGCCGAGCAGCGCCGCGCCCGCCGCTAGCCCACTCGCCAGCACGCTCCGCCAGGCCGGGCCGATGAGCAGTTGGAATGTCTCGCCTGCGCGGATGCCGCGCACCAGCCAGAAGGCCATCACCGAGAGCGGTATGACGAGCGCGACGAGTGCAATCAGCGTCACAAAGGCGAGCGCAGGCCAGCGCCATCGCCCCAGCCGCACCACTCGCTGCCGCCGCCTCGCCGCCGCCCGGTAGTAGGCCCGTGCCCGGCGCTGCTCTCGCGCCTCGGCGGTGAGCAGCACCACGGTGATCGCCACGAGCACCAGCGCTAGCAACGCCGCCAGGTTGCGATCAAAGGAAGCGCTGTACTGCACATAAATGGCACGGGTGAAGGTCGTGTAGCGCAGCATCGACACCGCGCCAAAGTCGCTGAGCACGTACAGCGCGACGAGCAGGCTGCCCGATAGCAGGGCAGGGCGAAGCTGGGGCAGCGTGACGCGGCGGAACACCATCCACGGCGAGTCGCCGAGGGAGCGGGCGGCGTCCTCAAGGGCGGGGTCAAGGCCCAGCAGCGCGCCGCGGGCGCTGAGCAGCACGTACGGGTAGGCGAACAGCGTCAGCGTGAGCCACGCACCGGGGAAGCCGTAGATGTTGGGCAGGCGCGATAGACCGAGTGGCCCGGCCAGCATCTGCTGGAGCAGCCCGCGCGGGCCGAGCGCGGCGATCAGCGCGAACGCGCCGACGTACGACGGGATGACAAGCGGCAGCACCGTGATCACCGACCACACCCGCCGCCCGGGCAGGTCGGTGCGGGTGGTCAGGTAGGCCAGCGGGATGGCGATCACGTTGGCGGAGAGCGTCACCGTGAAGGCCAGCAGCACGCTCCGGCCCAGCACCTCGGCGATGCGCGGGCGGAAAAGCTGCTGCCAGGCGGCAGCGTCCGCACCGGCGGCTCGCACCAGCAGGTAGGCGAGGGGCAGCAGCATCGCGCCTGCCACCATCAGCGCAGGCACGACGAGATGCAGCGGTACCCGGGCGGCGGACTCCCGCCCGGGCAGCTTAGATACCAGTATTCTCGGCCAATGTGCGATATTCATGCTACTCCAGCGCGCCCACCTCCTGCAGCAGCCGCAGCGTGCCCTCCAGGTCGGACAGCGTGCTCAGGTCGATGTCCGGCGATTCGATCTCCGACAGCGGCGGGAGACCCTCGCTCGGCTCGACCGAGTCGATCAGCGGGTACTCGTACGTTTCCGTCGCGAAGTACGTCTGTGCCTGTTCAGACAGCAGGAAGCGGATGAACTCCTCTGCTGCGGCCCGGTTGGCGGCGGTGTCGATGATGCCTGCCCCGGCGATATTTATCAGCGAGCCGGGGTCACCGTTCGGCGGGAAGTACAGCGCGGCGGGGTAGTCGTCGCCCTGCTCGGCGCGGGCGCGGAACAGGTAGTAGTGGTTAATGAACGCTACGTCCACCTCGCCTGCCGCCACGCCTTCGAGCGCAACCATGTTATTTGAATAGGCGACCGGGTCGTTGGCGATAATGCCCTCCAGCCATTCACGCGCCCGGTCCTCCCCCTCGATGAGGCGCAGCGCGGTCACGAAAGACTGGAACGAGCCGTTCGTCGGCGCCCATCCGATGCGACCCTGCCACTCCGGGTCGGTGAAGCCCAGGATCGACTCAGGCAGCTCTGCCGGGTCCACGTTATCGGGGTTGTAGGCGACGACTCGCGCCCGGCCCGATGTGCCGACCCATACACCATCTGCCGAGCGGAAGCGGGACTCGACGAGGTTCAGAATGTCGTTGGGCAGCTCGACCAGACGGCCTTCGGCAGCCAGCGCGCCGAGCGCGCCCGCGTCCTGCCCGTAGAACACGTCAGCGGGGCTGTTGCTACCCTCTTCGAGAATGGTGGCGGCCATCTCGGCGGTCGCACCGTAGCGAACCTCGACATCGATGCCGGTTTCGGCCTCAAACTGCTCGATCAGCGGACCAACGAGGTTCTCATTACGGCCTGAGTACACAACGAGGCTCTGGGGTTCGGCGCCCTCTTCGGCAACGATACCGGCGTCGGCGGCATCGTCGGTTGGCTCCGGCGCGGCGGTCGAGCACGCGGCAAGCAGCAGTGCCAACAACACCATGACGAGGAAGGTTGAACGGCGAACGGTGGTCAAGATGTGTGCCTCCTTCTAGGCCGGCCAGGAGGAGCGTGGTTCACGCCGGGGCGGCCCTCCCCGGTGCCCTCCCAGCCGCATGTAGTATACCAAAGCGATAGTGAAACTCGCATTTTTGCGGTTCAAATATCGCGCGAAGCCCGGTACAAAACTAGGCCTCAAATTGAAACCGAAATTCCCACCCTGGCGAGTTCAGGTTTCAACCCGGTTGAAACTTCCGGCGGGGGCGGTTGCACTGGTTGACGGTGATCCGAACTTGCTATACTCGACTCAAGCGTGCAGGTAGCGGTTGTTCTGTGCGTGTAGCGGTAAGCAAGATAAGGAGAGACGAGTCATGTCAGAGCGCGTCCGTGGCACAGTGAAGTGGTTCAACGCGGAGAAGGGCTACGGGTTCATTCAGCCGGAAGGTCGGGATAAGGACGTATTCGTACACTATTCCGAGATCCAGATGCAGGGCTATGCCAAGCTGGACGAAGGCGACCGCGTTGAGTTTGAGATTGAGCAGTCGGCGAAAGGCCCGCAAGCAGTGAGAGTCCAGAAGATCTGAACCCTGAGCTGTGCCATTGCGGGAGCCGTTAGCTGCGGCTACCGCCTGCGTGGCAATCGCCAAGAGCGCCTCTCCGGCGCTCTTTTTAGTCCACAGATGACACAGAAAAGGTGTACGCCCCTTGGACCTGGCTGCCCGGTTTGGCTATGATCAATCGCGGCCCGGTTCTTCGCACAACCTCGCGTCGAGCCTCCTCTTCTCCGACTCCGCATTAGATATGGATATGCTCCGGGGCGCAATATAAGGCAAACGCATCGCGTAGAAGGTTGCGGATGGTATGGAGGGTCGGCGTTGCACAGCTACATGATGATCACCGGGGCTGCCGGCGGGTTGGGAAAAGCCTTTGCCGCCGAGTGCGCTTCGCGCGGCTGGAACCTGTACCTCACTGATCTGGCAGAAGACAGCCTGCGCCCGCTCGCGACCGGGATGGAGCGTCTTTACGGTGTGGAGGTGCGCATTCGCCCCTGTGACCTGACCGACCCGGCGGCGCGGGCGGCCTTGTGGGAGGATGTGGCGCGGCAGGGTGTGTGCTTCCACGGGCTGGTCAACATGGCGGGGATCGAGCATGAGGGTAGCTTTGTCGAGCGCAGCGTCGAGGAACTGCTGGGCATCGTGCGCCTCAACGTTGAGGCGATGGTCGAGATGACCCGGCGCATCGTCCAGTTCCGCGACCCGGCGCGCAGGTTGCTGATCATCAACGCGAGCAGCCTGGCTGGGTACTTTGCCATCCCGATGAAGGCCGTGTATGCTGCCTCGAAGCGCTTTGTGCTCGACTTCTCGAAGGCGCTGCACGAGGAACTCAAGCCGGGTGGCGTGACCGTCATGGCGCTGTGCCCGGCGGGGCTGCCGACGGCCCCTCGCTGCATACGCGGCATCGAGGCGCAGGGCTTTGTGGGGAGGCTCATGGCGCTGAACGTGGGTGATGTTGCCGCGATGACCATCGAGCACGCCCTTGCCGGTCGTGCCGTCTATGTGCCCGGTATCTTCAGCCAGTTTATACTGATGGTGGGGAACCTGCTGCCGGAGCGGGTTGTTGCAGCGGTGCTCAACCGGCGCTGGCGCGACCGCGGGCAGCCGGTCCGACATACGCTCTCCATCCCTGTGTCTTCGACCAGCGAGGTGATGACGTCCAAATGACAGCTAACCATGATTTGACAGGCAAGACCATCGTCGTGACCGGCGCCACCAGCGGGATCGGGCGGGCGGCGGTCCGCGAACTCGCCGGGCGCGGCGCATGGGTGCTGGGCGTCGGGCGCTCGCCTGAGCGCTGCCGCGAAGCCCGTGACGCGATCCTTGCCGAGCACCCCGACGCGCGGCTAGCGTTCGCCGTGGCGGATCTGTCCTCGCAGCGGCAGGTGCGTAAGCTGGCGTGCGAGATCCGAGAGCGGGTGCTGGCGGAGGGCGGCGGCAAAATCGACGTGCTGATCAACAACGCGGGCGTTGTGCCGGGCTGGTACACCGCCACCGAGGACGGCTACGAGATGCAGTTCGCGGTCAACCACCTCGCGCCGTTTTTGCTGACGTATGAGCTGATGCCACTGCTGCAGGCCGCGCCTGAGGCCCGCGTGGTGACGGTAAGCTCGAGCTCGCACCGGGGAGCGCGCATCCGCTGGGGGGACATCATGCACCGCCGCTATTACCACTGCCTGCTCGCCTACAAACAGTCCAAGCTGGCGAATGTGCTGTTCAGCGCTGAGTTGAACCGCCGCCTGGGCCCGGCGAGCCGGGTGCGGGCCTATGCCGCCGACCCCGGGCTGGTCAACACCGAGATCGGGCAGAAGCACACGAGCGGATTTATCGAGTGGTTCTGGCGGCAGCGGCGACGGCGCGGCGCAACGCCGGAGCAGGGCGCAAAGACCATCGTGTTTCTCGCCTCGGATCCGTCGGTGCGCGGCTCGGATGCCGTGTACTGGAAGGACTGCCGCCCGCTGCCGCCCAGCCGGTACGCACAGCGCGAGGATGTTGCGGCGCGACTGTGGAGCCTGTCCGAGCGGCTGTGCGGCATCTCGTGGGCAGGGTGAGCGGGCTGAGGCACAAGGATTCCCGCTGGCGTGCTGTTAGCGGTATACTTGGCCCAGTAGCTGCGGCTGTGCCGCGATTAAGGAGAAGAAACATGTTTCAACAGCTTGGCCCCATGGAGCTCCTCATCATCCTCGCCATCGTCCTGCTCCTCTTTGGTGTCGGTCGTGTTTCCAAGATCGGCAAGGAGCTTGGCGAAGCCGTTGGCGGTTTCCGGGCAGGCCTGAAAGAGGGCATGGAAGACGAAGACAAAGACAAAGACAAGCCTGCGGACGAGTAATCGCGCAGAATACTGCATGCATAATATTGATGCCACGGGGAGGGGCCTGCAGACCCCTCCTTCGTTTTTCCGGGCTGCGCGCACCCGGTTCTCTGCTGTTGTACAATGAGGTTGAACGCTCGCTCGACGGGTGAATGGGGGAGGCGGGATGTCACAGAGACAGAGGCGCATGCTGGAAGATAAGTTCGCGCGTGAGGGGCGGCTGCCGCCGGGGCAATCGCTCACGCTGAAGTTCCCGGTGCTGCACTACGGTCGCGTGCCGGAGACCAACCTCGAAACATGGACGCTCCGCGCGTTCGGGCTGGTGGATGAGGAACGTACGTGGACCTGGCAGGAGTTCACCAGCCTGCCGGTGACAACAGTTACGTGTGACATCCACTGCGTGACTCGCTGGAGCAAGTTCGACACGATCTGGGAGGGCGTGTCGTTCCGCGAGTTTGCACGGCTGGCGGGCGTCAGGCCGGAGGCGCGCTACGTCATTGTTCACTGCGAGCAGGGCTACACGACCAACCTGCCGCTTGATGTGATGCTGGATCACGACGTGCTGCTGGCCTACCGCTACGACGGCAAACCGCTCGACCCTGACCATGGCTTCCCGCTGCGCACGCTCGTGCCGAAACGATACTTCTGGAAGAGCGCCAAGTGGGTGCGGGGCATCGAGTTTGCGGCAGAGGACAGGCCCGGCTTCTGGGAGCGGGCGGGCTATCACAACAACGGCGACCCCTGGCAGGAGCAGCGTTTCGCCCCGCGCTGAGGCGCACACCCGGAGTATCCCGCTGCCTGGTTACCTCTTTCCTCGCGTTTCCTCACGACGTTCGCCGGGTACTTGACGCAGCAGAAAAAAACGCCATATTCTGAATGTCACCAGAGAGCAGTGGGCCGGCGGTAGCTTCCCAGCCGCAGAAGGAGTAAGAAATGATGCGCACACGTAAGGTGTTGCAGAACCTGCTTGCTGCGGCCATGCTGGTGGTGCTCAGCGCAGCCTGTACCCCGGCCTCCGCAGAAGGGCTGGGAACTGCCCCGCCTGCCGCCGAGTTGCCCGCCGAGGGGGGCGGAGCGGGAGATGAGCCGCTGCGCGTGGTGGTGATCCTGCCGGGGCGCGCCGATGACGTGTCGTGGAACCAGGCTGTGCTGGACGGGATGAACCGTGCCATCGAGCAGACCGACGTGCCCGTCGACCTGACCGTGGTTGAGGGGCTTTACGACCCGGTGGACATCGAGCCCGCGCTGATCGACTATGCCCAGCAGGGCTATGACCTCATCGTCGGCCCGGGCTTCCAGTTCCAGGAACCGATCATCAAGGTCGCGCCGGACTACCCCGGCACAAATTTCGCGGTAGGCTCCGGGACCAAGCTCGCGCCGAACGTCTCCGTGTATGACGTGCGGCTGGAGGAGGGCGGCTACCTGATGGGCATCCTCGCCGGGCTGAGCACCGAAAGCGACGTAGTTGGCGCGGTCGGCGGCGTGGACGTGTCCGAGATTCACCGGGGGCACGTCGGCTTCATCCTCGGCGCGGAGGCCGTCAACCCCGACGTGACGGTGCTCACCGACTTTGTGGGTGACTTCAACGATATAGACGGGGCGAAGAACGCCGCACTGAGGCAGATCGAGGCGGGGGCGGACCGGCTGTGGCAGAGCGGCGACGGCGTCGGCATCGCGGTGCTCACTGCCTGCGCCGAGGCGGACGTGATCTGCATGGGCAACGTCGCCAACCAGACCGAGCTTGCCCCCGACCACGTGCTGGCGAGCTTTGTCTATGACTGGTCCATCGTATACCGGCAGATGATCGAGGAGAGCGTTGCCGGGACGTTCGGCAGTAAAGAATACTGGATTGGCTTCGACAATGACGGCGTCGCTGTCGAGTTCAACGAGGCGCTGCTTGACCGGGTCACTGAGGGGATGCGGACGGAGGTTGAGGCGGCCATCCAGGGCTTTCGCGATGGCACGCTCGATCTCGGCGACCTTGACGCTTACGATCTGGATGACAGCTAGCGGTTTCGCCGGGCTGGCGACAGGCCAGGGATTCATACCGGGCGGAATCCGGCTACAATCCCCGGCGATTCTTTAACATTTCTGCGGTGTATGGAGACTCTTCCGCTTACACACGGCTGTCACCTCCTAAATATGGCCCCTGTGGTAACGACAGCCCCCACATATCGGTGGCGGTATCGAGCGGGCCGGGGCAGGGTGTGCTGCTGCTACCACCGGCGTGCCGCCGCGTATTCTTTAACATTCCCCATTCTTAAAACATGTGATTCTTTAATCTGCGGGCATTGTGTTTTGAGTGAAGCCTCTGCTAAGATGTTGAGTACAACATCGCATTCCGCACTAGCAGATTAAACCCTATACGCTTCAAGCCTATACAACTTTCGCTCTCTTGCGGGAGCCAGCGACCGGAAAACAGCCTGCCTGTTTTCACGTTGCTCGCGCCTAGCTTAAAGCTGGTACGACAATGGATAACCGGACTCTACCAGCCGCCGAGGTCTGGCAGACGGCCTACGGCGAGCTGCAGCTTCAACTTCCACGCGAAACGTTTGACGCGTGGCTGCGAGGCGCCCGTCTCATCGCTTACGAGGACGGGACGTACATCATTGGCGTACACAACAACTTCGCGCGGGAATGGCTCGACAAGCGGCTGAAGAAAACGGTGGTGCGGACGGTGGGCCGCATCGCCGGGCGCACCGTCGAAGTGCGGTTCGTTGTTGCGCCGGAGAAGGCACACAGGCCCCACGCCGAGGACGCGGCGGACATGGCGGAAGCTGGCCCGCTGCTCGCCACGCTCGACGAGCAGCCGCGCCCGGAGCGCCAGCCGCGCCGCCCGTGCAATCTCAACCCCCAGCACACCTTCGATACCTTCGTCACCGGGCCGTGCAACCAGCTTGCTCACGCCGCAGCACTGGCTATTGTCAACACGCCTGCCGTGCAGTTCAACCCGCTGTACATCCACGCCGGGGTAGGGCTTGGCAAGACGCATCTGCTCCAGGCGATCGGCAACGCCTGCCACGAGCGCGGGCAGCGGGTGCTGTACGTCACCTCGGAGACGTTCACGAACGACATGGTGGCGGCGATCCGCGCCAAGAACACCCGCGAGTTCCGCCAGAAGTACCGCGAGGTGGACGTGCTGCTCGTGGACGACGTGCAATTTCTGGCCGGGAAGGAGTCCTCGCAGGAGGAGTTCTTCCACACCTTCGACGCCCTCCTGACCGCGAACGCGCAGATCGTCGTGACGGCGGGCGCGCCGCCTGCCGCCATCGCCGGGCTGGACAGCCGACTGCGCTCGCGCTTCGAGGGCGGGCTGGTCGTCGAGATCACGCCGCCCGACTATCCCACGCGGCTGGAAATCCTCAACCGCAAGGCGCAGGACCGCTCGCCGAACGGGCCTATCCCGCTGGACGTGGTGGAGAGAGTCGCGCGGGAGGTTGAGGGCAGCGTGCGTGAGCTTGAGGGCGCGCTGAACCGGCTGATCGCCACCAGCCTGCTAACGCGCAGCGCGCCGACCGTCGACGAGGCCGAGGAAGTGCTCGAAGAACTGCGCGCCGCGCCTGCCGCAGGCGAGATCGACGTGGGCAATGTGCTCGCGGCGGTTGCGGAGGTGTTCGGCGTGGCGGAAGCCGACCTGCGCGGGCGCAGCCGCACGCGGGCGATCTCCACCGCGCGGCAGGTGGTGATGTACGTCGCCCACTGCGAGATAGGCTTGCCGCTCCAGCTTGTCGGCGATGCGCTTGACGGGCGCAGCCACAGCACCATCCTGCACGGCTGCAACCGGATCGAAGAGATGATCGAGGGCGACGCCGCGCTGCGCCGTCAGGTCAAAGCGGTGGCGCGGGCGCTCGTGCAGCAAACCGCAGCCGTCCCCGTGCAGGTTCAGGCGCGGGGCAGCGAGATGGAGAAGCAGCTTCCCTGACCGGTGCGGCTCTCGGCGGCGACGGTGCCACCCATCAGCTCGACAAGTTCCTTCACGATGGACAACCCCAGCCCGGCGCCGCCCGCCTCAGGGTCTGCCTGGTAGAAGCGCTCCCACACGTGCGGCAGATGCGCCTCATCGATCCCCGCGCCGGTGTCGCGTACAGCAATGCGCACCACGCCGTTCTCACTGGTGGCGCTCACTGCGACGATCCCCCCGGGCGGCGTGTGCCGGATCGCGTTGTGGACAAGGTTGTGCATGGCCTGTGCCAGCCGGTCGGGGTCGGCGTGGGCGTGGGGGAGATCATCTGCGACATCCGCGAGCACTTCGACGCGCCGGGCCTGCCACGCGGGCGGGGCGGCGGCGCTGACCACGGCCCGCACCACCTTTTCGACATCCACCGGCTGGCGGCGCAGGGTCAACTGCCCCACCTCCGCGCGTGAGAGCAGGAACAGGTCGTCCACGAGCTTTTGCAGGCGGTCGATCTCGCCCAGCATGACGAGCAGGTCCTGCCGCAGATCGTCTGGCGGCGCGTCCTCCTGCCAGCGGTTGAGCGCGGACTCAAGATGGCTGCGAATGGTGGCAGCGGGCGTGCGGAGGTCGTGCGAGACGTTGGCGATGAGCTTGCGCCGGGCGTCCAGCAGCCCGGCGACGGTGTCGCGCTCGGTCTTGAGGTCGGCAATCGAGCGCTCCAGTTCGGCGGCCATCTCGTTGAACGCGGTCTGGAGCTGCGCCACCTCATCCTGCCCTTCAACGGGAGCGCGCACGGCGTAATCGCCGCGCCGGAAGGCGGCGGCGGCTTCGGACAGGGTTTTGAGCCGCACCGTCATGCGCCGGGCGACGAAATACGAGATCAGGGCGGACGGCGGGGCGATCAGCGCCAGCCCGACGACGGTGAACAGGATCAGGACGCTGGCCATCGGGAAGACGCTGAATACCACCCAGTCGAGCACCCACGCGATGGGGCCCGTCTCCGGCGAGTTGGCGTAGTACCTGGTGGCAGGCGCCAGAAAGCCGACAACAAACAGGCCGATCAGCCCCAGCGCAACGACCAGCGCGACGACCAGGTGTGCGTGTGTCAGCGACCAGACGAGACGCGTGCGGCGGAGGCTGTCCCACCAGAGCCAGATGCGCACCGCGATGCGAAACCCCAGATACAGCACGCCGCTGATGCCCAGCGTGAAGGGCCCAACCAGTCCCTCCATCAAATCGATGCCCAGCGCCGCGAACAGGCCTAAGCCCAGTGCGCCGAGCACGACCGTGAGGGCTATGGCGATCGCTGCCTCTTCGAGAAGCTGCCGCACCCAGCCGCCCTGTGGAAGCTCGCGCCGCAGCGCGGCCAGCAGCGCGTAGAGCGTGCTTGTCAGCAGGAGGCTGAGCGACACAACCGACGGGCGCAGGCCGTCGTCCAGCCGGTCGGTGAGCAGCACAAAAGCGATCAGCGTGGCAGCGAGCGCAAGCGCCTCGCCGAATGCCTGTGCGGTGCGAGCCGATGCGAGCCAGCGCCTCATGACTCAGCCCTCAGCCGGTAGCCGACGCCCCACACCGTCTCAATCCATTCGCCGAGCGGGCCGAGCTTCTTGCGCAGGCGCAGCACGGCGTTGTCCACCGAGCGGTCGCCCTCGACGTAGTTCTCACCCCACACGGCGTCGAGCAGGTAGGCACGGCTGAAGGCGCGCCCCGGGTTGCGCAGCAGCAGGTGCAGCAGGTTGAACTCCGTAGGGGTGAGGTCCAGCGGTTTGTCGCCCAGCGTGGCGCGGTATGCGCCGGGGTCGAGCGTCAGCGCCCCGCGTGAGATCACCTGCTCGGCGGGGGCGCGGTCCTCGGCAAGCTGCTGCTGGATCATCTCAACGCGGCGCAGGATGGCGCGTATCCGCGCAAACAGCTCCCGCATGCTGAACGGCTTGGTGAGGTAGTCATCCGCGCCGACCTCCAGCCCGATCACCCGGTCGACCTCCTCGCTGCGGGCGGTGAGCATCAGCACCGGGGTGGGGGAGGACTGTCGCAGGCGGCGCAGCACTTCAAGCCCATCGAGGTCCGGCAGCATCCAGTCGAGAATCACGAGGTCGGGCTGGCGCTCGCGGTGCAGGTGAAGGGCGGTCTCGCCGCTGGCAGTATGCAGCACGTCATAGCCAGCGCTCTCCAACTCGCGCACGACGACTCTGGATAGATCCACTGCATCTTCCACAAAGAGAATGACTGCCACGTCTTGCCTCACCTTGCTGTTGCTGCCCGTGCATTGTAACACGCGCCGGTCAGGAATCTGTACGCGATCTGTCGCAGAATTGTCGCGGGGGGAGCGCTTCCACAGGGCGCGGACGATTGTATCACCGGGCGCTGGCCGTTCAGGCCATACGCTCGGTGCTGGCGGCAATGCCAAGCAGAATCCAGAGGTAGTCAACCGCCCCGCTGAACGAGAACACCTCGTTGGTGATGCCCGCGATGGTCAGTGCCACAAGCACCGCCAGCGCCGAGACGATGACGCTTCTGGAAATGCCGAAGTTTTCCCTGACACGCCTGTACAGCCAGGCGATGGTGATGCCCGCCCACAGCAGATGGCCAACGAGCGACACCATGCCGGAGCGCAGCAGCAGATATAGATACTGGCTCTCGGCGTAGTCCCACTGGAACACGTCGGAGAAGTCCGGGCTGAGGCCCCAGATACCATGCTCCCGCACGGCAGGGATGAAAGTGCTCTCCCACAGCTCGAAGCGATACTGGAGCGTCTGCGGGATGAGGCTGTTGCCCTGCCCGAACTGGAATTCGATCCGCTCGGCGATAAACGAGCGCAGCACGAAGGCCGCCAGCGCCAGCAGGATGCCGAGCAGCAGCACCCGCTGGAAGTTCTGCCGGTCGAAGCGCCCGATAATCAATATCCCGATGCCCAGCCCGATGATGCCCGCGAAGGAGCCGCTTGCCAGCAGCCCCGCGCCGCACAGGCCGGCGGCAATCCATACGATCAGCCTGCCGGGGCGCGAGAGCTTCACGCCGGAGATGTACAGCGAGCGTACGATCAGCAGGTTGATCATCATCAGGATGCCGAACACGTTCCAGCCGGGCACGATGGAGGTCACCCGGCCATACTCGCGCGCCTGATCGAGATGGCTGGAGGGGTACCATGTCTGGAGAAACCCCTCGATGAATGGCAGGCGAGCCGCCTGCATCAGTCCGATGGCGGCGACGACAGCGCCGCCGATCAGCATGAGGTACACGAGCCGCTGCCGGTCCTTTTCGCTGGTGGGGATGTACTGAAAGACTACGTACAGCAGCACGTACTGCGCCGGGGCGGCCAGCGCCATCACGTCTTGCAGAAGGAGCGTCTCGCCGCGCAGCAGGTAGAAAGCGGCGGGTAGTAGCACCATGCCGAGTAGGAACAGCGCCATCCCGAGGTCGAGTGTGCGCAGCCGGCGGCTCACGTGGCGCGGGCTGAACAGGATGATCGGCAGCGACAGCACAAAGACGATCACCATCGCCGCCTCGTTGGGCCGGAGGAGCGGTACGATGCGGTCACGCGGCATGCCGGAAGCAATCACCGTGGCGATGATCATCGCGTAGCCGAGGATCACCGGCTTTGTCAGCGCCGCCAGAACAAAGGCCAGGGCCACCACCACGCCCAGGCCGACCCAGGGAGAGTACAGCGACAGCAGCCCAATGACAAGCCCCGCCAGCACGGCCAGGATGCTATTGCGCGTTGACAGCCAGGACTTGTCCTCGGCAAGCCGCTGGACGGTTCGGGCCAGGGGGGTCGAGCCGCTCTCTGTGGATTGTGACATGATGTCGCTTATTCCTCGCCTGTCAGCGCGTGCATCAGTACTGCCCGTAGAGATACTTGCGATAGCTGGCGTCCCTGTCGGCCAGGTTGACGACAACCCCCGCTAATTCCACACCCATCCGCTGCAGCAGCGCGCGCACCTCTGCCGGAGCGTTTTTGTCGGAGTGAGAGAGCATCACTACGAGCAGGGTTTCGTCAACCAGAGGGGCGAGGATGGCGGCGTCGGTCACGACGATGGCGGGTGGCGTATCGAGCAGGATGAAGTCGTAGCGCCCGGCCAGTTCACCGAGCATGGCTTCCACAAAGTCGAGGTCGCTCAGCAGCTCCGCCGGGCTGTCGGGGATCGGACCGCTGGGCAGCACGTCCAGGTGCGGGACGCCAGTGTTCTGCACGGCGTCGAGTACGAGGACGTCCCTCTGGAGGACGCTGCTCAGGCCCACCTGGTTCGGCAGGTTGAAGTGCTTGTGCAGCGTCGGGCGGCGCATGTCGGCGTCGATCGCCAGCACGTTCAGATTGCTCTCTGCGAGGGTGTACGCCAGGCTCGACACGACGGTTGACTTGCCCTCGCCCGGCTCGGCGCTTGTGAAGAGGAAGGTTTTCGAGCCGTTCTTGCGCTGGAGGGAGAGCAGGCGCGTGCGCAGCCGCCGCACGGCCTCAAGCCCGCGCGGGTCTGTGACCACCGCCCCGGATGCACTTCTGAACTCCGGCACACGCGCAACGATGGGCAGTTTCACCGCGTCGGCTGCCTGCTGCGTCGAGAACAGGCGCGGGTCGGTGCGGTCCAGCACGACAGCGAGCGTCACGCCACCTACAAGCCCGGCTGCCAGCGCCACACCGATGCGCTCAAGCAGCGTCATGCCGTGTGTGGTGGGCCGCAGCGGGATGCTCGCCGGCTGCACGACGGAGATCAGTTTGGACTGGAGGGCGCGGGTCACGCGGGAGTCCCCGTAGGCATCGACAAGCTGGTCGTAATAGCGCTGGCGCTTCTCGATGGTGCGGTCGATCTCGGCGATCTCCTCCGGCGACGCATCGATGGAAGATACCAGTGCCCAGTACTGGGCCTCCAGCTCGTTGATCTCCTGCTCGACGGCGGCGACCTCCTCCTCGATGGCCGCGCTGGCGAGGCTGCCCGCAGGCAGGTACATCTCATTCGGGTGGCTGGTCAGCACCATGGCGATGGCATTGGCAACCTCCATCGCGAGGACTGGGTCGCGCGCGGTGACAGTCAGTATCAGCAGGTCAGAGGTGCCTTCGACGCGTTCGATGGTGAACTCGGGGAGGGTGGTGAGGTGCAGATGCTGTTCAACCTGGTTGGTCGTCAGTTTGCTTTCTGCCAGGGCGATGTAGCTCTCGGCAAGGTGTGTCAGGTAGGCGCTGCGGTTGTCGCTACTGGCGCCGATGGGCAGCAGGCGCAGCAGCGTACTTGACTGGTACATCGGCTCCTGTGTCGTGCCGACAGCGACGATGATGACGGTGACCAGCGTGGTAATGACAATATTCCATTTGCGCCGGGCAAGGCCCGCCAGGAATGTATTCACGCCCGGTTGCTACCTGTCTCCGATGTTCTGGATCATAGAACCAGAGTACCACCAGATTGGCTTCCTGCTTAAGTCTATCACAAGAGCGTTGCGTTGCAATATGACCTGACTGGTCAGATTTTAGTCCTATTTTAGGCGGTTAACAGGAATTTTTCGCCACGACCCAATACTATAAAAGATAGAGAGGCGCACATTCTCGTCAGCAGCGAACGCGGCGGTTGTGCGCCGAAGTCATTGGTACATCGCATGGATGGAGTGGAATCGATGAGGATTGCACAGGTTGCACCGCTTTATGAGAGCGTACCTCCCCGGTTCTACGGAGGTACGGAGCGCATTGTGGCCTTCCTGACGGAAGAACTCGTGCGCCAGGGCCACGAGGTGACGCTGTTTGCAAGCGGCGATTCGGAGACGTCGGCGACGCTCGTTCCGATCTGCCCGAAGGCGCTGCGGATGACGGAGCGTGTCGAGGACGATGTCGCGTACTACACGGTTATGCTGGAGAAGGTCTTCCAGATGGCGGACGACTTCGACCTGATCCACTTCCACAGCGGCTACCAGCACTTCCCGCTGGCTCGCATCCACCAGCGACCCAACCTGACAACCCTGCACGGACGGCTGGACCTGCCGGGGCTGGTTCCGCTCTTCGAGGAATACACCGACATGCCCGTCGTGTCGATCTCCGACTCGCAGCGGCGGCCCCTGCCGGATGCCAACTGGCAGGGCACGATTTATCACGGGCTGCCGCTGGACGCCTACACCTTCCACCCTGAGCCGGGAAGCTATCTTGCCTTCCTGGGCCGTCTCTCGCCGGAGAAGCGGGTAGACCGTGCGATTGAGATCGCCAAGCGGCTCGATATGGACCTGCACATCGCGGCGAAGATCAACTGGTTCGAGCGCGAGTACTTCGAGACGAAGATCCAGCCGCTCATGGATCACCCGCGAATCCACTTTCACGGCGAGATCTCCGAGGAGGAAAAGAGCGACTTCCTCGGAAACGCGGCGGCGCTGCTGTTTCCCATCGACTGGCCCGAGCCTTTCGGGCTGGTCATGATCGAGGCGATGGCGTGCGGCACGCCGGTGGTTGCCTTCCGTCAGGGCGCTGTGCCCGAGGTGGTCGATCACGGGCGCTCAGGCTTCGTGGTCAACACGATTGAGGAGGCCGTGCAGGCGGTCGAGGACGCGCTGCAGCTAGACCGGGCGCTGGTCCGGCAGATGTTCGAGGAGCGCTGGACGGTTAGCCGCATGGCGGAAGATTACGTCGCCACCTACGAGCGAGTCCTCGAGCACTGGCCGGTGCTCACGCCGTAAACAGCTCGTGTCTATCTGGCGGGCGCTCCCTTTACGCGGAGCAGCCCGCCCATAACGGCAGGCGATCACGTCGCTTCTACTATGTGGGCGCTGTACCGTCTACCGCCTCTCTTCACAAAATCTTCACAAAAAATTAAGATTATGTTGATACAATTAGCCTGCATTCACACCTATAATGACAATACTGTTACTGGTTGCTGGTATGTGTGTGGTGGGGTGGTACGGGTTGCGCCTCTGTCGGAAGCGTACCTTTTCATAATACATACGCTTGCGAACCAGGGCTGCCAGCAGGCGGTGCTGCCGTGCATTGTGCCGGCTGCCCCGCCGGTTATTCAGGAGATGGTCTTATTGGATTCAGGTCTGAAGATGGCGAGAGAATCGAACAGGTATCATGCTCTGGGCAAGCCATTGTATTATCTCTTCAGTCGTGCTGTTGATCTGGCCGTTGCGGTTCCTCTGCTACTTGCCCTTTCCCCGGTCTTTCTACTCATTGCTCTACTGATCAAACTGGACTCCCCTGGCCCCGCCATTTTCGTGCAGACACGTGTGGGGGGCTGCCCGTGTCTACCCGGCGACGAGTGTATCGGCGGGGCGCGTGCGTTTAAGTTCTACAAGTTTCGCACCATGTACAAACACGTGACCTCCGAGCGCCACCGGCAGTTCATGAAGGCGTACATGGCGAACGATCATGCGGCGATGGCGGCGCTGCAGAACGGCGAGGCGAAAGGCTCGAACCGCTACAAGCTGATCGGCGACCCCCGCGTCACGCGGGTGGGGCGCTTCCTGCGGCGGACGAGCCTCGACGAGCTGCCGCAGTTGTGGAACGTGATCAAGGGCGATATGAGCCTGGTCGGGCCGCGCCCGGCCATTCCCTACGAGGTGGAGATGTACGAGCCCTGGCACCAGAAGCGGCTGCTCGCCATGCCGGGGATAACCGGGCTGTGGCAGGTCACCAAGCGCAGCGCTTCCACATTTGATGACATGGCCCGGCTCGACATCTGGTATCTGGAACATCGCTCGCCATTGCTGTACCTTCTAATTCTGGCATGTACACCATTTGTTATGCTGGCGGGTAAGGGCGCGGGATAGGACAGTGGATGCTTTTACCGGTATGAGCAGTTAAGCAGATCGTGAAGAAAAGGACCTTTCATGAGTGACGTACGCGTAGGAGTGATCGGTATTGGCTATTGGGGGCCGAACGTGCTGCGCAATTTCGCGGCACTGCCCGGAGTGGAGGTTGTCGCGGTGGCAGACCGGGACGACCGTCGCCTGCGGGAGGTTCGCGATGCCTACCCGCACATCGCTGTGACGAAGGACTATGCTGACTTTGTCCGGCTCGGCGTGGACGCGGTGGCGATAGCGACACCGCCCGCCACTCACTTCCCGATCGCGCGGGACTGCCTTGAGTACGGCCTGCACGTGCTGGTCGAAAAGCCGCTCGCTCTGAACGTCCGTGATGCGGAACTGCTCGTTGACCTCGCCGAGCGGCGGGGCCTGACGCTGATGGTCGGTCACACCTTCGAATACAATCCGGCGGTCCGCCGCGTCAAGCAACTCATCGATTCGGGTGTCCTGGGCAAGATACACTACATTGATTCATCGCGTGTCAACCTCGGCATCTTTCAAAATAGCGTAAACGTGATATGGGACCTCGCGCCACATGACATCTCGATCCTGCTGTACCTGCTCGGCATGGAGCCGCTGACCGTCAGCGCGGAGGGCAACGCCAGCATCTTCGAGGACGTCCATGACATCGCGCATATTCACATGAAGTTCCCCGGCAACACACTGGCGCACGTACATGTGAGCTGGCTCAGCCCGACGAAGACGCGCCGGATGGTGATCGTCGGAAGCGAGAAGATGCTGGTCTATGACGATATCGCCGA
>Ga0134100_1000126_pt1 | contig 91358 bp, 85 predicted proteins | sample 11_taG_2_FD_94444 | JGI IMG/M metagenome (GOLD analysis project Ga0134100, IMG submission 94444) | Switchgrass degrading microbial communities from high solid loading bioreactors in New Hampshire, USA - 11_42_5_180_A3 metaG | ecosystem: Engineered > Bioreactor > Semi-continuous > Anaerobic >...
CGATGTCAGCTTTGCTGATGAAAACAACGGGGTGATCGCGTTCATCGGAATGATACCCGGAGAAGGCTTTAAAACATATGTACTGACTACCTCGGACGGCGGAAAAACCTGGGATGATGAATTACTTGTGTTTGAAGACGGCTATACGCCTTCTATCCTTACCCTGTCCAGGGACTGCAAATACCTGACCCTTTGCGACAATGACAAGCGTGTGCTGGTGATGAAGCGCAAGTCGGAATAAATAACCCGGCATCGCCTTCATTTTCATGAAGTTTCGAATCCTTACTTGCACATCATAAGCCATATGCTATAATAATGTTGAATTGTTCTGGATGAGGAGGAGTATGGAGATGAAGCATATCAAGACCATCAACGGAAAGACCCTGAACCGTGATATCAAGAAGGCCGGATGCGGCGAATGCCAGACATCCTGCCAGTCGGCCTGCAAGACATCCTGCACGGTCGCCAACCAGAAATGTGAAAGAAAATAGTAAGCCAGGAACCTGGTCACGAAGGGCTTTAAGCCCTTCAATTGTTGTAAGCGGCAGGGTCCACGGTTTCCCAGGCCAGGTTTCCGGCTGACGCGGAGGCCTTGCCGGGCGAAAGCGCGGGCTTTATGTTTTTATGGAAGTTGGTATGTCATGATACACGCGTACAGCATGCACGGCACAAACCTTGTGCTGGATGTGGCGAGCGGAGCCGTTCATGTATTTGACGACGCGGCCTTCCGGGTCCTCAGGTGCTTCGGCCGGGACGGAAGGCTGGACGATGAAAAGCTTTCGGAAATAAAAAAAGAACTGCCCGATGAAGAGGTCCGGGAAGCGCTTGACGAGATCCGGACCCTGATCGGCGAAGGGCTTCTTTTTTCCGAGGATCCGTACGAGGAGCATATTCCCGGGTGGACCAGGAATACCGTTGTTAAAGCCCTTTGCCTGCACATAGCCCATGACTGCAACTTAAGGTGCCGGTACTGCTTTGCCGGGGCGGGCGAATACCTGGGCCACCGGTCCCTGATGAGCCTTGAGGTAGGGAAGAAGGCTATAGATTTCCTTATCGAAAACTCCGGGAACAGGCGAAACCTCGAGGTTGATTTCTTCGGCGGCGAACCCCTCATGAATTTCGATGTCGTGAAGGGAATCGTAAGCTATGCCCGCGCGCGGGAAAAAGACTCGGGGAAGCGTTTCAGGTTTACCATAACCACCAACGTCCTGCTCCTCGACAAGGAAAAGCGCGACTTTATCAACGAACACATGGACAACGTGGTCCTCAGCATCGACGGCCGGAAAGAAGTCAACGACGCCATGAGGAAGAGGCTTGACGGATCGGGATGCTACGACAGGATCCTGCCCCTCGCCAGGGCCATGGTGGAAGAGCGCGGGCACCAAAACTACTACGTGAGAGGCACCTTTACCCGCGATAACCTGGATTTCGGCGAGGATGTGCTGCACCTGGCCGACCTGGGTTTCGAGCAGATCTCGGTGGAACCCGTCGTGGCCTCGGCGGATTCGGGCCTTGACATAAGGGAGGAGGACATCCCGCAGGCCTGCGCCGAGTATGAGCGGCTGGCCAGGATATACGCCGAGAGAAGGAAAAGCGGCAGGTGGTTCAACTTCTTCCACTTCATGCTGGACCTGGAGGGCGGGCCATGCATAGCAAAGAGGCTCCGGGGGTGTGGCTCGGGCACCGAGTACCTGGCCGTAACGCCCGAGGGCGACCTTTACCCCTGTCACCAGTTCGTGGGACACAGGGAGTTCCGCCTGGGCTCTGTATTCGAAGGGTTCTCAGGAAACCCGGCCAGGGAAGAATTCTATGGATCGAACGTGTATGAAAAGCCTGAATGCCGGGAATGCTGGGCAAAATACTATTGCAGCGGCGGCTGCGCCGCCAACGCATGGAAGTTCAACAGGGACATAAAAAAGCCCTACCGGGTCGGCTGCGAGCTCGAGAAAAAGCGTATCGAGTGCGCCCTCTGGATCAAGGCGCAGGAAGCCAATGAGGGCTGACCACGTTATGGGATCATGTTACGCGAGGGAAAAGTTGACTGCCCGGAACCACAGGCATTATAATTACGTGGACGGCTTGAAGTACCAAGGCATGACGGCTTTGCAAAACCGGAAATTTAGATTGGGAGGATACTCCAATGAAAGACAGCAGGGCTTTTAAATTTTTCGCCGTGCTGGTCGTCATCGCCCTCCTGTGTTACCTGGCCTTTTTCGGACTGGGGCCGGAAAACTCGAGGATAATCAAGGGCGCTAATGAGATCAGGACAGGCATCGATATTCGGGGCGGCATAAGCGCCATTATGGTTCCCGATTACCCCGAGGGAACTGAGGGGCGCAACGTGGCGCAGGACCTTGCCAGCGCGCGGAGCATCATGGAACTCCGCCTTGACGCGAAGGGCATCTACGACAAGAACATCAACGTGGACCAAACGAATAACCGTATCATAATAGATATCCCGTGGGCCCAGAACGAAACCAGGTTTGACCCGAGAGAGGCCTTAAACGAACTGGGAAGCACGGGACGCCTCACGTTCCGGGAGGTAAGCGACGAGTATGCATATCTTCCCCTTGACCAGATCCCGGCAACCGGGACCATCATCCTGGACGGGGAAGACATAAAGACCGCTTCCCAGTCCCCGAATTCCCAGACCGGCTATTACAACGTGGATCTTGAGCTGACCGATACGGGCGTTAAGAAATTCTCCGAGGCGACAAGCCGCCTGGTCGGCCATCATATAGGGATATTCATGGATGACAGGTGCATATCCTGTCCCCTGGTCGATGAGCCGATCACCACAAGCAGGTGCTATATAAGGGGCAACTTCAGCCTTGAGGAAGCCAAGGACCTTGCGGACAAGATACGATTCGGAGCCCTGCCGGTGCCGCTGAAGCCGGTTAGCGTGGACGCAATAAGCGCCCAGCTTGGCCAGGGCGCCCTCGATGTGGCCGTGAGGGCGGGAATCGTTGCCTTCGTCCTGGTATGCCTTTTCATGATCGTTTACTACAGGCTTCCCGGGCTTATCGCGTCCATCGCGCTTTCTGCCCTGGTAGCCTTGCAGATCCTGTTTTTGGCCAACACGGGCATCTCGGTAACGCTTCCGGGTATCGGGGGAATCATCCTGTCCATGGGAATGGGCGTTGACGCCAACGTGATCATATTCGAGCGCATCAAGGAGGAACTTCGCACGGGCAAGACCCTGCGGGCTTCCATAGAATCCGGGTTCAAGCGCGCGTTTGTAGTGATATTCGACTCGAATATAACCACCCTCATCGTGGCCGTGGTACTGTATATACTGGGCACCGGCCCGGTAAGGGGCTTCGGCGTGACGCTGGGGCTCGGCGTCATCCTGAGCTTCATCACCGCCGTTACCATCACAAAAATCCTTGCGCGGAACATAACCGTTTTCGGGTTTGCCCGCAATAAAAAACTTTATGGTGTCAGGGAAGGGGGCGCCGGGGCATGACGGACATACAGGTCAGGTTTGATTTCGTAAAGAACAGGAAGATATTCTTTACCATCAGCATGGTTCTCCTGCTGGTCTTTCTCGCGCTGTACCTCGTAAACGGCGCGGTGATGGACGTCACGTTCCGCGGCGGCACCCGCATGTTAATCGAGTGCAGGGAGAAGATTGACGCGAACCAGGCGGCGGTAAAGCTTGAGCAGGCCCTGGGCAAGAAGGTCAGCACCAGCGTGATGGAAACCGTGTCAGGCGCCCAGGGGACCACGAAGAAGAGCATTATGCTCAGGATAGACGTGGCAAGCGAAAACCCGCTTACGGGCGAAGAGGAACAGCTCGTGAGGAGTACGCTGGTAAATGAAGGCTTCCCGGTCATCACGGACAGCCCGAACAACGAGGTTGCCAGCATAGAACCCTCCATAGGCAGGGAAACGCTTGGAAAAGGCCTTTTGGCCGTTGGGATATCCTCGGTATTGATCCTTATCTATATCGCCTGGCGTTTCAGCGTAATGAGCGGCCTTTCGGCGGCCCTCAGCGCGGTAATCGCCCTCGTGCACGACTGCCTTGTCATGCTGGGGATATACGTGGCGTTCAGGATACCATTCAACGATGTGTTCATCGCTGCGATCCTGACCATCATCGGCTATTCCATAAACGATACCATAATCTTGTATGACAGGATCCGCGAGAACGCCGGCATAATGCAGAAATCCGACATTGGCACGATTATAAACGTCAGCATATGGCAGACCCTTCCCAGGACGATCAACACGACCGTGACCACCCTGATCAGCGTCGTGGTGCTATATATCTTTGCGGCTGCAAACAGCATAACGTCGCTCACGGGGTTCAGCCTGTCGCTGATGGTCGGGTGTATCGCGGGAACATACTCCTCGGTGTTCATAGCCGCGAACCTTTGGTACTGGTGGAGATCAAAGCGCATGAAAGCAAAGCATGCGAACTGAGATATCCCGGGGCAGGGGTCGGCGACCCCTGCCCCTTGCCATCCGGCGAAGTGTTTCCGGCGGGGTATTCCCAGGCGAAGTATTTTCCGTAAAACGCTTGACATCGGTTTTTGTATATGCTAAACTCTTTATTGCCTTGCGAGCGTTTTTTTTTATGCAAAAAATAAACATGTAGAAGACATAGGGGTGTTCCGAGATGAGAGTCAGAATAACCTTGGCTTGTACAGAATGCAAGCAGAGAAACTACGATACCACGAAGAACAAAAAGAACGATCCTGACAGGCTTGAGATGAACAAGTACTGCAGGTTCTGCCGCAAGCACACACTGCACAGGGAAACCAAATAATCAGGTTGGGAGTTGTTATCGATGGCCGAACAGAAAGAAAAAGCCGGATTTGGCCGGCGCGTGAGCAAGTTTTTCAACGAAGTCCGTTTGGAGATGAAAAAAGTCATTTGGCCTACGAGGCAGCAGCTTGTCAACTATACCTTGGTGGTCTTTGCAGCTTGCCTTTTCGTCGGTATTGTTATCTGGGTGGCTGATGCCGGACTGGGCGTACTGTTCAGGTTCATTTTCGGTAAATAAGACGGAAGGAGGACAGGAGCCCCGGGCTCCGCTCTCTGATGGCAGATGAAGCGAAGTGGTATGTGGTCCATACCTACTCAGGATACGAGAACAAGGTAAAGGCGAATATAGAGAAGATAGTTGAAAACCGCAAGATGCAGGACTATATCCTGGATGTGGTCGTCCCCATGGAGGAACAGATTGAGATAAAGGACGGCAAGAAAAGGGCGACCCTGAAGAAGGTTTTCCCGGGATATGTGCTGGTGAAAATGGTCATGACCGACGAGTCCTGGTACGTTGTCCGGAACACCAGGGGCGTGACGGGTTTCGTAGGGCCGGGATCCAAGCCGGTGCCGCTGTCCGACGAGGAAATCCGAATGATGGGCGTTGAGCAGGTGGAAACCGTCGTGGATTACGAGGTCGGGGACAGCGTCCGGGTTATCGACGGGCCCCTCGAAGGCTTTATCGGTACCGTCGAGGAGATCAGCATGGACAAGAAGAAGGTCCGTGTCATGATCTCGATGTTCGGAAGGGAAACGCCTGTTGAGCTTGATTTCGTGCAGATCATGAAGCTGTGACAGGAAATCCCGGATAAATCAGGTTTCATGTGCGAACAGCACTTGGATAGATGCCCTTATATAGGGCGCAAAACTGGGAGGTGGACAAATTATGGCGAAAAAGGTTTTGGGCTACATCAAGCTGCAGCTTCCGGCAGGGAAGGCTACGCCTGCTCCACCGGTTGGACCAGCCCTTGGACAGCATGGTGTGAACATCATGCAGTTCTGCAAGGAGTTTAACGAAAGGACCGCGAAAGAAGCGGGGTTGGTTATTCCGGTGGTTATCACGGTCTACGCTGACCGTTCATTCTCGTTTATAACAAAGACTCCTCCTGCTGCCGTCCTGATCAAGAAGGCATGCAAGATCGAGTCCGGATCCGCCGCCCCCAACAGGGACAAGGTGGCCAGGATCTCGAAGGAAGAGGTCAGAAAGATTGCAGAGCTCAAGATGCCCGATCTTAACGCCGGCAGCATCGAAGCTGCCATGAGCATGATCGCCGGCACGGCCAGGAGCATGGGCGTCGTCGTCGAGGACTGATTTAACGCCCGATCATGTGGGAGGGATTGAATCCCGGTTTTTCCATACCACGAAGGAGTGATTGTAATGAAGAGAGGCAAGAAGTATCTGGAGAGTCTCAAGCTGGTCGACAGGACCAGGCTTTATGAACCGAGGGAAGCCCTGGAACTGGTCCAGAAGGCCGCAAGGGCTAAATTCGATGAAACCGTTGAAGCTCATATAAAGCTTGGCGTTGACTCGCGCCACGCCGACCAGCAGGTCAGGGGCGCGGTCGTGCTGCCCCACGGCACAGGACGGACCGTGCGCGTGCTCGTGTTTGCCAAGGGCGAGAAGGCCACCGAGGCCGAGCAGGCCGGCGCCGATTACGTGGGAGCCGAGGAATTGGTGGCCAAGATACAGAACGAGAACTGGTTCGACTATGATGTTGTCGTCGCAACCCCTGACATGATGGGCGTCGTGGGACGCCTGGGCCGTATCCTTGGTCCCAAGGGCCTGATGCCGAACCCCAAGGCCGGAACAGTTACGATGGATATCGCCAAGGCGATTGCGGATATCAAGGCCGGTAAGATCGAGTACCGCCTGGACAAGACCAACATCATCCATTGCCCCATCGGCAAGGTGTCCTTCGGCACCGAGAAGCTTCTCGATAACTTCCGCACGCTGATGGACGCCATCATCAAGGCCAAGCCGGCGGCAGCGAAAGGCCAGTACCTGAGGAGCGTAACCGTCGCGTCCACGATGGGACCCGGCATACGCATCAACCAGCAGAAAGTGCTTGACTGACCGCCCGGTATAATGTAAAATAGCGTTCGTGGTTTAAACCGTAGACAGCAGGAACCCTTCGGGGTGTAACGTATATCATCCTGCCGAGGTTTGACAGAAATGGGTATGCTATAACCCTTTCGCAGTCTATGGTTTGGATCGCGAAAGGGTTTTTTGTTTGCGGATATTGCCGTAAAGACATGTACCCGTACGCTGCGTGAACGTATTATTCGTCAAGGAGGTGCATGAGATGCCCAGCGAAAGGATACTGCAGAAGAAGAAGGAAGAGGTGGAGAAGCTGAGCGGCAAGCTGGCGAATGCCAAGGCATTCGTGCTGGCCGATTACAGGGGCCTCACCGTTGAGCAGGACACGAAGATGAGGAAGGCTATGCGGGAGGCAGGCGTTGATTACAGGGTATACAAGAACTCCATCATCCGCTTTGCCATTAAGGGTACCCAGTACGACGAGCTTGAAAAACACCTGGAAGGCCCCACGGCGATCGCCATCAGCGATACCGATCCTGTTGCCCCTTCCAAGCTGATTGCCCAGTTTGCAAAGGATTATGAGAAACTGGAAATCAAGGCTGGCATGGTGGAGGGTAAAATCCTTGATATTGACGGTGTCAAGGAACTGGCCCAGACCCCGTCCAGGGAAGAACTGCTCGCAAGGCTCATCGGCAGCCTGCAAAGCTCCCTCTATGGTCTTGCCATCGCTCTCAACGCTATTGTTGAGAAGCAGGAACAGGCACAGGGAGCCTGACGCGCGAAACAACGCGTATTACCAGCGAAACGAATATATTCATTGAACAGGAGGAAATGAAAATGAGCGAAAAGATAGCGAAGTTTATCGAAGAAATCAAGTCAATGTCCATCCTTGAACTCAAGGATCTTGTAAAGGCTATTGAAGAGGAATTCGGCGTTTCAGCGGCTCCCGTGGCCGTTGCTGCAGGTCCTGTCGCCGCCGGCGCCGCTGCGGCTCCCGTCGAGGAGAAGACCGAGTTCGACGTTATACTCAAGGAGACCGGTCCCGAGAAGATCAAGGTTATCAAGGTCGTGCGCGAGATCACCAATCTCGGCCTGAAGGAAGCCAAGGACGTTACCGAGAAGGTTCCCAGCACCATCAAGGAAGGCGTTTCCAAGGAAGAGGCCGAGGCCATCGCCGCCAAGTTCAAGGAAGTCGGCGCCGTCGTGGAAATCAAGTAATAATCATGAAAGTGTTGAACAAGCCGGATCAGCAAAGGTCCGGCTTGTTTTGTACGCCGTCGAGCGAAGCGCGGCAATCTCTGTTGTGTTTCGCTAATGATAGCGTTTTGCAGCCGCGCTGTTCAGTCTCTCCTTCAGTCCTCGTCGCAGGAAGTTGTACATGCTCATGCTTGGCCTCGCAGGGCCGCCGGCAACGTCGCGTCCGTGCGCCTGCCGGCTAAAAACAACATCCGGTTGTTTTTTCCCGCTCGGCCTGCGCATTTCGCATACAACTTCATCTGCTCCTGCAGAGTCAGTCGAGACTGGACGACGCGTCTTATTTCTGCAGATGCGAGCATCTATCTCATATCGGTTACCGCTATGAAAAGATTGCCGCGCTTCGCTCGCGGTAAGAGATTGCTTTGACGATGTCTCCTCGTATTCTGACCGAAGGAGGGACAGGACGGCGCGGCTTCGTTTTCCTTGATATCTTGACCAAAAGCGGGTAGAATGTATATGCGAGCAGGGAGTTTTTCCCGCGGACAATGCGTATTTGCGGCAAGACCAGCGATACGGAGGTAAACGGATTTGCCAAAACCTGTTGTTGCAATAGTAGGAAGGCCAAATGTCGGTAAGTCGACATTTTTTAATTACCTGGCCGGCAGAAGGATATCCATAATAGACGACACACCGGGCGTCACCCGTGACAGGATCTATGCCGAGAGCGAGTGGAGGGGCCGGAAGTTTACCATAATAGACACCGGCGGCATCGAGACCAACACCGATGACATCATAAAGCAGCAGATGATCCGCCAGGCCAACATTGCCATCGATATGGCCGACGTGATCGTGATGATGGTGGACATGAAAGCCGGGATGACGCCCCTGGACGAGGAAGTGGCGTCTATCCTCAGAAAAGCGGCAAAGCCGGTGCTTGTTGCGGTCAACAAGGTGGACAACCCGGGCCAGCCGCCCGCCGATATCTACGAATTCTACAACCTCGGGATCGGCGAGATCTATCCCGTGTCCTCGATTCACGGACTGGGAATAGGGGAACTCCTCGACGCCGTTTACGAGTATTTTCCGTCCCAGGATGAAACCGGGGAGGATGACGACGCGATAAAGGTCGCAGTCATAGGGAAGCCGAACGTGGGCAAATCCTCGATCATAAACAGGATACTCGGCGAGGAGAGGGTTATAGTGAGCGATATTCCCGGAACCACCAGGGACGCCATTGACACGCTGTATGAGACCAATGGCAAGAAGTATCTTTTCATCGACACCGCCGGGATCAGGCGCAAGAGCAAGGTGGAGGAGGAGATTGAGAGATACAGCGTGCTTCGCGCGTTTTCGGCAGTGGACAGGGCGGACGTGTGCATAGTCATGATAGATGCCCAGGATGGAGTAACCGAGCAGGATACGAGGATCGCCGGGTATGCCCACGAGCAGGGGAAGGCTTCGATCATCGCTGTGAACAAGTGGGACCTGGTCGAGAAGCAGACCGGGACCATGGAGAAGATGAAGAAGAAGATAGCCGAGGACCTGGAATTCATGAACTACGCGCCCATAGTCTTCATCTCGGCGAAGACGGGCCAGCGGGTTGACAGGCTCCTGGAACTGATAGATTACGTATTTGACCAGGCAAGCTTCAGGATACAGACGGGAGTTTTGAACGACGTGCTCAACGAGGCCGTGGCCATGGTCCAGCCGCCGTCCGACAAGGGCAAGAGGCTGAAGGTCTATTATATGACCCAGACGGGTGTGAGGCCTCCCAGCTTTGTGCTCTTTGTCAACGACGCCGAACTGATGCATTATTCATATGAACGATATTTGAAGAACACATTGAGGAGCAATTTCGGATTCGAGGGCACGCCCATAAGGTTTATTCTCAGGGAGAAGGGTGAAAATCCATGATGATCCTGCTTTCGGCAATCGCGGGGTATCTACTGGGAAGCGTCAACACATCCCTGGTAGTAGGGAAGCTTTTCTACAAGAAGGACGTGCGCCAATACGGGAGCGGCAACGCCGGCGCCACCAATACCCTGAGGACGCTCGGGAAAACCGCCGCCGCCATAGTCGTGGCGGGCGACCTGGTAAAGGGGATACTGGCCTGCCTTATCGGCAGGTGGCTTGCCGGCGAAGCCGACGCCGGGGTATACGCGGGCGAGTACCTGGCCGGCATCATGGCCGTTATCGGGCATAACTGGCCCCTGTATTTCGGGTTCAAGGGCGGCAAGGGCGTTATGACCGCCTTCGCCGTGGCCCTGGTCCTGGCCCCGGCTTCGGCGCTGATCTGCCTCGCGGTCTTTATCATCGTAGTCGCCATGACCAGGTACGTCTCGCTCGGTTCCATGGTCGGGGGCGCCGCATTCCCACTGGTGACATGGATCATGGGCGAGCCGCTTTTCCTCGTGCTTACCGCCTTGCTCTTGGCAATCCTTATCGTGGCGAGGCATTCGTCGAACATAAAGCGCCTCGTTGAGGGAAACGAGAAGAAGCTTAGCTTTAAAACGACGCAGCAGTCTGAATGACGGCCGGGCCCTATGCCGGATAGGGCATCTGAAATACTAGGAAGGTGCAGGTGTTTGCTATGTCAGTGGTATCGATAATCGGCGCGGGAAGCTGGGGAGTCAGCCTTTCGATCCTCCTTTCGAACAACGGCCACCAGGTCAGGGTCTGGTCCCGTTTCGAGGATGAGATCGAGGAGCTTAACCGCAGCAGGGAGCACAAGGATAAGCTCCCGGGTGTGAAGGTTCCCGATCGGGTGGTTTTCACGGCTGATATAGGGGCCTGTCTCGAGGGCCATGATTTCGTCATCATGGTTGTCCCTTCCCAGACCGTGCGTGAGAACGCAAGGCTGATAAAGCCATTCCTTTCGCCGAACGATATCCTGGTCCTGTGTTCGAAGGGGATAGAGGAAAGCACCGGCAAGAGGCTCAGCCAGGTGATACTTGAAGAAGTCCCGGACGTAAAGGTTGTTGCCCTGTACGGGCCAAGCCACGCCGAGGAGGTTGCCGTGGGCATACCAACCACCGTTGTCGCCGCCTGCCCGGACCGGGACGCGGCGATGGCCGTCCAGGACCTTTTCATGTCGCCCAGTTTCAGGGTATATACAAGTTCCGACATAATAGGCGCCGAGATAGGGGCCGCCTTGAAGAACGTAATAGCCCTGTGCGCCGGCATAAGCGACGGCCTCGGCTTTGGAGACAACAGCAAGGCCGCGCTGATGACCAGGGGCATCACCGAGATCGCGCGGCTTGGAACGGCCATGGGAGCCAATGCCACCACGTTTTCCGGGCTCACAGGCATTGGCGACCTGATCGTAACCTGCACCAGCCGGCACAGCCGGAACTGGAGGGCCGGGAACCTCATCGGGCAGGGATACTCGCCCGAGGAGGCGCAGGCCAGCATAAAGATGGTGGTTGAGGGCATATCGGCCGCAAGGGCGGCAAAGAAGCTGATGGACCAGTACAGGGTCAGCATGCCCATCTGCCTCGAGGCCTACCGTATACTTTTTGAAGGGAAGGACTGCAGGAAGGCTGTCTATGACCTTATGACCCGCAGCAAGAAGCACGAGTCCGAGGATACCGGGTGGTAGATCAGACCGTGATATTCTTTCCCACGATAAGCGGCCATTCATGGTCGCCGTTCAATGTCTTGCCCGTAGTGATTACCACGCCCTTGTCCAGTATGCAGTAGTTAAGCTGGACGCCTTCTCCGACGCTGGAGCCCTGCATGATGATGCTGTTCCTGATATATGCTCCCTTTCCCACGCGGACTCCCCTGTTCAGTATGCTGTTCTCAACGGTTCCCTCGATTATGCAGCCATCGGCCACGATGGAATTCTTGACGCAGGCTTCCTCGTTGTACTTGGCGGGAGCCTCGTCCTTTACCTTCGTGTAGATCTTGCGCCTGTCCATTAAAAGCTCGCGCCTTATCCTGGGATTCAGAAGGTCCATGTTGGCCCTGTAATAAAGCTGGATGCTGTTAAGCGGCCTCCAGTAGCCGGTGAAGACATAGGCATATATCCTCATCGTGTCGAGGTTTCTTATCACGATATCCATCACGAGGTCGGTATAGCCCCTGGCGGCGCTGTCTTGCAACAGCTCGATAAGGAACTTGCGCTTTATAATATAAACTCCCATGGATCCAAGGCTTCCCGCGGGATTCAGCGGCTTTTCCTTGAAATCGACTATCCTGCTTTCCTGGTCAATCTGCACTATTCCCAGCGTCTTCTTGTCGTTTTCGGTAAGGTCGTCCAGGGAACGACAGGCTATGGTTATGTCGGCGTCCTTGTCCACGTGCTGCTCCAGCATGGGACCGTAGTCCATGTTGTATATGGAGTACCCGTTGGCGATGACGACGAATTCCTCGTCGCTCCTTTCGAGGAAAGTCAGGTTGTTGTACATGGCGTCCAGGCTGCCCCTGTACCAGCCCGTGCCCGTTTCAGAGAGATAGGGCGGGAAGATCCTGAGGCCGTCAGTCTTCCTGTCCAGGTCCCATTCCTTGCCCGAGCCCAGGTGGTCTATGAGGGACCGGATGCTGTACTGGGTCATGACGCCCACGTTGACGATCCCCGAGTTTACCATGTTGGAAAGCGTGAAATCTATCGCGCGGTACTTGCCGCCGAAGGGTACGGCCGCGATCGACCGCTCGGACGACAATTCCTTGAGCCTGTTGTTCTTGCCTCCTGTCAGGATGATTCCCATCGCGCGTTTCATTGCTCCTCACCGTCCTTCATCAGATAACCGCCCGACGGGATCACGCTGGTCGTGAAATCCTGGGGAATTATGTGGTTGTCGATGACCACGTTCCGGCCAAGGACTGTCCCGTTGGGTATGACGGTGTTGTAACCCACCACGGTTATGTTCGTGTTGTATACCTTTGGGTTGTACTGGTTTTCGGCGAACTCGCCCACCCCGATGCGCACGTTGTTGCCCACGACGCTTCCCTCTCCGATTATGCAGCAGTTAAGCTCGGTATTGGTGCCGATAAACGCGTTGGACATAATTATGGAATCCTGTATCACGGTTCCTTCCTGGACCGTCACGCCCGGGAATATGACCGAGTTTATGACAGTGCCGTGGATGATGCAGCCCTCGGCGACGATGGATTTCGTAACCTTGCCGGTCTCGCCGATGAAATGGGCCGGGTATACCGGGTTGGGGGTATAGATCTTCCAGAATGGATCAAAGATATTAAACTCGGGGATGCGCTCGGTAAGGTTCATGTTGGATTCCCAGTATGCCTGGATGGTTCCCACGTCGCGCCAGTACCCGATGAACTTGTATGCGTAAAGGTTTTTCCCGTCCTTCAGCATGGCGGGTATGATGTTCTTTCCGAAATCGTGCTCCGAGTTCGGGTCCTCGTGGTCCTTCAGCAGGTATTCCTTCAGGATCTCCCAGTTGAATATATAGATGCCCATGGAAGCCAGGGTGGACTTGGGATTCTCGGGCTTTTCCTCGAACTCGTAGATCTTGCCGTTTTCGGTCACGTTCATGATCCCGTAGCGGCTTGCATCTTCCCACGGGACGTCTATGACCGATATTGTGGCGTCGGCGCTTTTCTTCTTGTGGAATTCAAGCATTTCCAGGTAGTTCATCTTGTAGATGTGATCGCCCGAAAGGATTATGACATACCTGGGGGAGAGTTCTTCCACGTAGCTGATGTTCTGGAGCACGGCATCGGCGGTGCCGGAATACCATTCGCCCTTCTCTTGACGCTGGTAGGGGGTGAGGATCGTGACGCCCCCGTTCCTGCGGTCAAGGTCCCAGGGTTTCCCTATGCCGATATGGGAATGGAGCTTGAGAGGCTGGTACTGGGTGAGGACTCCGACGGTGTCGATATTGGAATTGATACAGTTGCTAAGGGTGAAATCTATGATCCTGTACTTGCCGCCGAACAGGACGGCGGGCTTGGCTATGTTCTTGGTGAGAACACCGAGCCGGCTTCCCTGGCCGCCTGCCAGCAGAAGCGCGATGATCTCTTTCCTTGCCATATTATGGACCCTCCCGGCTTTCGTATTGATTATTATATACCAATCAAAAGGATAATAAAACAAAGGAGGGACCCGTCCAAAAAGACACGTATTCCGGGAAACCGCATGTCAGGCGGTTTGCGATGTTGTTCGCGAAATGCCTGAAAAACCGTTAGGCCTTCCGGAGAATTCAATTAAATTATTGAAATTTCCTGGAATTCTGGTTATAATAATAAAGGTCAAAGAAAGTCAAAGTTAAGGGAAAGGAGGTGGGTCGATGCAGTACCGGGATTACTACGAGATACTGGGCGTGCCCAGGGACGCCACACAGGAACAGATAAAAAAGGCGTACAGGAAGCTTGCAAAGGCATACCATCCCGACGCCCATCCGGGCAGCAAGGAGCACGAAGAGAAGTTCAAGATGATCAACGAGGCCTACGAGGTCCTGGGAAATCCCGAAAATCGCAGGAAGTACGACCAACTGGGCAGCAGGTTCAATTTCACGGACGGCTTCGAGTTCGATCCGTCCCAGTTCGGCTTCGGGAATACGAGGTTCGGGTTCAGGACCGCAAATCCGCGCGGTTTCAGCGATTTCTTCGATATGTTTTTCGGCCCGGGCGGCATAAACATAGATGACCTGCTAAGCGGGCTGAAGAATTCCGGTTTCGGGTCTGGCAACGGAACCCGGTTCTACAGTGCCGGCCAAAACATTCCCATGAAGGGCGAGGACCGGGAGTACGAGATAACCATACCCATTACCGACGGGCTTTTCGGCGCCCAGCGCCGGATCGGCATCGACACACCGAACGGACGAAAGACAGTCGAGGTAAAAATACCGAAGGGAATACAGCCGGGCGGCAGGATCCGCCTGCAAGGGCTGGGCGGAAAAGGCTCTGCCGGAGGCCCGAACGGGGACCTGTACCTCAAGGTGCGCTTCAGCGATGACGGGATGCAGCTTAAAGGCCATGACATCATCATGGATATGCCTGTATACCCGTGGGTCGCCGCGCTCGGCGGGGAACAGACCGTGAACACCCCGGACGGCAGGATTGCGGTGCGCGTGCCTGAAGGTATCCAGAGCGGAGGCAAGATCAGGATTCCCGGCAAAGGATACCACACGCCCGCCGGAGGCCGCGGAGACCTCCTGCTTTCAGTCCGCCTGGTAAATCCCGCGAGGCTTACCCCGAAACAGAGAAGGCTTTACGAGCAGCTCCGGGATGAATCATGACCCGGATGCCGCCCCTGGGATGCCGCCGTGCGGGATGACATGACGCAGAAAGCTGTTTAAAGCACGGACGGTACGCAACGGAAAAGAGGTGTAACCATGAATCTTGAAAGATTTACCGAGAAAGCGCAGCAGGCGGTGGTCGAGGCACAGCAGATCGCCATACGCATGGATCATCAGCAGGTGGATGCGGAACACCTGGCCCTCGCCCTGGTCGAGCAGGAGGACGGGTTAATTCCCAGGATACTCCTGTCCATGGGTATTAGCCCTGAGGAAGCGGCCGGAAAGCTGAGGGACGAACTTGAAAGGCAGCCAAAGGTATACGGCGCCGCGGCGTCCAATGTCTATGCGACGAGGCGTTTCAACCAGGCGCTGCTCAGGGCCGAGGACATAGCGAAGAAGCAGAGGGATGAATATGTAAGCGTTGAACATATATTCCTGGCGCTCATGCAGGAACGGGGCGGTTTCACGGGCACGCTCATGCAGCGGTACGGCGTTGACGCGAAGCTTTTCCAGGAAGCGCTGGAAAAGATCAAGGGAAACCGCCGGGTGACCAGCCAGAATCCCGAGATGGGATACCAGGCCCTGGAAAGGTTCGGCCGCGACCTGGTGGAACTGGCGAGGAAAGGGAAACTGGACCCGGTTATCGGCCGGGACGCGGAGATCCGCCGGGTTATAAGGATCCTTTCCCGAAGGACCAAGAACAACCCCGTGCTCATCGGCGAGCCGGGCGTGGGCAAGACGGCGGTGGTGGAAGGCCTGGCCCAGCGCATCATGAAGGGGGATGTTCCTGACGGGCTCAAGAACAAGACGATATTCGCCCTGGACATGGGAGCATTGATAGCGGGCGCGAAGTTCCGCGGCGAGTTCGAGGAACGGCTGAAGGCGGTTGTCCAGGAGATAGCCGATTCCGACGGCCGGATAATCCTGTTCATCGACGAGATCCACAACATCGTGGGCGCGGGAAGGGCGGAGGGAGCAATGGACGCCGGCAATATTTTAAAGCCCATGCTGGCGAGGGGCGAACTCCATTGCATAGGCGCCACCACGCTCGACGAGTACAGGAAGTATATAGAGAAGGACGCGGCGCTGGAACGGCGCTTCCAGCCGGTGCTGGTTGACCAGCCCACCGTTGAGGACACCATATCCATCTTAAGAGGCCTGAAGGAGCGTTTCGAGATCCACCACGGCGTCCGGATAACCGACAACGCCATCATCGCCTGCGCGGTGCTGTCCAACAGGTATATAACCGACCGTTTTCTTCCCGACAAGGCCATCGACCTGATGGACGAGGCGGCGGCCATGCTGAGGACCGAGATAGACAGCATGCCCTCGGAACTGGATGAGATCAGCAGGAGGATCATGCAGCTCGAGATAGAGATGCAGGCGCTGAAAAAGGAAACCGACAGGGGATCGAAGGAAAGGCTGGCCGCCATAGAGCAGGAGGTGGCGGAACTACGGGACCGCGCCAACCAGATGAAGGCCCAGTGGGAACTTGAGAAGGAGTATATAAGGAAAGAGAAGGAACTGAAGGAGCAGATCGAGCAGGTACGCCTCGAGATAGAGCATGCCGAGAGGAACTACGACCTGGAAAGGCTGGCCATGCTGAAGCACGGGAAACTGCCCGAACTGGAATCGCAGCTCGCGGCGGAAAAACGGAAGCAGCAGGAACTCAAGGGGCGCATGCTCAAGGAAGAGGTTACCGAGGAGGAGATAGCCGAGATCGTGTCCAGGTGGACAGGAATCCCGGTTACGCGCCTCATGGAGGAGGAAAAGGAGAAACTGCTCAACCTGGACAAGATACTGCACAGGCGTGTCATTGGCCAGGACGAGGCAGTACAGGCCGTCGCCGACGCTGTCCTGCGCGCAAGGGCGGGTCTTAAGGATATTAAGAGGCCAATAGGGTCCTTCATATTCCTCGGTCCCACGGGCGTTGGCAAGACCGAGCTTGCAAGAGCGTTGTCCGAAGCCCTTTTCGACACCGAGGACAACATGGTCCGGATCGACATGAGCGAGTACATGGAAAAGCACGCCGTGGCAAGGCTTATAGGCGCCCCTCCCGGATACGTGGGTTACGAGGAAGGCGGGCAGCTTACCGAGGCTGTTCGCCGCAAGCCCTACAGCGTGATACTCTTCGACGAGATTGAAAAGGCCCATCCAGACGTGTTCAATATCCTGCTCCAGATCCTCGACGACGGGCGGCTTACCGACAGCCAGGGCCGTGTGGTTAACTTCAAGAACACGGTTATCATCATGACCTCCAATATCGGGAGCGATATCCTGCTCGACGAGGCCGGGGAAGAAGGAAAACTCGGCGAAGAGGTGCGGGAAAAGGTCATGGCGCTCCTTAGAAGATACTTCAAGCCGGAGTTCCTGAACCGCGTGGACGAGATTGTGCTGTTCAAGCCCTTGACCCGCGCCGAGATCAGGGCCATCGTGGGGCTGGTGCTCAAAACCCTCTCGCAGCGCCTGGAAGACCGAAATATCCGCCTGGAGGCAACGGACAGGGCCCTGGATCTAATCGTGGACGAGGGATGGTCGCCGGTATTCGGCGCCCGCCCGGTAAAAAGGTATATACAGAAGATAGTGGAAACGGGTCTTGGAAGGATGATCATAAACGGGGAAATCGCCGAAGGCGACACGGCCCTTATAGACGCGGACGAAACCGGGCTGGTCATAAAAAGGAAGCAGGAACGGTGAAGAAAAGCGTAATCAATAAACCGGCCAGCGACAAAAAAGGGAACAGTATCATAAAATATAGCGATAACAATAAAGGAGAGCTGTGCGCTCTCCTTTTTGTCTCCTCGATGCAAGGGATTAGTACCTCTCGCGGTTAGCCATCCTCTGGGCCTTCCTTGCCCTTCTGCAATCGGGGCATCTCTGGGGCTCGTTCTCGAAACCCTTCTCCTTGTAGAATGCCTGCTCGCCTTCGGTGAAAATGAAATCGGCGCCGCAATCCTTGCACTTCAAAGTCTTGTCTGCCATTCCCGCAAACCTCCTTAAATATTTCCGGATTACCAATTATTGACCCTGTGACCCTTACCCGTTTATTTAAGAAGGACGGGGGCAGTGTTCAATATTGTTTAATCCAGGTATTATGATGACCGCTTCATCGAGCGATGAATGAATCATCTCTTGTAGTATATCACGCGCCGGAGAAAAAGCAAGGGGTTTGTGAAAGAAAAGGCGCCGACGGAGCAAAAAAATGTGCTGTCCTGCCATATCATTACATGGTAAAATGTAAATACCCGTTATGCATAGAAAGAGTCCGGGGGTGGGATTATCATGACCGGGGGCCGAAATAGCGGAAATATCGTATCAGGCGGGGAATTGGCCCGGGAAATGGTAGACTTGGCCATCAGCGCAAAAAAGAACGCCTATGCGCCCTATTCGGGATTTCATGTAGGCGCGGCGGTCCTGGCGGACAACGGGAAGATATATACGGGCTGCAACGTGGAAAACGCGTCCTACGGCGCGGCCATATGCGCCGAGAGGACAGCCGTGGCCAGGGCCGTTTCGGACGGGGCCAGGAAGATCCTGGCCGTGGCTGTTGCGGGCGACAGCGAGGGTCCCACCCTGCCGTGCGGCATATGCCGCCAGGTGATCGGCGAATTCTGCGATGCGGATACGCCTCTGTACCTCGCCGGCAAAAACGGGGATTTCAAGCGGTATACGTTCGGGGAACTCATGACCGAGCCGTTTGCTTTAAAAGACGATGAAAACGAAAAATAACAGGCAGAAGCCGAAAATTACGGGGAGGCGATTTTGCTCAGCATGGCATTCAGATCGGGTTTCATAACCATTATAGGCAGGCCGAATGTCGGGAAATCCACGCTGCTTAACCTCCTTACCGGGGAGAAAGTGGCCATTATGTCGAGAAAGCCGCAGACCACGAGGCACAACATACGCACCGTGGTCACGAGGGACGATTTCCAGATGGTCTTCGTGGACACCCCGGGCATACACAAGCCCAGGACCAAGCTGGGAGTGTTCATGACGAACTCGGCCATGGAAACACTGAACGACGTGGATATAATTCTCTACATGGTGGAGGCCACCGACAAGGACATAGGCCCGATAGACCAGTCCATTATCGAGACCCTGTCGAAAGTCGAAACGCCTGTCATCCTGGCCATCAACAAGGTGGACCTGGTTGAGAAGCAGAAGGTCCTGCCCCTCATAGAGCTTTACAGCAAGGCCTACGATTTCAGGGAGATCGTTCCCATAAGCGCCATAGAGGCCGAGACCGCGGAGATTTTATTCGATGTCCTTAAAAAATACCTTCCCGAGGGCGAGAAGCTATATCCCGACGATATGCTTACCGATCAGACAGCAAGGGTGCTGGTCCAGGAGCTGATCAGGGAGAAGATGCTTGAACTCCTGGACGAGGAGGTGCCCCATGGCGTCGGGGTGGAGGTCGTCCGCTTCAACGAGAACGAGGAGAAGAACATCGTCGGCATAGACGCCAATATCTACTGCGAGAAGGCGTCCCACAAGCCGATAATCATCGGCAGGGACGGGGCCATGCTCAAAAAAATCGGGATGCGCGCCAGGGAGGATATAGAAAGGCTCCTCGGGATGAAGACGGTGCTGAAGCTCTGGGTCAAGGTCAAGGAAGACTGGCGGAACAACGATTACATGCTCGGCGAACTTGGGTATAAATCATAGAGGGGTCTGCCATGGCGCTGATTAGGACAAGGGGCCTGGTCATAAGGGAGACAGGCGTGGGCGAGGCCGACAAGATCATCACCCTGCTTACCGAGGATATAGGAAAGGTTTCGGTGTCCGCCCGCGGGGCAAGGAGGAGCGGCCGCAGTTCCTACGGGACTCAGGTCTTTACCTACGGCCAGTATATACTGTTCAAGGGAAGAAACAGCTACATCCTCGACGGCTGCGACATACTGGCCTCTTTTTATGGGCTTGCCAGCGACCTTGAGAGATTCACCCATGCGGCGCACATGATCGAGATGGCATCGGACGCCGCCTCGGACGACCAGACCACGGCGAAGGTCCTGAACCTGCTACTGCATGGGCTTAACGCTCTGAACAAAGGCCGTGAGCCGATGCTGGCATCGTCTGCCTTTGCCATGAAGCTGGCCCAGGTATGCGGCTACCCTCCGCATGTGACAAGCTGCGTGTCCTGCCAGGAAAAGGAGCTTGGCAGGATTTATTTCAGCTTCGCAAAATGCGGGTTCGTGTGTGAAAACTGCGCCAGGACCCTGGATGACGCCGTTCCCGTGGCAACTGGAACCGCGAAGGCCATCCTTCACGTGCTCTGTTCCGAAAACCCGGGAGTGTACAACTTCAGCCTTTCGCCAGGGAACCTGGAGTCGTTCGCCAATATCTCCAGGCGATACATAGAGGAGAGGTTTGACAAGAAATACGGCAAGCTGGACTATCTCAGGGAGGTCAGCCAGGCAACGAGCCGCTTGGGGGAGGAAACATGAAAAAGCATCTTTTCACATCCGGCGAAGTCATGCTTGAAAAAAACCGGAAGCAGCTTGACGAAGGCCTGTTCGTAGCCGAGTTCATGGAGTATGCGGACGTGGGGCCCGATACGGAGTATGTCTGTTTCGGAACGCTGAACGGCATAAATGCGCAGGTCCGTTTCAGCCTGGCCGACGAGCAGATTGATCTTATGAAAATGAAACATGCCTACAGTATTCTCATGCAGTCCGACCTCCTGGGCGCGAAATGGAAGGACTACAGGGTTACATACACGTGAAGACAGGATTCGACGAATGATAGATCCGGAGGCGACGTGTTTCGGTGGATGCTCAGAAATTAAAACAGTTGCTCTCGCGCGAGGAAGGGGAAAAACTCGACTTCAAGGCGTGTCTTAAGCTTACCACCGAAAGCGAGAGGAAGGAACTGGTGAAGGATGTCACCGCCATAGCCAACTCAAAAGGCGGCAGGGGACATATCGTCTTCGGCGTCGAGGACAAGACAAAACGCATCCTCGGCATAGACAAGACCGCGTTCAAGGAAGAGCAGATACAGCAGATCATATACAACAGGACAGATCCGCCCGTCCCGGTGCAGGTGGATTTCGTCGAATACGAGGGAAAGGACCTTGCTGTTATCACGATTTTCAAGAGCAGGCACGCGCCCCACCAGGTGATCCAGACCGGCGCCTTCTATATCCGCAGGGGATCGACCACCGACCATTTAAGAAGGGCGGAACTCGCTTCAATTCTCCAGGAAAACGGGCTTCTCTCATATGAAACAGTCATCAGGACAGACCTGGGTCTTGACGCCCTGGACATGGAGAGAATCAGGAAATTCTTCGCCGGCCTCGAGATCGCCGGTGAAAGGCCAAGCGAGATACTCATGGAAACCTTCGGGTTCATAGGGGAAAAAGGCAACGGCGAGTACAGCCCGACCATAGGCGGGATGCTGCTTTTCGGGCTTGATATGCATATACATATGCCCCAGAGCCATATCAGGATAGTCAAAGACCATGAAACAGAGATAAGGACGGACAATATCCCCGGGCTCCTTGACTGGGCTTCCGCCAGGATCCGCGAGATTGTCGGCGGCGAAGATTATCCTTTTTCCGCGGTAGAAGAGGCCATAGCCAACGCCCTCGTCCACAGGGATTACCTGGATGCTTCCAGGGGCATAATCGTCAACATCACGAGAAAGAGCATCGAGATAACCAACCCCGGCGCCTATTTCGGCGGAAACCGGATATACGGATTCAGGAAGGACGACTTCCCCTTGAGGCGCAATCCCTGGCTCTACCAGAGGCTTGTCCTCGTGGACGAAAAGAAACGATTCCTTAAGTACGGGCTTGGGATTAACAACATCAAGCGCGCCTTTGAAAGGATAGGCAAGGTGAAGTTCGTGAACCTGGGAAGGAGCAACGCGTTCCGGGTGGTCCTCCCGAGGATCCCGGAAAAGTAAGAGCGCGTCATGCGGGCGAACAGGGCGGGGAACAAGTCATTTATAAAAATCTTAAGGTTCCTTTCTATTTCTTAACATAATGTTCCCGGGATCGTTTACTAGATGCAAAGCCTGTGATATCCTTTATATCAAGGCTGTCAGAAATACGGCCCGGTCCCGGCGTCTTAGCAAAATTTTACGGTTAAGCCGGTGACTGTTTCCGATACTGGGGGGATCGGCTTGGAATCCGGATCTTATCCGAAGGGTTTTATCATCGGGACATCGACGGCTGCCTACCAGGTTGAAGGAGCCGTGCTGGAAGGCGGCAGGGGAGCTTCCATATGGGACATATACTCCCATACCCCGGGCAGGATAGCGAACGGGGATACCGGGGATATAGCCTGTGACCACTATCACAGGTACCCGGAAGATATAGGGCTCATGAAGGAACTGGGTGTGCGGGGATACCGGTTTTCTATTGCATGGCCGAGGATTTTCCCGCAGGGCAGGGGTAAACCCAACATGGCGGGCCTGGATTTTTACGACAGGCTTACGGAGGCCCTGCTGGAGGCAGGAATCGAGCCCATGGCGACCCTTTACCACTGGGACCTGCCCCAGGCGCTCCAGGAAAAGGGAGGCTGGGGAAACAGGGACACCGCGGCGTATTTTGCAGATTATGCGGATACGGTTTACCGGCGCCTCGGCGACAGGATAAAGAAGTGGAATACGCTTAATGAGCCGCTTTGCACGGCATTTAACGGGTACTGGTTCGGAATCCACGCTCCGGGAATCACGGACGCCAGGCTGGCAGTCCAGGTCTCGCATAACCTGATGCTTGCCCACGCCATGGCGGCCGAGGCTTTCAGGCAATCGGGCATGGATGGCAGGCTGGGCATAGCGCTCAACCTCTATCCCATATATCCTGCTTCCGAATCCCCCGAGGACCAAGAGGCGGCCGTATTCGCCGACGGCTACTACAACAGGTGGTTCCTTGACCCTGTACTGAAGGGCGAGTATCCGGCCGATATTCTGGCCGCGTACCGGGAAGGCCTTGGAGCCCCGGAAATCCGGGAAGGGGATATGGAGACAATAGCGAAAGGCCGCGTGGACTTCCTGGGAGTAAACTATTATTTCAGAAAGATCGTCAAGAGCCCCGAAGGAAATGACATCCGCCGCTTCGAGGAAGTAAAGCCCCATGAGGGAGAGTTTACCGAGATGGGATGGGAGATATACCCCCTGGGGCTCCTGGAACTCCTGAGGAGGATTCACAAGGATTATGACGGCCCGATCATGGCGATAACCGAGAACGGCGCCGCCTTCGGGGATGATACCGAAAAGGACGGCATAATCCAGGACGATGACAGGACAAGATACCTCGAGAGCCACTTGGGAATGGCGAAACAGGCGATATCCGAGGGGATCAGGCTGGAAGGGTATTATATCTGGTCGCTTCTCGACAACTTCGAGTGGAGCCATGGATACAGCAAGCGTTTCGGCCTTTTCCGCGTGAATTTCCAGACCCTCGAAAGGTCCTGGAAGAAAAGCGGCCTTTGGCTTAAAAGGTATATAGAGGAGAACGGACTCGGGTAAACCAGTTGTGCCGGCGGGCCACGGGAATGTACCGCTTTTCGCCGCATGTTGCCGGCCAATAAGGCCGGCTTTTTTCGTGCTTTTCCACGGTATTTTTCCCCTGTATTTTTATTCTTGACAATGCATAAACGGTCATGCTTAAATAGTGGTAGTTGTTATTACTACCAAGGAGAGCATGATCGTGACGCTTATCGAATGCCTGATGAAAACCGGGCTTACCCGCCATGAATCCGAGCTTTACGTGGCGCTTTGCAGGGAAGGGGAAATGAACGGCTACGAGGCCGCGAAGGCAACCGGGATTCCCCGCGCCAACGCCTACCAGGCCCTGGCGAGCCTTGCCGACAAGGGAGGCGCGTATATAATCGAAGGGCCGGTGCTTCGATACGCGGCGGTGCCGGTGGAGGAATACTGCGCCAACGTCCTTTCCCACATGAAAACAGTGCTGGAGCAGATAAAGCGGGAATGCCCCAGGGGGAAGCCGCAGCACGAGCCCTATATCACCATAACGGGCTTCCGGCATATCGTGGATAAGATGAAGAACATGATAAACCAGGCGAAGGAAAGGGTTTACGTATCCCTTTCCGAGAAGGAGATAGCCTATGTGCGCGAGGAACTGCTGGACGCCATAAAACGGGGGCTCAAGGTGGTGGCCATAACCTCGGCCGGCGTTGAGCTCGAAGGGGCGACCCTTTATACGATCCAGAAAAAACCCGGCCCGATCAGGATAATCGTGGACTCAACCCAGGTGCTCACGGGAGAGTTGTCCGGCCTTGACGACGACAGCTGCCTGTACTCGAGAAACAGGCCGCTGGTTGAGCTTATAAAGGATTCGCTGAAAAATGAAATACTACTTTCGAGTACTGGAGGTCGCAGTCAATGAATCAGGCACTGAAGGAGCATTTTATCGGCAGAATAGACGCGGAAGGACTTGTGAGGGAATTCGGAAGCCCGCTGTATATCTACGATGAGAGGACGCTCAGGGAAAGGATCAGGGAACTGGTGAACCTGCTGCCCTATCCCTGGTTCAGCGTAAGCTGTTCCATAAAGGCAAACTCCAATCTCCATCTTCTCGAGATCGTAAGGGAGGAGGGCATGGAGGCCGACGCCATGTCTCCCGGGGAGATTTACCTGCTGGAAAAGGCGGGTTTTGAAGCGTCGAAGATCTTCTACATCGGGAACAACGTATCGGCCGAGGAGATGAAATACGCGCTGGACAGGGGGATCCTGGTCAGCGTCGATTCCCTGTCGCAGCTTGAGCTTCTCGGACGCATAAACCCGGGCGGAAGGGTGGCCCTGAGGTTTAACCCGGGTAACGGGGCCGGGCACCATGAAAAGGTGATCACCGCGGGTAAGAATACGAAATTCGCGATCCAGGAGGATCTTCTCGAGGATGCCAGGGCAATTGCGCAAAAATACGGCCTGAAGGTCGTTGGCATCAACCAGCATATCGGTTCCCTTTACATGGACGCAAAGCCTTTCCTGGACAGCGTAAAGGCATTGCTCCGCATAGCGTCGAAGTTCGAGAACCTGGAATTCGTGGATTTCGGCGGGGGCTTCGGCATTCCCTACAGGAAGTTCCAGGGCGAGGGGCGCCTGGACCTGAAAGCGCTGGCTGAACAGCTTGCGCCGGTTCTCATCGAGTTCAGGGAGAAGTACGGCGGTGATATCAGGTTCAAGGTGGAGCCGGGCCGTTATCCGTTCGCCGAGGCCGGCGCGATACTCGGGACGGTTCACGCTGTAAAGACCAATTACGGCACGAAGTATATAGGCACCGACATCGGCTTCAACGTGCTGATGAGGCCAATACTCTACGATTCCTACCACGAGGTCGTCGCCTTCAGGAACAACAGGCTGCTCGGCGAAAACAGGGAGAAGGTCACAATTGTAGGAAACATATGCGAAAGCGGCGATATCCTGGCGAAAGACCGCATGATGCCCCCGTTGCAGGAAGGGGATATCATAGGGGTCCTGGATGCCGGATCCTACGGCTTCTCCATGTCGTCGAACTACAACCTGAGGCTGCGCCCCGCCGAAGTGCTGATAACCCTGGACGGCAGCCCGAGGCTGATCCGCAGAAGGGAAACCCTCGAGGACCTCATGGCCGGATTCAGGTTTTAAGCCGGGATCTCGGCATATTTTGCCCAAGGTCTGCCCAAGATAGGGATGAGAACCTATCCCGGGGAAGGGTGACCATGGGCGAAGAGATAAAGAAAGCGAAGACCGGGCTGATAATGATCACCTATGCCATACTCCTGCTTGCCGGGCTGTTCAACCTGGGAAGCCTTTTATCCTTCGCGGCAAGGTTGATCTCTATTGTCAGCCCTTTTCTTTACGGCATAGCGATCGCCTACGTGCTGAACCTGGTCATGAGGCTCTATGAAAGGCTTTTTTCCTTCATGGACAGGAGCAGGAGCCAATTTATACGCAGGCTCAAGAGGCCATTGTCGATCCTCTGCGTATTCCTTACCCTGGCCGTTGTGGCCCTGGCCTGGCTGGTACTGGCGATTCCAGAGCTTTCTGCCAGCGTGTCCGACATCGCGGCCGATATGCCCAGGTACACCGAGGATGTGGAACGTTTCCTGGAACGTACCATAGAAGACCTGGGGCTCAAGAGCGGTTTCTGGCAGGATATCTCCCTCGACTGGAACGAGATCGTGACCAATGCCGGAAAAGCCATTTCTACCGCTTTTCCGCGCATATTCGGCTTTACCAAAAACATAGCCGGGTTTATAATGAAAATGGCTGCGGGAATACTGGTTTCCATTTACCTTTTGGCCGCAAAGGAGAAAATCCTGCTGATCTTAAGGAAACTCGCGTACGCGTGGCTTCCCAGGAAGGTCTGCAACCGGCTCGTGGATATCTGCGCAGTGGCCAACCGCACTTTCAGGGGATATTTCTCCGGGCTGATCATCAATTCGCTGATAGTGGGAGGCATGGCCTTTGCCGGCATGGTTGCCTTTGGCATCCCAAACGCCTTCCTGCTCAGCATGGTACTTGCCGCAACCGGGATCATCCCCATTATAGGGCCGCTCCTGGGCTCGGTCCTCAGCTTCATTATCGTGCTCCTCGTGGTGCCTAAGAAAGCGCTGCTGTATGCCATACTGCTGCTTATTATCCAGGAGTTGGACAGCATACTTGTCTACCCGAGGGTGGTGGGGCGGTCCATAGGGCTGGGAGGAGTATGGATCCTGTTCTCCCTGATGATCGGAGGCAGCCTGTTCGGCATAGCCGGCACCATAGCCGGGATACCGGCCTTCGCCGTGATCTGGACGGTGGTCCGGAAGCTCACCCACAACAGGCTCAGGAAAAAGGAGATCGTAATCGAGCCATAACGCCCGGAAAAGAGGGATAATTCCATGCGATCAACCTGGATGGAGGTATTGAGATGAAAAGAATGACAGGCATCGTCGCCGCAGTTATACTGGTCATAGGCCTTGTCCTGGTCGGCTATTACGTTATCACTCAAACCCAGGTCAGGACCAACCTGGTGAAGGAACCCGGAAATGAGCCTGCCGGCACGCCCGGGGAAGCGGGGACGGCCGGGGGCGCGTATCAGCCGGGTACAAGCGTTCCGGGCGCCGGGGAGGATAAAGCAACCGGCAATGCCGGGGCCGGGGCGCCGGAGAAAGACGGGACCGTCTCTGCCAGGGGCATATACAACGGCAGGAGCGATATGAACTTTATAGAGATAGAGATGGAAGACGGCAGCTACAGGGTCTTCCAGCTAAGCGACGAGCTCATCGAAAGCCTGGACGAATACGGGCTTGAGCCGGGCGACATGGTGCGGCTGAACTTCCGCGAAAGGGAAGGACAGAATCCCCTCCTGGAAAGGATCGAGAAGGAAGAATAGGTATAAAAAAGACCCATCCGACGGATGGGTTTTTTGGTGCGGTCGACCGGACTTGAACCGGTACGCTTGCGCATACGCCCCTCAAACGTACGTGTCTGCCAATTCCACCACGACCGCATGTCGCACGGTGACGCCTTTTCAGCGCAAGTTTTATTATACAGTCAACTAAAGCCCGTGTCAACATCAAATTGGGCCATATTACTGGAAACGTCATCCCGGCGCAATACTGCCGCGCATGAAAATGAAGATTGATCCGTACGGCCACAGAACTGACGTTATGGTATAATAAATCGAAGGCATAAAAAGACCGGTAATACAGTACAGAGGTGTGTTAAATGTCCGATGAACCCATTTTTGAAAGGCTTCCGGGAGAGAAATACGAAGACAACCGAAGCAGGCTCGCCATATTCTTCGGGGTGCTGTACAGGAAATTCTGGAGACTTATAACCGTAAACCTCATGTTCATGGTGTTCAACCTGCCGGCCATAGTCTTCTCGTACTTCCTGGGCGTTTACCTGGTGCTTTTGTTCCTGCCCGAAGCGCAAACCATACCCATGGAAGATATCAGGCTGATGGTATTCGACAGCGGCTTCCCGACAGCAATGTTTTTCATGGCCGTTCCCGTGATCTCGGTGGGTCCCGCCCAGGCCGGGCTGACATACCTGCTCAGGTGTTATTCTTACGAGAGGCCCACGTTTACATGGTCGGATTTCAAGGACAAGATGAAGGAGAACCTGAAGCAGGGCATAGCGGTGAGTTTCATCAATCTTTTCCTGCTTCTCTTCCTTATACTCGACCTGTACCTTTACCCGAGGGTATCGGGTGGGAATACGCTGCTTTCCATAGCCAACGGCCTTATCATCATGGTGTTTGTCCTGTTCCTGATGGCTTCCCTCTATATCTATCCCATGATGGTGACCTACGAGCTGAGGCTCAGGGATCTTTACAAGAACGCCATCCTGTTCGCCCTGGCCCGCTTCGGCCCGAACCTGGCGATACTGCTGCTGTGCTTCCTCGTAATTATAGGTCCCACGATAATTTTCTACCTGACCGGCAACGGCATCGTCCTGCTGATTACCTACCTGCTGTATATCTGCCTGGGGTTCACCCTACCGGGGCTTATCATCAATTTCATCGTCAATCCCACGATGGACAAGTACCTGAACAGGAACAGGCAGGAACAAACGACTGGCGGCCGCTGAAAATCGCAGGCGCGGCGGTAAGCGCGTGATGCAAAACAACAAGGGCTGCCTCCGGGGCGGATCGGTTTCCCGGGCAGCCTTTTTCGGTTCGTCATTCCTCGAAAATATCCTGCATCCTGTAGAAGCCCGGCGGCTTTCCGTAGAGGAAAGTGGCGGCCTTTAGGGCTCCTTCGGCAAAAAGCCTCCTGGAAAGGGAAGTGTGCCTGATCTCTAGAATTTCATCGTTTCCGGCAAAGAGGACCGTGTGCTCTCCCGTGATCGTGCCGCCGCGTATGGCATGGATGCCTATCTCGTCCCTGGTGCGCTTCTGGTTGCTGGAATGCCTGTCGTATACGTACTTAAGCTGGTTCGGCGCGATGGCCGCGTTTATGGCGTCAGCGATGGCCAGGGCCGTGCCGCTGGGGGCGTCCACCTTCTGGTTATGGTGCTTCTCTATTATCTCGATGTCGAACGAGCCGTAAAGGGTTTTTGCGGCTGTCTTGACCAATTGGATCAGAAGGTTTATGCCCAGCGACATGTTGGCCGACAGGAGCACCGGTATCTCGGACCCGGCCTTTTCTATTTTCTCTTTCTGCTCCGGGGAGAACCCGGTGGTGGCGATCACGATGGGAAGCTTCTTTTCCAGGGCATATCCCAGTATCCTGTCGAGGGCCGTTGGGTGGGAAAAATCGATGATAAGGTCAATCTTTTCCCTGATCTGGCCAGGGTCGGTATAAACGGGGAAAGGGGAGATACCGTTCGGGCTTACATCCAGGCCGGCGACTATGCAAAGGTCGTTCCGGAAACGGGCGCACTGGACGATGTTCTGGCCCATCTTTCCGTTGCAGCCATTTAAAAGTATGTTTATCATCCTATCAACCTCCGGATATATATCAGGCAAGGAAGGGCAAAGCCATTTTATATCAGCCCGTAATCCCTCATCGCCTTCTTCAGTGTTTCCATTCCCTGAGGGCTGATGTCCACGAGGGGCAGACGGCAGCGTCCGACGTTCATCCCCATGAGGTTCATGGCCGCCTTGACGGGTATCGGGCTGGTTTCGCAGAACAGCGCCTTTACCAGCGGATCGAGCCTGATCTGCATCCTGCGGCTGGTTTCCAGGTCGCCTTCCATGAAGGAATGGACCATCTTATGTATGTCCGCGGGGATTATATTGGCGGCGACCGAAATGACACCTTTGCCTCCCAGGGCCAGGAGAGGAACCACGTTGCCGTCCTCGCCCGAGTACTGTACGAGGTTGTCGCCGCAGAGATACGCTGTCTCGGCCACCTGCATGAGGTTGCATTCCTTTACTGCCGCTATGTTGGGGATCTCGGAAAGGCGCCTCAGGGTCGAAGGATTGATGTTAAGGCCTGTTCTGGAGGGAACATTGTACACGACGACGGGTATGCCCACGCTTTCCGCGATGGCCTTGAAGTGCTGGTAAAGCCCTTCCTGGGTGGTCTTGTTGTAGTAGGGCGTGACAGACAGAATAGAGTCAGCGCCGATGCTCTCGCAGTACTTGCTGAGTTCGACGGCATGGCGGGTATCGTTGCTTCCGGCTCCCATCATCAGGTGCACGCGGTTTTTAATGCGCCCGGCGGCAAAGCGCAGGACCTCCCTGTATTCCTCGCCGGTCATGGTTGATGTTTCTCCCGTTGTGCCGCATATCAGTATCGCGTCGGTTCCCTCGCTGATGTGCCATTCGATAAGCTCCTCGAGCTTTCCATAGTCGATCCCGTCCTCGGTGAACGGCGTGATAAGCGCTACACACGAACCGATGAATAATGGCTTCTTCATAACAGGCACTCCTTCCTTTCACGAGATGGATAAGTGTAAAAAAAGCTGTCGTTGAGTTAACGGCAGCATATACCTTTGCAATAAAGCAAGAATATAACAATCTACCGATAGCTCTCCACTGAATATAGTTCCAGTGACAGTCGCAAGGCTGTTAACCTTACGACCAGGCGGCAGACCGGACGGAATCATGCCCCTTCGGCAATTTCTCCTTTCTTCCGGGTTCATCGGGCCCGCCGCCCTCGCCCGGATTACTCATAGAAAATGCGCCTCTATCTATAGATTATATTCAGTTGTACCGGTACATTCCATACCCCGGGCATGGCCCGCGGTCATTTCATGCCGGGTTATCGTAAATATTATCACGATTTGGGTACGTTGTCAAAGAACATTTTATTATGATATAGTTAAAAGTGATGAAATGGCTGGAAAACCGGAGGTAACAAGGTGTCTCCAAGGAATGTACAAAAGAGATCGAAAAGAAGCGCAAGTACTGGATCAAAAAAGACAAGGAATTCGGGAAAAAGCCGGCTCAAGGCCGAGATTGCTGGGCTTCTGATCGCCGTAACAGGCGTTATCATGATGCTCAGCATTTATTTTAACGGCGCCGCCGGACCTTTCGGAGAACTCGTCGGAAGGTTCACGGGCGGCCTTTTCGGCCTCATGGGCTACGTCATACCCGCGCTGACGTTCGTATACGGCACGGTTATCATATTCAAGCCCAGGACTGTATCCGCGACGAGGAAGGCCACTCTTACGCTGGTGCTTGTATCCCTTGTATCGGCCATGCTTCAGGCCGGGCTTCACGATGTTTCCTATTACCAGAACATGAACGTGGGCCAGTATATAACGACGTTCTATTACGAGGGCGTGCGCGCCGTCGGGAAAGGCGCCGGCGAGTTTGCGGCGTCCGGCGGCGTGATCGGCGGAGTCATCGGGGTTCCGCTTCTTTTCGTGTTCAAGAAACTTGGCACCATGATTATCCTTATTACCCTTGCCATCATATCCGCAATGCTGCTTACCAGGCTTTCCCTCGCCAAGGCGGCAAAGGGCGTTTACAAGGGAACCGCGGGAGTAATCACAGGCATGGTTGAAGCGGCAAGAAGGAAGAGAAGCGAACGGGCCGCGGATATCATGGATTATGACGATTACGAGGACGATTATGAGGACGACGAGGCTGAAACAGCAGCTGCCGGAGCCTATGCCACCGGCGAGCGGAAACGCGCAAGGATAGTGGACTTCCCCCTGCAGGAGATCAGGACCAGGGAAACCGCGGCAACTCCCGCGGCCGGGCCGGAGAAATCGGACGATTCCGTGCCGGTACTGGGAGACAGCCCGCATGGGAAGACGAAACAGGCAGCTATGCGTCCCGGCAGGCCTGCAGAAATGAAGGCTGAACCCGCCGAAAAAAAGGACGGCCGGGAGGACGATTCCTGTACGGATGAAACCGTGAATATATCCCGCGAGCATAAAGGCGAGTACGTCTTCCCGCCGCTGGAACTTCTCAGCAGGTCCAGGGAAGGCGAGATGAACATGAGGCGGATAAAGACCACCGCCGCCGAAAACGCCAAAAAGCTCGAAGCGACCCTGGAGAGCTTCGGGATAGGGGCAAAGGTCATAAATGTATCCATAGGCCCGGCGTTTACCCGTTATGAGCTTCAGCCGGCGCCCGGCGTGAAGGTAAGCAGGATCGTCAACCTTACCGACGACATCGCCCTGAACCTTGCAGCCTCCGGCGTCCGCATAGAGGCTCCTATTCCGGGCAAGGCGGCAATCGGCATCGAGGTTCCCAACAGGGAAGTGGCGCCAATCAGCCTTCGCAGCGTCCTGGAATCTCCGGAGTTCACGCAGCATGAATCCAAGCTGGCCGTAGCGCTGGGCAAGGATATCACCGGTGAGAACGTTGTGGTTGACCTCGCTAAAATGCCGCATATCCTGATAGCCGGCGCGACCGGCTCCGGCAAGAGCGTATGTCTCAACGCCATAATCATAAGCCTCTTGTACAAGGCTGCGCCCGACGATGTCAGGATGCTCATGATAGATACCAAGGTAGTGGAACTGGGCGTTTATAACGGAATCCCGCATCTTTTGATCCCGGTTGTGACCGATCCGTCCAAGGCGGCAGGCGCGCTAAGGTGGGCCGTTTCGGAAATGACAAACCGGTACAGGATGTTTGCCGACCGCGGCGTACGGGATATCCTGGGATATAACGCCAGCATCGAGGAGACAGGCGAAGGGGAGAAGCTTCCGCATATCGTCATCATAATAGACGAGCTCGCGGACCTGATGATGGTCGCTCCCCACGATGTAGAGGACTCCATATGCAGGCTGGCCCAAATGGCCCGGGCGGCAGGCATGCACCTGGTGGTCGCGACCCAGCGCCCGTCGGTGAACGTAATAACGGGCGTCATCAAGGCCAATATCCCGTCAAGGATAGCCTTTGCCGTATCGTCCCAGGTGGATTCAAGGACCATACTGGACATGGCCGGCGCCGAGAAGCTGCTGGGCAAGGGCGACATGCTGTATTACCCGGTCGGGGTCCCGAAGCCGATACGCGTAAAAGGGTGCTTTGTTTCCGACAAGGAAGTGGAACTGACCGTGGATTTTGTCAAGAACCAGATGCGCGCGCTCTATGACGAGGATATCCTGGAGAACATCAATGACGACTCCGGCAGCGGCGGCAGGGAAGACGGCGACGACGGCGTCGACGAACTGCTCCCCCAGGCCATAGAAGCCGTCATCGACTGCGGGCAGGCGTCTGTTTCCTTTATCCAGCGCAAGTTCAAGGTCGGATACGCCAGGGCCGGAAGGATCATCGACCAGATGGCCGAGAGGAACATCATCAGCGGCTACGAGGGCAGCAAGCCCAGGAGGGTCCTGATCACGAGGGAACGCTGGGAAGAGATGAAAATGGGAAGCCGCACGGAGGATGAGTCATGAAAGCCTTGGCCGAATTGCTCTCGGGGTGGAATATGCTGCTCGCCTTCGTGAACCTCATGATCCTTTTCATGACCTTTTACATGGGGCTGAGGTTCATAAGGCGGACAACCCTTCTTACCACGGCGGTCTTCGTGTTCCAGCTCTGCGTCCTTACGGCGGGAATACTGGCTTTTATCAGCAAGACATACCTCGTTCCTCTTTATGAGATTGCACTGGTGCTGCTGGGCGTCGTTTTCCCGTCGGTTTTCCTGGCCCATGATTATTTTGGCATGAAGCGAAGGCTGAAGGAGAACGGTATTGCCGAGCCCCTGGTGATGAAGATCGAGAAGGAGGAAAAGCCGTCCAAGTACGGCTATTTTACCGCGGAAGCCATTGACTGGGGAAACGAGGTTCCCGCGGGAATGGTGTCAGGCGCGCTCTCAATAAAGGACAAGAAGCTGAAAAAGCAGTTCATGGACCAGGTGCGCGCGGCCCACAGGCTTATCGAGAAGGGAAAGCTCCAGGAGGCGCTGTCGAGCTACAGGATACTCTCGGGGATAGCCTCCGACAATGCGTGCGCAGTGTACAACACCGCATGGCTTTTTAGAAAACTCGGGCAATACGACCAGTCGCTGAAGCTTTACAATAAAGCACTGGACCTGCTTGATAAAAAACACGACGGAAAAGCCGGCGATGAGGAAGAGGAAAACGCGGAGATTCCCGCGTGGAATAACGATGAGTTTCACGCCATGGCGCATTTCGGGTACGGCATATGCTGTTATGCGCTCAAGAAATACGAGATCGCCATCATACACTTCAACAGGGCCCTGGAGCGCATGCCCGACCTGGCGGAGGCCGACATAAATATCGCCAAGGCCTACCTTGCGCTGGAAAAATATGAAGAGGCCGAGGAACATATCCGGAGCGCGCTGGAAAAGAAGGATGATTTCAGGCTAAGGTACCTGATCGCCGTGATCTGCTTCGAAAAGAACCGGGACATGGAGTGCAAGTATCACCTTGAAAGGATCACGGAAAACCAGCCAGACTTCATCGACGCCTGGGACCTTCTCGGCAAGGTGTGCAGGAAGACCGGCGACTGGAAGGGCGCCGAAACCGCCTACAGGAAGCTTATACAGGCGCTGCCCCAGGATGCCGATCACTATTACCGGCTGGGCGTCGCACTCAGGCAGGAAGGGAAAACCGACGAAGCCTTCTCGAGCTTCAGGACGGCCGCAGAGATCAACCCGGCACACAGCAGGGCGCTGTACAGCATGGCTTCCATACTGGACGCCCAGGGAAAGTACGAAAAGGCCATCGACTGCCTCAGGAAATCCCTCGAAGGGGACGAAAAGCTGGAGATGGCATACAACCTTCTCGCGGATATCTATATCTCCAGGGACCAGCTGTTCGAGGCTATCCGCGTTTACGAGGAAGCCTCCTCCGCCCATCCCGAGTCATACGTTATTCACTATAACCTGGGCGTGACGCTGATGATGGTAAGGCACTTCGAAGAAGCGGTTCAGGCCTTCAGGAAGGCGAACAGGATTAAATCCGACGATCCGGCGCTCTATTACAACTGGGCTTCGGCGTCCGTCGCCCTCAAGAACTACAGCGAGGCGGCCAGGCTCTACAAGCAGGGGCTGAGGTACAAGCCGGACGACGACGAGATGCTCTACGGGCTGGCACGCATTTCCGCTCTCTCGGGAGACGCGGATGCTGCCATCGCCTTCCTGGCCCAGTGTTTCCAGGTCAATCCCGTGCTGAAGCTCAGGGCCAAGGCGTCGCACGACTTTGCCTCGCTGCGGACCAACAAGGCTTTCAGGGAGATCACGAACCTGCCTCAGAAAGAGGCATGACCGGACCGAAAAAACCGCGGCGCGTCCGCCCCTGGCGGACCGGCTGCGGATTTGTATGTTAGTGCAATGAAAGGACTGACATTATGCCCATTTTTGATTTTCCGCTTGAAAAACTGAAGGAATACAACGGTATCAATCCCAGGCCACACGACTTCGACGAGTTCTGGAACGAATCGCTGCTCGAGATGAAACGCACCCCTCACAGGGTGGAACTCGTGCCGGCAGAATTCAAGACCGGTTTCGCAGAATGCTTCCACCTCTATTTTGACGGCACGGGCGGATCAAGGATACACGCCAAGTACCTGAGGCCGGTGAAGAGGAACGGCAAGTGTCCTGTCATACTGCAGTTCCACGGCTATTCGGCGGACTCGGGCGACTGGTTTGACAAGCTGGGCTTTGTCGCCGCCGGCTTCTGCGTAGCCGCCATGGATTGCCGCGGACAGGGAGGTTTGTCCGAGGACCTTGGAGCGACGAAGGGCACCACGTTCAAATGCCATTTCATCAAGGGCCTTGACGGCGATCCCAGGGACATGCTGTTCAGGCATATCTTCCTGGATACCGCCAAGCTGGCCGACATCGTGCTCGGCTTTCCCGAGGTGGACGAGAACAGGGCCGGCGCGACCGGGGCCTCGCAGGGTGGCGCCCTTACCGTGGCATGCGCCGCGCTCGAACCGAGGATAAAAAAGCTCGCCCCCATATACCCGTTCCTGAGCGATTACAAGAGGGTCTGGGAGATGGACCTGGACGTGAACGCGTACGAGGAGCTCAGGTACTACTTCAAGCGCTTCGATCCGCTACACGAAAGGGAGGACGAGGTATTCACAAAGCTCGGCTATATTGATATCCAGCACCTGGCCCCCAGGATAAAGGGCGAAACGCTCTGGACCGTGGGCCTGATGGATACCATATGCCCTCCGTCCAGCCAGTTTGCCGCGTACAACAAGATCAGGGCAAGGAAGAACATGCTGATCTACCCGGACTTCGGGCACGAGAACATACGCGGCCTGGCAGACAGGATTTTCGAGTTTTTCATGGACCTGTGAAATCGGTTAGGATATACAAAGAAAAACTGATTTCTTGACACCAAATTTAAAAATGTATACAATGAAACCATGATGGCATTCAATATTTAACTATTGAGCCGCCATTTCCATAATCCTTGCTGCAAGAGTTTTACATGAAAGTTAAGCCAGCTTTTCTTTCATGCTGCAACATCTTATGATGTTGCAGTTTTGCAGGATACCGATTTCACCAAATCCTTCACCCTTGTTGTTTGCCGGACGGGCCGCGTGGTCCGGGCGCCGGGGGAAGGGCTGTGTGGGATCTGTTTGCATTATTGATGAGAATGATGGATTGGAGAAAACAAAAGCAAAGGAGGTGAGGGAGATAGAAATTGTTTATGGCCTGATTATTGGAATTGTAATTGCGATAATTGGTTCACTTATATCCTTCCGAAAGGGAGTTGAGCATAGAAAACGCGTGGCGGAAGCCGAGATAGAGAGTGCCGAGAAAGAAAGCCAGCGTTTGATAAGTGAAGCGGAAAAGGCTGCCGAGAGGAAAAAGCGCGAGGCTCTGATAGAAGCGCGAGAGGAAATTCACAAAAGCAGGATTGAACTCGAAAGGGAAGTCCGGGAACGCAGGTCCGAGATACAGAGGACCGAAAGGCGTCTGCAGCAGAAGGACGAGACATTAGAAAAGAAGATGGACATCCTGGAGAAGAAGGAAGAAGCGCTGAACAGGCAGATCCAGGAGGTCGAGGCCAGGAAGGCCGAGATCGAGGCGCTCTACCAGAAGCAGATTGAGAAGCTGGAGAGCATTTCGGGTTTGACTGTTGAAGAAGCCAAGCAATACCTGCTTAGCACCATTGAAAGCGAAGTCAAGCACGAGGCAGCCATCATGGTCAAGGACATCATAGAACGCTCCAAGGAAGAAGCCGAGAGGAAGTCCAAGGAGGTTCTCGCATGCGCCATCCAGAGATGCGCTGCCGATCACGCTTCCGAGATAACCGTTTCAGTAGTGGCTTTGCCCAACGATGAGATGAAGGGCAGGATCATAGGCCGCGAAGGCCGCAACATCAGGACCCTGGAGACGCTAACAGGCATAGACCTGATCATAGACGATACACCGGAGGCTGTTATACTTTCAGGGTTTGATCCTATCCGCAGGGAGATCGCGAGAATAGCCCTGGAAAAACTGATCATCGACGGGAGAATACATCCGGCACGCATCGAAGAAATGGTGGAGAAAGCCCGCAAGGAAGTTGAGAACACCATCCGAGAGGAAGGAGAACGCGCGACATTCGAGACCGGCGTGCTTGGCCTCAATCCTGAACTGGTCAAGCTGCTGGGCAAGCTGAAATACAGGACCAGCTACGGGCAGAACGTGCTTCAGCACTCCATAGAGGTATCCCACCTGGCAGGGCTCATGGCAGCCGAACTGGGAGAAGATGTGGCGCTTGCCAAACGCGCGGGCCTGCTTCATGACATCGGCAAGGCCGTTGACCATGAGGTGGAGGGAACGCACGTGACCATCGGCGCCGACCTGTGCAGGAAGTACAAGGAGTCGGAAGAGGTTGTAAACGCCATACTGGCTCACCATGGAGATATCGAGGCCAAGTCCGTAGTGGCTGTGCTGGTCCAGGCCGCTGACGCGGTATCGGGCGCAAGGCCCGGAGCACGAAGGGAAACGCTGGAAACCTATGTAAAGCGCTTGCAGAAGCTGGAGGAAATAGCCAGCTCATTCCCGGAAGTCGACAAGTCATACGCTATACAGGCGGGAAGAGAAATAAGGATTATGGTCAAGCCGGAAATGGTAAGCGATGAAGGCATGATTATGGTGGCAAGAGACATCGTAAAGAAGATAGAAAGCGAAATGGACTATCCCGGGCAGATTAAGGTACACATAATAAGAGAAACCCGGGCGGTTGAATATGCCAAGTAGTTTCGTGTCAGGAAGCGTGGAATACGCTTCCTGACTTTTGATTCTCCAAATTGACCGGGGCGCGGGCAGGAATACCCTGCCCGACCCCATGAATGCCGGAAAGGAAGAAATATTTGAAGATCCTGTTTGTAGGTGATATCTTCGGTGAAGCAGGGCGAAAGGCGCTGGGCATACAGGTTGAGAAGATCAGGAATCGCGAGAAGCCTGATTTTGTTGTCGTTAACGGCGAGAATGCGGCAGGAGGCAAGGGAATAACCTTCAATACCGCCCAGGAGATCTTCGCCTGCGGCGTAGACGCCATAACCATGGGTAACCATACATGGGCGCGGAAAGAGGTAATGAACATCATAGACTCGGGAATGAACATCATACGCCCCGCCAATTATCCCAGGGGCGTGCCGGGAAAAGGCAGGCTCATTCTCGAGAAGAACGGATTGAAGCTCGGCCTGATAAACCTGATTGGCAGGGTATACATGGAGAACCATGTGGATTGCCCGTTCCAGGCTGCCGACAGGGAGGTGCAGAACCTTAAGGGCCTGGTGGATGCCATACTGGTGGATTTTCACGCGGAAGCCACAAGCGAGAAGATAGCCATGGCTTATTACCTGGACGGTCGCGCGGAGGCTGTCGTGGGAACTCATACCCATGTCCAGACGGCTGATGAGCGGATCCTTGAAAACGGAACGGCGTATATAACGGACGTGGGATTTACCGGGCCGGCCGACGGAGTGATCGGGGTGAACAAGGATCAGATAATAAAGAAATTCACCTCCGGGCTGCCGTCGCAGTTTGAGCCGGCATCGGGAAGAGCCTTGTTCAATGCGGTTATGGTCACGATAGACCTTGTAAATAAAAGAGCAGCTGATATACGTAGAATTGCGGATTATATCAAACTATGAAACGTATTGAATTATTGGTGGAGGTTGATTGCGGATGGACATTCTCAAGGTATCATCAAAATCAAATCCCAATTCTGTGGCCGGCGCCATTGCGGGTATGGTCAGGGAAAAAGGTTACGCAGAGGTGCAATCCATTGGTGCCGGCGCATTGAACCAGGCGGTAAAGGCCGTGGCAATCGCGAGGGGATTCCTCGCTCCGCTGGGCATAGAATTGGTATGCGTGCCCGCCTTTTCAGAAATCATAGTGGATGGGGAAGAACGCACCGCGATGAAGCTCATCGTGAGCCCGAGAAGATAGGCATGGAAAAGGCGGCAATGATATCGAGAGAGATTTGTATTCTGATGCCATAACAACAGGATGACAGGACAATAGCACGACAAAACAGCAGTAATAGCAGGATTATTATAATAGATTTTGCTGAGAAGGAGACAAAAGTATGGACTACAGGGAGAAGTACAGCTATTGGCTTGACAATCCGTATTTCGACGACGAAACAAGGAAGGAGCTGCTGGCGATCAGCGGCGACGAAAAGGAGATCGAGGACAGGTTTTACAAGGACCTTGAATTCGGCACGGGCGGCATGCGCGGGCTTATCGGCGCGGGTACCAACAGGATAAACAGGTACATGGTCAGGAAAGCGGCCCAGGGACTTGCCAATACCGTGGCAAGGCAGCCCGGCGGGAAAGAGAAGGGCATAGTCATCGCCTATGACTGCCGGAGGTTCTCGAGGGAATTCGCCGTGGAATCGGCCCTGGTCTTCGCTGCGAACGGCATAAAGGCCTACCTCTTTGACAGCCTGCGCCCGACACCCGAGCTGTCATTCGCGATAAGATACCTGGGGTGCGCTGCCGGAGTCGTCATAACCGCGAGCCACAACCCGAAGGAATACAACGGGTTCAAGACCTATGGCAGCGATGGCGGACAGATGCCGCCCAGGGAAACAGACGAGGTCATCCGGGAAGTCAATGCAATCAGTGATATAGCCTCGATTCCGATCATGGATGAAAGAGAGGCTAGGGACAAAGGTCTCCTGGAGATAATCGGAAAGGAAATTGACGACGCTTATATTGAGGCGCTGAAAAAAGCGAGCGTAAACCCCGGGCTGTGCAGGGAAGTCGGGAAGACGGCGAAGCTGATATACACACCGCTTCACGGCACGGGAAACGTCCCGGTAATGAGGATACTTAAGGAGATCGGGTTCGAGAACGTAATCCCGGTAAAGGAACAGCAGGATCCTGATCCCGAATTCTCCACCGTGAAGTACCCAAATCCAGAGGACAAGGCTGCGTTCGAACTTGCCCTTGACCTTGCCAGAAGGGAGGATGTGGACCTTATTATCGGAACGGATCCCGACGCGGACAGGGCCGGCGTCGTGGTAAGGAACGCGGCCGGCGAGTATGTAACCCTCACCGGCAACCAGGTCGGCTGCCTGCTCCTGGAATACATCCTCTCACAGAAGAAGCGGCGCGGCGAGCTTCCCGCGAACGCTTTCGCGTGCACGACCATCGTATCCAGCGACCTGGCGGAAAGGATCTGCCGCCATTACGGAGTAGAACTGATTTACGTCCTCACCGGGTTCAAGTTCATCGGGGAACAGATCAAGCTCCTGGATGACACAGGAAAGAAGAAGTTCCAGTTCGGGTTCGAGGAGAGCTACGGCTATCTTGCCGGGACCCATGCGAGGGACAAGGACGCGGTAGTGGCCGCGATGCTTATCGCGGAGGTATTTGCGTGGTACAGGTCGAGGGGCATGACCATGTACGAGGGACTGATCGAGTTATTCGAAAAATACGGGTATTTCATGGAGGATATCGACACGTTCACATTGACCGGCAAGGAAGGCGCGGAGAAGATCCGGGGCGCTCTCGAAGCGCTGAGGGAAAGGATGCCGGCCTCGTTCGGAAGTTTCCGGGTTGCCGCGACGAGGGATTACCTGACCGGCACCAGGAAAGACATGAAGACGGGCGAAACACGGCAGCTTGACCTTCCCGTTTCCGATGTGCTCTACTACGAGATGGAGCGCGATTCCTGGTTCTGCATCAGGCCGTCGGGAACCGAGCCCAAGATCAAGATATACTACGGGGTTTGCTCCGGCTCGGAGGCGGAAGCCAGGGAAAAGCTTCAGTGCCTGAAACGGGATGTGCTGGATACAGTAAAACCGCTGCTGGATTAAGCTGATATAATCAGGAAATATAACGGTCGCAGGTATTCCGAGTTTTCCGCACCGCCCGCTGTTTACGGGAAGCAGCACATGGATAAATACTGATTGAAAGCGGCATTGACATGAATTGACCGGGAGGGTCGGCATTGAGGAAAGTGCGTCTTGACAAGGCACCTACAGGTTCTGTTATAGCGCGTTCCATCTATAACCTGGATGGCGTTGTTCTGCTTTCCGAAGGCGCGGTGCTGACCCGGGAACACAAGGATAAACTTCATAATTACGGGATTACCGAAATCTATATAGAGGATCCGTTCTCCGAGGGAATAAAGATCCCGGAGATCATCAGGGAAGAAGTTATAATCGAGGTCAAGTCTCAGGTCAAGAAGATGATGACTTCCCCGTCCATCAAGGTATCGGTCGATGTGAAAAAGGTCAGGGAGATCGTTGAAAAGCTTATCGCAAATATCCTGGACAATGAGCAGATCGTGGCCAGCCTCTGCGATGTGCGCTCCATCGACGAGTATACCTTCTCCCACAGCGTAAACGTGAGCGTAATCAGCATTGTGACCGGCATAGGGCTTGGGATGAAGGAAGACACGCTCAGGGATCTCGGGATCGGGGCGCTGCTCCATGATATCGGCAAGGTCATGATCGACGATTCCATACTGAATAAACCCTCCAGCCTTACGTCCCTAGAGTATGACGAGGTGAAGAGGCATACCCAGTACGGTTACGAGATCCTGAAAAACTCCGGGAACATAAGCCAGGAGGCCTGTGACGTAGCCCTGTCGCACCATGAAAGGCTGGATGGCAGCGGTTATCCAAGAAAGCTCAGGAACAACGACATACAGACGTTTGCGAGGATAGTGGCCATAGCGGACGTTTACGACGCGCTGACCACCGACAAGGTCTACAGGCGGAAGATGATGCCCCACGATGTCCTGGATTACATGCTCTCCCTCGGCGGCAGGCATTTCGACAAGAACATCCTGGACGCCTTCGTAAGGCATATAGCGTATTACCCCGTAGGCACGGCGGTAATACTCAATTCCGGCGAGAAAGGGCTTGTATCCGAGTACAATCCCTACTTCCCCAACAGGCCTGTGGTGCGGGTAGTGATAGATGAAGACGGGCATATACTGAAGAAATTCAGGGAAGTTGACCTGTCAAAGAAGCTTGAATACCGGGTTGTAGCCATTTGGGACATATAAGCCCGGGGCGGGCGGAGGAACCCTATGAAACCTGAAGGAACCAGGATATCGGAACTGAAAAACGGGGAAACCATAAGCGGCATCTTTATTTTGAAGGGAGCCGAGATCAGGGTTACCTCGAACAGGAAGACATACATAGACATGGTCCTGTCCGACAGCACAGGCGAGATACCCGCCAAGTGGTGGGACTCGGGCGAGGAGCAGTTCGCGGCGCTCGTTCCCAACAAGCTGTACAGCGTCAGCGCGAGGGTGGACATGTTTCGCGATACGCTGCAGCTCATCATAGAAAAAATGGAGATCGCCGGAGAGGAAGACCAGAAGCGCATCGCCGAGTTCGTACGGGCGGCTCCGCGCGAACCCGGGGAGATGCTCAGCGAGGTATATTCATATACCGCCAGGATAAGGTCGCCTGAGATCCGCAATATCGTGATGTACCTGCTGGATAAAAAGGAAGAGAAACTGGCGTACTGGCCCGCTGCCAAGCTCCTGCACCATTCGGTGAGAAGCGGGCTCCTATACCACATGGTGCGCATGCTAAAATGCGCGGAGGCCTTGAGCGGCGTTTACGAGGGGATCAATACCGACCTGCTGTTCGCGGGCGTCATAATACATGATATTGCCAAGATCGGCGAGCTTGAAGCGAACGAACTGGGCATTGCCGAATACACGAAGGAAGGAAAGCTGCTCGGGCATATCGTGATGGGCGTCGAGGAGATAGATAAAGCCGGAAGGGAGACCGGTGCGTCGGAAGAGGCCGTGCTGCTCTTAAAACACATGGTTGTCAGCCACCACTACGAACCCGAGTACGGGAGCCCGAGGAAGCCCATGTTCCTCGAGGCAGAGCTTTTGCATTACATAGACATGATCGACGCCAGGGTTTACGATTACCAGAACGCTGTAAAAGATCTTGAACCCGGAAGCTTTTCAGATCCCGTCTGGTCTCTCGACAAGCGCAGCATATACAAGCCGATGCTGAAGGATACATAGTTTTCCAACTTATTGCCTTCCGGCAAAAGGACGATAAAAATTCAAGGACAATCCTTTGCCGCCTTTCAATGCGCGTATTCTGCGGGTTTTTCCGCGGTTGCGCGCGCGGGTCGGCCGATGTTATACTTGTACTATATTTGGAATGACAGTATATTTTTTTGCGTAAAAAATCCGTTCAAGGGGCGTGTTGACATTGGTTGAAATCGTAAGGGTACAGACAAAGCGTCAGCTAAAGGAATTCATCATGTTTCCGTTCGAACTCTACAAGGATAATCCCTACTGGGTGCCTCCCCTGATCATGGATGAGAAGTTTACGCTGGACAAGGAGAAGAATCCCGCTTTCGAGTTCAGCGAGGCCGAGTATTGGCTGGCATACAAGGACGGAAAGCTTGCGGGCCGTATCGCGGGCATCATCAGCCATAGCTATATCGAAAAATGGGGCCAGCCATACGCGCGGTTTGGCTGGGTCGATTTCATAGATGACCCCGAGGTTTCAAAAGCCCTCTTCGAGACGGTGGAAAACTGGGCGAAGGAAAAGGGGCTCAAGGCAGTCCACGGACCCCTGGGCTTCTGCGACCTGGATAAGCAGGGCATGCTGGTCAAAGGCTTTGACGAAGAAGGGACATTCATATCAATCTACAACTATCCCTACTACCCGGAACACATGGAAGCCCTCGGTTATGTAAAGGACGCGGAATGGATAGAAATCGAGCTCAAAATGCCCGGAAAGGATTTTATAGACAAGATGGAAGCCCTCGCCGAAAGGGCGAAGGAGAAGTACAAGCTGAGGGTTGCGGAACTGAAAAAGCCCAAGGATGCCCTTCGTTATGCCAAAGAGATGTTCGATCTTATAAATGTGGGTTATGAGCATCTCTACGGTACCGTTCCACTGACGGACAAACAGGTGGAATGCTATATCAAGCAGTATTTCTCATTTGTAAACGTAAATTATATATGCTTTATCCTGGATGAGAACGACCATGTGGCCGGCTTCGGAATCCTCTTCCCATCCCTCACCAAGGCAGCCCAAAAGACCAGGGGAAGGCTTTTCCCGTTTGGCTTCATCCATTTCCTGCGGGCAATCAAAAAGAACGACACCCTGGACCTCTACCTGGTTGCCATAAGGCCCGAGCTTCGGTCCAAGGGCGTACCGTATATCCTGATAAGCGAGATTACGAAAAATGCCATAAAAAACGGCGTTGTCCGCGGCATCGCGTCCCCTGAGCTCGAAACCAACCATGCCATACACTCCCTGTGGCGCAATTTTGAAAAACGCATCCACAGGAGGAGGATATGCTATATCAAGAGATTCGACGGCGAAACGGCAAATAACGGTCCCGCGGACACAGGCAAGGCGCGGGAGGAAGGAGAATAAACGGAAGAAACGTTAGCGGCGGCACCATGGTAATAATAACCCCGGAGCCATGAATAGAATTTTACCGGTAATGCCTGAAAAGGTGCGGGGAAGTGCTGGTAATGGCGTTATGCAGCCTGTGCGGCCGGGAGATGGGCGACGATAAAGAGAAGCATGTGTGCAAGGAACTTTACTCAAGGGAAATCTGTCCCGGAAAGTACCAGTGCATGATATGCGGAAACATCCAGGATTATGAAGGGCCCTGCAGTCATTGCGGAATGCCTCTCGGAGGCGGCAATGAAGGCAGGGCTTTCTGAACCGTTTACAGGCCTGTCTTATTTCTTGCCTGCAAGTATTTTCCGGCGCTCGGCCAGGAGCAGGTCCACCATCCTGCCGTAGCTTTTCACTCCGTCGGGCTCGCCGTGAAGCTTCAGGTAGGTGTCGTTGACCCTGTTGGCCACCTTTTTGGCCGTCCCCTGGAATTGCTTCCAGTATTCCTGGAGGTTTTTAAGGTCGTTATAATAACCCTGGCTGTAGGTCTTCGCCAGTTCGAAATACTTTTCAGGGCTTGCCGAATACAGGGCGTTCATGGCATACTGGAGGGCCATGGCCGATCCCGAGTACTTGAAATCCGCATCGGGATGTGCCATGCAGGCAACCCAGGCGATGTAGTTGGCCTCGTCTTCAGGCGCGAAACCCCGCTGATGGGCCATTTCGTGCATTACCGTGGACGGGATTTCCATGTCGGGGATGTCCGTGTCGATATTGGCTTCGCCGGTTAATGCGCAATACAGGCCGATTATGTTGGTGTGGGACATGATCCTTGAGAAGAGCACCTTTTTTGGTTTTCCGTATACTCCCTGCAGGAAGGGATACTCCCGCGCCGCTATGTCAAAACCTGCCTGGGCCCTTTCCCGGACCGATTCAAACCCGCCGGAAACTTTCATGATCCCGTTCTCGTCGGTCTCCACCTGTTTCCGCAGCTTGTTGGTGTTGTCGATCAGCCACTGGCAAAGCTCATACAGTTCGTCGACGGACGAAGGCCTCACATCCAGCTCCGCAAGTTCCGAAAACGGCTTTCTTTCGTAATTCAGCGTCCAAAGGACGGTGGACAGGAAAAACCATACGGACAGTATTATGGCCGCAACTGAAAGGAACGGCACGACGGGATAAGCGCTCTTTTTCCTGACACATTTCACGATAAGCCTGATTATGAAAAACGGGATGAGGATGACCATTGCTATTATGGAAAGTTCCCATAAAGATACGGGAATCATGCCCGTGAGCCGGCTTAACGGCTTCATGACGGCCGGATAGATCCGCTGGGAATAAATGTTCTCCACGTTTGAAGGAGAAAGGCTTGCCAGCCACCTGATCAGCAGGGTGAGAGGGACCAGGGCAAGCCAGGCAAACCGCAGTGCTATTCTCTTTTTCTTGGTATTTTCAGGTCTCATTTGATCCCCCCGGGTATGCAATTGCGTAGCGCTATTTATTATACAACAAATATCGAAATGTAAAAGGCCGCGGACGAAAACGGGCCCGGTTTTCCGCCGGTCCGGAAAACCCGGAAAAACTGCGGAATGAAAAGGCTTAATATGGATAATCGCGCAGACATAAGGTATAATGGGAAGACAGACTACCTGACAGGAGGGATGCATCGTGATTGAAAATGTGAGCTCGGCACTCAAAAAGTACCTGGAAGGAAAGCCTTATCTGTCTGCGCTGCTTTCATTTGCCGCCATCATTCTGTATGTAACCGTCGGAATCATGCTTTTCAATTCATTTGTATACCTTGGCGGCTTTATAAGCGGGCTGCTTGAATATGTTTTCTACCTCGCAATCGTGCTGTGCCTCGCCAACGCGGACTTCCAGGCGCTGATGATTGGGCTTGGGGTGCGCTCCATCGTCGCCATCGTCAATCTATGCCAGGCCTTGTTCGATGATTACCTGAATTTCTTCAGCTGGAGTTCATTTTTCGCAATCCTTGTTTACGGATTTTTCGCCTACATGGCATATACGAAGACAGTCAGGAAAGCATGACAGGTACATACGACGCAAAACGGAAAGAGATGCCGTAAGCAGAGCCCATATCCCATGGGCTCTTTTCTTTACCCTGTTATCCGCGGTTTACGCCCGCTTACCGAATTAAAAGATGAAAACTGACCATTCTATATAAGGCAGCCGCAAAGCTGGGAGAAATGTTCCGGGAGGTTTACGTGGACGGTTTCGGTTTCGCTTCAGGGAGGAAAAGGAAGGCCAGGAAGGATGCCTGGCTCAAGATGCTGCTTGCGGGCACGCTCATGTTCGCCGCCACGCTGAAGGTCCTGCAGTACACGGGGAACCCACACCTGGTAACGACGCTCGTGTTCGTGGGGAACTTCCTGGTTCCCGTATCCTTCGTAGCGTTCTTTTACGAGAGGCGAGGCATATTCAGCGTGAGCATGACCGATACGGCCTTATGCTTTATCTACGGCGGCATCCTGGGGACCATTGCCGCCGCGCTCATAGAACCGTTCTTCATATCGGAGCTGACCTTCGGCACGTCGTTCATAGTCGGTTTCATCGAGGAACAGGCGAAGATCATAGGCGTGGTCATAATCGCAAGGCGCAGGAGGTACAACTCCTGCAAGGACGGGATCATCCTGGGCGCAGCGGCAGGAATGGGTTTTGCCGCCTTTGAAAGCACAGGCTACGCTTTCGCGGCATTCCTGGAAAGCGGCGGGAGCCTTTCATACACGGTTCTGATCACCCTGCTTCGCGGGATTACCGCGCCGGTTGGACATGGCACCTGGACCGCTATCTTTTCGGGCGTTCTTTTGAACGAGAGCGTTGCCGGGAGGTTCTTCGCAAACAGCAGGGTGATCGGCGCGTATCTCACGGTTTCGGTTCTCCACGGCCTCTGGAACGGCATACCGTTTGTTATAGGCTACTTCATACCTTCCCCAAACGCGGATCTTATCGGACTTGCCGCCGTAGGAGCCGCCGGGATTATAATCCTGTACCGGCAATGGCGCAAGGCGGAGAAGGAACTGATTCCGTATACTTGAGTCAGACCAGGGGGACGGTTCCACTGGTTTGAAACCAGACCAAGGGGACGGTTCCTCTGGTCTGAAACTCAAACCGGCTCCCAGCCCAAAAACATAGTAAATTTATAGGAATTCGCTCTTGGCAACCCGAAATATGGCATGGTATAATCAAATCCATAGTTATTCTATAAAGATTATATATAATGCCATAACATAAGGAGTTGGGGAAGAAGTGCCTATAAACATACCGGATAACCTGCCGGCATACGAGATACTGACCAACGAGAATATCTTCGTCATGACCGAAGAGAGGGCAATTCACCAGGACATTCGTCCGCTGAGGATTGCCATCTTTAACATAATGCCCACGAAGATCGTGACCGAAACCCAGCTTCTGAGGCTGGTGGGAAATTCTCCCCTGCAGGTGGACATAGTGCTTTTGCATCCTCGCACGTATACGTCGAAAAACACGCCCGAGGAGCATCTTAAAACCTTCTACAAGACCTTCGACCAGGTCAGAGACGAGGCCTTCGACGGCCTCATCATCACGGGCGCTCCCGTGGAGCACATGGAATTCGAGGAAGTGGACTACTGGGACGAGCTGAAAGAGGTAATGAACTGGAGCCGGCACAAGGTGTTCTGCACCATGTATATCTGCTGGGCCGCCCAGGCCGGCCTTTACCATTTCTACAACATACCCAAGTACCCCCTCAGGGAGAAGATGTTCGGCGTATTCGAGCATCGGGTCTGCGTAAAGAACGTCAAGCTGCTGCGGGGATTTGACGATGTATTCTATGCACCGCATTCAAGGCATTCCGAGATACGCAGGGAAGACGTGGAAAAGGTGCCGGACCTGGAAATACTGTCCGAGTCGGACGAAGCCGGAATCTATATAATAAGGTCCAGGGACGACAGGCAGATATTTGTCACGGGCCACTCCGAGTATGATCCGCTCACGCTGAAAGCGGAATACGAACGGGACCTCGCAAAAGGGCTGAAGATTAATGTCCCGAAGAACTACTTCCCCGACGATGACCCGACGAAGCAGCCCGTGGTCAAGTGGAGGGGGCATGCGAACTTGTTGTTCAGCAACTGGCTGAACTACTACGTCTACCAGGAAACCCCCTACGATCTCGGAGAACTCAAGTAACGACACGATGCGGAATATTGCAGTGAGGAGACCGGAATATGCTGCATGAATTCTCCCGCATGGAGCTCCTGGTCGGCAGGGAAGCCCTGGCAAGGCTTGAACGATGCAAGGTTGCCGTTTTCGGCATCGGAGGCGTGGGCTCCTTTGCCGCGGAGGCCCTGGCAAGGGCCGGGATCGGAAAGTTAGTGCTGGTGGACAGGGACGTGGTTTGCCTGACAAACATCAACCGCCAGCTTGTCGCCACCACGAAGACCCTGGGAAGGCCAAAGGTGGAAGTCATGAAAGAACGTATCCTGGAGATCAATCCCAGGGCCGAGGTAACCGTCCACCAGGCCTTTTACCTGCCCGGTTCTTCCGAGGAACTGATCCAGGATGACTACGACTATATCGTGGACGCGGTTGACACGGTGACGGCCAAGATCGGCCTGGTTGTCCAGGCGAAAAAGAGAGGGATTCCCATCATAAGCTCCATGGGAGCAGGCAACAAGATGGACCCGACGCGCTTCAGGGTGGCGGATATCTACAGCACGACGGTGGACCCGCTGGCCAAGGTGATGCGAAAGGAACTGAGGAGCAGGGGAATTGATTCCCTGAAGGTCGTCTATTCCACCGAGCCGCCAATAAAGCCCATGAAGAGCGAGGAAGAAAGCCCCAAGAAACAGGTGCCCGGGAGCATATCCTTCGTACCGCCGGTTGCCGGACTGATCATTGCAGGTGAGGTGGTAAAGGACCTCATCGGCTATACCGGAAGCATAGGCGGATGAAGCGGAAGATATGTTGACAAACCGGACAGCGGGGTGCAGATTGGTGTGAACACGCCCGCGACCTTCAGCTTTGGCATGCCGACCTGTCCCCCGAACGGATGGGTCAGATTTATATAGGGAAGATTTCCCGGATGACCGGCTTTTTCGAAGCCATAAAAGGAGGCAGGAAAGATGAGTGAAAGGAAGTACAGGTTCGATACGCTCCAGGTACACGCCGGCCAGAAGCCCGATCCGACCACCGGGTCGAGGAGCGTCCCCATCTACCAGACGACATCCTACGTTTTCAACAGCACCGAGCACGCGGCAAACCTGTTTGCCCTGAAGGAACCGGGCAATATCTACACGCGCATCATGAACCCCACCACCGACGTTTTCGAGCAGAGGATGGCGGCCCTGGAAGGCGGCGTTGGCGCGTTGGCCACGTCATCCGGTTCGGCCGCCGTTACATACGCGATCCTGAACATAATGGGATGCGGCGATGAGATCGTTTCGGCAAGCACGTTGTACGGCGGGACATATAACCTTTTCGCGGTAACGCTGCCGAAGCTGGGGATAAAAACGGTGTTCGTCGATCCGGACGACCCGGAGAACTTCAGGAAGGTAATAACCGACCGCACCAGGGCGCTGTATATAGAAACCATCGGAAACCCGGGCATAAACCTGATCGATATGGAGAAGGTGGCACAGATCGCCCATGAGAATAAGATTCCGCTCATTGTTGACAATACATTCGGAACGCCTTACCTTATAAGGCCCTTCGAATACGGCGCCGATATCGTGGTCCACTCGGCCACCAAGTTCATAGGCGGCCACGGTACCTCGATAGGCGGCGTAATCGTTGACTCGGGCAAGTTCGACTGGGCTGGAAGCGGAAAATTTCCCGGGTTTACCGAGCCGGACCCGAGCTATCACGGCCTGGTCTATACCGAGGCCTTCGGTCCTGCCGCCTTTATCGTGAAGGCCAGGGTGCAGCTCTTAAGGGACACGGGAGCCTGCATGAGCCCGTTCAACGCCTTCCTGCTGCTGCAGGGGCTCGAGACGCTTTCCCTCAGGGTTGAAAGGCACCTCTCCAACACGAGGAAAGTGGTGGAGTTCTTGAGCAGGCACCCGAAGGTAAGCTGGGTGAACTACCCGAACCTTCCGGGGAACAAGTACTATGACCTGGCCCAGAAATATTTCCCGAAGGGCGCGGGATCGATCTTCACATTCGGGATAAAGGGAGGCAGGGAAGCCGGGATCAGGTTTATCGAAAACCTGAAGCTCTTCTCGCTCCTTGCAAACGTGGCCGATGCCAAGTCGCTGGTCATCCATCCGGCCAGCACGACCCATGCGCAGCTTTCCCCCGAGGATCAGCTTGCGGCGGGCGTGACGCCGGACATGATCCGGCTTTCCATCGGGATCGAGGACCCCGACGACATACTGGAGGACCTTGCGCAGGCCCTGGAGAAGTCGTCCTGATGACAGGCCCTCATTAACTGAAAGGATGACGGTTTGATGCCAAAGGGAAAGGTACTGGTGGGCATGAGCGGCGGCGTTGACAGCAGCACCGCGGCGGCCATCCTGAAGGACCAGGGATACGAGGTATACGGAGCCACCCTGAAGCTTTGGGATGAGCCCGAGGACGCCGAGGTCAGCTCCAGGACCTGCTGCTCGCTGGCGGACGTGGAGGATGCCAGGGCCACCGCCTTCAAGATGGATATTCCCTTTTACGTGCTGAACATGAAGAGCCTTTTCGAGGAAAAGGTGGTCAGGTACTTCGTCGATTCGTATCTTATTGGCGAAACGCCGAATCCCTGCATCGCGTGCAACCGGCATATCAAGTTCGAGGCCATGATGGCCAAGGCAATGGCGCTCGGCATGGATTATATCGCGACCGGGCACTATGCCAGGGTCGAGAGGGATGAAAGCACGGGAAGGTACCTGCTCAGGAAGGCAGTTGACATTACCAAGGACCAGAGCTACGTGCTCTACATGTTGAGGCAGGACCAGCTTGCCAGGCTGCTTCTTCCGCTTGGGAGCCTCACCAAGAAACAGGTGAGGGAGATTGCCCGGGAAAAGGGTTTTATAAACTTCTCCAAGCCGGACAGCCAGGATATCTGTTTCGTGAGAAACGGCCATTATACCGATTTCATAAGGCAGTACACGAATAAGGAGATTCCCGGCGGGACGTTCGTGGACGAATCGGGCAACGTGCTGGGCAAAAGCAAGGGGATATTCGAGTATACCATAGGCCAGAGGAAGGGGCTGGGCATTTCGGCCAAGTCCCGGCTCTACGTGATCGACAAGGATCCCGAGCGGAACAGGATTATCCTTGGTCCCAGGGAAAAGACGCTGGTGAAGCGTTTTTACGCCGACGATGTGAACTACGTCGCCATCGAAAAGCCGAAAGAACCCATCAGGGTCTGGGCGAAGACCCGCTATTCCCAGAAGGAGGCTAAGGCCACGCTGCATCCCCTTGAAGATGACAAGGTGATGATAGAGTACGACGAGCCCCAGTCCTTTGTTTCGCCCGGGCAGTCGGCTGTTTTCTACGACGGGGACGTGGTGCTGGGCGGCGGCATAATACGGCGCTTCGAGATTAATCAGTGACGCCTTGCCGCGCATGATGGTGTATAATACTCTTTGAGGTGAGACTATGGCAAGGATAGCGAAGAACCTGATCGAACTCATCGGAAACACGCCCATGATGGAACTGGCGAACTTCGGCCGGGCCGAGGGAGTGGAAGCAAGGCTGATCGCCAAGCTGGAATACTTCAACCCGGCGGGAAGCGTCAAGGACCGCATAGGGTATGCGATGATCCGCGATGCCGAGGAAAGAGGCCTTATCAACAAGGATACTGTTATCATAGAACCAACCAGCGGAAACACGGGCATAGCGCTGGCATTTGCCGCCGCGGTAATGGGATATCGCCTTATCATCACCCTCCCGGAAAACTTCAGCCTGGAAAGAAGGATGATGATGAAGGCGCTTGGGGCCGAACTGGTCCTCACCCCGGCCAACGAGGGTATGAGCGGCGCCATCAATAAAGCCATGGAACTGGCCAGGGAGATCCCGAATTCCTTCATACCGCAGCAGTTTGAAAATCCCGCAAACCCGGAGATCCACAGGAAAACCACCGCCGAGGAGATCTGGCGGGATACCGGCGGAAAGGTCGGCATTTTCGTGGCCGGCGTCGGGACCGGAGGAACCCTGACGGGCGTAGGGGAGGTATTGAAGAGCAGGAACAAGGATGTAAGGATCGTGGCGGTTGAGCCTGCCGACTCGCCCGTATTGTCGGGAGGAGCGAGGGGCCCGCACAAGATCCAGGGTATCGGCGCCGGGTTTGTCCCCAAGGTCCTGAACACCGCGATAATCGACGAGATATTCCGGGTTGGGAACGACGATGCCTACGAGACATCCAGGAAGCTGGCAAGGCTCGAGGGGCTCCTGGTTGGGATATCTTCAGGCGCGGCGGTGTTTGCCGCGGCCGAGCTGGCGAAAAGGCCGGAAAACAAGGGAAAGAACATCGTGATAATCCTCCCCGACACGGGAGAGCGCTACCTGTCGGCGGGGCTGTATGAATAATTGACGTAAAGTTTGTTCAACACGAAACCAAATGGGACGGCCTGCGTTCACGGAAGCCGGAAGCGCGGTCTGTCCCTTTTCATTTTCCGCATCATAGGATGGACGACATCATCTGGAAGTTTTCAATTACCCCGCCGGTTACTGGGGCAAGCCCGGAATGGAGGAAGCAGGAACGCATCACCGAGTTCGGGCCGAAGCGCATCCTCAGGCTGTCCAGGGCTTCGTCAAGCCGCCTCTTCTTTTCGTCGTAGGGCTCGTAAAGCGAAAGCTGCAGGCAGTCGTTGGGCACCAGGTCGCTGACCCGCACACCCATCCCCCTCAGGGGCACGCCGGGCCATATTTCTTCCATGAGCCGGCAGGCCCGCTGGAAGATCCTCATGGTATGGTCGGTGGCGGCGGCAAACTTCCTCTGGTGGGACTGCCAGGCAAGGTCGGTGCGCCTCAGGTGAACCGAAACCAGGCGCGCGCAGAACCCGGCCTGCCTAAGCCTCATGCCCACCATCTCGCAGAGGGAGAGCAGCACCTTGCGCGCTTCCTCCGGGTCGTCAACGTCGAAGGGGATGGTGGTGCTGTTGCCGATTCCCTTGATGGGCGGACCGGCGTCCGGGGCCACCGGGCTGTTCTCGATGCCGTTGGCCAGGTCGCGGATATAGGGTCCCCAGCTCTTGAGATGCTGCCTGAGCAATTCCGGGTCGGCACGGGCCAGGTCGCCGATGGTAAAGATGTTGAGCCGGTACAATTTTGGCACCGTCGATCTTCCCACCATGAACATCTCCCTGACGGGCAGGGGCCATAGCTTTCGCATCATCTCTTCCCGCGACAGTATGGTATGGACCTTGTCGGGCTTTTCGAGCTCGCCGGCCATCTTTGCCAGCAGCTTGTTGTATGAAACGCCCACGTTGACGGTAAAGCCCAGTTCGTTCCTGATACGGTCCTTAAGCCTGTATGCGGCTTCCACCGGGTCGCCGTGAACGGCTTCCATCCCCGTGTAATCGAGAAACGCCTCGTCTATGCTGTACACCTGCACGAGGGGTGAGAACTCCCTGAGCATGCTTATCAGCGCGTTATGGCACATCATGTACAGGTGGTAATTCACCGGGACCACCACGAGCCCGGGGCATTTCTGCCTGGCCGAAAACAGGGTTTCCCCGGTCTGGATGCCGTACTTCTTCGCGGGGATGGACTTGGCCAGCACGATCCCGTGCCTGCTTGCCTCGTCGCCGCCGATGACGCTCGGTATTTCCCTCAGGTCCACCGATGCCCCGTGCTGCAGGCGGTATGCCGCCTCCCAGCTCAAATATGCCGAGTTGACATCGATATGCATGATGATCCTGTCCATCTGAACCACCTCAATCCTATTTTATACCCGAACGTATGTTCTTGTAAACCGATAAAATATGGCGGAAAAAAACAACGGCAGGGTGAAGAACCCTGCCTTGCCGTGAAATACGCGGTGTGCTATGCCTTTCACATCTGCATTCCCTGGTTGGTCTGCGCCTGCTGCTGTTGCTGCTGGCCGCCCTGGAGCTGGGTATACACCTGCCTGATCTGGTTTGGCTGGGCCTGCGCGGCAGGCTGGTAATATCCTTTCTGGATGGCGTACTGGGCCAGCCTCTGCTGCCGCTGCTCGTCCGCGTCCCTCATCTGCTGGAATGTCTTCCTGAGTTCCGGGTTGCTGCATTCCGATATGGCGGTGGCATAGACGGTGAGGTTGCTTTTAAGCGAGCTCAGGTAGTCGTTTACCATGTCCTTTTCGGTCATCATGAAGCATCATCTCCTTACTGCAAGAATGACATGAGTTTCTGCTTGTTTTGCTTCGCTTCGTTCGCGTCGGCCTGTAACATCTGCTTGAGCGTCGGGTCCTGGCACTGCTGGGCATAGGTTTCAAGCTTTTTTATGCAGGTATCGTGAGCCCCGATCATGTGCCGCAGGTTCTGCAGTTCCAGTTCGTTGATGTGTGACATAATCATGCTCCTTTCTTTTGATAGTCGCTATTTAGTTTCTTTAAATCGGAGAAGATTATTCAGGCATAAAAGTACCCGGATAGACCGGCGTAGCCCGTTCCGCGCAAGAATTTTGTGGTATTTTTTCTTCTGGTTATTGTTTTATAATGGTATAATGTAATGGAAAAAAGGGATGTTGCGGAGGTTATCCTATGGAATTGAGCAAAAAGGACAGGCTTATGCTTATAAACCAATACAGGATCCTTTCAATACTGAATCCTGACGGTGCAAACAGTTACAATATCCGCATAAAAATGCTCGAAGAAGGCTATTCCCTGCATTATGACGAAATGGTCGACTGGATCAGCGACGGGATGACCAGGGAAGAGTGCCAGGAGGTAATCGACATCCTTGAAATGTACCGCTGCCTTTGGCATTCCTTTAAAAAGCTCAGGGACAAGAAGGGCCTCAAGAAGAAAGATGTCAGGTTCCCCGGCTTTGACGCCAAGGACGAGGAGAAACAGCTCAACTATGCCGAATATGTCATGTACAGCCTGAACAGGTACAAGGAATTCCACCAGAGGAGAAGGCTTCCCAATCACGACAGCTACAAGCCCATGCTCGGCCATTACAGGGCCATGCTCAGCGTTTGGAACAGCCTGGGCAACAGGAGGCTGCTCAGCAAGGAGGAGATAATCCAGATCCTCAACGGTGAAAGAAAGGTACAGGATGTTGACGACGACATCTACCTTAAGCTGGCATCCCCCGTAAGACGCGAAAGCCATCCTGTCATTGATAATTTCGCCGGGGATGAGGACGAAGAATTTGAAGAACAGGATGTATACGACGAGGATGAAGACGAGGATACGGAGGACGAAGACGAGGACGTAGATGAAGAAGCGGCAGTTCCGGAAGAAGATTCAGGGGAAGCCGTGAAAGCCGCGGCGGATGCTGAGGCGTCCGTGAGCGAGGAAGCCGCCGCGATCGATGAAGGCTATGAACCCGATAAAGAAACCGGACCCGGTGAAGGCGCAGAATCCGCCGAATATGCCGAATCAGACGAAGAGGACGAGTAAACCGCCAGACTGGGAGACCGATAAGTTTACTCGCAGAAAGACAACGCTATAAAATTAGAGCCGGCTTGATGAAAGCCGGCTCATTTCAGTTGCGACATGAGTAAAAAATAAGCGGAATTCAGAACACTGAAATCCGCTTATTCCTGGTCGGAGTGACTGGACTTGAACCAGCGACCTCTTGCACCCCAAGCAAGCACTCTCATCCACCTGAGCTACACCCCGACAAACGACAGTGATTATTATAAAACATAATTCAATAAATCTCAATACCTAAAATGTGAAAGCGCTCTCCATATTTCACTTTTCACTGTTCACCCGGCCGTCCGGGGCAGTGTTTCGTGTTTGATAAAGGGCATTTGTAACAAAACTATGTTATATTGATACGGTTATTGATGCGGAATTCGACGGAAGAAGAGAGGGGAGGGATATCCTCCGAACCTGTACTTGCCTAAAAATGCCCGATTATCGAGGCATAAAGCGCTTATCATGCTTCTAAATGGCAGTATTGCCATATAATACACAATTTATCTCCATTTTTTTAAACTTATCTATTCACTTTATGACAATTTATGATATAATTCAATAGTGTATTCTTGAATTACAGTTTTATTCGGGAGGATTATAAGATGAGGGCTACTGGATATGTCAGAAAACTTGATTCACTCGGAAGAATCGTACTACCCAAGTCACTTCGCAAGGAACTGAACATCAATGAAGGTGACGATATAGAGATGTATGTGGATGACGACGGCAACGTAGTACTGGACAAGTATGTTCCAAGATGCGTATTCTGCGATGTCGCAAAGGATGATGTCATAAACTTCAAGGGCAAGATCGTCTGCCGTGACTGCCTGAAGGATATGTGACAGATACTCCTGGGTATAAGAAAGGCGGCAAGACCGCCTTTTTTTTATCCGGATCCGCCTTCCGATGACGACGGCCGGAAAAGGACAAAATATGAGGAGCAGGCCCGGTGGGTATATATAGTGTATGGGCACCCGGCCGGACCGCCACATGGTGCCAGGGGAGGTTTCAGATGTCAATCCGCGAATACATCGAAGAACTGGAAGCAAAAACCCTGAGCCCGTTTGCCCAGCTTAGCAGAAACAGCAGGGGCAGGGCGAGACCCGAGGAAAAATGCAAGGTCAGAACCGATTTTCAGCGCGACAGGGACCGTATCATCTATTCCAAGGCGTTCAGGCGGCTCAAGCATAAAACACAGGTCTTCATAGCCCCCGAGGGAGATCATTACAGGACGCGGCTTACCCATACCCTGGAGGTTTCGCAGATAGCGAGGACCATAGCGAGGGGCCTCAGGCTCAACGAGGATCTTACCGAGGCCATCGCCCTCGGGCACGATCTTGGACACACCCCCTTCGGGCACGCGGGAGAAAGGGTCCTTGACAGGATGGTTTCGACCGGCTTCAGGCACAACGAGCAGAGCGTCCGCGTGGTATCATTCCTTGAAAAGGACAGGAAAGGGCTCAACCTGACATGGGAGGTCCTCGACGGGATCAGGTGCCATACGGGCGACAAGCTGCCTTCCACGCTGGAAGGACAGATCGTGCGATATGCGGACAAGATTGCATATATAAACCATGACATAGAGGATGCCATCCGGGGAGGAATCCTCACTGAAAAGGATGTTCCTGAGGAGGCTGCCGCCATACTCGGAAGGAGCCCATCCCAGCGCATCAATAACATGATAGTGAATATCATCGAGAACAGCGCGGACGGCAAGGGAATCCGGATGAGCCCCGAGTTCCAGGAGGCCGCCGACCTGCTGCGCAGTTTCATGTTCGAGAGGGTTTACATCGGTTCCGCGGCAAAAAAGGAGGAGACAAAGGCAGAACGGATGCTGGAGCAGCTTTATACATGGCTTATGAAGCACCCGGACTACCTTCCCGCCGATTTCCTCGAAGAGAGCAAGAAAACAGGCCTTGAACAAAGCGTTACCGATTACGTGGCAGGCATGACCGACCGATATGCCGAAAGGAAGTTCAAGGAAATCTTCGTGCCGGTGGCGTGGCTGGAATAAGGGCAGTGACGCCTTTGCGCCAATTTTATGACGCATAGAAGGAAAATCGGGCAATATGTCGAATAATACTGCTATGAGGTTTTTGTATGGTATATCCTGAACAGGTTATCGAGGAAGTCAGGCTTCGGAATGACATTGTAGAGGTTGTATCCGGTTACGTTAAGCTGGAGAGAAAGGGGAGAAGCTACTGGGCCCTGTGCCCGTTTCACAACGAGAAAACCCCCTCCTTCAGCGTTGAGCCCGTCAAGCAGTTTTTTTACTGTTTCGGATGCAACAAGGGCGGCAGTGTCATCCAGTTCATAATGAACATCGAGAACCTGGAATTTGTAGACGCATTGAAGCTTCTGGCCGACCGTGCCGGCATAACGCTCCCCGAGTCCGAGGACCCGAAGGAACGGGAACGGGCCGAACGGAGAAAAAAGATACTCGAGATGAACCGGCTGGCCGCCAGGTTCTATTTTAACAGCCTGGTAAGCGAAAACGGGCTTGAAGCCAGGAGCTACCTGCAAAAAAGGGGCCTGGCGGAAAAGACGATAAGGAGGTTCGGCCTGGGATATTCGCCGACGGGCTGGGACGGGCTTACCAGGATGCTTCTTGAAAACGGGTATCCGGAGGACCTGCTGCTGGAGTCCGGCCTATCGATCCGGGCGAAAAGCGGTGAACTCGTTGACCGCTTCAGGGGGAGGATAATGTTCCCCATATTCGATATACGCGGGAACATAATAGGTTTCGGCGGACGCGTTCTCGACGGTTCAACGCCGAAATACATGAATTCTCCCGATACGCCCGTTTACAGCAAGAGCCGGGAGCTCTACGGCCTCAATTACGCAAGGATGAGCCCGTCAAAGAAACTGCTGGTGGTAGAGGGCTACATGGACGTGATCTCGCTCCACCAGGCAGGCATAGACTTTGCCGTGGCTTCCCTCGGAACGTCGCTTACAAAGCTGCAGGCCTGGATCCTGAAAAAATACTCGGAGGAGGTTATCATAGCCTACGACTCTGACGCGGCAGGCCAGGCGGCCACAATGCGCGGGCTTGATATCCTGGAGGAAGCAGGGTGCAATGTCAGGGTGCTGATTATGCCCGAGGGCAAGGATCCCGACGAGTATGTCAGGAATAACGGCCCCGAGAAGTTTAAAAACCTCATAGACAGGGCAATATCACTGCTGGACTACAAGATCGGGGTCAGGCGGAAAATGCATAAACTGGATACCGTTGAAGATAAACTAAAACTGCTCAACGGCATAGCGGACATCCTGGCGGAACATGACAATCCCATCCAGCGCGAACTGTACGCGAAGGAATACGCTCAGAAATACGGTATCTCTTATGAATCCCTGCAGGAAGAGATAAACAGGAGGATCAAGCGCAAGAGCAAGGCAGGGAACTATTCCGGAACGACGGCAACCGGAAGGGGAACGGCTTTGGCGGCCCGGAAGGATGAAGACTCGGACATGCGGTATTCCGAGCTCGAGCACATGCTCCTCGTGATACTGTGCCAGGAAAACAGGTTCTATCAGCTTATTTCCGAGAACTACGGCCTCGACTCCTTCAAGGACAGGAGAGCCGGAGAGATAGCCCGGAAGCTGTACAGGAAGCTGGAAGAGAACAAGAGCTGTGTTTTGGCAGAGCTTATAAGCGGCATGGATCCGGGCGACGCCTCCTACCTCGTGCGGCTGTCCCAGACGAAAGGCGACATCAAGGATCCCGAAAAGGCGATCAGGCAGATCCTTAACAAGCTTGCCATCCTGAAGCTCGAAGACGAGCAGAAACAGACCATCGAAAGGATAAAGAACGAGCAGGATGGCGAGATAAGGCAGCAGCTCGGCCTGGAGTTCAGCATAAGGGCCGAGAGAATAGCGGAACTTAAAAAGATGTTATAGATATACTACTTTAGTTTTGCGAGGGGTGAATTTACCTGAAATGGCAACAAGCAAGAAGAAAAGCACGGCAAAAACGAGCAAGGAACAAGAGATAGAAAACGGAAAGACCAAGGCCCGACAGCCGGAACCGGAGGACGCCATGAAGGAGAGCCCGGCGGAAAAGGCATCAGAAGAAAAAGCCGAAAAGGCCGGGGAACCCGAGGCGTCGGAAGAGGCTCCCAGGAACGGGATCAAGAGCCTTAAAAGCATCCTGAAGGACCTTACCGATTTGGGCCGCGAAAAAGGCATGCTTACGTACCGTGAGATAGAGGATGCCTTTGAGAAGGTGGATATTTCGCCCGAACAGATCGAGAAGGTTTATGAGACCCTGGAGAAAATGGGGATTGAAATAATAGCCGACAATATCGAGGAAGACTTCGAGGACTTCCAGTTCCCCGAAGTCGAGGATGAGACCGGTGTTGAAGACGATCTGGACATATCCCTCCCCGAGGGCATCAGCATCGACGACCCCGTAAGGATGTACCTGAAGGAGATAGGCAAGGTACCGCTGCTCCAGGGAGACGAGGAGATAGAGCTTGCCAAGCGCATGGAGCAGGGAGACGAGGAGGCCAAGAGGCGCCTGGCGGAAGCCAACCTGAGGCTGGTGGTAAGCATCGCCAAGCGCTACGTGGGAAGGGGCATGCTGTTCCTCGACCTGATCCAGGAAGGGAACCTCGGCCTCATCAAGGCCGTTGAGAAGTTCGATTACAGGAAAGGCTTCAAGTTCAGCACATATGCCACCTGGTGGATCAGGCAGGCCATAACCAGGGCCATCGCCGACCAGGCCAGGACCATCCGGATACCCGTCCACATGGTGGAAACCATAAACAAGCTGATACGCGTTTCCAGGCAGCTTCTCCAGGAGCTTGGCCGCGACCCGACACCCGAGGAGATCGCAAAGGAGATGGGCATGTCGGAGGACAAGGTGCGCGACATAATGAAGATCTCACAGGAACCGGTCTCCCTGGAAACTCCCATAGGAGAAGAGGAAGACAGCCACCTGGGCGACTTCATACCCGACGAAGACGCCCCGGCGCCCGCCGAATCGGCGGCATATACCCTGCTGAAGGAGCAGCTCATCGATGTTCTTGATACTCTCACACCCAGGGAAGAAAAGGTTCTCCGCCTGAGGTTCGGGCTGGACGACGGCCGTGCCCGCACACTGGAGGAAGTGGGAAGGGAGTTCAACGTAACCCGTGAAAGAATCAGGCAGATAGAGGCGAAGGCATTAAGGAAGCTCCGCCATCCCAGCAGGAGTAAGAAGCTGAAGGATTTCCTGGATTGATGTAATCGAAAGACATGAACGGGCGGCTGGAACAAGCCGCCCGTTCTTTTTACCGTTTTTGCCGAAAACCGGCACGATGCGCGTCCAACCGGGCTTATTTGGCGCAAAAACCGAACATTCCAAGTATATAATAAATAATATGTAAAATTATGATATTAGTGTATGGACATGACAGTGACCGTATAGTAAAATAATATCACAATACCATTTTTAGGCATTAATAAAAGAATATAGGTGTTGCATGTCATGTCCATTCGCCTTGCGTTGGCGGATTCCAACAAACGATACATAGAAAAGCTGGCTGCATGGATACAGAAGCATATGCCTTACCGCTTCTCAGCCGAGGTGCTGACCAGTTCCGGCAGTTTCCGGGCATGGGCTGAGAACGGCGGAAAGGCCGATCTTATCGTTATTTCCATAGATATGGCGAAAGAGGTACAGTCGTGCCTTCCCAGGGATGGCGTTCTCGTGCTGGACGACGGCAGCCATGAGCGATTAAACCTGGAATTTCCGCGAGCCGACAAGTACAGGCCGGCGGAGGAACTGGCAAAGGATATCCTTTCCCTGTGCGCCGACAGGATGCCCGGGATATATGCAAGGGAAAAGCGGAAACAGAATGTAACGCTGGTTATCGGCCTGGACGGCGCGGACGCCGCATTCCCGGTCGCGCCCGCCATGGCCCGCGTTCTCAGCGCAAGGGACAGAAAAACCATGTACCTTTCCCTGGAGATTGCCCAGTCCACCGGGCTGTATTTCAGCGGTTCCTCGTCAAAAGGCCTCAACGAGATGCTTTATTACGTTAAGTCCAACAGGGACAACCTGTATATGAGGCTTGAAACCTGCATTGCCAGGGATTTTTCAAGCGGCGTTCACTTCCTTTCCGCCCCCGGGGGCCTTCTTCCGCCCGGGGCTGTAGATCCGTCCGACATTGAAAGGCTGCTTTTCGCGATGGACAGCGAGGGGGATTTCGACGAGATCGTCGTAGCCGTGGATCTCGGCATGTTCCACCTGGTTCCCGTGCTCCTGGCCAGGGCGTCCAGGGCTTTCGCGGTCGGATTCAATACCGAGCCGTCCATGGCGAGGATGGAAAGGCTCCTCCGTGAACTCGAAAAAGGCGACGGCATCGCGGGCATAAAGGAGAAACTTGTGCTGATCCTTGTAAATATAAGCCCCGCCGAAGGTTTGGGAGGCCTGTTCGACGATATCCGCAAATTTACGCTGGAGCCCGATCCAATGTCTCAGTCCGCGTCCGGCTGGGTTCCGTCGGATAAGGGACTTTCGGCATTGGCTTCAATACTGGATAGCTTTGAAAAAGCGGGTTGGCGCCATGAACAAATCGCAGATGGATGAACTGTCAAGGGAAATCAGGAAGGAGATTGCGTCAAGGCGGAACCTGGCCCTTGAGTTCAGCGGGCCCGAGCTCGACCGGGAACTTCTCGAAATGATAGAGAGCATAACCTTTGAAAAGGCCGGTTCCCGCTCCCTGGACCCGCTGGAGATCAAGTCCGTCGTGGACCTGGTGTTCAACCAGATGCGACGGCTTGACGTCATCGAGCCGTTCATCAATGACCCGGAAATAACCGAGATCATGATCAACGGGCCCGACAATATATTCATAGAAAAGAACGGCGATGTAATCAGGACCGACGTCCGCTTCGAGAGCCGGGAAAGGCTGGAGGATATCATTCAGGTCATAGTGGGCAGGGTAAACAGGTCGGTCAGCGAAGCCGAGCCGATCGTAGACGCCAGGCTTCAGGACGGATCCAGGGTTAACGTGGTGCTGCCGCCCGTGGCCCTGAACGGGCCCATCGTTACGATAAGGAAATTCCCCGACAAGCCCATGACCATCGACGACCTGTTGAGGCTCGGGTCCATAACCGAGGAGGCGGCGGAATTCCTGGACAAGCTCGTGAAATCCAAGTACAACATATTCATCTGCGGGGGCACGGGCTCGGGCAAAACATCATTCTTAAACGCACTGTCGGGGCTGATACCGCCGGACGAACGAATTGTTACCATCGAGGACTCGGCAGAACTCCAGCTTTCCTCCATAGAAAACCTGGTGAGGCTGGAAACCCGCAACGCCAATACCGAGGGCAAGGGGGAAATCAGGATGAAATCCCTCATCAAGACCTCTTTGCGCATGCGGCCCGAGAGGATAATAGTCGGGGAGGACAGGGGCGAGGAGGCGCTGGACATGCTACAGGCGATGAACACCGGCCACGACGGTTCCATGTCCACGGGGCATGCCAATTCCACGAGGGACATGCTCTCGAGGCTGGAAACCATGGTCCTGATGGCGGCGCCGCTACCGCTGGACGCCATACGCAGGCAGATAGCGTCGGCGCTGGATATAATGATCTTCCTTTCGAGGCTCAGGGACCATTCAAGGCGCACCATGGAGATCAGCGAGGTCCTGGGCTATAAAAACGGAGAAATTGAACTGAACCCGCTGTTCCTGTTCGAATACGGGGGCGAGGCGTCTGACGGCAGGGTTGTCGGCCGCCTGAAACGAACCGGCAGCAGCATGAAGAATAAATGGAAAGCGGAACTCAGGGGCATAAAGCTATAGGGGGAAAGCAGGATGGAACGCGAGGTAATCCGGTACGACAGGTACAGGATGAAGCCGGGGGAACTGGTCATTAACCTGCTACTCGCGATGGGGTTCTTCTTCATCGTGGGGATGATATTCTACGACCACCTGGTAGTTTCACTGGTCCTGTCGCTTCTCGGCATAGCCTGGATTCCAGGACGGAGCAGGGAGCTTGCCAGGCGCAGGAGGGAACTCGTTAAGCTCCAGTTCAAGGATGCCCTGTACTTCATATCCGTGTCCCTTTCATCCGGTAAATCATTCGAAACGGCCCTTGTGGACGCCCAGCAGGCGCTGGAAAGGATCTATCCCGACAAAAACGCGCTTATTATAAAAGAACTCGAGCTGATCAACGCGCGGGTCATCATGAACACGCCGGTTGAGCAAGCCCTGGCCGATTTCGCCGAGCGCGTGCAGGTGGAGGAAGTAAAGAACTTCTCGGATGTTTTCAGCATATCAAAGCGGGCGGGAGCCAATCTCCTGGAAGTGATCAGGAACACTTCTTCCATGATCAGGGAAAGGATCGAGGTCAAGCAGGAGATAGAAAACATGATAGCGGGAAAAAAGCTGGAGCAGAAGATACTTGGCATTACTCCCTTCGTCCTCGTATATGTCATCAAGGCTTCCAGTTCCGGGTTTCTCGACCCGCTTTTCACCACGGCTGCCGGTAGGGTGGTAATGACAGTCGCCCTGCTGCTCCTGCTTGCGGGATACCTGCTTTCGAAGAAAATCATGAACATAGAGGTATAGGTGGGAAGATGCAAACGTACTGCATACTCATGGCCTTGGGCGCTGCCGCGCTGTACATACCGCTGCAGCTTTTTCAGTACCCGAAATACAGGAAATTTCTTGAACCTGTGGACAGGAAGCAGTATTGCTTCAAGCCCTTCCTGGCAGGGGGACTCTGGATAGCTGAACGGCTGCGCATAAACGGATCAGGCCGCTATTTCGGCTGGCTGCATCAGAAGATCGTAATGCTGCACGGCAGCCGGTATGCCGCATTCTACATGAAGATTCACTGGGCATCCAAGGTACTGTACCTGTTCATGGGCGTATTTATCGCGGGGCTTCTCGGATTCATGGGCGGAGCCGAGGGTGAGGAATGGTACATCATCGTTCCCGGCGCGGGCATAGGCCTGTTTTTCCTCGCGGACAAGACGCTGGACGACCAGTACAGGAAAAAGGTCATGAGCATCAGAAGGGATTTTCCCGATTTCGTGTCCAACCTTGTGCTGCTGGTCAATGCCGGCCTCAGCACGCGGCAGGCAATAGAGCGCATAGTCCGAGACAAGGGCTGCAACACGCATCTTTACCGGGAGCTTTTCATAACCCTGAACGATATCAGGGCAGGGCTTACCGAGAACCAGGCATACATAGATTTTTCAGAACGCTGCAAGATAAAGGAGATTACGAATTTCGTCGGCATAATCCTGCAAAGCATGAAGCTCGGCGGCGGGCAGATGCTGTATGAACTGAAAAGGCTCGGCACGGAGTGCTGGGAGATGAGAAAGAACACGGCGAAGCAGCTTGGCGAAACGGCATCTTCAAGGCTCATGCTGCCCCTCATGATCATGTTTGCCGCCATTATAATGATCTGCATGATGCCCGCGATCATGGAACTGGGCAATTCATTCTGAAAGGGACGCCGCGATGACAAAGATGACATTAAAGCGCCGAGGAAGCGCGACCATCGAGTATATCATCATAATGCCGGTGGTCATTGCATGCGTTGTTGCGGTTATCGTAGTTTTCGAGTGCCTGTACCAGCGTTCGGCCATCCAGGCCCTGGCCGATTCGGCGGCCGAGGGATTGTCCATGATCTGGGGGCACAACCCGGTCCTGGAGGAGGAGATCGCCACAGGGGCATACAGCAGGGAGAGCTATGATAACCGGCAGCTTTACTGGCAGGTCCTGCCTCTGGGAAGCGGAGGAAAGACTAGGACTGCCGAAGGCTGGGTGAAAGAGCGCCTGGAACACATAGGCCTTTTACAGGAGATCCAGGACAGGGAAGCCGAGGTGTCGATAAAATACCATCATGGCTTTCCCACGAGCAGGATAAAGGTGACGATTACCGCCTATTACGCAGTGCCCGGGGCCGCCGCGCTGAAATACATCGGCCTGGGCGACGTTCTGACCATCGAGTGCCACGCCGAGGCGCCCGTGTACGACCAGAAGGAAATGATCAACGTTTCGGACTATATCGTCCAGAAGGTCCTTGAGAGCAAGGCGGGGGAATTCCTGAAAAAGATTGCCTCGCCACTCAAGAAGGCCATGGGTATGCTCAATATGCTCAAGTAGGGACTTGACCATGGAAAGGCCGGTAAACGCGATATGAAACGGCAAAGGGGAAGCATAACCGTTTTTATCTGCATACTGATGGCCGCGCTTATTCCTCTGAGCGCGATCCTGGTGGACCTGGCACGGTACAGCGAGGCCGCAAAAATAGCCGAGTCCACGGTCAAGCTGTGCACCGAATCCATGCTGGCAGCCTACGACAGGCAGCTAAAGGAGCAGTACGGCCTCCTGGCGATGCACCCGCGGGACATTAATCCATGGAAAAGGAGATATATGAACTCCTGTCCGATAACCTCACGCCGGAAGATGCCGGGGGCAGCGTGACCGACCTTTACCGGTTCAAGGTAAGGCGGGTTGAAGTGATACCCATATATAACCTGTCCGAGCCTTACGTACTGGAACAGCAGATAACAGAATTCATGAAATACCGCGCGCCCATACAGGCTGTAGGCGAATTCCTGGAGAAGCTGAAGAGCATGGCAGGCCTTTCCAAGGAGGGGGAGATTGTTGAGCGCAACATGGCGCTGGACAAGCTCCTCAACGGGATGCGGGAGGATATGGTCTGCTTCGCGTTGCTGATGGAGAAGAAAATGAAGAATATCAATAGAGTTGATAAATACGAAAGCTACAGCCGGGAAGTGATCAGAACCGTAAGCGAAAACAACCAGACCATAAAAAATAGCAAACCCAAGGAGGAACTTATAAGTGACATAAATAAAAAAATGGCAGATTACAAGACCGTCAAGGCCAGGTGCGACGAGGCAAAAAACGCGTATGATATAGCATTTAAAGAATTCGAGTCGGTTGATAAAAAAATGAAGGACCTGCAAAGGCAACTGGATGAAAAGAAAAAGAAAAAGGCTGAAGCGGAAACGGGAGAGAGCAAAGGAGAAGGACAGGACACGGATTCATCCGGCGACCTGGAAATCCAGCGCATCGAGGAAGAGATCAGGAAACTGCAGCCGGAACATGAAAGCAAGCGATCTGCCAACGAAAGCGCATTGCAGAACTATACCAGAATCCACTATGAAAAGTCATTGATGGAAAAATCAATCGATACTCAGCTTAATAAAGTGCTATCCTGTTACGAACAAATGTATTCGTTCCACGATGTATCAATGTGTTATCTCATGTTTCTGTACGATGACCTTGCGCTTCATGAGAGTTATTGCAGAATGGCAATTGAACTCGGACAGGAGCTCATTACCCAGGCGCAGCAGGTCCATGGGGAGAAAACGGCACTTGAAAGCTCCATGAGCCAAAGCCCGGACAGCGCTGTTGCCCAGGGAATAAAAGCGGACCTCGAGAAAAAGATTGCATGCGCGGACCCGGGAAACCTGGAGCAGATCCTTGGAAGGCTCCAGGAAAACCTGGCCAATGTTACCGGGTGGAAGGACGCAGTTTTTGAAGTCTATTGCGAATATGTGAAGATTGACGGCAGCCTGAAAAACGAAATCGATAAGATCAAGGAACTTATCAACGATAAAGGCGATGGAAGTAATGTTGTCAGCATGTATACAGGTTATGACGACATAAATATACATTTGGATAAGTTGAAAACCGGGCTTACGGGCCTGTCATCCTATTCCGACATGGAGGCAGGCGGAACATACGTGATACCGGAATACAAGCTGACCCCGCCGGTAACGGAGAAGGAACAGAAGCTCTTCGAAGTATGGTACGCGAACAACTTTGGGGGAATGAGCCCGGAGCTTGAAAAGGAGGCCGAAAACCCCGGCCTTGAAAACGCGAGGAAAAAGACGGGAGATACGGCCAGGGCCATCCAGGGTGAAGAATCTGAAGAAGAGGACGATAAAAGCGGCAGCAGCAAAAAAGACGGCGAAGCCGGAGGTTTTTATAAAACCCTGGAAAAACTGCTGGGCCAGGAAAAACTGCCGTCACTGGGCGGCACCGAAAGCTCCGGGGATAGCCTGGCCGGGATCGCGGAGCATGTCTGGCAGACCGAACAGGACCGGTTCGGCATAAAAAACCCCATGGAGGACCCGATAGAGGGTGTGGATACCGTAAACGAAGAGGACAAGGGGTTTTTTGACAATGCCCTGGAAAGAATAAGGGAGTTCTTTGGCGCCATCGGCAAGCTTCTCGAGGATGCAGGCGAATCCCTGGTAAAAAGCCTGTATATGAATGAGTATATAGTCTCGGCCTTCAAGAACTTTACCACGGTTGGAAATGTCCTGGAACACGATATCGGATGGCTGAGACCTCTCGACAAAACATTCTTTGACAAGGCCGAAGTGGAGTACATCATTTTCGGCAAAATCTCCGAAAAGGCAAATATAGCAGCTGCAAAACGCTCCATAATCCTGATCCGCCTGGTATTCAACCTGCTCCATGTCTACACCGATCCCGAGAAACTGGCCGAGACTTTGAGCGCTGCCACAATGATAGCCGGCTGGACCATATTCGGGGTTCCCATAGTCCAGAATTTCCTCCTGATCAGCTGGGCCGCGGCGGAATCATGGTTGGACGCCGAAAAACTTATGTCCGGAAAGCAGGTCCCCTTGATAAAAACCAGGCAGTCGTGGGAACTGGATTGGGGCATGCTGTATGACTATCTTATTAACAACGTTATCGGCAGCGTCAGGGATTTCGTGGTTGAAAAAGCCGAGAAAATGATCGATGAGGGCGCCAAGTACCTTGAAGAAACGGTCATGGCCTTCATAAGCAGCCAACTGGACATAATTTTCTCGAAAATCACCGACACATGGGTCGAAGCTTCCGGGACCGTGAGCCAGGAAGCACAGGACCTGGTAAACAGCATCAGCCTGGACGATATTGACGGGGTTGCGGGAGATACCGTGGAAGGCTTCCTGGAATCCCTCAGGGATTACATGGTGTCAAAACTTGCCTCGTTCTGTGAAAGCATCAGGGATAAAGGGGCCAAGGTCATTGCGGATTGCAAAAAAGCATTGCTGGATAAGATAAGTAACCTTCTTTTCAATGAATCTTCCGCCTTCAGCAAGCTTAAGGAAAAGGTGAAAGACTTTGCGAAGGAAACCATAGAGAAAGGATTTGACGCGGTAGCCGGCAAGGTCTCGGGGGTCCTGGGCGGATCGGGCGGCGGCTCCAGCGGCGCCAACAACGTGCTTGGCAGAATTATCATGATGGACTATACCGATTACTTGAGGCTCCTGCTTTTGACCGTCACTCCAGAAGATAAGGCCTTAAGATGCGCCGACCTGATCCAGCTTAACATGAAGACCGCGCTTCCCGACAATGCCAGGCCGATCAAGGATTATCATACATACCTTTATGTTAAGGCCTGGATTGACATAGACCTTTGGGTAATCCCAGAGGAATGGTTCAAGAAGGACAAGGAGGCGATGATCGTTGTCGAGTGAGCCCAGGGATACTGACGGGTTATCCGGCAGAAAACCCGGCAGGCGCGGCGCGATATCAGGCAGCAGGGGCAGCGCTTCCGTCGAGGCGGCGGTGGTTGTCCCCATATTCCTTATCGCGCTTTTTTCCCTGGCCTACGCGATAAAGGTGTTCATGGCCTACAGCATCATGCAGTCGGCGCTTCAGAACGTGGCCAGGAGCATATCGAACGCCAGTTACTTTTATCACCTTTCAGGGCTCAAGGACTACCAGGACGAGCTGGACAGGATGGGGCAAAACGCGTCCGGGGAACTGAAAAACCAGGCGGAGACGGTAATCGGCGCCGTGGATTCCTTCGGCAGCCTGATATCGAACATAACAAGCTCAAACCCGTCGGTTGACCTTGAAACAAGGATAGAGAACGCGATAGCCCTGGGAAAGGATCTTTCGGATAAAGCCAAGGATGTCGTCGGTCTGGTGAAGGGTATAATTCAGGATCCCAGGCAGGAGATCAGGCTGCTTCTCACGGTTTTTGCGCAAAAAGCGGCCTATGCAGCGAGAAAGGAAATGGTATGCCTTATATCTCGGCTGATGCTGGACGCGGAACTGGAAAAAAGGTCTGCCACGGGCATGGACGTAAAAAAGGCCCTGGGCATCGGGGACATCAGCTTCAGCCAGTCGCAGGTATTCGGCGACGGCGAATCCCTCGAGTTCATAATCACGTACACGGTAAATCCGCCCGCCCCGTTCGGACTTGTACCCAAGCTGAAGCTCAGCAACCGCGTAAAAGTGATCGGCTGGACCTCGGGCAGGGGTTCGTCCGCGCGCAGGGAGGAAGAACAGGAAAAAACGGGCGACAGCATATGGACCCGGATGGATACGGAGAAAAAATACTGGGACAGGGGGCTTGATATAGAAGACAAGGAAGTGGAAAAGCTCAAGGGCGAAGCGGAAAGCATGAACATGGAATTCAAAGCGACTTCCAGGACGTACCCGGTTGTCGACGCATTCATATATGATGACCACACGGTACGGATGTACGACCTTTTCACGCTTAATCCGTTCATGAAGACCTACCAGGACCAGCCGGGCCGGGTAAAGTCGGAGATTAAAAAGCATGGGAAAAGGCTCCTGGAATTCGAACCGCCCGACAGCCCCGAAGCCTGGAACGCGCCGAACAAGGAGAGGATCGTGATAATCATACTGCCTGAAAACGCGAAAGAAGCTCTGACGAACATAGAGCAGCTTATAAGTGAGGCCGAGGCCGAACTTCTAAGATTGGGCATAACCGAGGTAAGGGTCCGGTACGATTACGGGGTATACACCAGGCCGGAGGAAGGCAGCGCTGATGAGGAAGACGGCGGGACGCGGGAGGGCGGCGATGCCGCAAAGGATGCGGCATAGGCGCCGGCGTATTTTTCAGGGAAAGGATTGGTGCAGATGATGGATGGGAGAATCGGGGAATGCGCGCAGGAATTCAGGAACGAATCCGGCAGGAGCATGATGCGGTTCATCTTCAGGGACGAAAGCCGGCTTTCCGGGTACCAGCTCGAGATGCTGAAGAACAACCGCATACCCATGCTCTTGAGGTCGGAGATCATGAAGGTGGATAACGAGACCAGGATATCCTATGATATCACATCAATGATCCCGCTCAGGAAAATCCTGGAGCGAAAGGAGATAGGAAGGCGGGAGTTTTTTCGCTGCCTCGAACAGGTTGCCGGCGTTTTCGATCAGCTCGAGAACCACCTGCTGGACTTCGGCGGGCTCATGCTGGACAGCGGGATGATATACGGATCGCCGGCCGACGACAGGCTCTTCTTCGTATATCTTCCCATTGAAGGCCTTGAGCAGGATGTCAGCGAATCGCTGCGCTGCTTCCTTACCAACCTGATCATGAAGGAGACAAGGTTCAGGAACGAGAATGCGGACAATTACGTCCAGCGGCTTATTGAACTTATCAAATCGCCTGACTTCAGCCTGAACGCGTTAAAATTATGGCTTGAAGGATTCGCGGGGGGCCGTGACGAAGGCCGGCCTGTAAAGGCGGAACCTCAGCCTTCTGCCGAACCAGCCGTGCCTGTTCGAGCGAGGCATGATCTTCCTGCCTTAAGCCCAATACATTCCCGGCAGAAAAAACCCGTGGTCCGGGAAGAACAAACCAGGACCGCAACAGGAAAGAAGACCACATACCCGTTAAGCTCGTGGCTTTTCCTCGGCTCCGCCATAGCCGCGATCCTGGCGCTTTTTGCGGCCATGGCAATGAAGGGCGCTTTTGAACCAGGCAATCCCGACATGCTGACGACGCTTGTCGGATTGGTACTTATAAGCGCGGCGGTTATCTGGCTGGTCGTATCAAAAGCTTTCTCGAAGGAAAGAAAAGTTGAAAGGACGGTTGTCAGAAAGGTGCGCGTGACGGAAGGCATGGCGCGTGACACATGCCGGAAGGTGGAATACGTAAACAAGTCCATACCGCTGCCCGGCGCGAAAATGCCGGGTAACCGGATTCAAGGCGGGTTCGCTGAGTCGGAAAACCGGCCTGCCGGCAACATGGGGAAAGGTAACGACGGCTGTTCTTCCGGACATGCGGAGGCCGCGTGCGCCGATGATCGCACCGTGCTCCTGGCACGAACCGTGGGTTCCGTTCCGTCCATCAGGAGGCTTGGAGGGAACGGGGAGGCCGTTATGATCAGGCAATGGCCGTACCGCATAGGCAGGATGGCCGGGCAGGTGGATTACTGCGTCGACAATCCCGCCGTGGGAAGGATCCATGCCGAACTGACGATGGGACCGGACGGATACCTCATTACGGACATGAACACGCGAAACGGGACGTACGTAAACGGTATACGGATCGAACCAAACACGGAATACCCCATAAAAAGCGGCGACAGGTTCATGCTCGCCAACGAGGAGTTTCAATTTTTCGGATAAAGGTGTATTATGGATATGCCTTGAAAAATGTCCGCAATTTTGAAAATGTTCGCCGGACAGTGAACTGGAGGTAGCCACAATTGGGGATTATAGACATTCACGCCCATGCTTTTCCCGAAGCCATCGCGAGGAAAGCGGTCGACCAGGTTGGGAACCACTATGGGATCGAGATGGCAGGGAACGGTCTTCTGGGCGACCTTAAAGCCAGCGCGAAACGTTCGGGGGTGGATTATGTCGTGTTCCACTCCACAGCCACGAAACCGGCACAGGTGCGCAGCGTAAACGACTGGATCATCCGGAACAGCGGCGGCATGATGATCGGATTCGGCACCATACATCCGGAATTCGAGGATCCTGAAGCGGAGATAGAACGGATAATCAGCGCAGGGCTCAAGGGAATCAAGCTTCACCCGGACTTCCAGGGATTTGACGCCGACAGTCCCATGATGGACAGGATTTATAGGTGCATAGGCTCAAGGGTACCGATCCTCATGCATGCCGGGGACAGGAACCTGGACCATGCATCGCCCAGGAGAATTGCCCATGTAATGGATAAATTCCCGGAACTAAGAATAATAGCCGCCCATCTCGGCGGCCACCAGAAATGGGACGAGGCCGAAGCTTTTCTTATCGGACGGGATCTATGGCTGGACACATCCAGCGCCATAGCCTTCATGGAACCGGAAAGGGCGGTGTACCTGATAAGGAAGCACGGCGCCGACAGGGTCCTTTTCGGGACCGATTACCCGATAACCTACCATGACAGGGAGCTTGCGGTATTTGACAGGCTGGACCTAAGCGCAGAGGAAAGGGAAGCCATCCTATGGAAGAATGCCGCAAAGCTGCTGGACCTTGAGCCAGTGAAAAACCCGGAAACATGAGTTGCGAATCCTTGCAATGTATGTAATAATTAACAGCAGGTCCGGAAAAGGACGGAACGAAAAAAGCGGACGGAGCACTAAACATGGACGACATATTAAGGTACGAGCTCAAGTTCTATATACCGCCCCATAATGCGGCTATACTCGAGAAAAAGCTCCAGTACATCATTCCATTTGACGAGCACGGCACTGACGGCGTATACGAGGTGAAATCCCTGTATTTCGACGATTTCTACGACCAGGCGCTGTCCGGCAAGCTGGACGGAGCATACAAGCTTCCGAAATTCCGCGTCCGCATCTACAATGACGATCTTACGCTGAAAAAGCTCGAGAGGAAGCTCAAGCGCGGCGATATCGTATCCAAGAAGAGCATATCGATAAGCGACGAGGAATATTTCCGGTTCATCGAATGCAGCCGGAGCTTTTCCCACGAGTTTCCTGATCTCAGCGCAAGGATACTGAAACCCAGGGTTATCATCAGTTACCGCCGTAAGGCCTTTGTTTACAGGCCCGGGAACGTCCGCATAACCATCGATTCCAATATCAGGACAAGCATAAACCGTAACCCGTGCCTTTACAAACCCGCATGTTTTGTCAACCTGCCTGCGCCGGAAAATACCGTTTTCGAAGTGAAATACACCGGCGTGTTCCCGGACCACCTGAGAGCGGTGTTCCAGGAGGCCGGAATCCGACAGTCCATATCGAAATACGCCATGGGCAGGTTGGCTGGCATATTCTGATAAGGCTGCAGCCTTACGTGAACAACCGGAGGAGGATTATATGAACAAACCTTTAACTTTCCAGGATATCTTCAAGAACAATTTCCTTAACTCGCAGGCCTTCGAGGGACTGACCCTCAACCAGGTGCTGATCGCCCTGCTGTTCGCTTTCCTTGCGGGGCTGTTCATTTACCTGATCTACCGCCTGTCCGACAACACCCCGGCTTTCGTGAACAGCTTTTCCATATCCCTTGTGGCGCTTACCATGATAACAACCCTGGTCATCATGACCATAACGTCCAACATACTGCTGTCCCTCGGCATGGTTGGCGCGCTGAGCATTGTGAGGTTCAGAACGGCGGTCAAGGAAGCCATAGATATCGTATACATGTTCTGGGCCATCTCGGTGGGCATCACCATAGGGGCCGGGTTCTATTTCATCGCCACGGTGGGCTGCCTGGCAATAGGTATCGTGCTCCTGGTCATGAGCAGGTTCACCGGCAGGGAAAACCTCTATGTACTGGTGATCAACGCGAGCCAGAAAGTCAGCCAGGGCCAGCTCGAGGAGATCCTGAAGAAAAGCGTCAGCAAGTACCGGTTCAAGGCAAAGACCTCATATGCCCAGGAATCGGAGTATACATACGAGGTGCGTTTAAAAAGGAGAGATTCAACTTTCACTGACGCCCTTACCGCCGTTGAAGGCGTGGGAAACGTGAGTCTTGTTGGGTTCAAAACCTATAACGCGCTGTAGGTATAAAAAGGAAAACCTGATGGCATAATGTATAATGTGTCTGGTCCATCTTTAGGATCAGACTTTTATTTTTAAGACGCGTTTTATAAATGTTGGGGGAGATGTCCGCCGATGCCCAGGAATTTCATGTTTATATTTAAAACCAACAACCGGGAATTCCGGATCGACTTTCGGAAGATGCGGCTGCTCAGGATCCTGAAAAAACTGCTTAAGTGATCTTCCCTGAAAATATCCGGTGAAATGCATTAAAGCCGGTATTATTATGGCAATAATCGGTTCTTTCTGGTATGATGATGTTGTCGGCCGTCCGGAGAGAAAGATCGCGGCCGTATAATATCCGGAAAAGGGATCATTTGAATGGGAGCTAAAAAGGAAAGGAAAACCGAACTCAACCCCGAGGCCATGCCCCGGCACATCGCCATTATCATGGACGGGAACGGCAGATGGGCAAAGAAGCGCGGGCTTTCGAGGAGCATGGGACACCGGGAGGGCTCGAGAATACTGAAGAAAATAGTCGAGGAATGCTACAACCTGGGCATCAGGTATCTCACGGTATTCGCTTTTTCGTGCGAGAACTGGTCCAGGCCCCGGGAAGAAGTGGACCAGCTTTTCAAGCTCATGATGGAATACCTGAAGAACTCTGAAAAAGAGCTCAGGGGAAAGCCGGTAAGGATAAGGGTGATTGGCGACAGGTCAGGTTTGCCCGATGAGCTGGTATCCGAGATCCTGAGGGTTGAGAAAAGCACCGAGCATATCGAGGGCCTCGACCTGATAATCGCCATCAATTACGGCGGAAGGCAGGATATACTGAATGCCTGCCGGATCCTGCTAGATGATTGCAGGAACGGGAGGATCAGCGAATCCGGGATCACCATCGACGCCCTTTCCGAACGGCTCTGGACCGCTGGCATTCCCGATCCCGACCTACTGATCAGGACCAGCGGCGAGATAAGGTTAAGCAACTTCCTGCTCTGGCAGTGCGCTTATGCGGAACTTTACTTTACGGACGTACTGTGGCCCGACTTCAGGAAAAGGCACCTCCATGATGCCATAGCGCATTATCAGAAGCGGGAAAGAAGGTTCGGAGGTCTCTGAAGATGCTGACCAGGGTTATAAGCGGGGTTGCCGCCGCTGCTGTATTGGTTTTAATCCTGTTTCTCCCGCCGGTTGTTCTCGCGGCTGCCGTTTTTGCCATATCGTGCATCGCCCTGTACGAATATGCCAGGGCCATGAACCGGAAAGGCGCCAGGGTCAACCTATGGCTGTCCTGGATCGCTGCCTTTTCCCTGGCGGCCAATGCCTGGATATCCACGATTCCGGACAGTGAAAAATCCGTGCTTCCGAAAATCGTTTATGAACTGTTCGACGGACCCGCGCCTGGCATCCTGGCCTTTATTGCCGTGGTTGTACTGTTTTACGGGGCCATCTTCGGAAACCGGAAGCTTAAAGTGGAAGACGCTGCCTATACGCTGCTTGGCGTCGCATACATACCGTTCCTGCTGTCCTATACCATAATGGTCAGGAACATGGACCGCGGTTTCGAGTACATATGGCTCGTAATCATCGGCGCGTCGGTGACCGATATATTCGCGTATTTCGCGGGTATGCTGCTTGGCAGGCGCAAGATCCTGCCTGTTATAAGCCCGAAAAAGACGGTGGGAGGCTTCATTGGCGGCGCGGCGGGCTGCACCGTGATCATGACGCTGTACGGCGCCATATACATAAACCGTGTCTTCGCCGGCCAGGTAGAGATATACCATTTCGCGCTGCTGGGGCTCCTGTGCGGAGTAATATCCCAGGTAAGCGACTGGTCCGCTTCCGCGGTAAAGAGGGCTGCCGGGATCAAGGATTTCGGCCGCATCATACCCGGGCACGGGGGAATTCTTGACCGGTGCGACAGCTACCTTTTCGTAGCGCCGTTGGTATATTTCTATATAAGGTTATTCTTTTGACGGGATGTGAATTTTTAGCGTACAATGGGAAGGCAGAAGGGAATATCCATACTGGGTTCTACCGGATCGATAGGAAGGCAGGCGCTGGAAGTCTGCGAATCGCTGGGACTTAGGGTTATATCCATCGCGGCCGGATCCAACGCGTCGCTTCTCGAGGAACAGGTAAGGAAATACAGGCCGAAGGTCGCGGCCCTGCATGATGAAGAGGCTGCGTCAAGGCTGAAGGCGGCCGTTGCCGATACGCCATGCAAGGTTCTGGGAGGCCTTGACGGCGTCATAGAAGCCATCACACACGAGGAAACCGATACAGTGCTCACCTCGGTGGTGGGCATCGCAGGACTTGTGCCCACGCTCAAGGCCATCGAAGCCGGCAAGGATATCGCGCTTTCCAACAAGGAAACCCTGGTTACCGCCGGTTCCATAGTGATGAAAAAGGCGGAGGAGCGCGGTGTTAAGATCCTTCCGGTGGACAGCGAGCACTCGGCCATATTCCAATGCCTAGCCGGGAACAGGCGGGAGGACGCGAGGAAGATATTACTCACGGCTTCAGGCGGGCCTTTCAGGGGATATACGCCGCAGCAGATGAGGGATGTGACCCCGGAGCAGGCACTGAGGCACCCGAACTGGTCCATGGGCGCCAAGATAACCATCGATTCGGCCAGCCTGATGAACAAGGGGCTCGAGGTCATAGAGGCCATGTGGCTTTTCGGCATGAAGCCCGACGACATAGAGGTCGTAATCCATAAGGAGAGCATCATACATTCAATGGTTGAGTTCGCGGACGGGTCCATCATGGCGCAGCTCGGAGCCGCGGATATGCGCATTCCCATACAGCTTGCCCTGACCTGGCCGGAACGGGTTGAAAACGCGTTTCGGCGCGTATCCCTCGCCGAGGTGGGAACCTTGACGTTTGAAAAGCCGGACATGGAATCATTCCCTTGCCTCGGGCTGGCTTACAGCGCGGCAAAGACCGGGGGAACCATGCCGGCGGCCATGAACGCGGCCAACGAGGTTGCCGTTGCTTCATTCCTCAGGAAAGAGATAAGGTTCCTCCAGATACCCGAGATCATACGGCAGGTCATGGAGGAACATCGGCCGAATACCAGGCCTTCCCTCGACGATATAATAGATACTGACCTGGCCTCGAGGGAAAGGGCGTTGGAGATCATAAGAAAATCCGCGAGCCAGGCACGGGACCCGCGATGACGGGTTTTGTTTCATTGACAAAAAGCTGGAGGAATAAGAATGGGAATACTCGTGGCGCTTATCGCGCTCAGCGTTTTAATACTTATACATGAACTGGGACATTTCCTGGCGGCGAAGGCCGTGGGCATAAAGGTCCTTGAGTTTTCCATATTCATGGGACCCAAGCTTTTCTCCGTAAAAAGGGGCGAAACGGTCTATTCGCTGCGACTCATCCCGATGGGCGGTTTTGTCAGGATGGAGGGCGAGGAGGAAACATCCGATGACGAGCGCTCATTCACGATGCAGCCGCCCTGGAAGCGGGCCCTGGTGATAGGATCCGGGCCTGCCATGAACATTCTCCTGGCATTTCTCATGGCAGCCATCGTCCTGTCCTCCGTAGGCTACTACACCAACAGGATATCGTACCTGGGTGAGAACTCGCCCCTTAAGGAGGCGGGCATCGATATTGGAGACAGGCTAATCTCGTATGCCGGCAAGAGGCTTTTCGAGCCCGGTTCCGACCTGGGCATCCTCATGTACGCTGAGGACGGAACACCCAAGCAGGTAGTATACGAGGACGCCGATACCGGCAAAAAGGTTACGGCCGTCGTAACACCGGCAAGGACTCAGACAATCTGGCGGCTGGGCTTTACGGCCGTATCCGAGAACGGCGTCGGGACCAACCAGATACAGCTTATTGAAGACGATTCGCCGCTTCGGGCTGCCGGGATCAGGAGGGGTGATATCATCGTAAAGGTTGATGGGATCCCGGTCAGCAGCACAAGGGATATCCAGCAGGTGCTCAACGTTACGCGGTCCGACAAGTCGGCCCCCCTGACACTGGAAGTGCTCCGCAACGGCAGGCTGCTCGTGTTTGAGAACATCAAGCCATACCAGTACTCGCAGTATACGCTGGACCTGGGGTTTGAGCGCCGGAAGGGGGATGTCTTCGGCGCCATAGGGGCTGCAGGCAGATTCTCGGTATCCACCATCCGCAATGTGTTCGTAACCCTGGGATGGCTTTTCAAGGGCAACGTTTCCTTCAGGGAACTGTCCGGGCCAGTGGGCATCATAGGTTCGGTGGGAAGCGTGGTGCAGGAAAGGGAGCCCATTTCCGAAAAAGTGATGAACCTGCTGTATCTTAGCGCGTTTATCGGCATTAACCTGGGTGTCATGAACCTTCTGCCCATCCCGGCCCTGGACGGGAGCATGCTCCTGATCATTGTCATCGAAAAAATACGCGGAAAGCCGCTGCCCCGCGAAAAGGTCGGCATGGTATCCATGATTGGGTTCATGCTGCTAATAGGTCTTCTGATTGCAACGCTGTTCAACGATATACCCAGGTGGTTTTTCTGAAGAAAGGAGGTCGGACGGACCTGTGGATGAACCGATCAGGAGGCGGCCATCAAGGCAGGTCATGGTCGGGAACGTGGCCGTTGGCGGCGGCGCTCCCATAAGCATACAGTCCATGACCAACACGTCCACAAGCGATATTGAAGCTACGGTCGCCCAGATCCGGGCCCTTGAGGACGCCGGCTGCGACATCGTGCGCGTTGCCGTGCCCGACATGGAATCGGCCGCGGCCGTGAAAATCATAAAGGACAGGATCGGTATACCGCTGGTTGCCGATATCCACTTCGATCACCGGCTTGCCCTCAAGGCCATCGAGAATGGCGCCGACAAGATAAGGATAAACCCGGGCAACATCGGCTCCAGGGAAAAGGTGAGAGATGTTGTGAAAGCGGCCTCCGAAAGAGGCATACCGATAAGGATAGGCGTGAACAGCGGATCCCTCGAAAAGACGCTTCTTGAAAAGTACGGAATGGTCTGCGCCGAGGCGCTGGCCGAAAGCGCTTTGAACAACGCGGCTTTGCTGGAAGACCTGGGCTTTTCCGATATAGTGATATCCATCAAGTCCTCGGACGTGGTCATATCCTTCGATGCCTACAGGCTGGTCGCGCAGAAAACCGATTATCCGCTGCATATAGGAATCACCGAGGCGGGCACGCCCTACAGGGGAACCGTGAAGTCCGCCGTGGGGATAGGCGCCCTCTTGCTTTGCGGAATCGGGGATACGCTACGGGTGTCGCTTACCGGCGATCCCACCGAGGAGATCCGCGCCGCCAGGGAGATCCTGCGTGCCTGCGGCCTTTACTCCAAGGGCATACAGTTCATATCCTGCCCGACCTGCGGCCGGACGAAGATTGATCTCGTCAGGATAGCCAACGAGGTGGAAAAGGCGCTGGAGGGCTTCGACAAGCCGATCAAGGTGGCGATTATGGGCTGCGAGGTTAACGGCCCCGGCGAGGCCAGGGAGGCCGATGTGGGCATTGCCGGCGGAAACGGCTATGCCGTGCTTTTCAAGAAAGGCAAGGTAATAAAGAGGGTCGAGGAGGACAAAATCGTTGAGGCCCTAATCCAGGCAGTCAAAGAATCCTGATGTTATGGCTCCTGAAAAAACCGTTCAACTGGATCAGCCAGATAAACAGCGGAAGATATGCAGCCTGACGCTTGCTGGAATCCTGCTGCCGCATCATGGATTCCAGCGTCCTGATATCCAAGAGATAGCGAAGCGGCGATCCTGTATCGTAAATTGATTCCTTGAGCGCATTTCTTATCTTTTCCCCGTATGACGGATCAGATGGCCTTGGAAAGGCGCGCTTCTTCCTCTCGAGTATCTCGCGGGGGAGCAAGTCCTGCATGGCTTTTACCAGCAGCCCCCTTTCCATGCCGTTGTACCGTTTCATCACAAGCGGGATGTTCCACAGGTATTCTATCAGCCTGTAATCGCACAGCGGAACCCTCGCCTGGAGGCTGTATGACGTGCTCGCGCGGTCCAGGCGGCCGAGGATGCACGGGAGGGTCCAGTAGAGGCTGAACCATCCGGGTTCGTACTCCTTTTTTAGCCCCGAGGCGTTTACGGCGAAGCGCGGGTATTCCATCAAGGCTTCCTCGTAGCACTTGTCCACGTATTCAAAAGGCTTTATCATTTCCACAATCTCATTGCTCAGCACGCTTACCTTTTCCGCCAGGTTGGATGCCCACGGGAAGCGCTTCCTGCCCGAAGGAGCCGGGTCGGCGTGCCTGATGCCGTACCCGAAAAGCTCATCCGAGCAGTCGCCCGAGATTATTACGGGAAACTCCTTTCGTACTTCCCTGAACAGCAGCATGAGCGCGCTGTCATAGTCGCCGGCTCCCGGGATCCCTCCCGATTCGGACGCCTCGAACAGTGCTTCCAGCAAATCCTCTGTCGACAGAAGGATATAGTGGTGCCGCGTGCCGAGCTCCCTGCAGATCCAGCGGATCCAGGGTATGTCCGAATCCGACTGGAAGCTCGTGGAGGTCAGCTTGCTGCCAATTTCGTATTCCACCGACCAGGTGTTGTAGATGCGGCTTAACAGGTTTTGCCTGTTCCTGCATATGATCGCGGTGACAAGGCTCGAATACAGTCCGCCCGACAGGAGGCCGCAAACGGGAAGGCCGGCCTTTGCCTGCATGATTACCGATTCGGTGACCAGTTCCCTGATCCGGCATGCTGTTTCCTCGGGCGTGTCGGTATGCTCCCTTTCCTCTATCATCCAGTAACGTTTTACTGCCGTCCCCTCGGGGCTGAAGGTAAGGTAATGGGCGGGCCTCAGTTCATGGATGCCCTTTATGACGGCGCTTCCAGGCGTCTTTCGCGGGCTAAGGCAGATTAGCTCGGACAGGCCCTCGACATTAATCTCGGCCCTGAACAGGGGATGCGACGTGATTCCGGCGATCTCGGACGAAAAGACAAGCGTGGACTCCATAAGCGCATAATAGAGAGGTTTGGCGCCGATATGGTCCCTTGCCAGCACCAGCTTTTTTTCGTCGGCGATCCATATAGCCAGCGCGAAAAGGCCATTCAGCCTCATGAAGCAGGCCGATTCCCACTCCGCGTAACCGTATCCCACAAGTTCCGGTAAGGTGTTCCCGCGGAACACGCAGCCGCAGGATTCAAGCTGTGACCGAAGCTCGCTGTAGTTGTATATGGCCCCGTCCATAACAACCACATATTCCCGGCCATGCCGCCTTATTTTCGTAACCCATGGGGCGTCGCCGCCATTGTATTCGCTGGCTATCCTGCAGGCCATGATGGAGTGTGGGGAGATATAGAGGCTTGAACCTTCCGGGCCTCTTGAGCGAACGGCGTCAGAAACCGGGCAGATATGGCTGCATTGGTGGGTTATATCCGCCAGGGGATTTACGATACCGGCTATACCGGGCATACAATCACTCCAGCAGGTGATACATTGTCATCATATTCCGGGCCGGAACAGGGCGTTACGGGAAATCGAAACATGCCCTCGGCCGCGTTTTACAGGCGACAGGGCGTTAACGACAAATTATTCTTCGGGCCATAACCTGATTTGACATAAAATCAGCGCCGAAGGTTTTATAATCAGCTTCAGGCAGAAGACGCCGCCCGAAAGCCGGGAACGGAGATAAAACTTACGGCCTGGCAGGGATAGTACTCATAAATCGGGGACAGATGAATAATAGTTTAGTGAACCATCGAGCCAGGGGAGGGGGAGCAGGTATGGTGGTTTACGCAGACTTGCTGTTCTTTGAAAACCTGCTTGCCAACTGCTTTATCCTGAAGCTGACCAGCATGATGTCGGGTCTTCCCGCAAAGCTCTGGAGAATACTCCTGGCCTCATCGGTCGGGGCGCTTTATGCCGTATTCGCCGTGATTTTGCGGTCAAACCCGCTGATTTCATCGCTGCCAGCCAAGATCCTGTTCTCCATGCTGATGGTGCTCATTGTTTTCAGACCGAAAAGCGCGGCAGACTTCCTGAGAAGATGGGGAATCATGCTCCTGGTGGCCTTCATGCTGGGCGGGTGCACCTATGCCTTGTCGGGAATACTCGGGGGAGGCATGCTGACATACGGCGGCCTCATGTACTTAAGCCCGCAGGGCGTGCTGAAGGCCTTCCTGTTCGCGGCAGGGCTCTGCGTAGTCCTTGTCCGGCCAATAGGCAGGGTGCTTTCCGGCAAGGCGGTAAGGGAAGGAAACATCGTGCTGGTGAATGTCATCCTCGGGAAGCGGTCCTGCCGGTTCAACGCGCTGGTCGATACCGGGAATTCACTGGTGGATCCGCTGACGGGATACCCGGTGATTATCGTGGAAGCCGAATCGGTAAAGGAGATCGTGCCGCCTGAGGTCTACGAACTGTTTTTGTCCGGCGGCGTGCCGGGCGGGAAGATTGAAAGGGACATAAACCCGCAGTGGAAGAGCAGGGTGCACCTGATACCGTTCCGGTCCATAGGCAGGGAAAACGGCATCCTGGCGGGATTCAGGCCCGATGCCATAAGGGTTCTTCACGGAAACAGCTTCAAGGAGATAAAGAACGCGATAATCGGCATCTGCGGGGTTAAGCTCTCCAGCAACTCCAGGTACACAGCACTGTTGGGTCCGGCGTCCCTGGCCAACATCTAGCGGCCGGCAAAGCGTCCGCGGACAAAGTTACTGCAGGAAGGGGATGGTCGATATGTTTGAAAAGGTGTTCGGGTTCTTTTTCAATTTTGTTTCCCCGGACAACGAGCCCGTGAATGAGATCTACTACATCGGAGGAAACGATATCCTGCCTCCGCCGCTCCAGGCTGAGGAGGAAGCGGAACTCCTCGAGAGCCTCGAGGCCGGGGACAATTCGGTCAAGCATGTGCTGATAGAAAGGAACCTGAGGCTCGTGGTCTACATAGCCAGGAAGTTCGAGAACACCGGCGTTGACATAGAGGACCTGACGTCAATAGGGACGATCGGGCTTATCAAGGCCATAAACACATACAATCCGTCCAGGAACATAAAGCTTGCCACATACGCTTCGCGCTGCATAGAGAACGAGATTCTGATGTACCTGAGGAAGAACAGCAGGGCGAGAAGCGAGGTTTCCTTCGAGGAGCCCCTGAACGTGGACTGGGACGGGAACGAGCTCCTGCTTTCGGACATCCTGGGAACCGAGAGCGACATCATACAGAGGAACCTGGAAGAGGAGACCGACAGGAAGCTGCTGGTCAGCGCCATGAACAAGTTAAGCGGCCGCGAAAAGAAGATCATGGAGCTCAGGTTCGGGCTCAACAACCATCTCGAAAAAACCCAGAAGGAAGTGGCAGACATGCTTGGAATCTCCCAGTCATATATTTCCAGGCTGGAGAAGAGGATACTAGGAAGGCTCAAGCGGGAAATATGCAGGATGCTCTGACCGGCAAATCCAGGCCTTTCAGGCGATTGGCCTGTCAAGGTCTTTTATAAATATTTTCAAGCTTTTATGCCGCATAAAACACACCTCGGCCGGACAAGACTGTATGTGAGCAAAACCACTTCAGTCTGCGAGCGAGGTGTGTTGATATGATGAACAAGGTAGAGATATGCGGCGTCAATACATCCAAACTCCCCCTCCTTACAAGTTCACAGATGGACGAGTTGTTCGTCAGGATAAAAAACGGTGACAAGAAAGCCCGCGAGGAATTCATACACGGGAACCTGAGGCTCGTCCTGAGCGTTATCCAGAGGTTCGGGAACAGGGGAGAAAACGCGGACGATCTTTTCCAGGTAGGCTGCATCGGCCTTATCAAGGCAATCGATAACTTCGATGTCACCCAGAACGTGAAGTTTTCAACATATGCCGTGCCCATGATAATCGGCGAGATACGAAGGTATCTAAGGGACAATAATCCCATAAGGGTCAGCCGTTCGCTGAAGGATACAGCCTACAAGGCCCTTCAGGCCAGGGACAGGCTTATCGGGAGGGAATCCCGCGAACCGACCATAATGGACATAGCCAAGGAGCTCAACATATCCAAGGAGGACGTGGTGATGGCGCTTGACGCCATCCAGGAACCCATCTCGCTCTTCGAATCGGTTTATCACGACGGCGGCGACGCGATATACGTGATGGACCAGGTCAGCGACGAAAGGAACAGCGACGAGAAATGGCTAGAGAGCATAGCCATCTCGGAAGCCATGAGCAAGCTCAGCGAGCGCGAGAAGAGAATAGTGGACCTTCGCTTCTTCCAGGGAAGGACCCAGATGGAGGTTGCCGAGGAGATCGGGATCTCCCAGGCCCAGGTCTCGCGACTGGAAAAATCGGCGCTCAAGCATATGCAAAAATACGTGTAACCCTCATGCCATTCCGGGCGTGGTGCGACAAATCGCTGTTATGACGTTGGATCAGCAAAGCAATCCCGAAAGGATGATTCATCATGCAAGAAAGGTGTTTCTATTGACGATAGCAGTTGAAGTATTTTCCTGAAAGTGATTAATTAATATTTAAGCAAATAAATCATAATGGCCGATAAAGGTATTGAAACAATATAATGCGTGCCTGACTGTCCAGAAACACAAGATAAAGGAGGATGGAGCAAATGAAATGCCCGTATTGCTCCTGCCAGGAAGACAAGGTTATCGACTCCAGGCCTACGGATGAAGGCGCCACCATAAGGAGGCGCAGGGAATGCCTCAACTGCCATAAGCGTTTCACCACCTACGAAAAGGTCGAACATCTTCCCATTATGGTCATAAAAAAGGATGGTTCCAGGGAGCCCTACAACCGCGACAAGGTAAGAAAGGGCATCCTACGCGCAACCGAGAAACGCTCGGTTTCGGCAGACGAGATAGAAAGGATGCTGGACAGCATAGAGTCCCATATCTACAATTCGCTGGAACGTGAAGTCACAAGCGAGTTTATAGGCGAGCTCGTAATGGAAAAACTGCGGGAGCTGGACGAAGTCGCCTATGTGCGCTTCGCGTCGGTATACCGGCAGTTCAAGGATATCAATACCTTCATGAACGAACTGAAAAAGCTCCTGAAGGACAAGTAAACGGCCTGCCCGGTCTGTCGGAAAAAGCCGAAAAGAACGTGAAACGGGGAGGGGACCGCCCGGGGATAGCGGATAATGCGGTAAAGAATGGCGAAATATGCATAAATAAAGTTGAAAATAGTATATCTTGTGTTACAATAATGATAAAACCGATATGTAAACAAAAAATACAAGTGAATATCTGATTTTGAGTTTTTCTTACAATAGATAAAATTCCGGAGGGCCACATATGATAACCCCAGACGTGAGTCCAGGACACCGTTTGGACTTGAAGCGCTACAGAGAGATCTTCCTCGTTTTTGCAGGATGCATTTCCCTTCTTATCGCACTGCTTATCCTGGAAAACAGCCGTGGAAGGCATTTCGTCATCAAGAGCGCGACGCCCTATTGCAACTGGCTTATCTTTTCTTCCATAATCCTGGCGATATCCATATTCCTCGTTACATTTTATACATACAACCAGATCGTTAACGGCCGGCTTGCGATCGCTGGCTTCACCTTCCTGGTTTCCGGCGTCTTCGATTCCATTTACCTCATATCATACCCGGTCAATCCCGATATTTCAGGTATAGTTGTTCCCTCCGGGCAGACGATCATGTACTGGCTGCTGGCAAGGGTCGTGAACGCCTGCGGCTTTCTTATGCTGGTAAGCATGAAAGACCATAAGAAGAGCCGCCTTGGGAGGTTCTGGAGACTCGTAATATCGTTCCTGTTAATTGCGGCAGGCATACTGTTCGTCGAGTTTTCCAACGGCCTGGCCAGCCATCTCTTCGGTCCCGAGGGGCTGAAGCTTTCCGGGAACATCATTATAGCCATCGTCGCTGCAATTTACGGCTATAACACCATCCGGGCCGTCCTGGATTTCGGGAAAAAAGACGACCCGCTGTACAAGACGCTTACCTGTGCCTTTACCATCATGTTTTTCTGCCAGGTAATCACCATCGGCCTTGTGAGCATGCACGATATAAGGACAATCCTGGCCTGCGTCCTCAAGTTCGTGGCATTCGTGCTGTTCTTTTACGTTTTCTACATACAGGGAATAAAACGGCCCTTTGTCCTCCTTTCCAAGGCAAAGGAGGAGCTGAATGAATACGCCTACGAGCTTGACCGCCTGGTGGACAAGAGGACACATGAACTCAAACAGGTAAACAAGAGGCTAATGGCAGACCTGGAGGTCGCCAGGGGTATCCAGCAGGCCATGCTGCCCTCGAGCCTTCCACAGAACGAGTATGTTTCGTTTGTTTCAGGGTACCTTCCGGCCGAAAACTTAAGCGGCGACTTCTACAACGTCATCAAGATCGACGACTCCCATTTCGGGGTATACATAGGGGATGTTTCGGGGCACGGCGTTTCGGCTGCCATGCTTACCGTGTTTACTTTCCAGAAGATCATGTCCCTAGTGGATGAGATAGGGAAGGAAGGCATGACGATACCGGCAATGGTGCTGGAGAGCCTGTACAACGCCTTCAACGCCGCCAAGTTCAGCGAGGAACTTTACATAGTACTGATCTACGGCGTGTACAACACCGATACCGGCATCTTTTCCTATGCTTCCGGGGGACTTAATACATCGCCCCTGAGGCTCAGGCCCGACGGGTCCATACAGGAACTGGACTCGGAAGGCTTTGCCATTTGCAGGCTGGCCGATTTCATCACTCCCAAGTTCTCCAACCGCCAGGTTATGCTTTTCCCGGGCGACAAGCTTATCCTGTACACCGATGGCCTCGTGGAAGCACAAAACCGCAACAGGGAGCCCTATACCAAGGAACGTCTCAAAAACCTGGTATCGCAGCACCGAAGGTGGAATGCAACCAGGATGACCGAAAAAATCCTGGAAGACGTTAAGCAATTCTCCGAGAAGATCAATGACGATGTCACGGTTCTTACCATCGAGGTTTTAAGGCCTTTCTGACGAAGTTTGAATTCCTGCCCGAACGATCCATGTTCCAGGTGTATCCGGCGCGTCCTTGCAAGGCGCGTTATCCCGCATGCTGTCAGAATAATTATATTATAATAGACAGAATCCCGGTATTGTGTTAAACTGTGGGTGTAATTGCATATATTCGGAGGTAGCGTTATGAAACCGGGTCAGAAAAACAGGCCAGGGCTATGGTTATCCACGGCCGTGTCGATTGTGGGGCTGCTCCTGGTCGTATTGTTTTCCTACATAGTCGAAAGAACGCTCGATCTGTCTATCAATTCACTGATGCGAAGCATTATATCGCTTTTTATCGCTTTCGTTCCACCTCTTATCTGGCTGACAGTATTCTACAGGCAGGACCGGCTTGAACCCGAGCCGAAAAGCTTTGTGTTCAAAACCCTGATCCTGGGCGCCCTTGTGCAGAAGGCCATTTATGCTCCCCTAATGGACTTCGTAATGCCCGAAATGAAAACCGGGCCGATCATCACGGACTACATATTCTCGGTTATCCTTGTGGCGCTCCTTCAGGAATCCATGAAACTGCTGGCGGTCAGGTACAGCATTTATGTCAGCGATGAATTCGATGAGAAGATTGACGGTATAATTTACGGTTCCGCGCTGGGTCTCGGTTTTGCCGCCATGACCAACCTAGACCTGGTAATAAGCCACGGCGGAAACGTGCTTACGGCAATTTCCTCGGTTGTTGTGATAGAATCCCTTGCCCATGCCAGCATAACCGGCTTAAGCTGCTACTTCCTCGGTATAACCAAGTTCAGCAAATTCAACATGATTAGGCTGCCGGCTGCCGTAATCATTGCCACCACCCTGAACGCGGCGTCAAGAATACTCGTGGATACACTTGTCCGCCAGGGGTTTAGTGTGAATTACCTGCTGGGTATAATTCCGCCGGCCCTGTTGGCAATAGTGATTTTCGGGATACTGGTGATCATCACGTCGAGGAGCCCGGGCGAGGAAGCCGCATCTCCCATGACCAGGAAACAATCCTTCCTGGCGGTTCTTCCCGTTTGGATTCTCCTGGTTGCCGTACTCGTAACCGGTTTTATAATCAGGAATACCCCTGAAAAAACGGCGGCCGTGAGCCTTGACGGAGGCATAAGGATCACCTATCCGGCTTCGTGGACCCAGTCCAGGAGCGAGGATGTGGTTTTCATGGCCAGCGACCTTTTAGCCGGCGGCGGACAGAACTTTATACGTGTCAGGAAAATGGATTTAAGCTCCCTCATAAGCTTTAAGGTCGGCTCAGGAGCGCCGGAACTGGAAGACCTGGGAGCCGCATGGGCAATCAGGACCGGCAGGGACTACAAGTTCTACCAGTCAGTCAAGGCATACCCCATGGAGTTTGGCGGACAGGAGGCCCATGTGACCGAATACATCTACATTTCGGACAGTAAATCATCCGTTCCGGGTTCGAGGAGCTCAAGCCCGGGTATCGGTTATTCGCGGGACATTATCATGGCAATTGGAGACCAGGTTTACGTTATTACGGTTTCCACCGGCTATGACGACTGGGTTCTCAATAAGGACAATTTCAGGAAGATCAGTATTACTCGCGGCAATTAGCGATCGTCCGGCATACCCTTATACCGATAGGAGTGATTTTGTATGCTGAAACTTCTATATAAGCGGAAATCCATTGCAATAGTGGTCCTGGCGGCAGTCATGATGCTTTCGTCCTGTGCTTCCAGGAAAGATGATAAGCCGCCCACTGCCCCGGTGCTTACCATAAAGGAAGTCCGAAGCGACCTGGTATCCCTTGCATGGAGCGAATCATACGATGACAGCGGCATTGATGAATACAAGCTCTACAGAAACGGCAGCGTCCTTGCTTCGGTTGAGGATACGGAATATGATGACAGGGACGTTGCTCCCGGCCAGCAGTACGAGTATTACGTAGTCGCGTACGATAAGGCCGGCAACAAGTCGTCGAAGAGTGTAAGGCAGACAGTGAAGATCGACGAGGGACCGATTCAGGCAAAGGCAACCACGGAACCGACGCCTGAACCTTCAGGACCTGCCGGACCTTCCCAGCCGGAAGGCACGAAGGACCTGAACAGGCTGGCCAAGTCCACGGTGCGCCTGTATGCGCTTGATGACGATTTTGTCTGCATAGGCACCGGCTCGGGCACCATCATGAACGAACAGGGATACATACTGACAAATTATCACTGCGTCGGCGATGAATACGGGCTCTACAACAGCATGGGCTACGTGGCCATCGCGCTGACCACCGATGTCCGCGCAGTCGCTCAGCCCCAGTACTTTGCCCAGTTCAGGGGAGGCGATCCTGCCCTGGATCTCGCCGTGGTGCAGATTACCGAGGACCTTAACGGAAACAGGGTGTCAGCAGCGGACCTTAAGCTCACGCCCGCGAAACTCGGAAATTCCGATGATCTTAACATAGGCGATGAGATCAACATCCTTGGATATCCCGGCGTGGGAGGGGATACCATCACCTTTACCGCCGGAAAGGTGTCTGGATTCGTCGATGAGAATTATGACAACGAGGTAGACTGGATAAAGACCGACGCCATTTTCAGCCATGGCAACAGCGGCGGAACGGCAATCAACGGCAAGGGTGAGATGATAGGCGTTCCCACGCAAAAGCTGTTAGGGGAAGATGTCGATATAATGTTCCTGTTAAAACCCATAAACCAGGCCCTTTCCATACTTGAAGCCGCCTATGCCCAGAGCGGGCTGCCCGATGTCCCGAGCAGACCCGAGCCGTACGCTCCGTCCGGCGTGACTGAAGGCACTATCGACCTGTATGGTTTTATCTATGACGCGTTCACCTTTGAACCGATAGAAGGAGCCATGTTTGTTATACTGATTCCGGGCGTTACCCTGGAACAGTTTGTGAACAATCCGCAGGACAGCATGATCCAGTGTTATGCTGAAACCGATGCGGATGGCTACTTCTATTGCCATGACGTCCCGGTCGGCAATTCCTATTCGGTATTGATAGGCGCCGAGGGCTATTCGCCCATCGGAGAGGATAACGCTATCTATATAAGCACTTATGAAACGGAAGACTGGTACCTGGGTATTATTTACCTGCAACAGAGATACTGATGCCAGTTCCCGCTGCGGGATTTTATGGGCTCCGCTGTCATTTAAGCGGAGCCCTTTTGATTTAGCAGCCTGTTCGGCAAGCCTTAGGCTGCCGGTATCCGGTCGGATTTGCCTCTCCGTGCCATGCAAATTATAAAGGCTCTACGTCAAATGTTGGGGTTGAACCAAGTAAAATGAAGTAGCATATGTATTGTTGGCAGATGATCATCATAGATCATCTGCTTTTTTACACGCAGATCCAGGTCATACCGTATA
>Ga0134100_1000127_pt1 | contig 90472 bp, 90 predicted proteins | sample 11_taG_2_FD_94444 | JGI IMG/M metagenome (GOLD analysis project Ga0134100, IMG submission 94444) | Switchgrass degrading microbial communities from high solid loading bioreactors in New Hampshire, USA - 11_42_5_180_A3 metaG | ecosystem: Engineered > Bioreactor > Semi-continuous > Anaerobic >...
ATCACTGTTAATATTTAGCGCAAATAAAACTCATCAAAAAACACGAAAAATATAGATTTCTCTTGCTTTGCAAAAACTGTGGAATTTACTTTTGCAAACCGGAATTTACTTTTTCAATTGACCAATATTTTTTACATTATTGCACTATACTTCCGTTTATCATGACTTAAAAAACAAATATATCCTGTTTGTTTTCCGGATGATTTAATAAAGGGTATGTTATTTTTCCGCCGTCACTGGTAAAATAATTAAGAGAACTGACAAGGGGGCCTTTATGGATAAAACCGTGCTTGTTACTGGTGCCGATCATGGACTTGGTTATGCCCTGTGCGAAAAATACCTGGAGCTCGGGTTTACTGTTGCGGCAGGCAGATTCCTGGAAACCGGCGAAAACCTGATCCGTCTGAAAAAAGCTTACCCTGACCGGCTGGAAATCATAAATCTCGACGTATCCTGCACCGAAAGCGTTAAAAAAGCGTATTCCCATTTCAAAAGCAGGTTCAGCAGCCTGGATATTCTTATCAATAATGCAGGCATACTCGGCGACATTTCAAAAACCATTTATGATGAAATAGATTACGAGGATATAATTCGAACTTTCCAGGTCAATGCCCTGGGACCGCTTAGGATGGTGAACGTCTTCCTTCCGTCCATATTAAAGGGCAACGACAAACTGGTAGTTAACATATCTTCTGAAGCGGGCAGTATTGCCAATTGCACCAGGAAAAACTGGTTCGGCTATACAATGTCCAAATGCGCCCTGAACATGGAGTCGGTCCTGCTGCAGAATGAACTTCGGGACAAAGGAGTCAGGATAATATTGATCCATCCCGGCTGGCTTAAGTCAATGATGAGAGGAACACTGGATACTGACGCGCCCACATGGCCCGAAGAAGCGGCTGAAAGAATCATAAAGCACATTGAAAAATACAGTAATTATAACGGCAATCAGCCACCTTATATCGATAACGACAACGGCAGCATATTGCCCTGGTAATAAGGAGTGATTTTACTGTGAAAAAAGCCATATTGTTCGGAAAATATACTGACTATATATATCATCCCCTTAAAGGCGTTGACGAGGAAATCAGCGCAATCTTTGCACCTTACCTGGAAGTTGTCCCGACCGAGGATTTAAATATTTTCAATGCAGATACACTGGCCAAAACAGAACTTTTAATTTTTTACAAGGATGATCTTGATACCGAAGTATCCGCAAAACACACTGCCGCCGTGTTGTCATATGTGAGCTGCGGAGGAAAACTCCTGGTCGTTCATAACGGCATTTCTTTCTATAATGGTTATGAATATTTCCAGATGGTAGGCGGAAAATTCGATTATCATCCGGATATACGCGATCTTACCTTTCACCCGGACAAAAAGCACCCGATAACCGAAGGTGTCAGTGAATTCATAATATTTGACGAACCGTACCGTTTTGAATTTACATCCCATACTCCGAGAAAGGTATTTCTTGAATATGAAATGGAAGGTAAAAAATATCCTGCCGGATGGACTGTTGATTTCTGCTCCGGGAAAATAGTATACCTGATGCCCGGGCATACTGCAGAATCCTTTAAAAATGAAAGTTACCGCAAGCTGCTCCTTAACTCGTACAAATGGATGTGCAGAGAATAAAACAACTAATTTTATTGCAAAAAAGGATTGACCGGCCTGCGGTCAATCCTTTTTGAAAAACTCATTGTATAACGATATTATGGCCTTGTCCAGGTCTTTTTCATCAATTCCGAACATAATACTTACCTCGGATGAACCCTGGTTAATCATCTGTATGTTTACACCGCTTTTTGCAAGCGCTGTTGTTGCCCTGCTTGCCACTCCGATACGGCGGAGCATCCCCTCGCCGACAAGCATCACCAGAGCCAGGTTGCAGCCAATGCTTACACTGTCCACCTGCAGATCATGGGCTATGCGTTCCATGATCCTTGATTTCTTTTCTTCATCAAGATATTGCTTCTTGATTATAACCGAAATATCGTCTATTCCCGACGGGATATGTTCAAACGGAACGGCTTCCTCCTCAAGAATCCACAAAACCTTTCTTCCGAAACCGATTTCCCTGTTCATCATATACTTGTGAATATTTATAGTTATAAATCCACCGGCCCCTGCAATTCCAACGACAGGCTCGTCGGTTGCATCCCTTGCTGTGACTATCATTGTGCCGGGTGCTTCAGGCTTATTTGTATTTCTGATATTTACCGGTATTCCTTTCTTGAACAGCGGAGCCAGTGTTTCTTCATGCAGTACCGAAAAACCTGCATATGAAAGTTCACGCATTTCCCGGTACGTCAGTACGGGTATTGGCTTCGGGTTCCTTATCAGTTTGGGATTTGCCGCAAATACCGAATCCACGTCTGTAAAGTTTTCATACACATCTGCTTCCACGGCAACTGCAAGAATTGATCCGGTTATATCCGAACCTCCCCTTGGGAACGTTACAACTTCACCTGAAAGAGAATATCCGAAGAATCCTGGGAAAATCAGTATACCGTCCATGTTTCTAAGTTTGGCAAGGTTTTTGAACGACTGCGGCAAAACCCTGGCATTTCCGTACTCATCACTCAGATACAGGCCGGCATCCTTGGGATTAATATACTGGGCATAAACCCCCCGGCTGTTAAAATACTTGGCAACCAGCCTTGCGCAGTTGTCTTCTCCCGCAGCCTTGATCCTGTCAACAAATTTCTCCCTGCTGTCATACCCCAGCGATATCCTTGTTCTTAAATTGTTCTCGATATCCTTTACTATTTCATCACCGAGATTCAGTCCTTCGGCTATCCTGGCAAAACGGTTCACAACGGCTTTCAGTTCTTCTTCGCAATTGCCCGTTTTTATATAGTTTTCAGCCATTTTTATGAGCATGTCCGTTACCTTTGTGTCGTCATCATGCTCTTTACCCGGGGCCGAAACAACCACCAGCCGTCTTTCCGGATCCGAAGTCACAATGTTAAATACCTTTTTAACCTGCTCAGCAGAAGCGAGCGATGTTCCCCCAAATTTGCATACTTTCATTCATAAACCTCCATCATACCTCATATATATAAAATATTCCTGACACAACAAAGCCGTGATTTAAACGGCATAACTCTGCAAATAAAATCAAAGGTGAAGACTTTCAGTCTTCACCTTACTAAATTACATGTTAAATTAACCAATGTCAATAATTTTAATTATTGTTCATTAATTTCAATGTTTCCCTTGCAATGGCAAGCTCTTCATTGGTAGGTATAACAAGCGTCCTGACCTTTGCATTTCCGGTGCTTATATCCCTTTCTCCGCCACGCTGCATGTTCTTTTCTTCATCAATTTCTATTCCCATGAACTCAAGGCCTGCCACAACCCTTTTCCTTATACCGTGATTGTTTTCCCCGATTCCTGCGGTGAAAACAAGGGCATCTATTCCACCCATTGCCGCTGCGTAAGCCCCGATGTATTTCTTAACCTGGTAAGCAAAAATTTCAAGTGCAAGTTCTGCCCTCTCATCGCCCTTTTCAGCGGCTTCATCAAGATCCCTGAAATCGCTGCTTATACCCGATATTCCAAGAACGCCGGACTTTTTATTCAGTAATTCGTTTAACATCGTTGAATCATATTTATCATGTTCAATCAGTGAAATCAATATGGCGGGATCTATATCACCGCTTCTTGTTCCCATCGGAACACCGGCAAGCGGAGTATAACCCATGCTGGTATCCACCGATTTTCCGTTTTTAACGGCACAAATACTGGACCCGTTACCCAAATGGCAGGTTACAATTTTCAGCTCTTCCAGCGGCCTGTTCAGCATTGCTGCAGCTCTTTCGGCCACATATTTGTGGGATGTACCGTGAAAACCGTAACGGCGTATCCCGTTCTTTTCATAGAGGGAATACGGTAACGCATACAAGTATGCTTTTTTGGGCATTGTCTGGTGGAAAGCGGTATCGAATACTGCTACCATGGGAGTATTCGGCATAAGTTTCATGCATGCCTTTATGCCGATCATGTTCGGACCGTTATGCAGCGGAGCAAGCTCTATGCATTCCTCGATTGTATTCAAAACCTCGTCATTTATTATCATGGATTTATAGAATTTTTCTCCACCGTGAACAACCCGGTGACCTACCGAAGCAATCTCATCCATACTTTTTATAACGCCGTGTTCTTTATCGGTTAAGGCATTGATGACTTCCCTGATTGCATCATTATGATCTTTCAGTTCAACTTCCTTCCTGAACTCGTTCCCGTTATATATATGCCTTATAAAGGAATTCTGGATCCCTATTCTGTCGCACAAACCCTTTGCCAGGACCTGCTCATTCTCCATGTCAAACAACTGATATTTCAACGAAGAACTTCCCGAGTTTATTACCAATATCTTCATTTCGTTAACCCCCAAATCCATAATTGATTGTCATATTACGCTGCTGTCTCCGCCCGCTTAGGCCTGGGCCTGAACACAGGTAATGGCAACAACACCGACTATATCTTCCGCAGAGCAACCTCTTGAAAGATCGTTAACCGGTTTTGCAATACCCTGCGTAATGGGACCGTAGGCCTCTGCCTTTGCAAGTCTCTGTGTCAGTTTATAGGCAATATTACCGCTGTTCAGATCCGGGAAAATCAATGTATTTGCCCTACCCTGCAACGGGCTTTCGGGCGCCTTGGATTTTGCGACATGCGGAACAATCGCGGCGTCAACCTGCAGCTCACCGTCAATCATAAGCTCAGGGGCTTTTTCTTTCGCAAGGCGTGTTGCTTCAATTACCTTTTCGGTCAGTTCGCTTCTGGCACTTCCGTAACTGGAATATGACAGCATTGCTACTCTTGGTTCTGCCTGGACAAGCTGCCTGAACGACTTTGCAGAGGATATGGCTATCTCGGACAATTGATCTGCATCAGGATTTTCAACAAGGCCGCTGTCTGCATAAAGGAAAATTCCGTTTTCACCGTATTCACAGTCGGGAACAACCATAATAAAGAAAGCCGATACCAGTTTTGTTCCGGGAGCGGTTTTTATTATCTGAAGTGCCGGCCTGAGAGTATCAGCCGTTGAATGTATTGCTCCCGCAACCATTCCGTCGGCATCGCCTTTTTTTACCATCATTGCTCCCCAGTACAGTTCATCTTTCATGATTTCCCTTGCTTTTTCCGGGGTCATTCCTTTGTTTTTCCTTAATTCAAAGAACGTGTTTGCATAGTCTTCAAACTTTTCGGACTTTTCGGGATTCACAATCGTTGCACCGGATATATCAAGATCTCCGGCCAGTTCCATTATTTTGTCCCGATCCCCAATCAGTATAATATTTGCTATTCCCTGTTTCAGAATTATTTCAGTAGCCTTAAGTGTACGAATATCAGTGCTTTCAGGCAGTACAATCGTTTTCTTGTCCGCCTTTGCCCGCGCTGATATCCTCGCCATGAAATCACTCATTTTTGCATCCTTCCCTTTCCATGAACCGAAATAAACTTAGTTAAGTTTTTAACGGTCCAGATTACACTTTTATTTTTTATTTAACCTCCGACTTTATCGGCAGGTTTAAATCTTCTTTATATTTTTTTACATCCTAAAAGGATTAACCCAAAACAGCGTTGGTCATAACTCTTATGAGCAGCCGATATATGCCGTTTTTAAGCCATAACAATTATAACGCAAATGTTTTTTGTATACAAGTAAAAAATGATAATATAATATAAAAGGCTAATTCATAAGCAGCAAAGCATTGGCAACATCCTCTGCAGTTATCGTAGCCAGTTCTTCTTTTTTAACGCTGTCAATGTTTCTGGCTATTCGGTTTGACTGCTGCATTACAACTTTCTCAAAAAGATTTCTTACATATCTTCCGTTTCCGAAGTGTTCAAGCCTGAGGTTTACAATGGCTTCAAAATGCTCTTTTAACTGTTTTTCAGCTTCGCTATCAGGAACGTACTGCTGTTTTCTCGCAAAATTCATAAATATCTGGAAAAGTTCCTCGCCGTTATAGTCCTCAAATTCGAAAACCCAGCTGAAACGATCTTTCAGGCCCGGATTTGAGTTTATAAATGTTTTCATCCTGTCGGTATATCCGGCTGCTATAACAACAAGCCTGTCCCTGCAGTCGTCCATTCGCTTGAGAATCGTATCTATTGCGTTTCTGCCGAAATCGTTCGGACCTCCCACCAGGGCATATGCTTCATCAATAAAAAGTATCCCGTCCATCGCCTGATCCAGGACCTTGTTTGTTTTTTCCTCGGTCTGGCCTACATATCCCGCTACAAGACCGCTTCTGTCCACTTCAATGACATGGCCTTTTTTCAGTATACCAAGGCTCTGGTATATCCTCCCCAGTATTCTTGCAATTGAAGTCTTTCCCGTACCGGGAGAACCACAGAATATGGCATGGTATGTCATCGGTTTAACCGGCAGCCCCATTTCCTCTCTTTTCTGATTTGTCCTGATTAAATTCACAAGGGTTCTGATATGATCCTTTACATTTTTCAATCCTACAAATTCATCCAGATCATGCATTACCGCGTCAAGCTTGTTCTGAGTTACCGTTATGTCCTTAACAGGAAGGGCTTTTTCGATATCTTCCATCGTAATGGTTTTCAGCATTTCATAAGTAACGTTTTCTTTCTCTGCCAGCCTGTCAGACTGGGCCTTAATCAGCTTTTCCAGCGTATTGCGTACAACACGCCCGTTTCCGAAATGCTCATCCCTGATATCATAGAGGAAATTAAAATAATGCTCCATTTTTTTAAGGCATTCCCCGTCCATCGTATACTGGTGCTTTTCCATAAGCATCTCGAAAATCTGCATAAGTTCCGGCCCTGTATAGTCCTTGAAGTAAAATTTCCTGGATACCCTTGATGAAAGCCCGGGGTTGGATTTAAGAAAAGCTTCCATCCTGTCGGTATATCCCGCCAGGAAAACAGCAAGGCGGTCCCGTTCTTTCTCCATGCGGTCGACAAGAATGTTTATTGCTTCCTTTCCGAAGTCATTTTCACCGCCCTCGGCCAGGGAATATGCTTCATCTATGAAAAGAATACCGTCCAACGCCTTGTCAATAACCTTGTTTGTTTTCACAGCCGTACCACCGACATACTCGGCAACCAGGTCGGCCCTCGAAACTTCCACAATGTGACCTTTTTTCAGAACCCCCAGAGCCCTGAAATACTCGCCCATAAGTCTTGCAACAGTTGTTTTTCCTGTTCCCGGGTTTCCGAGGAAAGCCGTATGCAGGGAAATGCTGCTTCCACTCAAACCGTGTTCCTGTCTTAATTTCTGGATTTTTACAAAATCCATCAGGGCTTCAATATCTTCCTTTATATTTGACAGTCCAACAAGTTTTTCTATTTCTGCCCGGATTTCCTCGGGCTTGAACGGAGATGTTTCAGTATTATCGGACTTTTCGATGCCCTCTTTCTTATAAAAATCATCTATTATTGAATTCAGCTCCTTCTCAAGAGAATCTTCTGAAGCGGATCTATTGTCAACCGCATGATTGATTTCGGTAGTGCGGGAAGGTTTTCTGTGATACAGATCATAGTATACACTGCTTAAAAAACGGTTTTTGTTATCCATAAACTTACACCTCGTTTACTTTATGAAAACCCGTAAATTTCTTCCTTTTGTTATAATATCATTTTTATATAAACCGTTCCACAATCATATTACGTATTATTCCGGAACAATGACCACAAACGGGAAGACAATGATTCCATGTATGCAACATCCAGTATATTCCTGCTTATAAGCTCATCCAGTATGTTATAGGCCATGTCAAATTCATTTTTGTTATATGCCGCTGTCGAGTGCGTTTTTTAATTCATTTTCATCAAGAACAAGGACTGAACCGTCGGGTAACAGCGCCACGTCAAGATATAAATCGTCGCAATAAGGATTCCTGTTTTCATCGACGGCGTTCTTCCTGGTTATATCAGTATACCATTCCACAATTTCTGTCGTCATAAATCGCAAAAAGGGCTCAATTCTCAGCATCAGGGAAAAAACATAACTTGCTGTAACCGTTGTTGTAAAGACATAAAATACTGAACTCCTTTTTGGCTTTGTGTCACCGACCGTTCCTTTTCCCTATATGTCTTTCATGCTGTCAATAATACTTAACGCCCTTTCAGATATCATCCTGTTCTTAAGACGTTTATCCTTTATTTTTATCAGCTTTCCTTCAGCATTAACGGGATTGAGATCCTCAATAAGTCCGAAATTTATATTCATCGGCTGGAAAACGCCGACAGAAGACGTTGATATATAGTGCGCCAAAGCCCCGACAGCCGTCGTTTTCGGAAAGTATACCTCATCCAGGCCTTTTAAAAGCCTGAATGCATTTATACCTGCAACTAGCCCGGAAGCAGTGGACTCAACGTATCCCTCCACTCCTGTTATCTGGCCGGCAAAGAAAAGGTTTTTTCTTTTTCTCATACGATAGGAAGGCAGCAGAAGTTTCGGGGAATTGATAAACGTATTCCGGTGCATCACTCCGTACCTGACAAATTCAGCGTTCTCCAGGCCCGGTATCATCGAAAACACTCTTTTCTGTTCGCCCCATTTCAGCCTGGTCTGGAATCCGACCATGTTATACAAGGTTCCTTCCTTGTTATCCCTTCGTAACTGCACCACGGCATACGGCATTTCGCCCGTCCTGGGATCTGTAAGTCCTACCGGTTTCAGCGGGCCAAACCTTAGCGTATCCGGCCCCCGTTCGGCCATTACTTCTATTGGCATGCATCCTTCAAACACAAGGTTTTTCTCAAAATCCTTCACTTCGGCCTTTTCTGCGTTTATCAGGGCTTCGTAAAAAGCAATATATTCTTCCCTGTTCATCGGGCAGTTGATATAATCCGCGTCACCCCTGTCATACCTGGATGCCGTGAATGCCCTGTCCATGTTTATACTGTCGGCCTTTACTATCGGGGCAGCAGCGTCAAAAAAGGAAAGAAATTTATCACCGGTAATCCTGGCTATCTCGCTTATCAAAGCCTCCGAAGTCAGCGGACCTGTTGCTATAATGGTCAGGCTTTCGTCGTCAATCCTTGAATATTCCTGTTCTATCACTTCTATGCTGGGATGATTCCTTATTTTTTCAGTGACGCATTTCGAAAAATCCACTCTGTCCACTGCCAAAGCTCCGCCTGCAGGAACGGCATTATTGTCAGCACATTCCATTATAACTGAACCCAGCCTTCTTAATTCTTCCTTAAGCAATCCGACAGCATTTTCCAGCTGGTTTGATCTTAATGAATTTGAGCAGACCAGTTCTGCGAATGTATCAAGATGATGAGCAGGGGTTTTTTTACCGGGTTTCATTTCATAAAGTCGCACCCTGCCGCCCCTCTGTGCAATCTGCCATGCCGCTTCACAGCCTGCAAGCCCGGCACCTATAACGTTCACCACATGTTCCACCTGAACAACCCTTCCTCCTTGAATTACCAACAGTTAATTATTTTAAGCAAACCAAGCCGTTTAAATAATTAAATTTTTTTCCCTGGTATCTGTTCTCTCGTTCCATCTTTTCCTCAACCAAATCAACAACTTTCCACCAGCTTTTGTCCCAGTTGCAGAACAGGCTTCTCTCCTTGGGGGCCCGTCCGATCAGGCGCTGTATGACAATATCCGGTGAAAGGTATTCCAGGAACGTAATAATCCTTTCAATGTATTCGTCCAGGGTTACGGGCCTTATTCTGCCTTCAGTATATAAATTACCCAGCTTTGTATCTTTCAGAATACAAAGCGAATGGCATTTTACCTGGTTAACCCCCAGCGCAGAAAGAATTTTCGCGCCTTCCACGACATCATCAATGCCATCTGTGGGCAGATCAACTATCATATGCGCACAGGTATCAATTCCGTATTTTTTTGCCCGTATCACGCTGTCTACGAACTCCGCAAGTCCATGGCGGCGGTTCAGGAACTTCAGCGTATGATAGTTGACAGTCTGAAGCCCTATTTCAACTACAATATCAACACGGTATTTTTGCTTTATTTCGCTCATTGCCTCAAAATACCTGTCATTCAGGCAATCCGGCCTTGTGGATATATACAGAGCCACCACATCGGGCATTACTGCCTCTTCAAGATATGTCCTGAATATCTTCTCCGGAAGGTATGTATTTGAATAGTTCTGAAAATAGGCTATATACTTCCGCGCCTTATACTTTTTTCCAATATATTCTATATTCTTTGTCATTTGCTCCTTTACAGACAGCACAGATTCCAGGTTTTCAAAACCCGCACCTTCTTCACCGCAGAAAATGCAGCCTTCATCCCCCAGCAAACCATCCCTGTTCGGGCATGTAACAGGAATGTTCACCGGTATCTTATAAACTTTTTCGTTATAAGTTCTTTCAAGATAATCGGAAAACTTGTTGTACAGCATCCTATCATGCATCCTGGGTAATTTCCAATAATATTTTGCTGCAAAAGAATAAACCATATTTTAATATAACATAATATACGACCGTTTAGTAACTTTTTCTTCAAAACATCGTACTAAAGATAAGACAGATGTTGTTAAAATAAAGCTGTCAATAAAATACGGTTTATGTTAATATTGAATAACGTTAGTTTAATTCTTAAACACGGAGGATTTATGGAATACATTGCAAAACTTCTTCTGCTGGCCGTTGTCGGCGGATTTATCGGCTGGATAACTAATTTAATTGCAATAAAACTGTTATTCCGGCCTTTCAAGCCCGTTAAGCTCTTTTTCGGGTACAACATACAGGGGGTTATTCCTGCAAGGAAACCCGAACTTGCCGTTTCCATCGGGAATGTAATAGAAAAACGGCTGCTTGCTCCTGAAGAAATCATAAACAAGCTTGTATCCGAAAAAGATATAGCTTACCTTAAGGAAGCCATTGTCACAAATGTATTAACCATTTTAAAGGACAAGCTTCCGGGTTTTCTGCACGGGTTTACGGACAAAACCATAAAGAAACACCTGGAATCTTTCATGGCAAAGGACGGAGACCGGTATATACGGGATATGATAAACAATATGGTCAAAAAAGCCACAGATAAAATAAATGTATCCGAAATGGTAGTTGAGAAAATTAATGCACTGGATCTTGTTTCTTTTGAATCCATTGTACTGAGCGTAGTCAGTAAGGAGCTTAAACACATTGAATATCTCGGCGGTGTTCTTGGTTTTATAATAGGCCTGTTGCAGGGAGTGATAGTTCTTTTGTTTTAAAAGAAAAGAATCACCTTTCTTATTAGTAAAGAAAGGTGATTCTTTTACTTGCGGCCAAAATCCTATTTTACGTTCTCTATTGCCTTTTCAGCAAATGAATTGTCCACCAGTTTATCAAACGGAGCAAACTCGGTCAGTTCTCCTGCCTCTTTCATGACTTCCTGCAGGCGGTTGAAAGCTTCCTCCTTCATTACCGGCGTCTTGTTCCATGTATCCTGCTGCTTGTATCTCTTTACAACCGTTTCTAGCAAATCCAGATCGGTATCGGGGAAAGAAGATGCTATTGCTTCAGCCACTTCCCTGTCCGAACTTTTCTCAATCCATTGCTGGGCCTTGTAAATTGCATTTGTAAATGCCTGAATAATGTCGGGATTTTTTTCAATATAGCTCTTTTTCGCATAATATGCCGTATACGGGATCTCTCCGCTTGCTTCTCCCATGGATGCCACTATGTACCCCGTACCCTGCTTTTCAAAACTGGATGCCACGGGTTCAAACAACGTTACAAAGTCACCCATTCCAGACAGGAAAGCTCCACCCATCAGCGCAAACTGGATAGACGTATCCACTTCAACATCCTTTCCGGGGATTAAGCCGTTTTGTTTCAGAACATATTCAAGGGTCATAAGCGGTACCCCGCCTTTTCTTCCGCCGATAATCAGCTTCCCTCTTACATCCTCCCACTTAAAGTCAGGCATTGGTTCTCTTGCAACAAGAAATGAACCGTCTCTTTTTGTAAGCTGGGCAAATACTACGGCATAATCCTCCTTGCCTTCATTGTACACATAGATGCAGGCTTCGGGTCCTGAAAAGCCAATATCAGCCTGGCCTGAAAGTACTGCAGTCATAACCTTGTCGGCTCCTGCACCGTTAACCAGTGTTATTTTTAACCCTTCCTCCTCAAAAAACCCTTTGTTTATTGCCACATACTGGGGTGCATAGAAGATCGAGTGAGTAACTTCGTTCAGTGTGATTTCCTTGTATTCTTTCGTACCGCATCCCGGTAAAATCAGTAAAACAGCCAGTGACAGAATAACCAGGCAGCGTAATGGTTTCATATATATATCCTCCTTTCCGGACTAATATTTTGCAGAGATCCATTTTCCAAGAAGCTGTACGCCGAAATACATTAAAGCCGCCAGCACCGACAGTATTAAAACGCTGGTCATTACAAGATCAAGCTGGAATACCTGCCCGCCGTAAACAATAAGGTAACCAAGACCGGCTTTTGATACAAGGAATTCGCCGACTATAACGCCGACCCATGACATACCCACATTTACCTTCAAAGCGTTCATCATTACGGGAAATGACGACGGCAGTACCACTTTTGTGAGGATCTGTTTCCTGTCTGCACCGAAACTTCGTACAAGCCTAATCTTCTCAGAATCAGTTTCGAGGAAACCGGTATAAACCTCAAGGACGGTTACTATGAGGGAAACGGTTACTGCAACCGTAATGATGGCAACCGGTCCTGCTCCCATCCAGACAATAAAAACCGGTCCAAGGGCTATTTTGGGAAGGGCATTTGCCACCACCAGGTATGGTTCCAGTACCTTGGAACATGTTTCTGAAAGCCACAGCACAATGGCAATCAGGATACCCAGTATGGTTCCCAGCAGAAAACCCACCACCGTTTCCCATAACGTAGTCCAGACGTGGGAAAATAAAGAGCCTTCCCTGTACAGTCGCAGAAAAGTATTCACTATCCGGCTTGGGCTGCTGAAAATAAACGGATCAAGCCAGTTCAGCCTGGTCACAGCTTCCCAGAACACTATTATGAATACCAGCAGTAAAAGCCTGAGGATAATTATCATGCGTTTTTTTGCTTTCAGCTTACGCAAATATTCCCTTTGCTCTGCGGATTCCTGCCTATACATGGACATCCAGCTCCTTCCATATCATGTTGAAATACTTTCTGAATTCCGGAGCCTCTCGTGACGAAAGCGGCGTCCTGTTTTCAATGTCAAACTTAATATCAATCACCATTTTTATTGTTCCGGGGCGTTTTGACATTACGTAAAGACGTTCTGACATGCTTATTGCCTCAGAAATATCATGGGTAACCATAATGGCCGTTTTTCCTTCTTTCTTGATAATTTTATAAATGTCATCGGTTACAGCCAGTCTAGTCTGGTAATCCAGCGCGGAAAATGCCTCGTCAAGAAGCAATATATCGGGATTCACGGCAAGTGTGCGTATCAGTGCAGCCCTTTGCCGCATTCCCCCAGAAAGCTGTGACGGATGATGGTTCTTGAAATTGCTCAGACCGTATTTTTCCAGCAAATGCTCCACATGCCTGAGCCTTTCCGGTGTCATCTGGTTTTGGATTTCCAGACCCAGAATTACGTTCTTGTAAATCGTCCTCCATTCAAACAGGCTGTCACGCTGAAGCATATATCCAATTCGGGGGTTTACCCCGGTAACTTTTTCGCCGAATATGTACACCTGTCCCGAAGAAGGTTTTATAAGACCGGCAATTATGGATAAAAGGGTTGACTTTCCACAGCCACTCGGCCCGACAATCCCTATAAACTCACCCTCGGAAACTTCAAAGGAAACGTTTTCCAGAGCCGGTACTTCACCATTAACGGTGTGGTAACGTTTCGAAATGCTTTCAACAACTACGGCAGGTACCAACCAAATCCCCCCATTCTGATACACTGACAGTATATGCATTATGTTTTTTGTGGGTTACTTTGGCGGCTTTACCGGAAAAGGCACAATAAAAGCCCTCCGGTTTTCCCGGAGGGCTTGTCCGATATTCTATACTACATTTATATTATATATTACTTTATACCATATGTACTGCATTAGTGTTATGCCTCGGGTTATTTTTGACCAGCTCAGCTGCACGGGACAAAGCCGTTACAACATCTACCTCAAACTGAAGCTTCAGATGCTTTATCCTGGAATATACCTCGCCTTTTTTCGTAACGAAATACTGCGGGGGTAGTTCGTTCAGTGCCTTTGCAGCAATATCCAGCTTGCAGATATCACATTTGCACATGTCAAAATCCTTCAGAACCTCATCCATGTAATTGAACACAATTTCCTCCATATAGTTTTTAAGTTCCATTTTTATAACCCCCTAAATCAGGCAGCCCTGTGCCTGTCTATTTTTACTATTATATATTATAAATTAAATCTTTCCAAATTTTAAATAATTTTTTTTCATTTTCCTCGTCTATTTTTACATTCGTCCACCATTGAAATGCTTCGAAACAGTTATAAAACATAATATCCATCCCTGTAAAGGTTCTGCAGCCGCGCCTGTCCGCCATAAGCATCAGCTTTGTCTGAGGAGGATTGTAAATGGTCTCGAATACAATATGATGCGTCATGAAGTTAAAATTTTCAGGAAGAGGCTGTTTATCAAACTGAGGAAACATCCCTGCTGAAGTGGCCTGAATTATAATATCCGCATTATAAAAACCGTGAATGGTCTCAGGATTATTAAAATCAGCAGTTATAGCAATATTTCCGAACCTGCTGTTTATCTTCATGCAAAGCTCATACGCTTTTTCGGGGTTATGGTTTGCTATCGTCAGGCTTGCACAATTTTCAAGGGCACAGGCATATGCGATTGCCCGCGCTATACCGCCGGCCCCAAATATAAAAATTCTCTTTCCGCTAAGGCTTTCTCCTGTTATTCTTGGAAACGCCTTTCTGAAAGCCGATATTTCAGTATTATTCCCGTGTATGCTGCCGTCTTCATCAATCCTCACAATATTGACTGCACCGCATTCTGCAGCTTCTTCTGTAACAGTGGTCAGGCAATTATTAAGTTCACACCTGTGAGGTGTATCAATCAATGCGCCTCTGCAGTTTATTACCTTAAGAGCTTCAAGGCTTTTTTCAATACCATATTGTTCGGTGCTGACCGGGAACATCATGGAATTATAGCCTGTGAAACTGCTTATTTCATTGAAGAATTCGGGAACAGGCGAGAAACTGATATATTTTCCTGCCAGAGCATATACCGATGTATTCCCGTCAACTTTCAGTCTTGCCATACTAATCCTCCGAAACAACAGACCACTGTCACTTTTTCATATTTCTCTCGATAATGAATTTTTCGAAAATCCTCTTAATCCTCACATGTATCGGTTCATTCGTGTCCAGCGGATCCACCAGAATTGTCATCAGACCAATTCTGTTCCCACCCCTTATATCGGTAAATAACTGGTCACCGATTACTGCCGTTTCTTCAGGAGTGAGGTCAAGTTCAGACATGGCTTTCAGAAAACCTTTGACTGAAGGCTTGAATGCCCTGTAACTGGCATAAAGCCCCAGCTTTTCATTAAACATATCAACCCTTTTCTTTCTTGCGTTGGAAACTATCGCTGCCTTAATTCCGTTATCCTGAAAACGCTTTATCAGCTCAAGAACTTTTTCATCGGGAGTCTTTTGCTTATGAGTTACAAGTGTATTGTCTATATCAAGCAATACGCCTTTTATTCCCCGTTCTTTCAGCCACCCGATATCCAGGTCGAATATAGACTCGATGTACAAATCCGGCTTAAGCCCGTTGCCCATTATTATCCTCCTTTCGGTTTATGATACCAAACTTCCAGTTTCTATGCAATAATTTAGTTTGCAGTGCTTTGTCTGTTGTGATAAAATACGTTGAAAGAAACTTATCCCGTTTTCATAAAGGAGAGTGTAAATATGGTAATTACGGTAGAACGGACAAAAAACCCGAAACAGAAACCATCAAGTGATAACCTGGTTTTCGGTACGGTGTTCTCCGATCACATGTTCATCTGCGATTTTTCTCCGGAAAAAGGCTGGCACGACGCGCGCATCGTTCCGTACCAGAGTCTCAGCATAGATCCTTCCATTATGGCTATTCACTACGGCCAAAGCATTTTTGAAGGATTAAAGGCATACAGGACAAAGGACGGGCATATTAATCTTTTCAGGCCTATAGAAAACATCAGAAGATTGAACGAATCATGCAAACGTGTCTGCATACCTGTAATTGACGAAGAATTCGGGCTTACGGCAATCAAGAAACTTGTAGATATAGACAGGGACTGGATTCCGGACGGAGAAGGAACTTCACTTTATATTCGACCCTTTGTATTTGCCACTGAGCCGCATATAGGCGTAAGGCCTTCCAGGACCTACAGTTTCGTTATTATTACCGGTCCGGTTGGTGCTTATTACAAGGAAGGAATAAATCCTGTTAAAATATACGTGGAATCAAATTATGTCCGTTCTGTAAGGGGCAGTCTCGGCGAAGTCAAGGCATCGGCGAACTATGTTGCAAGCCTGAAAGCCCAGGTGGAAGCCAATGAAAAAGGATACACCCAGGTTCTGTGGCTTGATGCCCTTGAGAGAAAATACATAGAAGAAGTAGGCACAATGAATGTATTCTTTGTCATCGGGGATGAAATTGTTACACCGGAACTGACCGGAAGCATTCTGCCGGGTATAACCCGTAAATCCTGCATAGAGCTTTTAAGGTCATGGGGCTATAACATGAATGAGCGCAGAATTTCCATTGAAGAAGTTTATGAAGCCCATGAAAAAGGCATTCTGAAAGAAGTATTCGGAACTGGTACCGCGGCTGTAATATCACCTGTGGGTGAGTTAAACTGGAACGGCAGGATTATTACAATCAATGACGGAAAAACCGGACCAATCTCCCAGCGGCTATACGATACATTAACAGGCATACAGTACGGAAAAATTCCTGATCAGTTCGGATGGATTGAAAGAGTTTGAACCAGCAGGCAGGATTGATATCCTGCCTGTTTTATATATTGAATTCAGCAAAAGATGGTTTTTGGCATTTGCCAGTTTCATGCTGCGGCCTGAACGGCTCAAGAATATTAAATCGTTTCAGGGCGTGTATTTTATCCGGAAGCCGGAATTTGCAATAATCTTAAATTTAACATATAATGAAACGGTAAACATAAAACAATATTACAAAAAAGGCAGATTGGTATGGCAGGAAAAAGTACAGACAGAGATTTGACACAAGGTTCAATTGCCGGAGGGCTAATCCGGTTTTCAGCTCCGTTGTTTTTGGGTCTTATCTTCCAGCAATTGTACAATACAGTTGATACGCTTGTAGTAGGTAATTTTGTAGGAAAAGTAGCACTGGCAGCAGTCGGCAGTACCACCCCGATAATAAACACATTGATAGGTATATTCACCGGTTTTTCAATGGGGGCAAATGTCATAGTCTCACAATATTACGGCGCCAATGACGAAAAATCGGTACAGGAAGCTGTACATACATCCGTAATAATATCAGCTTTTTTTTCGTTATTCATTACAATTCTGGGAATTGTAACTGCTCCTGTCATGCTCAGGCTTATGGATACTCCAGAAGATGTTATCCATGATGCATCGGTTTACCTTGAAATATATTTTTCAGGAGCCGCAGGCCTTGTTTTTTATAACACCGGTTCCGGAATACTGCGTGCAGTCGGCGATTCAAAACGCCCGCTTTATTTCCTCATTTTTTCAGCTGTTGTAAACACCGTTCTGGACCTGGTATTTGTAATTGTTTTCAACATGGGAGTTGCGGGTGTGGCCTGGGCCACGGTAATAGCCCAGGTACTGAGTGCAATACTTGTGATGTTTGTGCTGTCCCGGACATCGGGTCCATACCGTATATGCTGGAAAAAGATAAAACTCAATAAGCCGATGCTGGAAAGCGTATTCCGAATCGGTCTGCCATCATCGGTACAGCAGGGTATTACCGCTTTTTCCAATGTCTTTGTACAGGGATACATAAATAATTTCGGTTCAGCATTCATGGCCGGATACTCCGCATACGGCAAGATTGACGCCCTTGCACTGCTGCCCATGCAGGCAATTGCGATGGGCTGCACAACATTTGTTGGGCAAAACATAGGGGCCGGTAAAATACAACGGGCTAAAAAAGGAATCAACATATCTCTTGCCCTGTCAGTAGCCTTCACAGCTATTTTGCTGATTCCGTTAATTATATTTGCTGAGCCAGCCATAATGCTTTTCAACAGCGAACCTGACGTAATATATTATGGAACACTGTATATGCGGCTGGTATCTCCGTTCTACATTTTAACCTGTATAAACCAGGTATATGCAGGAGCGCTTCGCGGTTCAGGAGATACGCGGGCACCAATGATAATAATGCTCGGTTCTTTCGTATTATTCCGCCAGGTTTATCTCTATACTGTATCGCATATATTCAGAAACAATTTCTATCCGATACTTTTTGCCTATCCTGCGGGCTGGGCAGTATGCAGCATAGTGCTGTACGTTTATTACCGCAAATCCAACTGGGAACACAAAAGCATTGTTATCAGGAACAAAAACATGAACAACAGAGAATCGGACATGTAATTAAATCATATGAAAAAACTGAACGAAAAAGACCGGCTGTAAATCAGCCGGTCTTTTTATGGCTGCGGACTAAGGATTCGAACCCTAACCAAATGAGCCAGAGTCATTTGTGCTACCATTACACCAGTCCGCATCGCTTTCGCATTTCATATTATAATACACGTTTTTAATTTTCGCAAGAGGTTTTTTGCTTGAAATTGTTGCCTATTTATAAAAATTTCTTTACTCCAACGTGCCGAACATAATTGAATATTTACAGGCAAATGGAACACGTCAAACATTGGCGAACGATAAAAGGATAATATAATATTTGAGGATTTGTCCGCTGAATTATTGTATAATAGCTTTCAGGGATTATGGTTAGGGGGAGTTCATATGAGAAAAAAGTTTCATGACACGTTCTTAGCTTTGTTTTCATTATTGTCGAGCATCTGTATTTCCGGTAAAAAAGGGAATTTTGAAATTTCCGCTGCTGATTCAGGCAAATTCATATTCCGGGATTTCTCCCGCTTTTTTTCTTTACATCGGCAAATTCCCATCCTTTCTGCGTATCCGTCCGGGTGCAGCTAAAGCTGAATACCTGCGTATACAAAAAGTTACAGGAACACACATGACCATCTGTGGCATACCTGTTTTTATGCCATTATAACGCGGATTTTTTGCTTTTTCTCAGGTTTCCCTTTTTTAATGCATCGATGCATTCCAAGTGAAAAATCCTAATACAAGGTAAAGCTCAATCTTTCGGAAACGGAGGGTTATTTATGCTTAAAAAACGCTTGCTGATACTTATGGCAGTATTATTGCTGCTTACCGGGTGTGGAACAACAACCAATGATATATCACCGACACCGACTGCGGAACCGACTGCAACAGTTACCCCTTCCCCCACTCCGGTCGCTGAGGTCCCCGAAATTACGAAGCCCGCAGAAAAACCGCAGGAAAACGCTGCTATCGAAATACATTTCCTGGATGTTGGCCAGGCAGACAGCATACTGGTCAAAACACCCGACGGAAAATCCATGCTAATCGATGCCGGCAATAATGCCGACGGGCAGGAAGTTGTATCCTATATCAAAAAACAGAATATAAGCAGAATTGATGTCCTCGTAGGAACACATCCGCATGAGGATCACATCGGCGGTATGGACAATGTTATAAATTCATTTGACATTGATCGTATTTATATGCCGAAAGTAAGCCATACGACACGAACATATGAAGACGTGCTCACTGCAATTAAGAACAAGGGACTTAAAGTAACCTCTCCTGCTCCAGGTACGTCTTTTTCCCTTGGAGAGGCAAAATGCACGATATTGGCGCCAAGCAGCGACAATTATGATGATCTGAACAATTTCTCCATTGTTATTAAACTGGAATACGGGAATATTTCTTTCCTGTTCACAGGAGATGCTGAGGAAGTTTCCGAACGGGAAATGCTCAGCAAAAGCTTCGATTTGTCTGCAGATGTGCTTAAAATCGGGCATCATGGCAGCTCAAGCTCAACATCGCCTGACTTCCTGAAAAAAGTGTCTCCGAAATACGCAGTAATCAGCGCCGGCAAAGGAAATGACTACGGGCATCCTTCGTCAGAAGTAATGAACAGGCTCAAAAATGCAAACATTCCGGTCTATCGTACTGATGAGAACGGTACAATAGTCTGCACGTCGGACGGGAAAAGCATAGAGTTCAATGTTAAGCCCGGAAGCTACAGCCACGGTGAAAAAGATGAAACGCCCAGAGCAACCAATACTCCGAAGCCGACTGCAACACCAGGTGCTGCGATAACCCCAAAGCAATCGTCAAACACCTCGGGTGACAGGATAGTATACTATACCCCGAACGGGAAATCATACCATTTTTCAAAGAACTGCTCCACCCTGAAAAGAAGCAAAACCATTCTTGAAGGAAAGCTGTCGGATGTGATAAAAATGGGTAAGGACGATCCTTGCAATATCTGTGCAGGAGGTAATTAACATGAAACTTATAATCGACCGTTTTGAAGGCGACTTCGCGGTTTGCGAAACAGAAGACAGGAAAATGATTAATATAAAAAGATCACTGCTGCCCGGAGATGCAAAAGAAGGCGACGTAATCATCAGCACTCCCGGCGGTTACAGTATAGACAAAGACGAAACCGCTGAAAGAAAAAAACGGATTAGCAAACTGATTGACGATATCTGGGAATAGTATAAGGAAGCTCTATGGGCTTCCTTTTATTTAATATCCGGACATTTGTGTCCACTTAAGAGGGAAAGCTGTTTTGCTCAAATTCAATATGAGGTTATTTCATTGCTTTATTACTGCTTTTAAGAACGGTAATTTGTATATCCTGTTTTTCCGTTTTGGCAGTTAATTCTGCCAGTTGTGACTTAATTTCTTCCTGTCCTTCGGAAAGCTGTTTATAACCATCAAACAGTGCAGAAAATTTAACACTGGTTTCATGTTCATGGTTAGATACCTGATTACCTACATGCCGTAATCCTTCTCTAACCCATCAAACCTCTCATTGATGTCAGAATATATCTTTTCCAGCATTTCAAAGATTTTATTCTCCACAGAGATATCCCATGTTCTTAAAAATTATATCATAATAAAGTGAGAAAAAAACTAAAAATAATGGTAATACTTCCCTCAGTTAGAGGTACAATGGTAAAAAGCGTCATATTTCGCGCCTGTCAACTAGTAAAAAGTATTTCAAGATTGATTCAGGTAACTTTTTATTTATGCTTCATCTTTATCAGGAAGTTCTTTTATAATTTTTTAAAATTAATATTAGATCATGGCAAGCATCACACTATAAATAAAAAAATCAAAGGCACCACTTTTTTTGTCAACACAGGAATATTTCAAAGGGAATGCGGACATTTTTCTGTACTTCCTCATACCACTAAACTTATAATGCGACTATAATCCATAGGACTCATCGGCCTAAGAGACATCCTTATGCGTTTCGCATTATACAATATAATTGGTAGAGTTTAAATAAATCAGAAATAAAAACTAAATAAAACAATTTATAACTACTCAGCTATGAAAAACAGAATAATCTACTTATAATAAATATAAGCTTGGAAAAGCCGATATATTTTACAAAAGATTTAAAAAATTTACTCAGATAATAAAAAGAAAAAAATATATTAATTCTGGTTTTTGTGGTGATAAAAATGTTAAAAAGAGTTATTATACATAATTTTAGGTGCTTTAAAGATCAAACTTTTGAGCTTGGAAAGCGTATAACTGTCATTTCAGGTCATAATGCTACAGGCAAATCTACACTTCTCGGATTATTTGGTCATTCTTGCGAGTTAAAAGCTAAAGATGGTAAACCTATATTACACAAATATTTCAGAACTGAATTTTCTGAAATTTTTAAAGCATCTCCTGATAAAGACAGGTATAAAGGATATTGGGCTTCTTTATTTTTTGAACCAGTTATTGAGAACTCATTTATGAAATACCGCAGTACTTGGCAAAAAGGTAACAGATTTAGAATTATATCAACTCGTTTCAGTTATGATAGTAATAAAATGATAAATGAACGTAAATATGAAATTCCTTCTCTATATTTAGGCTTAAGTAGGCTCTATCCCTTGGGAGAATCTGAAGGCAAAATAACAAAAAAAAAAGAAATAACTTTTAAAAATGATGACGAAAAAAATTGGTATATTACAAAATATTGTAATATTTTAAATTTAAATGATAATATTGAATCCTTTATTAATGTAGATGTCGAAGCAACAAAAAAACGTTTTTTTTGCGTAAACACAGATAAGTATGATTATTTATGCAATTCGGCCGGTCAAGATAACTTGGGTCAAATTCTAACAGCTGTTTTATCATTTAAAAGATTAAAATCTTCTCTTACTCCATGGCCTGGTGGATTGTTATTAATTGATGAAGTAGATGCTACACTACATCCCAGTGCTCAGAATAAATTGTTTGATTTATTATTTGAGATGTCTAGAGAACTAGATATTCAAATCATATTCACTACGCATAGTTTAAGTTTATTATCATACATATATAGTCGTATAGAAAGTAACAGTGAGTATAGGACAAACGTTAATATCATATATTTAACTACAGCAAATATAGAATTAGAAGTTATAACAAATCCACATTGGGATGTGATTTATAACGATATGCAAATAACGAGTTTATTTGATAATAACGAAAAAATATCTGTTTATACGGAAGATGCTGAAGCAATTTGGTTTCTAAAAAAAGCTTTAACTTTTAAGGATTTCCCAGCTATTAATAGAATTAATTTTATCGAAGTTGATAATTCTTATACTCAATTACTTAAATATAGAAGAGAAGATCCTAAATATTTCTCTAAGGTTATTATTGTTTTGGATAGTGATGTAAAGGATTCAGAAATTGATCCTGATTTTAAAAATGTTATAAAATTACCAGGAAACAGGTCTATAGAGGAAATGATATATAATTTCCTTTTGAATTTGCCACCTAAGTCACCAATATTAAATCACGAAATAGGTTTTACAATAAGAAACATTAGAGAATATGGCCCTGAAAATCGTAGATTATATAATGATGATGAACCAAGGAAAAGATACAAAAAGTGGTTTAATGATAATTTAGAAAAATTTGAAACATTAAACGTATTTGAAGAATGGGCTAATCAGCACAGTAAGGAATTAGATGACTTCCTTCACAAATTTAAACGTTGCTACAATATTGTTTGTAAGGCGAACGGTCTTCCGAGGATTAAATAAGCCAATAAAAATTCTGGCCATATCATTGATTAATTGATATAATATAAAAAAATAGTTAGGGAGATTATCTCTATGATTAAATCACCGCTGAGATATCCTGGGGGTAAGAGTAAACTAATAGAATACATAAAGAGATTAATCATTTCTGAAGGCCTTACTGGTTGTGATTTTTATGAGGTATATGCCGGTGGTGCCTCTGTATCTATAAATTTACTTGCAGATAGAGTAGTAAAAAGAATAATAATTAATGAGAAAGATCCATTAGTATATAGTTTTTGGTACTCCGTTTTCTTTAAAACTAAAGAATTATGTGATTTAATTTATTCTACACCAATTACTCTTGAAAAATGGTACGAAATGTCAAAATATAGAAATCCAAATTTTATCCATGATAAATCTGTTGTAGAGATGGGTTTTGCTTGCCTTTTTTTAAACCGAACAAACTTTTCGGGAATTTTAAATGCTAATATGTTAGGTGGCACTAAGCAAAAATCAAAATATAAAATAGATTGCAGATTTAATAAAGAAAAAATAATTAAACTAATAAATGAAATTTCTCAAATGAAAGAAAATGTTGAAGTATATAATTTGGATGCCATAGATTTTATGAAAGCTAAGGTTCCTAAAACATATAAAGGGCTTAGTTTTGTTTACTTAGATCCTCCATATTATAAACAGGGAAAAAAGCTCTATCGTTATTATTATGAAGATGATGAACATATAATACTCTCTGAATATATTCTGAAACAACCTTTCAACTGGTTAATTAGCTACGATAAACATGATTTTATCGAAAAGCTGTATTCGAAAAAAAACATAGCTATACGTAGTATATATTTCGATTATTCAGTACACACAAGTAAAAGGAACCAAGAAGAAATTTTGATATCCAACCTTGAAATTCCCCCGATAGAAGGAATTGTTGAAGCAAAAAAAATTCCAGGTTAAGTCTTTATTATGTTATGAAATTAAAAAAAACAAAATTGTTCCGAAAAACACAAAACCCGCTAAACTCAATGTTTTAGCGGGTTTTGCCTGGAGCTGGTGGACGGACTCGAACCCCCGACCTGCTGATTACAAGTCAGCTGCTCTACCTACTGAGCTACACCAGCATATTCATAAATTGGCGACCCAGAAGGGACTCGAACCCTCGACCTCTAGCGTGACAGGCTAGCGTTCTAACCGGCTGAACTACTGGGCCAGTTTTAATATGGTGACCCATGGGGGATTCGAACCCCCGTTACCGCCGTGAAAGGGCGATGTCTTAACCACTTGACCAATGGGCCCCAAAAGACTGACGAATTATATTTTAACTGCAAGTACGCAAAAAGTCAAGCGGAAAATATATTTTATTTTCATTACATTTTCGGCGGCTTAAAAATCCGGTTAGAACCTACTTCCTGCGCTTTTTCCTGCCGTTTATGTGATCCAGGACTTTCTGATCCTTTGCTTTTTTCTTTTTTCCAGATCCGTTCTTTTTCTTTCCGTTGTTGCCGTTTTCACTGAAAGCATAAGGATCGATTTCATGAACATTTCCGGCGAGGGTAAAATCCACTTGCCTTGTCTTGGGATCGGCATTTGTTACCACTACTTCAACCGTATCGCCTATGCGGTACACCTTCCCGGTTCTTACCCCGATAAGCACCTGCAGCTTTTCATCGAAATCGTAAAAATCATCGTCCATGCTGGTAAGGCGAACCAGTCCTTCCACCGTATTATCCAGCTCTACGAACATGCCAAATGAAGTTATGCCTGATACAATACCTGTGAAAGTCTCTCCGATATGTTGCTGCATGTATTCTGCCTTCTTGAGATCTTCATATTCTCGTTCTGCTTCCTCGGCACTTCGCTCCCTTTCCGAACAGTGTTTTGTAATCTCAGGAAGAATACTCGAGTAGTGTTCATTCCTTTTCTCGTCAAACTTACCGTGCAGGTATTCCTTCATTATCCTGTGAATAATTAAGTCAGGATATCTCCTTATCGGTGAAGTAAAATGGGAGTAATAATTTGCAGCAAGGCCGAAATGCCAGGTGTGCTCATCGCTGTACCTCGCTTTTTGCAGGCTTCTTAACATCATCGTGCTTATAACTCTTTCCTGCGGTGTTCCTTTGACCTTCGCAAGAACATCCTGTAATGCCCGTGGGTGGACATTCCCGCTTCCCTTGATTCTTACTCCGAAATTAAACAGGAATTCATTCAGCCTTTTAATTTTTTCGGGATCGGGATCCTCGTGGATCCTGTAAACAAACGGTATTTCGGCCCAGTAAAAATGCTCGGAAACCGTTTCATTGCACAGGAGCATAAACTCCTCTATAATCTTGTTCGCTATGGTTATTTCATATTTTCCGATCTTAACCGGTTTACCGTTCTCATCCAGGATTATTTTTGCCTCTTCAAAGTCAAAATCAATTGCACCGCGAATATTGCGGCGTTTCATCAGGATCAGGGCAAGTTCCTTCATTTTTTCAAACATCGGAACCAAAGGCCTGTACCTTTCAATCAGTTCCGGGTCTTTTTCTTCAAGTATCTTGTACACATTTGTATATGTCATCCGTTCATTGACGTTAATTACACTCTCCACAATTTCATGGCTCACTACGCGTCCAAGGCTGTCGATTTCCATGAAAACCGAAAAGGCAAGGCGATCCACCTTCGGATTAAGGCTGCATATTCCGTTGGAAAGTTCTTTAGGCAGCATTGGTATTACCATGTCAGGGAAGTAAACGCTGGTCCCCCTTTTGAGCGCTTCCCTGTCCAACGGCGAATTTTCCTTAACGTAATGGGATACGTCGGCGATATGAACCCCAAGGAGATAATTGCCGTTTTCGGTGATTTCGAGTGAAACGGCATCGTCCAAATCCCTGGCGTCTTCACCGTCAATTGTAACCATTGTCAGACCGCGCAAATCCCGTCTTCCGGCATAATCTTCAGGGGTCAGTTCCTGTGGTATGCTCCTTGCTTCACGTATAACTTCCTCCGGAAAATCCACAGGAATTTTATATGCCCTCAGTATGGAGAGCGCATCCACGCCTTTTTCATCTGCATCGCCAAGGATTTCAACAATCTGGCCTTCAGCATTCCTCTCCGGTTCGGGATACCTGGTTATTTCCACGACAACTTTCTGGTGCGGTTTTGCTCCCATTGATTTGTCAAGGGGAACAATAACATGGCCTTTTATTTTTTTAAGATCCGGGATTACATAGCCTACGGAATAACTTTTTTCAAATGTTCCGACTATTTTTTCATTAGCGCGGAAAAGTATTTTTACAATTTCGCCTTCCGAGTTCCTATCATCGGAATAATACCTGATTATTCTCGCAACAACACGGTCACCGTGCATTGCGCCTTTAACCCTGTCACTTTGTACAAACAAGTCACCCTGACCGGGATCATCAGGCACAACGAAACCGTAACCGCGCTCATGCCCCTGGAATGTTCCGGCAACAAGGCCAATCTTTTCAGGGGCCACATACCGGTTTTTCTTTGTCCTGTATATATACCCCTCTTCTTCAAGTTCCTCCAGGCATTGCCTGAACAGCTCAATATCTTCCCTGGGCACATCCAGGGATACAACGAGCTCGTCAAACGTAAGCGGATGGTATGATTTATCGTTCAAGAATCCCCTTATTCGTTCTTTTCTTTCTTCCAACTTTGCATCCAGCAATTCCATCAATCCTTTTCATTTATCCTGAAATTTTATTTTAAGGTTTATACCACGGTATTTATATCATTTAACATAAAAAAAGAAATATGCAATCAATTTAATATAATTCATGCTGAATGCTTATCATTGCATTAAGACCTATATCGAAGAGCTCTTCCAGCGACAATCCGAGTTCACTGCATGAAGATATCTGCTCTTTAATCTGTTTATTTATAAAACCTTCCTCATTAAACTTATCCAGGAGATAATCCGCAGATAATCCGGAAATTCCTCCTGGAACGGTTTCAGCACATTTTTCTATGAACCCGGGTAAAGGGGCACTGCAGTATAAGGCTTTATCAATTTTTCTTCTCCTGGGTAAACCACTCCTGGGATTATGGGATTTTATTGAATATATTATTGCTGAATCAACACTTAGACCTTCAAGTATTGTCTCTGCCACCAGGCCATGCTGCTCCATATCTCCTCCGACTATATCATAATCTATATCATGAAGCAGACCCGTAAGCCCCCATATTTCAGTTTCCTCATGAAGACGTTTCGCCATTTCTTTCATAATTGCTTCAACAGCAAGACTGTGACGTATTTTTCCGCTGTCAAACAACCTTGCCTTTAATTCCTCAAGAGCCTGTTCCCTGTTCATAATTAATTCCCCTCCCGCCGGAAAAAGCGAAGAATCGGTAAAATTCAGCTTAATTATAGCATAAAAAAGGCATATCTTGCTCAAATATTTCAAACTTGATAAAACCGGTATAAAATGATAGTATATATTCCATGCCCAGTTCGCAAAATCCTGGGCGGCACCATGGTGCCGAATCAAAACTACGGAGGTCTGAAATATGAACAACAGGGTATTATATATCGCACGAGCTGCGTTAATTGCTGCTATATACACTATAATAACGATTTTGATAGCACCTTATGCTTACGGAATATTCCAGTTCCGTGTATCAGAAGCCTTAACCGTACTTCCGGCAGTAATGTCCTCCGCAGTTCCCGGCTTGTTTGTCGGTTGCCTCGTATCAAATATAATCGGAGGATATGGGCCGATAGACATTTTATTCGGCAGCCTTGCCACCCTGATATCAGCATTATTGTCAAGAAAACTCAGGAAATATCCGTATCTTGTTCCGCTTCCCCCTGTTGTCATCAATGCACTGGTAGTCGGCGGATATCTGCCGTTCCTGTATTTCCCCGATGTCCCGGTACCTGTAAGCATGGGCTGGGTAGCCCTTGGCCAGCTGCTGGCCTGCTATGGACTTGGTTATCCCCTTCTCATCCTGTTGACCAAAAGATTTGGAGATTATTTCAAAGACTGGTGATAAGCAGTTATAAGATTTGCAAAAGAGATTATAAGCGTGATGAGCAGGCTGTTTGTATAATTAAAAAGGCCTGTTCTCACTTATGCATATTCCATTCCTATTTTAAAAGCCTTCATTTCATGTGGGATTAGGTTATGCTTTTTTTCGGGCAAAACTTCATAAAGGGCTTTTTCAATATTTTCAGCAGTAACTGTTTTTCTTTCCCTGATCAGCTTGCCGAGAAGTATTATATTTGCAAAAGCCATATTCCCCATGTCCGATGCTATCCTCGTTGCCGGTATCATGAACGATTCAATGTCATTGCGGCTGACGTTCCGATCCACAATAGATGAATCTATAATTACAATCCCGCCTTCTTCCACCATACTTTCAAACCTGTCCAGCGACGGCCTGTTCATAACAATTAACTCGTTGCAGCTGTACAGCACAGGGGAATCCACCGGGCTGTCCGAAATCACCACGCTGCTGTTTGCCGTTCCGCCCCGCATTTCCGGTCCATAGGAAGGGAGCCACGAAACATGTTTTCCGTCCAGCATTCCTGCCTGGGCCAGAAGCTTTCCGGCAGACAATATGCCCTGCCCGCCGAATCCTGCCAGTATTATTTCATGAATCATATTATCATACCTCCAAGTCTTCTCCTTTGAAAACGCCAAGAGGATATTGGGGAATCATTTCCTGTTCTATCCGCCTGAGAGATTCCGCCGGGCTGAGCCCCCAGTTCGTCGGGCAGGATGACAACAGCTCAACCATTGAAAATCCCTTTTTCGCAAGTTGAACTTTAAAAGCTTTTTTTACGGCTTCCTTAGCCTTCTTAATATGCTTTATATCATGAAGCGAAGCCCTTTCAATATAAGCCGCGCCTTTAAGAGTTGCAAGCAATTCACAAACATTGATTGGAAAACCATGAAGATCGGAAATCCTGCCATAAGGCGTTGTTGTAGTGTACTGGTTTAACAGCGTTGTCGGTGCCATCTGGCCCGATGTCATCCCGTATACGGTATTATTTATAAATATAACGGTAATGTTTTCTCCCCTCGCAGCGGCATGAACAATTTCCGCAGTACCTATTGCAGCCAGATCCCCGTCTCCCTGGTATGTGAAAACAACACAGTCGGGCCTGCACCTTTTTACTCCGGTTGCCACTGCGGGTGCACGTCCATGGGGTGCCTGGATCATGTCACAGGAAAAATAATCGTAGCTGTTGTATGAACAGCCCACCGAAGCTATTCCCACCGTTTTGCCTTCTATTTCCAGCTCATCAATTACTTCTGCAACAAGGCGATGGGCAATACCATGTGTACATCCGGGACAATAATGCATAAGCGTATCTTTCAGTGCCTTTGGTTTCTGAAAAACAACAGCCATTTGTTTACCTCCGTTCCGGCATGGCAGGCAGGTCAACTGCCGGCCGTAACAGCCGCTTTATAATTTTTTACATGCTTTTCATGCATGTCCCGTATAACTTTCAGTATATCCTCACGCGCAGGAACCATACCTCCCATTCTTCCATGGAAATAGACTTTTCTTCTCCCGTTAACCGCCAGAAGCACGTCCTCAAGCATCTGGCCCGAACTCATTTCAACCGTCAGAAAAGCCTTTGCCCTGTCCATTACTTTTTCAAAAGCCTCGGTGGGGAACGGCCAAAGTGTAACGGGTCTTATAAGCCCGGCCTTAATTCCCTCACGTCTGGCCATTTCAATCACGCTTTTAGCAATTCTTGCAACGGTACCGTAAGCAACTATGAACAAATCCGCATCATCATGCCTGAAAAGTTCATAACGGCATTCCTTTTTCTTTATAAGCTCATATTTCTCCTGGAGATTACGGTTCATATTTTCAAGCACTGCCGGATTTAAATGAATCGAAGTTATCACATTCTGCTCACGGACATTGCCATGGCCTGTAACGGCCCATGGCTTGTCATAATGTTCTATCAGTTCCTCGTCCCTGAATTCAACAACCTCCATCATCTGCCCGAGAATACCGTCACCGAGAATCATTACCACGATGCGATACCTGTCGGCAAGGTTGAACGCTTCTACCGTAAGCTCATAAAGTTCCTGTACACTGGCTGGTGCCAGGACTATCTGGCGGTAATCGCCATGACCTCCTCCCTTGCACGCCTGGAAATAATCGCTCTGGGAAGGCTGTATTCCGCCAAGACCGGGTCCTGCCCGCATAATGTTTACAACCACTGCTGGTACCTGCGCGCCGGCAAGGTATGAAAGGCCTTCCTGTTTGAGACTGATACCCGGGCTCGATGATGATGTCATAACACGGGTTCCCGTGCTTCCTGCTCCATATACCATATTTATTGCCGCAACTTCGCTTTCGGCCTGTAAAAACACTCCTCCCCTTTCGGGCAATTTCCTCGCCATATAATGGGCAATTTCTGTCTGCGGGGTAATGGGATAACCGAAATAATAAAGGCATCCTGCCCGGATTGCTGCTTCAGCTATGGCCTCATTTCCCCTCATCAGCCTTTTCTGTCCCATAACGGTTCCTCCCTTACTTCTCAACCACAATGGCGCAATCAGGACATATCATGGCACAGAATGCACAGCCTATACATTTTGACATATCTGTTACTTCTGCAGGATGATAGCCCTTTTCGTTAAGATTCCGGCTATTTATGCTGATTATCCCTCTTGGGCAAACACTTGCACACAGTTCGCAGCCCTTACATTTTTCGGATATAAACGTGACCTTCGCCAAAACAGTTTCCCTCCAAAAAACATATAAAAACGGGTCATACCATATAAGACCAGGACTTATATATTAATATTATTATCTGGTCATAATAATATTGACCCGTTTATTATAACATTTATCAATATTATTCTGCAATATCGGGGAAATTAATGATTCTGTTCATAAGGAAAACCGGTTCAAAGGCAAGTTTTTCGAGCTCAAGACCGGTTTCGCGCATTACAGCATGAAATGCAACAGGTATATTGGTAATGCTGCTTATTTCCCTGGAAAATTCAATGCCCCTGATAATATCGTCGACTGTGGTATCTTCCAGCAGATGAGAATTGTTAATCAGATAATCTATTTCCATTCCGGAAGATTTTCTTATTTCCCGAAGTATTCTTAATACGCCGGGAACGGTGGATGTTTCCGGCCTGAAACAGTTAATTACAAAGTAAATTACTGCACCGCAATCAAGAAGTTCATTTCTGTAACGTCCTGTCACAAGTGCTCCTGCGTCGTCTCCGCCTACGTCCATAACAATGACGTATTCTTTATCCAGAAGAAACCTTCTGAATTCTCCTGTCAAGGCAGGCACATCCACATTGGTATTCGCAAATTTCGGAACAACAACTTTAATTCCGTGTTTCTCCAGTTCATGCCTTGCAATGCCGCTTCTGAAATACGGATTGACCGTATCCATGTCCGCAAGGACAACCTTTTTCCCCTGCCTTGCAAAATCCATAGCAAGGTTGACCGAGATTTCCGATTTTCCTGCACCGTAATGACCGGTTAAAACGTGGATTCTTTTTCCCAAAACCTTTCTCCTTCGTTATTTTATTGGTATAACGAATTTAATCGCTGTCAGACCGTTTGTTATTCAGAATATCTGTTCCTTCCGATATCATACAGGTTATTGCCGAACCGGTCGATTATTACCGTAAGCGGAAAATCTTCTACTACAAGCTCTCTTACCGCTTCGGTTCCCAGTTCTTCGAAAGCAATAACTTTCTGACTCTTGATGGATTTCGATATCAATGCGCCAGCCCCGCCGACAGCACCGAAATATACAGCTCCGTACCTTTTCATTGCATCAATTACTTCCCTGCTTCTCTGCCCCTTGCCGATCATTCCCCTTAAACCCATTTCTATGAGTTTCGGAGTGTAAGAATCCATCCTTCCGCTCGTGGTAGGACCTGCAGATCCAATAACCATTCCGGGAGGCGCCGGACACGGCCCGACATAATATATAACCTGGTCGGCCAGGTCGAAAGGCAGGCTTTCACCGCGGAGTATAAGCTCCATCAGCTTTTTGTGAGCCGCATCCCTTGCTGTATATACTTTTCCCGTTAACTCTACGATATCGCCTGCTTTCAGAATTTCTACCTTTTCTTTCGTAAGAGGTGTTGTTATTTTATGCTTCATCTGAATCCCTCATTCTCCCCGGAACATAATTTACGGTATATAAAGGTTCCTCAACTGTAAGCTGCGGATTCCCGAACTTAAGCCCGTATATCAGTACCAGGTTTGCAGGTTTCCCGGGTTTTGGATGGACCAGTCTCATACTTTTAGGCTCAATCCTGTATTCCCTCATCCAGTAAAAAATGTCCACAAGCCGCTCAGGCCGGTGAATCATGAAAAAACGTCCATGATCCTTCAAAAGCCTGGAGGAGACCGATATCAATGATTCAAGTGTGCAGCGTATTTCATGCCTTGAAATGGCCTTGTTATCTGTGGGATTGAGCAAACCTGCCCCAAATTTCATGTAAGGAGGATTTGTAACTACAGCATCGAAGCTGTTTGCACCAAACCAGTCCACGGCTTCCAGGAAATCACCTTCAACAATCTGTATTTTGTCACCAAGGTTGTTGTATTCTACGCTTCGTTTCGCCATATCCGCAATGTCGGGCTGAATTTCAATCCCGGTTATATGCGATGCTTTCGTCTTCTGTGACAAGAGCAGCGGAAGTATACCCGTTCCGGTTCCCAGGTCCACAATTCTTGCGTTTTTCTCCACCTTTACATAATCAGAAAGCAAAACGGCATCAATACCGAAGCAAAACCCGGAAGTCTTCTGTATTATTTTCAGTCCGTTAAGCTGAAGATCATCCAACCGTTCTCCTTCTTTAAGGACGGGCTGATTCATATGAAACTCCTTCATGCTCAGAAAATTCTCACAATGCAGATTTAATGAAAAACTCCCCAAAATTAAGGAAAAGAGCCGGACTATACGTCTGGCTCCGTCAATAGCTAAGGTTTTACCGTATATATTATTCCGGTCTTGGAGCATCAACCGGGCATACGTCGGCACAAGCTCCGCATTCTATGCATTCTTCCGGGTCAATAACATACTTGGTATCACCAGCAGAAATGCAGCTAACAGGGCATTCGGACTCACATGCTCCGCAGCTGATGCACTCATCATTGATATAATATGCCATATTCAAGTACACCTCCCACTTAATAGGAAACTGTTTACAGTTTCCTATGTTATCCTACAATATATTATAATTCATGTCAATAGAAACAAAATTGCTTACCGCCGCTCTGAAAACGTATGGTTCCTAGTCCTCCAGCTGCTTCAGCAGTTCCATATCTACTTCCTCGAACTGTTCTTCAGTTTCTTTTTCCACATCCTTGATAAGTTTTATATCAGAAGCACTGTATTCCTTAAGATCCGGTTCGTTGTCATTGTCAAGCTTTACCTTTACCTTTTCTTCAAGCAGATTGACATACATGACGGTACCCGTTCCGTCCGGCGTTTGTACCAGTGCATTAACCTTCGGGATCCGTTTCAGCAGATCTTCGTATACCTCGTGTTCATACCTCAGGCAGCACATAAGCCTGCCGCAGATACCCGAAATTTTCGTTGGATTAAGAGACAGGCTCTGCTCTTTCGCCATTTTTATGGATACCGGCTGGAATTCGGTCAAATGATTGCAGCAACACAGGCATCTTCCGCATATCCCGAGGCCGCCCATCATCTTGGCTTCATCCCTAACTCCGATCTGCCGCAGCTCTATTCTTGTCCTGAATACAGATGCCAGGTCCTTTACCAGTTCCCTGAAATCCACGCGGCCGTCGGCTGTAAAATAAAAAAGAATTTTGTTATTGTCGAACGTATATTCCACGTCTATAAGTTTCATTTCAAGATTGTGTTTTTTTATTTTTTCAAGGCATATTCCGAAAGCTTCCTTTGCCCTTCTCTTGTTATCTTCCACATGTTCCAGGTCTTCCTCGGTTGCTTTTCTTATGACCTTTTTCAAAGGAGCCACCACTTCGCTGTCTTCCACTTCCTTCACTGTCTGAACAACCTCACCGCATTCGATGCCCCTTGCAGTTTCTACAATCACTTTTTCACCCAGCTGCAAATCAATCCCTGCAGGGTCAAAGTAATATATCTTACCGGCGTAACGAAACCTTACACCTATAACACTTGCCATATATTTAAACCTCCTGAATTTCCAGCAATAAAGTATCAATTCCAAGCTGCAGATTGATATTATAATTAAAATTACGCCTCATTCTTTCAAGATTTGATATCTTCTCCAGGAGTACATGATTCTGATAAGATGAGGCAATATTCTTAATAATATCTTTTTTATCCGAATTTATCAACCTGTTTTCCATTCCATGTTTTAGCATCAGGCAGTCCCTGTAAACGGACAGGAGTATATCAAAAACTGCTGCAATATCTTCCCTGTTGTCCAGCAGCGTTTTCCGTACATTTTCGGTATGGTTGAAATCATCAGGCTTTTCAAGAAGATAAAAAATCTGATCCCGGAGATCTTTAATAGTACCTTCTTCGATCATTCTGATTGCATTAAGAGGAATCCCGTTGGAGAATTTCAGTACAAATTCCAGTTCACTTTCGGATATGCTGTATACCGAACGAATGATTTTTTTCATTTCCTCATCAGTATACGGAACCATTCTCAGGTTTACAGTACGGGACCGGATAGTGGGCAAAAGAGCATCAAAACTAACGGTCAGCAAAATTATTACCGCATATTTCGGCGGTTCCTCCAGGGTTTTTAAAAGACAGTTCTGTGCCTGCGGTGTCATAAGCTCCGCATCGGGTATAAGGTATACCTTCCGGTTTCCATATGTAGGTCTGTGCGCTGCATGATCCTGCATTTCACGGATGGAATCCACTCCAATGGTCTTTTTATCGCTCTCAACCTGGTAAAAATCAGGATTTGTACCACTGGCAAAAGTTCTGCAGCTTATGCACCCACAGTTATCTGCTGATGAATTCAGGCACAGCAAATCCTTTATGAATGCACGGGCCAGGGTTCTTTTTCCTATGCCTGCGGGTCCCGAAATGGCATACGCATGTCCGACCAGATCAAGGGATATTAACCTTTTCAGTTGTCGTACCAGGCTTTGCTGTCCTGTTATATTATCGAGTTCCAAAAGTTCAACACTCCTGTTATTTTGTCCTTACGTAATGTTGTAATTACATCTTTGCATTGCAGGTTCAGATAGTTTTTAATCAGTTTTTATTTATTACAGGAATATATCCAAAATCAATCCGCGGATATCTTCAATCCGGGCCAGAATTTTCAGATGGTCTTTTTCCTTTTTCAGGATTTCCTGCGTAAGCTCTTCAAGGTTATCGTTAATCTTCCTTATGACTGAGTAAATGCGATGCCTTCCCCTTCTGTCCATATAGCTTTCTTTAGAAAACTTGGCAAAACCCCGTACAGCCTGATCGAGAAACTCGGAAATCATTTGCTTGTAAACTCTCAATTCAGCAATATCAACCTTTTCACCGAGTTTTTCTCCCTGCTTGATTATATCTTCTGCCATCTGTTTCAGGGCTTCATCCAGGTTCTGAATCTCGTGTCTCTGGAGATGAGTTTCAAAACCAGCTGCTCTCTGCCCGGAAATCCTGGTGGTTTCAGTACTGACCCTTCCTATTATGTTTCTTTGGTTTCTGCTCGAATTATCAATTTTCAGATTCATTCCATTTCACCGTTTCCGTTATTTTTTCCTAATCTTTATATCGGCAAAAAATTTCATCTATATGTTTTTTTATTTGCAAAAACACTTCATCCTTGCTCAATGAACCGTCAATGCGTTTTATTCTTTCGGGAAACATGCCAGCTATCCTGATATATCCCTGGTGCACTTTACAGTGGAAGGATATGTCTTCCCTTTCCAGCCTGTCGGGCTCTGAATTGCTAAGCCTTCTTTCAAGAGCATCTTTCGGTTCAACATCAATAAAAAAGGTTATATCGGGAAGCAGCTTTTTAGTTGCAATATCGTTTACCGTTTTAACCGCATCAATTCCCAGTCCTCTTGCTATTCCCTGGTATACATAGCTTGAATCTACGAACCTGTCGCAGATTACGCATTTACCGCTGTCCAGGGCGGGTATTATAACCTGGGAAACCAGTTGTGCCCTTGAAGCAGCATATAAAAGCATTTCAGTTATATTATCCATATCGGTGTTTCTGTTGTCCAATATTATTTCCCGTATTTTTTCGCTTACGGGAACTCCTCCCGGTTCACGGACGGTAACAACCTCCACGCCCTTGCCCGAAATATACTCCCTAAGCAGTTTTATCTGGGTGGTTTTTCCTGAACCATCACCACCTTCGAATGATATAAACAGCCCTCTTTTCATTATAATCCACCTTCTTCCCGGTTTACAGACCTTTTATCACTCTTATTCTTTTGCTTCCGTTTTGATCATCGGTAAGCCCGTGGATTTCGGCTCCAAGACCAATTAACCCGGTAAGATAATCAATATGTTTCCGGGCAATAATTTCACCGGGGCACAAAACCGGTATGCCCGGCGGATATGGAGTAACTGCGTCAGCACAGGTATAACCCTCTGCCTCAGACAGCAGAATTTCTTCCGAAGAATCAAGAAAATCCCACAGTTCCGGAATGGTGCAGCATCCTGAATTTAACGGAATGCTGAAAGAAACCTTGCCTTTTGCTTCATTTATTCTTTCATCAGTTTCCAGCAAGGCACGTGCTACTCTGTTCAAATCTTCAGGAGTATCGGCAGCGGTTACAATAAACACCACATGGACAGCATCACACATTTCCGCTGCAATTCCGTATTCTTTCAAAAGCATGTTATAAAGTTCATAACCTGTTATATCACTTAATGAAGTATCAACAACAATGCGCAATGGATCCCGTTTCAGACCGTTTATTATGTCAGGAACCAAACGCAGTTTTTTCAATGCCGTCAGCTTTTCTTTCATCTCATCCAGCATGGCAATCAAGCCTGCATAAACCTTTGAGCCTTCACGCCATCCAAAAGCCCTCGCATAATCCATCGAGGCCATGATAATATATGAAGGGCTTGTTGTTGTAATCATCGATATTGCCCGCTTAACCCTTTCAGGATTTATACGGCGGCTGCTGCCGACATGCAATACTGCAGCCTGGGTAAGCGCAGGCAGGGTCTTGTGAAAGCTTTGCACACACAAATCAGCCCCCTGTTCCAGCGCAGTTTCCGGCAGTTTTTCCGAAAACACAAAATGAGCTCCGTGAGCTTCATCCACCAGCAATATTTTTCCTTTTTCATGCAGAAAATCTGCAAGTTCACGAAGAGGCTGGCATATGCCGAAATAGTCGGGAGTTGTAACCAATGCCCCCTTTGCATCGGGATTTTCATCCAATGCCCTTTTCCATGAACTTAAATCCGGCGGCAGTGACAGGTTATATTCCTCTGAATACCCTGGCATCACAAATACCGGACTTATGCCGAAAAGCAACAAAGCGTGGATAACCGATATATGACAGTTTCTGTTTACCAGTATTTTGTCCCCTCTTCTGAAACATGAGAGGAAAGCTGCATGTATACCCGACGTGGAACCGTTTACGAGAAACCATGACTTTTCTGCACCGAAAGTCTCCGCCATAAGTTTGCTGCTTTCCAGTATTACTCCTTCAGAACGATGAAAATTATCCAAACCGGGAAGTTCGGTAAGATCAAATTTAACAATCTTATCCGTAAAATCTGCATCAAAACCTTTTCCTTGCTTATGGCCGGGCATGTGCATTGCGGTAAGTTCACCCGAAACAAAACTTTCAAGCGCATCGATTATTGGTGTATTTGCATTCCTGTTCATTATCTTCTTTCCCATTGCATTAGTTAATATGAATTCCGAGCCGCTAAAAATATTTTAAGTCCTGTACGGCGCAAATGCAAGAATATACTGTTTACATATGAAAAGTAAAAAATTTGGTTTATTGCAGGGTTTATTCATGAAAATGAGGGTAATATTATAAAAAGACATTTATATTATCCAGGAGGTGCCCATGAATTACAGCCGGAAAGAAGAGAAGCCATTTGTATTCGTTATTTTCGGTGCTACAGGTGATCTTACCAGGAGAAAGCTCATCCCCGCAATATATGCGCTGGCAGCCGATGGCCTTCTTCCAGACAAGTTTCGCATCTTGGCAATCGGGCGCAGGGACTATACATCCGAATATTTTCGCGGCATGATGGAAGACTCGGTAAAGCAGTATTCCCAGAGAGATTTCAGGAAAGAAATATGGGATAAGATTAAGGACCGAATTACATATATAAATTTTGATTTTTCCAATCCAGAGGGATATGTTCTGCTGAAACGACATCTTGACAACCTTTCAGGTGATGGAATCCATAACCACCTGTTTTTTCTTGCAGTGGCTCCGAGCCTGTTTGCTCCCATAGTAACAGAACTTGGAAAAAACAATATGCTATCCGAGGGCACCGGGTGGAGAAGGATAATGATTGAAAAACCCTTCGGCGAAAACCTGGAAAAGGCTGCGGAACTGAACAGTATACTTACATCCGCCCTGCCTGAAGAAAGAATTTACCGTATTGACCATTACCTTGGTAAGGAAATGATACAGAACATTCTGACATTGCGTTTTTCAAACAGTATTTTTGAACCATTGTGGAACAGATACTATATAGATCACGTCCAGATTATCATTCCCGAAACCGTCGGAGTGGGAAGCCGGGGCGGTTATTATGACCATACCGGGGTTCTTAAGGATATGGTTCAGAACCATATGCTGCAGCTGGTTTCCATTATTGCAATGGAACCGCCTGTGAAACTTGACGCCGAATACGTAAGATATGAAAAAATAAGGGTTATGAGTGCCTTAAGGCCATTCCCGGACAATCTTTCGGACAGAGACCTTGTTTTAGGCCAGTATACATCAGCAGTTTCCGACGGCAAAGAAACTCCCGGTTATTTGCAGGAGGCAAATGTTGCGCCCGGCTCTAATACTCCCACTTTTGCAGCTCTTAAAATTTGGATTGATAATTACCGGTGGCAGGGAGTTCCTTTTTATTTGCTTACAGGAAAACGTCTTAACAGGAACAATGCCGAAATCGCCATTCAGTTCAAGGAACCGCCCGGGCACAGGCTTTATGGTGATTACAGCAGTGCAAAACCAAATATCCTTGTATTTCGCATACAGCCGTATGAAGGTTTTTATTTTCAGCTGAATGCGAAAAAGCCTGGAAACTTTTACGAAATGATGCAGGCAAACATGGACTACTGTCAGACTGCAGAATACGGAAACAACTCGCCTGAAGCGTATGAAAGGCTCATAATGGAAGCAATACGCGGAAACAACTCCCTTTTTACCAGCTGGGATGAACTTAATATTTCATGGCAGTACATTGAAGATCTTGAGGCGAAAATTAAGAAAAACGCCCTTCAGGTGTACAGGTATCCGGCCGGAAGCGTCGGCCCCGAAGCTGCAATAAAACTGATGGAAAATGACGGACGCTCCTGGTGGAACATTGATAACAGCGTTAATTTCTGCACAAGGAGGATCGATTTGAAATGAAAGTGTATGATATAAGCATGGAGATCAGAAATGACATGATGGTTTACAAGAACCAGGAACAAAGACGGCCATCACTGGAGCAGACACGGTACATACAGGCGGACGGTGTCAACGAATCAACACTCCATATAAACCTGCATACGGGAACCCATATGGATGCAAACTGGCATGTGCTTGAGAACGGAAGCACAATAGAGGAAATCGATCTTGCCAAATGCATCACTCCATGCAAAGTGCTTGATTTTACTCACGTTAATAACTGCATTACCAGGGAGGATTTAATGACAAAGGAAATTCAGAAGGATGATTTTATCCTTCTTAAAACAAGGAATTCATTCACCGATGATTTCGATTTCGGGTATGTTTACCTCAGCAGTGACGGTGCGGAATACCTGCAGAATATTGGCATAAAAGGGGTTGGCATCGACAGCCTCGGTATTGAGCGCAATCAGGCGGGACATCCTACCCACAGGGCATTGCTGTCAAAAAATATTGTCATTCTCGAAGGTCTACGTTTAAAGGATATCAAAGAAGGGAAATATATTTTATGCGCACCCCCGCTGAAAATAAAAGGCGCAGACGGTTCACCCGTCCGCGCCTGCCTTGTTGAACTGTAAATTAAAGCAAAAACACCCGGAATTAATCCCTTGCGATTTATGGGTTATTTCCGGGTGTTTTTTGCCTGTTACTGAACTTTTATCTCAGTCCATACTCTGTTGAACAGCGGTCTGTTTTCTCCAAGATCAATGAATACTTCGCATTTATCGAGTACTTCATCAGAAGGATTGTAAGCATCCATTTCAGTTACTTCGGGGTTTTCCTCCATGAGCCTGTTAAATGCTTCTGTTACAGGTGATACATATCCTACGTACAGGCTGTTCTGATAAGCATTTTCCGGATCCAGCATGAAGTTTATGAACATTTCAGCCTCTTTTTTATGCTGGCTTGTCTTTGGTATAACCATGCAGTCAAACCACAGATTTGCCCCTTCTTTAGGAACAACATACCTGATATAGTCAATGCCTTCCCAGTATACATCCATTGCTGCGCCCGACCAGTTCAGAGCCAGGGCGGCATCCCCGTTTATCATCATATCCTTTATTTCATCCACATAATAACCGTTTACAAGAGGCCTTTGCTGTATAAGCAGCTGTTTTGCCTGTTCAAGTTTATCCGGATCTGTTTCATTAACCGAATATCCCAGCTTTTTAAGAGCAACACCTATGGTATCCCTCATGCTGTCAAGCATCAAAATCTTTCCGGCATATTTTTCATTCCACAGGATATCCCAGCTGTCCACTTCTTCATCCACCATTTCGGTATTGTACATAATACCGAGAGTTCCCCAGAAATAAGGAACCGAATATTCATTGGTCGGATCATAATTCAGGTTTTTGAATCTGTCATTTACATACTTAAAATTGGGAATATTGTTGAAATCAATCTTGTAAAGCAAATCCTTCTTAATCATCTCTTCAATGACATAATCCGAAGGAAAAATCACATCATACTGCGTACCGCCGGCTTCCAGCTTTGCAAGCATGTGCTCGTTGGTTTCAAACAAATCCAGGTTAACCTTGATTCCGGTTTCCTTTTCAAACTTTACAAGCAAATCGGGGTCAATATATTCTCCCCAGTTGTATATGTTCAAAACAACCTGGTTCTGCTTACAGCCGGAAAGTACCAGCAAAAACGAAATCAGCAGGATGCATGATATCAGTGAAATCACTTTCTTTTTCATGGTATCAGCTCATCTCCTTTTGTCGTTCTTTTATTGATCAACAGCAGCAAAATCACCACTGTGAGCAGCATTAACGTGGTCAGTGCATTTATCGAAGGCTTTACGCCACGTTTAGCCATTGAATAAACCAATATGGACAGGTTCGTGACACCCGAACCGGTGGTGAAAAAACTTATTACAAAATCGTCTATCGACAGTGTAAAAGCAATCAGAAAACCTGTTATTACCCCAGGCATTATCTGCGGTATTATCACCTTTCTCAGCGCGTATGACGGAGTAGCGCCCAAATCCAGTGCTGCTTCGGTCATGTTTTTGTCCATCTGCTTAAGTTTCGGAAGAACCGACAAAATTACGTAAGGTATATTGAACACGGTATGGGAAATCAGCATCGTCAAAAATCCCAGCCGCATATTGACGGACACAAACAGTGTCATCAGCGCAATACCCGTTACTATGTCAGGGTTCAGAACCGGCAGATAATTTATGTTCAGCGCAATCTTTTTCGGAACCAGCCCCATGTTGTGCAGTCCGATGGCTGAAAAGGTTCCGATAAAGGTTGAGATAATCGAAGACAACAGTGCTATCAGGAACGTATAGTAAAGGGCTTTTATGATATCCCTGTCACGAAAAAGCTCAACATACCACTTCAATGTAAATCCGCCCCAGTATCCGCGGGACTTGGACTCATTGAAGCTGTATACAATCAGAACCAGTATCGGTGCATACAGAAATATAAATATCAGCGTCAGGTAAAACCTTCTCAGAAACTTCACCATCTTGGTGCACCCCCATTGTCGTCTTCTTTCTCAACCTTTGACATTATTGCCATTGATATTAGTATCATGAACATCAGAATAATGGACAATGCAGAACCAAAATGCCAGTCTCGCTGAACGGTGAACTGCTGTTCAATCAGGTTGCCGATTAACAGTTCTTTTCCGCCGCCCAGCAGCTGCGATATAACAAAAGTACTGACTGCTGGCATAAATACCATCGTTATGCCGCTCACAATTCCCGGTACTGACAATGGGAGAATAACCTTTAAAAAGGTCACGAACTTGTTTGCTCCCAAATCCATTGCCGCTTCAAGAACATTCTTGTCTATCTTTGACAGCACGGTATATATCGGCAGCACCATGAACGGGAGAAAGTTATAAATCATACCCAGAACCACCGCAGTTTGTCCCGGCATTATGTTAAGCGGAGGCAATCCAATTAAAGCCAAAACCCGGTTCAGGAAACCGTTGGGAGACAATATCGACATCCAGGCATAAGTCCTGAGCAGGAAATTCATCCATATAGGAACCAGGAAAAACAACAGCACTATATTCTTATACCTGGCCTTTATAGTTGATATTATCAGCGCCACGGGATATCCGAGAAAAAGACAAAACAGCGTCGATATAATGGCAAGCTTGAAAGATTTCCATATAACATTAAGATACATCACATCAAAAACCCGTTTGTAATTCTTCAGAGAAAAGGAAAGCGACGACGGGTTATTGATGTTGCCCTCGGTAAGGCTGTAAAACAGCACCAGAAGCAGCGGTACCACTATGAAAATTACCATCCATACAATATATGGATATGCAAGAAACCTTGCCTTGTTTTTCACTTAACTCCCTCTTTTCATCACATGAATATCTTCCGGGTTGAAAGTTAAGCCAACATTGGCTCCGACAGGTGCCATATCGGTACTTTGAATCATGTACTCAAAACCGCCGCCTTCAACCATCATTTCGTAATGAACACCCTTGAACACGACTGACGTTACAACACCCTGGATAAGACCTTTTTCAGGTTCTGTAATGTCTATATCCTCAGGTCTGATAACAACATCAACAGGCTCATTGTGTCCGAACCCTTTATCGAGGCACTTGAATTTTCTTCCCGAGAATTCAACCACATAATCCTCAATCATAACACCCTCGATGATATTGCTCTCACCGATAAAATCAGCTACAAACCTGTTCACCGGTTCGTTATAGATATCCACCGGTGTTCCCACCTGCTGAATCACGCCGTTGTTCATTACCACAACGGTATCCGACATTGTAAGGGCTTCTTCCTGGTCATGAGTGACATAAATAAACGTTATGCCCACGTTTTTCTGCATATCCATTAGCTCGATCTGCATTTCCTTGCGGAGTTTCAGATCCAGGGCACCCAAAGGTTCATCAAGTAGAAGCACCTTCGGTTCGTTTACCAAAGCGCGGGCAATGGCAACACGCTGCTGCTGCCCGCCGCTGAGCGAATCCACATGCCTGTTCTCAAATCCTTCGAGATCTACAAGTTTCAGCATTCTCTTAATTCTTCTGTCTATTTCATCTTTCGGGACTTTTTTTATTCTTAGCCCAAAAGCTATATTTTCATAAACGTTCATATGGGTAAACAGGGCATACCTCTGAAAAACCGTGTTTATGTTTCTCTTGTACGGCGGTACATCATTAATCCTTACGCCGTCGAACAGAATATCGCCCTCATCAGGATCCTCAAAACCGCCTATCATTCTCAGCGTTGTTGTTTTTCCACAGCCACTGGGACCTAACAGGGTAATAAACTCATTCTCCCTGATGTAAAGGTTGATATTATTGACAGCAGTTACGCCATTGTATCTTTTTGTTACATTTACCAGTTCAATTATTTTTTTGCTCAACCTGGTCACCTCCCTTATATTGTTAAAAACTAGGCGGAGTTGAAATCCACAATACCTGGGCCGGTCTTTTGCCGGCATTTTTTATGCTGTGAGGCTGGTTTGCCTTGTAGTGGAAGCATTCTCCCTTTTTAACCCTGTAACGCTCTTTTCCGAGGGTCAAAATTATGGTTCCCTGCAAGACATATCCGAATTCCTCTCCCTGATGAGGATCATCCTCTTCGATTTCGCCGTTTTCGTTCAGTTCAAGGATAATCGGCTCCATGTCCTTTTTCTGTGCATTCGGAACTATCCATTTAATACGATAACCCTTGTCTTCAGCTTCCTTTACAAAGACATCCTTCTCCTTGAAAACCACCTGTTCTGCTTTTTGCTCACTGAAGAATTCTGGTATGCTGCTTCCCAGGCATTCAAGTATATCCTGAAGGGTAGCTATTGACGGTGAAGTCAAATCTCTTTCAAGCTGCGATATATAACCCTTCGTTAACTCGCACCTGTCAGCAAGTTCCTCCTGCGTCAGTCCATATTCCAGTCTCAGTCTCTTCAGTTTTGCACCGATTTGCATATTATCCCTCCGAAACAAGACGCACAGCCGGCATAAAACCCGCCTGTATTCGGCATTACACGTGGCATTACACGTTATAACCGGCAAAAAAAAATAATCCAAAAACCCTGTTTACAATAAAAAAGTTTAGTTATATTAAACTCCGAATTTTGTATAAAACATAAAGTTTAATATTGCTAAACTCAGAACGAAATATATTATTACACGTTTTATATACTGTGTCAATATATATTTTTTGATAAAAATAAAAACAAAATTGCATCCATAAGTGCAAATTTATGGATGCAAAAAACCGGATATGTATCTGTAAAACGTATCATGGCTTTCCGATTTTTGAAAAAGGAAATACTCTGAATACTGCTTTGCCTTCGATACTACTGACGGGAACGGGTCCGAAACTGCGGCTGTCAAGGCTGTTCTCACGGTTGTCGCCCATTACAAAGACATGCCCTGGGGGAACAACGAAAGGATACTTCAAATCCATTTCGGGTGTAATTCCCTTAGCATATGGTTCATTAAGCAGCTGATCGTTTATATATACTTTACCGTCATGAATATCAATTTTGTCGCCTTCAACTGCAATTATCCTTTTAATAAGCCTGTTTGACCTGAAACTTTTTCTGAACTTAAGCTCAACATCCTTGAGGAAAACCTTGTACCTGTTAATAAAGCCTTTTGTGTTTTCTTCTCTCAGAAAAACGATAATATCTCCTCTGTTCGGTTTTGAGAACTGATAAATTACTTTGTTTATAATAAGGGTATGTCCTTCCTGCAATGTGTCCTGCATTGATGACTGGTGCACCGTTGTCAGCGCAAAAAGCTGGCTTTGCAGTATGGAAGTCACAATTACCACACCGATAAAATAAAAAATCCATTCGGTTATCTCTTTGCCTATGTTAACTTTTTTAATCTTTTGTTCTTCCGTCATTGTCATCCTCCGCTCATAACAATATATTACCGCTTTTCAGCACACATAACTACAGAATATACATATTATAGCACTATTTGAACCCGTATGCATACAATCCGGAAAAATCAACACCTTTTCTGATCAGCGTCAGAATGGCATCATTTCTTGTCTCCAGCGTATACGGATGTATAAGTTTTCCCCTTTCCATGAGGTACAGTATTGTCGAATCGGCACACAAAAGAACGCATTTGTCCAAATCTTCATATGCGACTATCCTGGCTTTTTTTGCAATTTCAAAATTCCTGCCGGGTTCAATATAATCCGCTACGAAGATTATCTTCTCCAGCAGCGTCATGCCTGCTTTTCCTGTTGTGTGCCAGCATATTGCGCTTAGTATTTCTTCATCACTAACTCCGTACTCATCCCTTGCAATATACATTCCCAGAATACTGTGTATCAATGCGTGGGAACGTCTCTGAATATCATCGGTTTCAATACCGTATTTCTTTATAAATTCTTCTTCCTTACCCTTCGCCAAATCTTTCGCGCAGTCATGAAGCAATCCTGCAGTTTTTGCCTTTTCAGTATCCGCGCCATAGCGTTCTGCGAGTTTAACGGCTTCTTCCATGACATTTAAGGAATGTTTATACCGTTCCTCGCTTAATGATTCTTTAAGTTTGCTTTTCATTTCATATATGTCCATTGCTATACTCACCTGTACAAACGGTTTTTTGCGATATATTCGGCAACAGCATCCGGTACCATGTAGCGCACGGAAAAACCGTTTTTTATCCTGTTTCTGATTTCCGATGATGATATCCCGATATGCGGAGCTTCAGAAAGGTATATCCTGGCGTTATACCTGTTTTTAAATTCAGCTATTACACCTTCAAGCTCCTTGTCCGGTATACCTGCCCGTCCTGCGGCAATAATGGCTGCCAGCCTGAAAATTGATTCGGGCTCATGCCATGAGGACAATTGCACCAGTGAATCGCTGCCGCATATAAAAAACAGCTCTTCATCCGGATATTTTCCTCTTATTTCTTTAAGCGTATCGGAAGTATATGATATTCCTTCTCTCTTTATTTCAATATCCGAAACTTCAAAGAAAGGGTTGTTGCCAACCGCAATCTTTACCATGTCAAAACGGAAACAGGCCTTCTCCAAATCGCTGACGTTTTTGTGAGGCGGATTGCCCGTGGGAATAAAAATTATTTTTCTTAATTTGAATTCTTCCCGTATATATTCAGCAAGGATCAAATGTCCGACATGAATGGGGTTGAAAGACCCGCCGAAAATACCAAGCAATCTATTCACTACCTTTCTGTGATTCGGACAGGAATTGTGTTACATTCCATATTGCCTTGTCTATAAGTTCGTTTGTTGTATAATCATCGGAACCCGGAACAATAATGTTGCACTTTCCTATAGGAATCAGGATCTTAACGGCTTCGGAAGATGACACCGCTTCGGCTATTTTGGGCGTTATCTCACCCATCATGCCGTTTGCGGCAATAATACCTATGCCGCCGATAATTATGTCAACCGATCTTATATTGAAAACTATTGCATTTTCACCCGTCGCAGCTCTGTCAGCTCCAGCTTTGAGCATGGCATTAGTTGCAATCACGTTTGTTCCCAGTCCAATCACCTCGGCCTGGGGTATCCTGTGTTTTATTCTTTCTACTATTACCTTTCCAAGTCCACCGCCCTGGGCGTCTATTACTGCTATTCTCATACGCATTTTCCTTTCAGGCTAAAGTCTTCAGCCGGTATATTCATAAACCGTATTTTCTGCGGTACTCCGCCGGAGTTATCTTCATATATTTCTTGAACCTGTCAATAAAGTAACTGAAATTGTTAAACCCCACTTCCATTGCTATGTCAAGTATTTTCCTGTCAGTATTCCTGAGCAGATCGCAGGCTCTGGCCACCCTTACGTAATTCAGGTATTCAATTGGCGTTTTCGCAACAATTTTCTTAAAATACCTGCAAAAATGCCCTTCACTCATGCCGGCTATTTTTGAAAGCTCGCTGATATGTATCTGCCGGCTGTAATTTAACTGAATATACTGAATAACGTCCTTAAGCCTGTCGTACCTGTATGTAAGGTCTTGAACGGATTCGGTCTTTGCATGCCTCAGAAGCAGCGAAAAAACGGCATACAAATGCGCCTTTATCAGCAATTCATAAGTATACTCTCTTTTTACGGCAATCTCAATGATTTTTTTCAGGTGTTCCAGCAGCTCCCGCTCCCACGGCTCCTCGCCGGATATTACGGTTGTAAAGGAAAACTGCTTGTTTTTTAACGGATTAATATAATCATTCTGTATCTTGTCATATGGATTGCTGTTCAACAGATTAGGATGGAAAACAATCGCTGAAAATCCCCATTCTCCTTCCTCCGAATATGCGCTGTGGATTTCACCGCTTTTAATGAACAGCGCCTGTCCTTCCTTTACAGTATACTGCATGTCTCCTACTCTGAAGGTGGCCATACCCGAAGTCATTAGCAGAAATTCAAGCTCATCGTGCCAGTGCAGGTCCAGCATGTCTGACCGATCGCGATATCTGATTGAGTAAAAACCTATTGGAAACATAAAATCGCCATGTTCCCTTTTTTCTTTAAGCAAATTCAAATCCACAAATGACCACCCGAAAATATCAATATAGTTGTATAATCAATAAATATAACGCAAGATTTTCAATTCCAAATATCAATATAATATTACTGTCAGGCCTGCCTTATTTTATCAGTACGAAAAAATTTTACATAAAACACTGATCCTTTAAATTATATAAAAAGTATCGGGAGGTGTAAACATTGAAGTTTTCCAACGGTTACTGGATGCTGAAAGACGGTGTTACCCTTTTCAGTCCAATGGATATCCGTGATGCGGAATTTTCCGATAACAGGCTCAGGATATTTGCCGCAGCGAAAGTTATAAATCACAGAGGGGACACACTCAATCTGCCAATAATTACACTTGAATATTCCTCACCACTTCCCGGAATTATCGGAGTAAAAATATATCATCACAAGGGAAAGAAGAAAACAGGACCGGAATTTGAGCTTAACCGTACTGAGACTCATGTTGACTTTACAGCCACGGACAGGGAATTTGTTTTCGCCAGCGGGAAACTGTCGGTAAGGATCAGCAGGGAAAAACAATGGAATGCTGAATTTTATTACGGTGACAGATATTTGACCGGAAGCACGGGAAAAAGCCCGGGTTACATTAAAACCAGCGATGGCTTGACCTATGTCCGTGAACAGTTAAATCTTGGCATAGGAGAATGCGTTTATGGCCTGGGCGAGCGTTTCACGCATTTCGTCAAAAACGGACAGACAGTGGATATATGGAACGAGGACGGCGGTACAAGCAGTGAACAGGCGTATAAAAACATCCCGTTCTATATAACCAACAGGGGATACGGTGTTTTCGTCAACCATCCGGAACGCGTTTCATTTGAAATCGGTTCTGAAGTCGTATCAAAGGTTCAGTTCAGTGTTCCCGGGGAATACCTCGAGTATTTCATAATCGGCGGTGAAACACTGAAGGACGTGCTTAAAAATTATACTGCCCTGACAGGAAAACCTCACCTGCCTCCTGCCTGGTCATTCGGATTGTGGCTGTCAACATCATTTACCACCAGCTATGACGAAGAAACGGTATTCAGTTTTATAAACGGGATGCTGGAACGGAATATCCCGCTCAGGGTTTTCCATTTCGACTGTTTCTGGATGAAAGAATTCCAGTGGTGTGACTTTTTGTGGGACAAGGATGTCTTCCCTGATCCGAAGGGTATGCTCGAAAGGCTGAAAGCTAAGGGTCTTAAGATCTGTGTTTGGATTAATCCGTATATTGCGCAAAAATCATATCTCTTTGATGAAGGGATGGAAAAGGGATATCTTCTGAAGAACAAAAACGGTGATATATGGCAGTGGGATATGTGGCAGGCTGGAATGGCACTTGTAGACTTCACAAATCCCGAAGCATGCAGATGGTACCAGGAAAAACTCAAAGCACTTCTCGACATGGGTGTCGACTGTTTCAAAACCGATTTCGGTGAAAGGATTCCTGCCGACGTGGTGTACTATGACGGTTCAGATCCGGAAAAAATGCATAATTATTACACTTATTTATACAATAAAACTGTTTTTGAATTGCTGAAAAGGGAACGCGGGGAAAGAGAAGCCATATTGTTTGCCAGGTCGGCAACTGCAGGCTCGCAGAAGTTTCCTGTCCACTGGGGCGGCGACTGCACCGCAAATTATCCTTCCATGGCAGAAACATTACGCGGCGGTCTTTCACTGTGTTCTTCGGGGTTTGCATTCTGGAGTCATGATATCGGCGGTTTTGAAAAAACAGCAACAGCTGATTTGTATAAACGCTGGGTGGCTTTCGGCCTGTTGTCCACTCACAGCCGCCTGCACGGAAGTGAATCGTACCGTGTGCCCTGGCTGTTCGATGAGGAAGCGTCGAGGGTTTTGAGCCATTTTACTAAACTGAAACACAGGCTTATGCCTTACATATTTGCTGCTGCCTGTGAAGCTTCAATAAACGGGGTTCCTGTAATGCGGCCGATGGTTCTTGAATTTACGGATGACCCTGCCTGCGACTATCTTGACAGGCAATACATGCTTGGTGAACGGATTTTGGTAGCGCCCGTCTTTTCTGAGAACGGCTCGGTAAAATATTATCTTCCCGGCGGCATTTGGACCAATATTCTCAGTAATGAAAGAATAGAGGGCGGAAAATGGCGGAAGGAAATCCATGATTATTTCAGCCTTCCCGTTCTTGTAAGGCCGAACAGCCTTATAGCCGTTGGCAATAACGAGGACAGACCCGATTACGATTATGCTGAAAACGTTACTTTTCACCTGTTTGAACTCCAGGACGGAAAAAAGGCAGAATCGGTTGTTTATAACATGGATGGCGCCGTTGACTTAAAGCTTTCGGTAACAAGAAAAAAGAAAACGCTTTTCATAACCGCAGAAGGAAAAGATAAACCATGGAAGCTGCTGCTGCGGAATACCCGTGAAATTCTGAAAACTGATGGTTTTACAGTATCTCATGACGAGCTTGGCATTGTTGTTGAGCCTAAAAAATACACTGGAAGTTTTTCACTGGAAATCTCCTGTAAAAAAAGTAAATAAGGCCAGGGAACGGTTATTACGGTTTACGGTTGTTTAAATGCGAAAATTTACACTAACCGTTCCCTGAGTTTCAGTCGGACAGGTATATTTATGGACAGGGATTTGACATAAGAAACTTATCGGGATCATGAAATAACAGGAAAGTATGCCGAAACCTGATAATAACAAAGGCATCTGATGTTATACCGGGCAAGCGGCAAATCCGGCATTCTGTGGAAATACTTCCTTGCGCAATTAAATGGTTTAACATCCTGACGTTTTTACATCTTTACATTCTATTCCTGCCCGTTCACGGCTTAATCTTGCTCAGGCGTTGCAGGCACACAGATATACGATATGTAAAAACGGCAGATAAAAACCGCAGAATACTGCGTTTTATAACAGGAAATACCGCCGGTAAAATAAAAAAGGCAGTTAACGCACAATTAACTGCCCTTAAATTTATAAATCAACTTTAAGCCCATTAATCATTATTGCTTTCTTCGTTGTTACTGTACGGGAATATTTTCATTAAAACCAATATTATAACATAAAACAGTATAATTACCGCAAAAGTACCCAGAAGACCGTATTCCATAAGTTTAACGCCAAGATAAATATCGCTCATTTATATCACTCCTTATAATGACAACAGCCACGGAACAAGAGCAAGCACCATTCCGCCTGCCACTATCGAGCCAAGCTGTCCTGCCACATTGGCTCCAACGGCATGCATAAGTATGAAGTTGCTCGGATCTTCCTTTACAGCCATCTTCTGTACAATTCTCGCCGACATCGGGAACGCGGAAATACCTGCGGCTCCTACCATAGGATTTATCTTCTCCTTTGAGAACAGGTTCATCAGTTTTGCCAGTAGAACTCCTCCAGCCGTATCAAAGACAAATGCTACAAGCCCCATTAACAGAATAATCAGGGTTGTTGGGCTTAAAAAGCTTTCATAATGCATTGTTGAACCAATTGTAATTCCGAGAAGCAGCGTTACCAGGTTGGACAATTCATTTTGTGCTGCCTTGGATAATCTTTCAAGCACACCACATTCCCTGATAAGGTTTCCGAACATCAAAAGGCCGACAAGTGCTACGCTGCTTGGCGCAATAATACCGGCAATTACGGTTACGAAAATCGGGAATAAAATAAGTACTGTTTTTGAAACCTTAACGTCCTTGTATTCCATTCTGATCATGCGTTCTTTCTTTGTTGTAAGCGCCTTAATTACAGGAGGCTGTATAATCGGTACAAGGGACATATATGAATAAGCTGCTACCGATATTGGACCAATCAGGTGCTTGGCAAACTTGGACGCAACAAATATCGATGTTGGTCCGTCAGCTGCACCGATTATTCCGATTGATGCAGCAACTTTCAAATCAAATCCAAGCCCGGGAAAGATTTTATTCATTAATAGTGCCACCAATATGGTAAAGAATATACCAAACTGGGCAGCAGCTCCGAAAAGAATCATCTTGGGTGTTCTCAGAAGCGGAGTAAAATCAATCATCGCACCAACAGCAACAAAAATAAGGCATGGGAATAACTCGGTAAGTATACCTGAATTAAACAGTATTTGCAGTACACCCGGCTCAACTTTGTATGCTTGACCGTTTTCAAATACATAATTAAATTGTTCAGTGAAAAACTCCTGTAAACCGGGGAACTGATTTACCAGCTTTGTAACCGCCTCGTCCAATACGGGTTCATACTCCCAAATGGATTTGAACGGGAGATTTACCAAAATGGCACCGAACCCTATAGGCAGCAGAAGCATAGGTTCATAATCCTTTTTAATGGCAAGATATATCAGTATTCCCCCTATAGCATACATGACCAGGTACTGCCATTTAAACTCCAAAACTCCTCCAAATATTTGTGCAAGTTGTTCCATGGAATAAACACCTCATTTAACCAGGCAATTAATGACAATTAAACATAAAAAAATACCAAAACACATCAGTTCCGGTATAAGTCTCGCTTCCATAGATAACTATGTTTAACTGACCGGATGCCCAAGCATCGTGCTGACGACCAGTTAAGCAGGCGCACCTGCAAGCTACTCTCTTATGCCTTTCAGAGCATCATTATAACGCAATAAAACAAAAATATCAATCTTTTTCTCAAATATATACGGATTTTGTTCCCCGATACAGCCAATTGATTTGGTGCATATAAAATTTGTACAGATTGCAGGAAAAAGGCTATTTTACATCATATCCTTCGTCTTCAATGGTTTCCCTGATTAATTTCCCGCTTATCTTTTCATCGTCATACTCAATGCAGATTTTGCAGTTCTCGACATTTAATATTACATTTTCCACGCCGTTAATTCTTATAAGTGCATTTTTTAAAGATTCAGCGGATTCTTCGTTTAAACCGTTTATGGTCAGAATTAATTGAGACTCCATAGTAAAAACCCACCCCTGAAAAATACTTATTAGCCTGTATTTCTGCCGTTTCTGCAATACAAGTAATTATAACATGCCAAAACTTTGTTTTCAATGATTTTATCATTTCACGACTGTTTATTTTGATGAAAAAAATCAGCCTACCCCCGCTATTTTATTTTCTATTTCCTGCTTTCTGTATCCCATGTCCGTCAGGCGGCGGTAAATGTCAGTATCCATGTCAGGCACATATGCTTTTAAAAGCGTCAATTCTCCTTCAATGCAATATCTCCCGATGCAAGCAGGTATCAGAACGGTTTCTCCCCTGCTGAGGGCTGTTTTTTCATTTCCGTATAAGATCATACCATCACCCTCAGTACAGAGATAAGCATGAAACATCCTGTTTTCGGTATCTTGCTCAATCCTGCCCGAAATTTTGAACAGTTCTACGCAGAAATACTTGTTTGCTACCAGTATTTTCAGTGACGTTTTTCCGGATTTCTCATATTCAAGGCCTTCATATGGATATTTAATACGCGATTCAAAATTAATAACCTGCATTGCCTTTTCTATATGCAGCGGCCTGTAATTTCCTTTTGCATCTTTCCTGTTATAGTCATAAACCCTGTACGTGACATTTGAATTTTGCTGTATCTCAGCCAGCACAATCCCCTCGCAAATTGCATGTACCAGCCCGGCAGGTATGTTTATAAAATCTCCTGCTTTTACGTTAATATAATTAAGGCAATCCTCAACCCTGTTTTCCTTTACGGCCTTTTCAAAATCCTCTCTCGATACGCCGTGCTTAAGACCGTATATCAGCTGTGCCCCGGGTTTTGCATCAAGTATATACCACATTTCATTCTTCCCGTTGTCGCCTTCATGAAATCTTGCAAATTCGTCATCCGGATGAACCTGCACGGACAGTTTTTCATTGGCATCAATGAGTTTTATAAGCAATGGAAAATCCGTATACTTTCCTGCCAAATCACCCATAATTTCATTTCCATATTCCTCAATCATGGACTTAAGCGTCCTTCCCTCAAAAACGCCGTTTTTTACAATGCTCATTCCGTCAACATGGCATGACAGTTCCCAGCTTTCAGCAACAATTCCCTCCGGAAGCTGTTTACCGAATTTTGCAAGATTTCTCCCGCCCCAGATATAATCCTTGTAAACCGGATGAAACTTCATCGGATACAGCATTCATATCAGCTCCTGTTCACACCTTTATATTTCTTCAATAATAACGTTTTTGTATTCCTCTTTAATATATTTCCATTCTGACATGTCCGAACCTTCAAGCGCTGCAGTCAGACTACCTGCTGCAGAAGTTATTGCGGCTGTATCTTCTGGTGAAAAGCCATGATGAATACAATACACAAGCGCCGCAACCATTGAATCTCCCGCCGCCACAGTTGATTTAACCTTAACCGGAAGCGGCATGGCATGATATGTCTTCCCCCGGTAGCCAAGTATCGAACCTTCCTTTCCGAGGGAAACCAGTACCAATTCTATACCGGCTTCATGCAACGCCTTTATCTCTTCCTTAATTTCGCGATAGCCTGCAAACGTTTTTCCCGTTAAGCGCTCAAACTCACCGAGATTTGGCTTAATCGCAAACGGTACAGCCCGGCATCCCAGGCTTAGTGCCTCGCCATCCGCATCAAGGATTGTCTTTGCTTTCATCTCCGATGCCAGTTCGATACACCGGGCATAAAAACCGGAAGACAGCCCTAGAGGAAGACTTCCTGACAAAACTATCAGTTCGCAGTTCTCCAGGTGTTTTTTTAAAAGGTCAATAAAACCTTCTGCTTCCTTTTCGGAAATAACCGGTCCTGGTTCATTGATTTCAGTAATCAGACCGGTCTTTAAATCATTTACTTTTATATTTATCCTCGTTTCACCCTTAACAACAAGAAAATCCTTAGGAAAATCATAATTCTCAAGCAAAGCCATAAGCTGCATTCCATTTGCTCCGCCGATAATGCCGGTAGCCAATTGGGCCAATCCATATGAACACAAAGCCCTGGATACATTTAATCCCTTTCCGCCCGGATAGGTTTTTGATGCCTTTACCCTGTTCAGTCCGCCGGTTTTAAAATCTTCAACATATACAGTCCTGTCTATGGCAGGATTCAGTGTAACAGTCAGTATCATTTTAACACCCATTCACATATTATGGCATAAATTCTGATTGGTTGAACATTCAAACATGAATTTATTTTCCGGAAATGTTATGAAGAACGGCTTCATGTTCGGTAACAAGAAAAGCCTGCCCGCTGTTTGCAAAATGCACACCTATGCTGAGCCCTGGCATTGAAGCCTCGTCAATTTCCTTGCCTGAATCATCATAGAATGTCACTTTTGAGCCAAAAATCACTGCAGCGGTGTTTTTATATACCACTATATCCTGAATACTGTTTTCCGTTTCAACGGTTTTTGATTCTTCACCGTTGGAATTGTAAAATTTAATTATTTTTCGTTCCCCGTTTAAAGCCACTATGGCATTGTTGCTTTCAAACATACCGGCTGCCGCTATTTTATCGGTATATTCCCTGGACCACAGCATATCCAGATTACTGTCGTAACAGACAACCTTGTATTCTCCCGCAAAAAAATACCGGCTGCCATTACTGTACATAAACGGGAACAGGCCTTCTATCTCAACATTTGCTACAGGAGCAGTTTTTTTGCTGCTTTCGTATATTCTGATAATTGTGGATAAATTTGTAGAATTCATCCCAAGCCCGTATAGGATAAAACTGTGATTGTCTGGCAGTGTTTCTGCATAGTATGGAAAATAATCGTCAATATACAATGCACCAAGGCCTATACCCGTTTCCGGGGACACAAATTTTATGGTACGCTTATATCCGCTGTTACCGGTTGTAATAAAAATTATGTAGTTATCAGTTACTTCGCCATATGCTATTTCTTCATCAAGCGTTTCTTTAAGCGCTATTTTTCCGTCTTTAAGTACCATGTAAGACTTACCGTTTTTTTCATAGAGAAGTATCCGGTTTCCGTTTATGTTTAAAACCGGATGACGCACATCGTGCGTATAATACCAGAGCTCTTCACCCTTCGGGTTCAGAAGCCTGATATCATACGCCGTAAGAACAAGTAAATTACCATCAAACACTGCAGTCCGGGAAATATTAATATCACCGAAATCAAAAACACTGTACCGGCTGACGGCTTTTTCCGCCTGAACTTTCAAAGCAAGATCTTTTAAATTCTGCGTACCCCAACTTAATTCGATGTCGTTTTCATTCATCGAAATCAGAACTGCAGAAAAAATGACAATTATTAAGCTTGCCAGAATGAGTATCCTCAATCCTGCCTTGACTGGTTTAATAGTCCTTTCCCTTGTCATTTGTACCTCGTCATTTATTTTTCAGCGGAACAATATTCTCAGCGGAATAAATTCAAAAGCTCAAAGGCTTTCGCAAATGGTCTGTCTATTGAAAAACGAATATTGTTAAGATCTTCGTTCAGCTTGGCCTTTGTGTCACTGTCCAGTATTCCTGTTACTTTTATTTTCTTTTCCGCCTGATATTTTTTCAGCTCATCGCTTGTTTTTTCATCCAGGACATTATCAGGGGCATCAATTTCATAACCTTTGACCTTCAATATCTTCTCGCAGTTGTATACATCGCTTCCCACACCGTTTAATCCTATATCTGCCGAAGATACCAATTCATCTATACTGTTTATGTCCACACCGTTAATCAGTTCGTAATCCTCCACGGGAAAATCCGGGGTCAGCCCGATTCCGTCAATCATTTTTCCGTTTCTCGTAAGGTAATGGCCGGTTGTTATCTTGGCCCAGCCGATAATATCGGACTGTAAAACCTGCACTTTATACTTATTCATCCATTCATAAGCATCCACAATGCTTTCTCCGTACAGTTTCTTATATCTGTTATATGCCTCGGGTTTCAATATGGGATATAAATTCTGGAAAACACCTTTCCCGTATGTTTTTGTCCCTACCAGAAAACCGTCTCCTGAATCCTGGATAGCACTTGCCAGTATTTCGGACGCACTTGCGGTATTACCGTTCACCAGGACTGCGGTTATATACTTGGGTTTTTCAAGGTAGGACCTGTATACTGCGTCCATGTATTCTTCCGATTTAAAATCCAGTGTTGTTATTACACCTTTTCTTACAAGAAATCTGGCTATATTTACTGCCTGGCCTACTTCGCCGCCCCTGTTGTTTCTGAGATCCAGTATCAGCTTCTTTATTCCCCTTTTATCCGCTTCCTTCAGTGCCTGCTCAAAATATCCGGAACTGTTGCTGCTGAAGGAATCAAGCCTGATATACATAATATTATCATAAACTTTCCATTCCACCGGGCTTACATCAACTACATTTCTCTCCACTTTAAAATACATTGTTTCAGCAGAGGCACCGCGTAAAATTCCAACTTCCACAAAAGTTCCCTTCATGCCCCTGATCAGATTGGCTATTTCCTGTACAGTCAGTCCTTTTACAGCCTTACCGTCAACTTCCACAATTATATCATCTGGCAGGATCCCTGCACTTTCAGCCGGAGAATTCTTGAAAACACGTGTAACAAGCGCTCCGTTGGAAGTTTCCATAATTTCTACGCCAATACCCTGGTAATTTCCCTCCATTGAACTGAAGAAGCTGTCAGCCTCTTCCAAATCGTAAAAGACCGTGTAATCATCCATTTGATTAAAAATGCCGCGTAAAGCACCTTCCAGAAGCTCATTCCTTGACATGTCCTTATAGTATCTATCCAGTACCATATCCATCACGCTGTCCAGGTAATCCGAATAGTCACCCGCAGCACTGGAAGGTGTAACCAAAAATGCCAATAAAATAATAAAAGAGATTAAAAAGCATAGAAAGTTCTTTTTAACCTTAACCATAAAAACCCTGCTTTCTTTTTTAAATCCGCCTTATTTCGGCAGTGAATTATGCATAAATTTTACCACTGCAAATAATTAACTGCAACTGTTTTACCATGAGCTTAAAAAACGCTCACGGTAATCCTTAACCAGTTCTTCGCCCATATACCTTATCAGTTTGTAGATAAGATCGGCTGTTTCTTCATATGTCATGTACTTGTTAGGTCGGAAGTAACCCCTGCTGTCTCCGCTTACAAGTCCTATGCGATATGCCACTGTAACAGGGTTTCTGGCATATTCAGGAATGTCATCATTGTCAACAAACGGTGTTACCACACTGGGATACGGGGCCAGTCCTTCAAGCCCCAGCGCACGGACAATCATGGTTATGGCTTCTGCAGAAGTTATATGCCTGTCAGGTGCAAAATATGAATTGCCCGTCCCGCGAATTATACCCCTGCTGTTTGCAGTCTTAATATCTTCATAAAAAGGATCACTTGTACTTACATCCAAAAACGGCGATATTTCCGGAGTTTTATTCCGGGTATTCCGCGAAACAGTTCTTGTGGTGTTTTTTGTCACTACATCAGGATCCTCAGGAATGTCTTTCAATGCTCTTACAAGCATTACCGTGAATTCACGCCTTGTAACATACTTTGCAGGGTTGAAATCTTCACCTGTACCCGGTATTACTCCAAGGCTGTACAGGATTTTTGCTGGTTCCTCGGCCCAATGCCCTGCCAGGTGCTTCAAATCCGGAACCATAAGCCTTGTCAGAACAGGATTGGATTCAATTCCTGTTCTTTCACTGTAATCCTTTATTACGCCTGTTGGCTTTCCATTCTTGTCAAATTCAGGCAGCTGTGCTTCATACTCCAGCACGCTTTCTTCATAATCCTTTTCCACATAGCCACCTTCAAAACTTATTTGATACGGTTCATTTTCGACATATTCGAACCCTTTTTTGGCGACACTGGAAGCAAAAATTCTTGCGGTACCGCCCCATTCAACCGTTTTTCCGCCAATTACGGGACGGGCTTCGATAATAACATCAACATTTCCAGATTTTGCAGAACTCCAGTACTGATCATATCCGTACTGTCTTCCTGTCATTTTTACGGTAATGGTACCGCCGGAATTGATCCTGTACGTCTTGTTCAGCATATATTCCCCGGCATTATAATATACCGCCGGACGGGGATCGGTAATCCCCGAGCGTGTAAATTCATAATTTGTAAGTTCAAATACCTTGTTTCCCACAACAACCACTTCGGTCGGCCTTCTGGAAACAAAGCTTGTTTCGGTGGTCTGTCCGTTGTCATTTGTCTTTTTCTCGGTGTCGATGAATATCGTTCTTCTTATCGAAGCTCCCTGCTCCACGTTAACGAGATTATATGTATATGTAGTGGAAACCTTGTCATTTTTTACACTTTTCTTTACGGTCATCGTACCTTCAAGAACAATCGGAACTCCTGTCAGGAAACAAACTTCACGGTAGAAATATGTGTTGTTCTCAAAAGGATCTGCAGCCGAAATTCCGCCTTCATACCCCATTGAACCCACATATGCGGCGGATAACGTTGTTCCCGGCAGCATTAATACTATCGCAAGACTTATTGCTATTATTGTTTTCTTTCGTGATTTCATCCCAATCCCCCGTGTTCCATATTGGTTAATACGATTCAACTATTACTACAAATGCGTTGTCTCCCGACTCAGCCTTGATTACGGTTATTCTGTCACCCTTCTCCAGCTGTGACGAATCTATAACCTTTCCATTTTTCATATAAACGGTATTCGGGAGCAATGAAAATTCAATTTCATCTACGTTTTCCCACTTCGACAACGTATTATTGTAACGAACGGCATCCCTGAGAACAATAGCTGATGCAGGTGTTACCACATGACCGAAAGAATCTTTCATTACGCCCGGCAAATCATATATCCTTCCCTTGTAAACAACATCGCCGAAAGGAGCAGTACTTATCAGAACTGCCGTTCCGTTCTGTGCCAGGACGTAAACCGTACGTTTTCTGTAACTGTTCTCGCCTGCATCGTCAAAAAGTTCCAGATCGGTTATGCCATCGTCATCAAGTACACGCGTTACAAAAGGATCGATTGAAAGTGTTTTCGGTATATTGTTATATTCCCAACCGGGTTCCCTGAACTCCGAGAATGTCTCAAGGGTCATGCTGCTGTAAGCATCAATCTTTGAAATCCTTCCGCGCAGCAGGGCTAAGCCTGTGCTCTTAAGCGGTTCCCGTACCCAGATAATATTTGCTTTTACGGAACCGTCATTCTGAACACCGGTAACGAAATATGCCTCATCCCTGCTCTTAATCTGGTTTGGTCGCAGAAGTTTCCCTTGCTTTACTATAATTGACGTATCGTCATACCTAACAGTTGTATTTCTGTTCATAAGCATTAACCGTCCGCTGCCCGGATCGGCAGTAACAATGGTATCGCCCGTTATTTCCGTTCTCAGTTCATCACCCGCAAATGCAAGCCATACAACCGAATCTTTTCCGGTAATGTTCTTTCCGGTAGCCAGGTAAACCGAAACTCCTGCCATACCTTTTGGAATATCCGGAGTATAATTATCATTTATTACAAATGTTTTTATGCCCTGCATATTGGCAGTGTTCCATTTCCCGTCCTTAAACTGGCGCAAATCCCTTACGGTAATGCTGTTCGTGAATTTGTTATACGAAGCGAAACGCGCCCTGTAAACAGCATCCACTTTAATTTCCTTTTTCCTTACGCTTATTTCGCCGATAATTATCTGGCTTCCCGCATTCTGGAGCAGCAGTCGAACCTCATCGCCTTCTTCAATATCATTCCACGAAGCAATTCTCTGTTCAACGAAAACCGGTACATTAAGCGGCACACGGTATTGAACAACACTTCCGTCCGCTTTTTGCAGCTGCAGTATTCTGCTGCCTCTTGTTATTACCTTTCCGTAAACAGGATAAAAATTATCAGAAGCACTTATTTTAACTATATTTCCTTCGCTGTCAAGTTTCAGAAATACACTGTCGCCGGGATTAAGCTCTTCAATGGAAGCCGGCTCACCGTTTTTATACACTTCAACATCATCGGCACGCGTATATGAATATGTCCGGTAATAAGACAGCGCATTCCTAAGCTCAGGCGACGTTCCCGAACCATCGGGAAAATACAGGGTAATATAGCCCAAATCAGGATTATTCTCTTCAATAATACCGTTATGAATTCCGCTTTCCTGCAGCACGATTCCGCTTACATTTTTCATCTCGGTCACAAGACCGTTTTTTATTGTTATAATCATTAAAGTTTCAGGCTTTATGTCATTCAGCGCTCTCCGTACCGAATCAATATAAATCCGGCAGTCAGCGCTCACATTCAGTACCTCAAAAACACCCCTTGATTCAATGCCTTGAATCTGCTCCCCGCCTATTGCCTTTATATCCGGCGACGAAAGTTTCAGAAGGGTTTCAGCTTTAATTGTCCTGCTCTGAACATCCTGTGAAAACAAACGTATGAACCTGTATTCAGCGTTTCCGTTGTCTGCCGCTGTATTGACAGGGATTGCAGATGCTAGGATCACTGCAGCCAACAGTAATATTGTCATTCTCGAGCCAATTCTACTTGCAAACCTCAATCTAACCACCTGTTCCAGATACCTATTTGAAATCATACTCTATATTCTTTATCGGTAAGTTAAAGGGGTAAATGAAGTAAAATACTGTTTCAAAATTGTAACAAAAAAGAAAGGCTGCTTTCTTCAGTGATTGAAAACAGCCTTTCCCAATGATATGTTCACACTACTTTCATGTATGAAAAAAAACGTTCCAGTATAACCGATTCGTTATATTCCCTTGGAATTGTTATAATATTCAGTGAGCCGAGGATAGGAACAACATATGATACTGCCACATAAACGATTACACATCCGATTAGCACTCCCAGTACCATGCCTATGGTCTTGTTCGTGGTACTCAATATACTGCTCTGTGAAATAACCGAGTTTATCAGCCCGCCTGCGAAAACTACAACCAGTTTCACTGCAAAGAAAACCAGAATGATTGATATGACCTTCAGTACGGAAAAAACAAGTAGGTCTGCCAATGACGTAACTGCATTGCTTAATGATCCTGCACCCGATCCCAGCGGATTCACCATATTAAACAACTGCCCCAATACTGAATTCTCATCCAGAAATTCCTTCAGGGCGGGAAACTGTTCAAAAAGTTCGCCACTGTCTTCAATTACCGAAAAATCAACCGTCTCATTGAAAGCAGGAACTGTAAAGCCCGAATATACCTTTTCCAGGGCTTCTGCAATCTTGTCACTTATCCGGGTTTTCTCCATAATAAAAGAAGCTACCGGTTCAGCAAACAGGACCGAACATATAACTGCCGCTATATAACCGACCAGGCTGAACACTGCTCTGATAAGTCCTCTGGCATACCCGACAAACGCACTCAAAAAAATTATACCGATAATAGTATAATCAACCCAGTTAAATCCCCAGGTAAAAAAATAATTCAGAACAATTACGGCCACAAGAACAAATAACAGCAGTACAAGCGGTACCCTGTCAAGATTAGGGCGCATCCGTGACATAATAACCTCCGAGACTCAGCAGGAATATTGAATGTGCCTTTATTACAAACATCATATCATGAACTTAAAGCAATATCAATTCAGTTTATTTCATCAGAGCTGAGAAATTCACCATTATGAACAAGACTATGGATATTATAAGAATACTTATTGCCACTGATCTTTTTTTCAGTAGCATAGCGATTTCCCCTTTCAAAACTGAGATCAAATAAATTAATCCCTTTTTTATTCTTTTCTCTAAGTCTTATTATCATGGACTGGAAAAAATTATAACACAGTTTATTGTTTTTGTAAAACAAAATTAATAAAACTGTAATATTTCCCTCCTGTTGAATTATCGTTTCGTTATATCGTTATATATGCTAAAATAAAACGTAATTATCAGTTTATCTGATTCGTAATGTAAACGGAAACGGAGTGAAAATCAAAAAATGCCTTTTGACGGAATTGTCGCTACAGCAGTGGCACACGAACTGAACATCAAATTAATGGGCGGGCGTATTTTCAAAATATATCAGCCCGAACGATATACCCTGATATTCCATATACGTACCGGCAGTGAGAATTACAAGCTGCTGATTAACTGCAATGCAAATTCAGCAAGAATTCACCTTACAGAACTGGACCTGGAAAACCCCGAAACTCCGCCCGTATTCTGTATGCTTTTAAGAAAACATCTGTTAGGCGGAACTGTTACAAAAATTGAATGCCTGGATTATGAAAGAATAATTAATCTGTACGTGGAATCTTCCGATGAGCTGGGGGATAAAAGTATTAAAAAACTGGCTATTGAAATAATGGGGCGTCACAGCAATATTGTACTTGTAAACAGCAATGATGTAATTATAGATGCCGTTAAACATATAGACCAGGATGTAAACCGTGTAAGGGAAATAATGCCGGCAAGGAAATATATTCTGCCTCCACCGCAGGAGAAAACAATACCCGACGAACTGAACGTGGAGGAATTTGTCATTTCAGCCAGAAACGAGCAAAACTCCATATCCAGGGTCCTATTAAACAAAATTAAGGGCTTCAGCCCGCTTTTGTGCAATGAAATCTGCTGCAGGGCAGGAATAGATCCCGATATTCCTGCAAATGCCCTGAAAAGCGAACAGCTCTCGGTATTGGCATATGAACTGAAAAATATAATCGATATTATTGTAAGCAGAAAATTTACTCCCTGCATGGCAACAGACAGTATCCAGAAAAAACCTGTAGATTTTCATGCAATAGGACTTACGCAATATGGAACAATAAAAGAATACGACAGCATAAGCGGGGCAATAGACAGTTTTTTCAGGTACAGTGCGGTTAAGGATCACATCAGGTCCAAAAGCAGTGAACTGGTTAAGATTGTCAAACAAAATATAGAACGGTGTGAAAAGAAAATCGGCATCCATGCCGCAACCGTTGACGAAAATTCCAATGCTGAAGTTTACAGATTATACGGCGAATTAATAACAGCTAATATCCATATGCTCAAAAAAGGAATGAAAAGCTGCAGCCTTCTTAATTATTACGAACCGGAAGAAACCTATGTTACCATTGAGCTTGACGAAAGCCTTACACCGCAGGAAAACGCCCAGCGCTACTTTAAAAAATACAGCAAGGCAAAGTCCGCCCATGCATATGCGTCTGAACAGCTGAAAATTGCAAAAAGAGAACTGGAATATCTTGAAAACGTCCTGTTTAACCTTGAAGAAGCAAATTCCCCCGAAGAAGTGGAGGAAATACGCGAAGAACTTCAAAACCAGGGATACCTGCGAAAGACCGACAGAAAAAAAAGGCCCGTCCAAAAATCCTCTCCCCTTTGTTTTATATCATCTGAAGGTTACCGGATATGGGTTGGACGGAATAATGCACAGAACGACGAGTTATCGCTTAAGTTTGCAAAACCCGATGACTTGTGGCTGCATGTAAAGGACATGCCCGGTTCTCATGTTATTGCACGAGTACCCGAGCCCGTTCCTGACAAAACACTGCTGGAAGCCGCATCATTGGCGGCTTGGTTCAGCAAGGCACGCAATTCGTCAAAAGTCCAGGTGGATTACACCAGGGCCAGGTATGTAAGAAAACCATCCGGCGCAAAACCCGGTATGGTAGTGTATGTCAATTACAGGACGGTTATCGTGGACCCAGTTGATCCAGCGATGTTGCTACCGGAAAAAAGCTAAATATAACGTTAACGGAATCCTTTATGCGTTCAGCCGAATAATCTTCTGCATACCTTGTTTACGTTATACAGGATCTTTTCCCTGTCCAGCGTCCTGTATTCACCCTTGTCATAAAGGATTTTTCCGTCAACAAAAACCGTTTCAACATCGGAAGCCTGCGCGGAATATGCAAGGTTTGACAGCAGATTATGTTCAGGCAAATAATGGGGTTTTGAAAGATTAATTATCACCATGTCGGCAGCAAAGCCTTCCTTTATCTTTCCGGTATTATTGAACCCCAGAGCCTTTGCTCCGTTAACCGTCGCCATTTTGAACGCCTCTTCCGCCTTTACTGCAAGAGGATCCCTTCTTGCTCCCTTATGGATAAGTGCGGCAAGGTTCATCTCTTCCCACATGTTCAGGTTATTGTTGCTGGACGCTCCGTCAGTTCCAAGGGCGACGTTTATACCCTTTTTCAGCGCCTCCGGAACAGGTGCTATTCCGCTGCCGAGTTTCAGGTTGCTTCCGGGATTATGAACAAACGATACATTCTTCTCCTTCATCAAATCCAAATCCTCTTCGGTTACAAAAACGCAGTGTGCCGCTATTGTGGGCAGATCAAAAAGTCCGATGTCGTATAAATGCCTGGCCGGCGTTTTTCCAAACTGATGCAGCGAATCGTTGTGTTCCTTAATCGTTTCATCCAGATGTACGTGGATATATGCATTGAACTTTTCTGCCGTGTCGCGTATCGCTCTTATATATTTCGGTGCACAGGTATATATAGCGTGGGGTGCAAAAGCAATTCTTATACGGCCATTCACTTCACCATTCCATTTTCTGAATGTTTCAACCGCTTCATTGATCCTGAAATCATCGCCGTAATCTTCCTTGTCTTCGTTATTAGTCAAACCTCGGGAAAGCAATGCACGCATGCCCGATTCAGCGGTTGCTTCTGCAATCCGGTCCACATAATAATACATATCGCTGAAACAGGTAGTTCCGCCCGACAGCATTTCCATCAGCCCCAGCTGGGTTCCCCAGTATACGTCTTCATCAGTAAGCTTGTCTTCAATCTTGAAAATATGGTCAAAAAGCCACGTATGAAGATCCATGTCATCGGCATAGCTTCTAAGCAGAGTCATGGGGATATGGGTATGCGCATTTACAAGGCCGGGTATCAAGGCTTTTCCGGTACCGTCAATTCTCACTTTCCTGTTTATGTCCGGGAATTCCTTTTTCGGACCGACGTAGGTTATTATATTATCTTCAGTTTCAACCACTGCATTTTTCAGTATCTTAATACCGTCATCATCACATGTTACAACGGTTATATTCTCTATAATATATCCCATCGCAATACCTCCATGAAAAACACAGTTATCCGTGTATTCAAAATTATATCTCCTAAAAACTGCCGATGTCAAAAGAAACCAATCAAAAAACCGGAGAACTTATGTCTCCGGTTTTATTTTTACAGGTGCCTGTCAAGCATGCCCGAGATCTCTTCTTTTGCCCTTGCTCCGACAAGAGTCTCCGCTATATTTCCGTCTTTGAATACCATTAATGTGGGAATTGTCATAATCCTGTATTTCTCAGCCAGCTCGCCCTGTTCATCCACGTTTACTTTCCCCACCTTGGCTTTTCCGGCAAAATCGTTTGCAATTTCATCCACAACCGGCGATACCATCCTGCACGGTCCGCACCACGGAGCCCAGAAATCAACCAGAACAGGTATATCCGACTTTAATACTTCCTGTTCAAAATTTTCCTTTGTCAGCGTCAATACATTATTTCCCATTGTAATCTCTCCTTTGTGTCCCGTTTTTGGCATTGCTCATTTTTTATATATTTCTATATTCCCCGACTTAGTCGGCTTCTAACGGCAATGTATCAACTTATATAAAAAAAATAATGAAAAAAAGACGTATTTTTATATATACACAACCTCTGTGAAAAATTCAAGACATTGCTTCACTGCTTGCCGAAATATGAAAATAAAACCGAATTACCGGATGAATCCCGTTCCAGCACAATGCCCGAACATTTTATATCTTCGGCCGTAAGGTCAAATTCAATAACTGCCCGGTCACGTATGGACGGAGTTATTGCACCTGCCGTATAAACTTCGGATAAAATATACAGCTTTTTGCCACCGGATTGTTTCATATCGGCAATATAATAATCAACAGGATTCAGCAGCAAATTATCCTCAATATTTTTCAAGAACTCACTGTCTGTAACCAGGCTCTCATCATCCAACTCACCTTTCTTTTCTTTCCACCTGCCAAGTTCCTCATTCGTTAATTTTATTGCGTAAACCGCATTATATTTCGGAATACTGATTTCCATAATTCCTTCGTTATCATCAAAACTTTGGATTTTTGCCGAAATATCCCTGCTGGAAAACAGCTTAAGCATTTCACTTTCATTATACTTAATCAGTTCGAATATCATAAATTCTCTTGATACGGTATGATCCCTGTATACCACGGCTATGATTCCCTTTTCAGCTTCAAAAAGGCTGTATCGTTTTTTCAGCTCGTCCAGATTATCGCTTACAGCTTTGTCGGAAATTACTGTTTCATTATCGTAAACTTTCAGATTAACTGAGTTATCCTTTAAAAGGATTTCAGCTTTACCCTGTCCGTTATTTACAGAAATACTCTGTATTAATTGCCCGGCTGTATTGGTATTTTCTTTTTCAGAAGTACTTGGCAGGCTGCATCCGGCGGCAGCTAATAACAGAAGCAAGCAAATCAGTATTCTTCTCCCCATCTTTCCGACCTCCGGTAATATTATAATTATCCAAAAACGAAAATGCTGCCTTAAAACCGGTATCCGATTATAAGACAGCATTTAGCAACTATTGCATGTCCGTATTTCAGGGCATTATATTATTGAATAATTTCAACTACAACACGTTTGTTATTGCGCATTGCAGCAGCCTTCATAACAGTACGGATAGCCTTTGCAATGCGGCCTTGTTTTCCGATAACTTTGCCCATATCTTCTTCAGCTACTCTTAATTCGAGGATAAGAGATCTTTCCCCCTCAACTTCCCTTACTGATACATCATCAGGATTGTCAACCAATGATTTTGCAATGCTTTCCAATAGTTCCTTCATCAATAACCCTCCATTTAGTAATACGATATATTTTAGTCTATGGTAAATGATGTTTGGATACTCTTTCAATATCGCCTTACTTTGTAATTCCGCAAATCTTTAAAAGCTTTTTAACAGTATCAGTAGGTTGTACGCCTTTTCTCAGCCATTCTCTTGTTTTCTCTTCATCGAATTTAATTTCTGAAGGATCTGCAAGAGGATTGTATGTTCCAACCTGATCTATGAACTTACCGTCGCGGGGTGCCCTTTCATCAGCTATTACGATTCTGTAGTACGGTTTTTTCTTGGCACCCATTCTTCTCAAACGCATTTTTACTGCCACCTGTCTCACCACCTTTCACACTGTAATTTTATATAAAGCAAATGTTTATTGCCAAATCAAAACACGGTCAGAACGGAAGCCTGAAACCTCCCATCCCTCTCATACCTTTCAGTGCCTTGGGATTGGAGAACATCTTCATCATCTTTTTAACCTGTTCAAACTGTTTCAGTACCTGGTTAACCTGCTGTATGGAAGTTCCGCTTCCCTCCGCAATACGCCTTTTACGGCTCGAATTAATAATTGACGGATTTTCCCGTTCCTTTTTTGTCATGGACTGGATAATAGCTTCCACATAAACCATCTGCTTTTCATCTATCTCGATATTTTTCAGAGCCTTGTTGTTTATACCCGGAAGCATGCTAAGAAACTGGCTTATCGGGCCCATACTCTTTATCTGCTGCAGCTGATCCAGGAAGTCATCCAGAGTAAATTGCTGGCTTCTGAGCTTCTTTTCAAGTTCTATTGCCTTTTTTTCGTCGAAACTTGCCTGGGCTTTTTCAATCAGTGTCAAAACATCGCCCATTCCGAGTATCCTGGAAGCCATCCTGTCGGGATAAAAAGGCTCAAAATCGCTTAACTTCTCGCCTACACCGACGAACTTCACAGGCTTTCCTGTTACAGCCTTTGTTGAAAGTGCAGCTCCGCCCCTTGTATCGCCGTCAAGCTTTGTAAGAATTATTCCGTCAATGTCAAGTTTGTTGTTGAAGCTTTCAGCCACGTTAACGGCGTCCTGTCCTGTCATTGAGTCAACCACAAGCAGGATTTCCTGGGGTTTTACATTTTCCTTTATATCTGACAGTTCCTGCATCAGTTCCTCATCGATATGAAGCCGGCCGGCTGTATCTATGATTACCGTATCCAGCTGCATCGACCGTGCATAATCTATGGCCTTTTTTGCAATTACAACGGGGCTTGTACCCGTACCCATTTCAAAAACAGGGATATCAAGCTGCTTTCCCAAAACCTGCAGCTGTTTGACAGCGGCAGGCCTGTATACGTCACAGGCAACAAGCAGCGGTCTTTTTCCCTGCTTTCTGAGATAATTTGCAAGTTTTCCGCATATGGTGGTCTTTCCTGCACCCTGCAGCCCAACCATCATATATACCGTTGGCGGTGCAGGAGAAACGGTAAGCTTTGCCACGGTACCGCCCATCAGGCTTATTAGTTCTTCATGAACAATCTTTATTACCTGCTGTCCCGGCGTAAGGCTTTCAAGCACTTCCTGCCCCACGGCTCTTTCGGATACTTTTGCAATAAAGTCCTTAACAACTTTATAGTTAACGTCAGCCTCCAGCAGTGCCATTCTTACTTCCCGCATCATTTCCTTGACGTCTTTCTCGGTTACACGGCCGGCGCTTCGGATTTTTTTCATTACATTCTGCAGTTTTTCGGATAAACCTTCAAATACCATATTTTCCTCCGGATTCTACAATTCCTGTATAATCTTTTCCAGCTCTTCGATACATATATTGATTGCTTTTTCGTCTTCACTTCTGTTGTCGAACTTTATGCTTTTTAGTCTTGCCAGTATGTTTCTCAATGCTTCTTCATGCTTCAGGAATCTTTTTGCATGTCCAAGCTTTTCTTCCAGGTCCTTCAGCGCTTTCTTTCCTTTTTTCACGCCGTCATATACGCCCTGACGGCTGATGTTCAACTGTGCAGCAATTTCTCCCAGGGTATAATCGCTGTTGTAATACAAGTCCAGTATCTGATACTGCCTTGGTGTTAGCAACTGCCCGTATAAGTCGAGCAGTATTGCTACTTTTGCATGTTCTTCCACAATTGGACACCTGTCAAGTATAATTACTTTACAGTTTTACATTATACATTTCTGCATCAGTGTTTGTCAACAGGATTTTGAATTTCAAAAATATCAGCAGCGAATCTGAATGCTTCTCTTAACCTCTTTTCCAAACATATTACTTTTCAATATGCATACTGTCAGTATGCAGGTTAACTGTCGAAAATTTGCATGCCGCCGGAAAACATTTTATTTGACATGAATATAATTTGATGTTATTATAACTATAATCTTTACAGGAAAACATTATTAACAACCGGTAATATAAAGCAAAACCCGGTTTCTCGGGACGGTTATACCAAAACTCAATATCGGACAGATAGAGGTGCATTTTTTAAGAGTAGGTTCATTGAGGTATATGGGTACCGATGATATGAACTGAAAGGAAAAAATGCCGAAGGAGAGTTCTTCCCATAAGGAATTTTCCTGGGCCATCAGTGAATAACTGCTGGACTGTCATCAATTTTTAATTGATGGAGCGCTATCGGTGGTTACAGTACCTTCCCTGAAGGTACACTAAACTGCTGGATGTTCTGTCAGCAGTTTTTATTTTATCAGGCGCTTCCAGAAATTGTTTAAAGCCTTCAACAGGCTTTCAACATCAGTGTTGTAAATAAATATCATATATAGTATAAATATTTTTGGAGGGTTTATTATGAGAAAATACAAAGTGGCTGTCGTCGGCGCTACCGGAATGGTTGGGCGCACTATGGTAAAGGTTCTCGAAGAAAAGAATTTCCCTGTTTCAGAGCTTTTCCTGTTTGCTTCCAAAAGATCTGCCGGTCAGATATTAACATTCCAGGGAAAGGAATATACAGTTGAAGAACTGAATGAAAATTCTTTTGACAGGGGAATTGACATTGCCCTGTTTTCCGCAGGAGCAAGCGTCAGCCTGAAATACGCACCAATTGCAGCTGAAAAAGGCTGTACGGTTATAGACAACAGCAGCGCATGGAGAATGGATCCTTCGGTTCCCCTTGTTGTTCCGGAGGTTAATCCTGAAGATATCAGGTGGAACAAGGGTATAATTGCAAATCCGAACTGTTCAACCATTCAGGCCGTTGTTGTTTTAAAACCCCTGCATGACAAATACCGTATTAAGAGAATAGTTTATTCGACGTACCAGGCTGTTTCGGGAGCAGGAATGGAAGGCTACAAGGATTTGGAAAACGGTCTTGCAGGCCAGGCCCCCAGCAAGTTCCCCTATCCGATTGCCGGAAATCTGCTGCCGCACATTGATGTGTTTATGGAAAACGGATATACAAAGGAAGAAATGAAAATGATTAACGAAACAAGGAAAATACTGCACGATCAAAGCCTTCGCATCACTGCTACAACTGTAAGGGTGCCCGTATTCAACTCTCACAGTGAATCCATCAACGTTGAATTTGAAAAGCCTTTTGATCTTGAGGAATTAAGGAATACACTCAGAGAAGCTCCCGGAATCATTGTCCAGGACGATCCAAGCAAAAACCTGTATCCGATGCCCATTACCGCAAATGGCAGGGATGAAGTTTTCGTCGGAAGAATTCGCCGGGATGAAAGCGTTGAAAGCGGTGTAAACTTATGGGTTGTTGCTGACAATATCCGTAAGGGCGCAGCTTCTAACGCAGTGCAGATTGCACAGAAACTTGCCGAATACCTCGAAAGGGAGTGATTTTATGAAAAATCCTGTTTTTGAGGGATCATGCGTAGCATTGATAACTCCTTTTACAGAAAACGGGGTTAATTTCGAAAAGCTCGGGGAGCTGATAGAATGGCAGATAAAAGAGGGAACTGACGCCATCCTTATCTGCGGAACCACAGGCGAAGCATCCACCATGCCTGATGAGGAACATAAAGAAGTAATCAGATTTGCAGTGGAAAAAATTGCGGGAAGAGTACATGTAATGGCCGGCACCGGCAGTAACGATACAAGGCATGCCATTGAGCTGAGCAAATATGCCGAATCTGTGGGTGTGGACTCAATACTCACCGTAACGCCCTATTACAACAAGACCACTCAGGAAGGCCTTTACAGGCATTTTAAAGCAATAGCCGAATCGGTGAACATACCTGTTGTACTTTACAATGTACCGTCAAGAACCAATCTTAACATTAATCCTGAAACCCTGAAACGCCTGTCCGAGATTCCAAATATCGTTGCGGTAAAGGAATGTAACCTGAACCAGGTGGCCATGACAAGATACCTTTGCGGTGATGATCTTGTCATATATTCCGGAGAAGACGGAAATGTAGTTCCTCTTCTGGCTCTCGGCGGAAAAGGTGTTATCTCCGTAGCCGCAAACATAATACCTGCAGATGTACATAAGATGGTTCGCTCATTCCTTGACGGCGATATTGAAACAAGCCGGAAACTGCAGATTAAGATGATTAATCTTGTAAACGCGCTGTTCTGCGAGGTTAACCCGATTCCGGTCAAAGCCGCAATGAATGAAATGGGAATGAATGTCGGCAAATGCCGTATGCCGCTTGTGGATATAAGCGAGAAAGGACTGAATACGGTACGCGCTGCGCTTTCCGAATATGGTCTCATTTAACCGCGGTTATTACAAATACGAATGTCCTACGAAAGGATGAAAGACAATGGTTAGGATTCTTTTAAGCGGATGCAACGGAAAAATGGGACAGGTAATCACCGGCCTTGCACGCTACAGGGAAGATGTCAAAATTGTTGCAGGATATGACATAAATGACTCGGTTAAAAATGATTATCCGGTTTTTACCCGGTTGGAGGACTGCAATGCAGCCGTGGATGTTATAATTGATTTCTCACACCCTTCGGCCCTGCAGGCGGTTTTAAACTACGCAGTCTCCCGGAAGATTCCGCTTATTGTGGCTACAACAGGCCTGTCCGATGAACAGGTCATGAAACTGAAGGAATCTTCGAAAACCATTCCTCTTCTGTATTCAGCCAATATGTCCCTTGGAGTGAACCTCCTGCTGGAGCTTGTTCAGATAGCCGCCAAACTTCTGTACAGCAATTTCGATATTGAAATAATCGAGCGGCACCATAACCAAAAGATAGATGCTCCAAGCGGCACCGCCCTTGCCCTTGCCGATGCGATAAATCAGGTTGTGCCCGAGAAATACAGGTACGTTTATGACAGGCATTCCAACCGCGTTAAACGAAGCAAGGACGAAATAGGCATCCACTCCATCCGCGGCGGCAACATCGCAGGCGATCACACTGTTATCTTCGCCGGAAATGACGAAATTATTGAGTTAAGGCACACTGCGAACAGCAGGGACATTTTCGGCGTTGGTGCGCTGAAGGCCGCAGTTTTCCTGCATGACAAGGAACCAGGTTTCTATACGATGAAAGATTTGCTCAACATATAACGGGTGGCATAAGCCGCCCGTTTTATTTATCAGAATCAGCTCCAAAATTACATTCCTCATAATCCGATTATCTCATTGCATTTAAACTGCTAATGCCCGGAAACTCCTTTTTCTGCCTTTCATCATTTCCTTCGGTGTTTCCCCGATTATAGCTGAATCATGTATCTGACATGCACGTAATTCACGGAAAACTGCAGGCCACTTTTACAAAATGAATTCCCATGGCTCATCCTGCAAATAAACACATAATTGAAAAATATGACAAACCATTTGTTTTTATAAAAATTTAATGGTAAAATTTTAGCAGGTATATTCTTCCGAACTGTATGTCAATTCCGCATATCCCGTTGGAACCGGAGGGTAATATGATGCCTAAATTCACCAATTCTGCCAGGTATAAATGTCTTGAGTATCTAAAAAAGCATTCTGTTGATTTATATCTGTGTTACTGCGGAATGGAAGAATGCGATCCGGGGCATTATTATGGTCCTGTTGCTCGCTCTGAATATCTCATTCATTACATATTAAGCGGAAAGGGTATATTTCAGGCAGACGGGAAAACATATCATCTCGGAGAATATAATGCATTTATAATTTATCCTGATGAAATTACTTTCTACCAGGCAGATATGGAAGAACCATGGACCTATATCTGGGTCGGTTTCGGAGGAGCTAAAGCTGAAACATGCTTAAATTATGCTTCCCTGAACAAGGAAAACAGGGTTGGTGTATTCAAATGTAAAGATGAACTTGTGAATTACGTAAAAGGAATGTTAAATGCCAGTAAGCTGACCTATGCCAACGATCTTAAGAGAGAAGGCTTTTTGTTCATGTTTCTTTCGGCACTAATTAATGAAAGTAATGCAAATGAGCAGCACAACATATATGACTATCCTTATCAGATTTATGTTGAGCATGCTCTTGAATTCATTGATCATAATTATGATAAGGACATAAAAGTAAACGACATAGCAAATTATATCGGTATTGACAGAAGTTATCTGACGAATGTTTTTAAGAAAATAATGCATGTATCTCCTCAACAGTATCTGATAAACTATCGCCTGGAAAAAGCCCGTAATCTTCTTAAAAAATCAAATTTGTCAATAAGTGAAATTTCAGAACGGATAGGTTATTCTGATCCCCTTTATTTCTCAAAACTGTTTAAGAAATACTATAATATCAGTCCAACTGAATACAGAACACAAATCGAAGAATTGGTAAGAGCAAGCAAAAAAGGCGAATGATACTTAACTTTCGCCACAATTAAAAATATATCATTCGCCTTATTTACCATTCTTAGCTTAAATGCTTTTTAAATAAAATATAATGGATGAAAAATCGGTCCCGTTTTCGCAAAGTTCTTCATTCTTCAGTACAATACCGACATTCATAAGCTCATCGCCGTAATAATATTTACCATTGTCGTTGTTAATAATATATTTTCTGTCCTTATCAAGTCCCACAAGTTTAAGCCTTTGCCAGCCTTCATTTGCATAATTCAGGATTTTATAATACGCTGCCATGGCTTCTGATTTATCTTCCGATACAACAATCCAGGATGCTTCATTTCCGTCAAACGGGCTTAAAATACGGTAAAATGTCCCTTTAAGAATAAGGTCTCTGTGAGATTTATAAAATGCAACCTGTTTCTTTATCTTTTCTTTTTCCTCATCTGTTAATAGAATTAAATCCAGTTCATAACCAAATACTCCGAAGTAAGCGACATTGGCCCTGGTTTCCAATGGTGTAATTCTTCCGACTTGCTGGTTCGGCACTTCGGAAACATGCGCTCCGATAGTGCTTAACGGATAAACCAATGAAGTACCGTATTGAATCTTAAGCCTTTCTACTGCATCAGTATTGTCACTGGTCCACACCTGCGGAGCATAATAGAGCATCCCGGGATCAAACCGCGCACCTCCGCTTGAGCATGCCTCAAAAAGTATGTATGGAAACCTTTCAGTTAATCTTGAGAACAAATCATATACTCCCAGGATATACCGGTGAAAAACTTTGCCCTGACTGTCCGAATCCATCCCCAAAGAGTAGCATTCGGTTATATACCTGTTCATATCCCACTTTACGTAGGATATTTTTGCACTGCTTAGGACTTCTTCCATTACGGAATAAATATAATCAACCACTTCTTTCCTCGAAAGATCCAAAACGTATTGATTGCGTGAAGCCGATGCCCTCCTTCCAGGGGTCGCAATTATCCAGTCCGGGTGTTTTCTGTATAATTCACTGTCCTTGTTTACACATTCCGGCTCAAACCAAAGTCCGAATTTCATTCCCATTGATTCGATTTTGTCAGCCAAACCAGCAATACCGTCGGGAAGCTTTTTCCTGTTAACTATGTTCCAGTCTCCCAATCCGGCTTTATCGTTGTCACGGGCGCCAAACCATCCGTCATCAAGCACAAACAGCTCAATACCAAGTTCTTTTGCTGCTTCTGCCATCTTTAAAAGCTTTTCTTCGGTAAAATTCGCACCTGTAGCTTCCCAGCTGTTTATAAGCACGGGTCTGATTTTATTCCGCCATTGCCTGCTGATAAGATGTTTGCTGAATAGCTTGTGGAAGGTCTGACTCATTTTATTTAGTCCCCTGTCCGAATAAACCAGTATTGCTTCGGGAGTCTGAAAAACTTCTCCCTTCTCCAGCGGCCATTCGAATGTATCGGGATGAATCCCCAATATTACTCTCGTCATATTGTGGGTATCCACTTCAACCTGTTCAAGATGGTTACCACTGTATATTAAGCTGAAGCCATATACTTCGCCACAGTTTTCATCCGCATTCGGTCTTTTGAGTGCAATAAAAGGATTATGCTCTGCGCTGCTGATCCCGCGCATACTGAAAATTCCCTGTATACCTTGCTGGAGTTTCCTTGTTTTAATATGACGTTCACGCGACCATGCGCCGGAAAGCTGTATCATCTCAAAATCGCTGTCAATAAAATCAATGCTTGCACTCATTGCCCTTTCCAGCACAACCGTGTCTTCACCTTTGTTTTCGAATCTTGCGCTTCTGGCTATCGCGGGAAAACTATTGAAGATTGTATAACTCAAAACCAGTTCCGTTTGAATAAGCTCATCATACAATGTTATTTCAAGGGTATCTGCATCCTCCGGCTCTTCGACATAAGTCGACGGAAGGCCTTTTAATCCGTTCTTGCCTGCAAAAATTTCATGTTTCTTATATTCGAAACAGGATATCCTGCTGCCGTTTTTCTGCCTTATCTCAAAAGCCGGAATTCTGAAATCAGTAGTTCCGTATGACGGATATTCCTGCATGGTATGCTGGAGAGAGAAAGCCGGATCATTTTCAAAGACATAAGCCAATAATGATCTTGCTTTTTTTTGAAACAAATGCGAAAATGATTCCCTGTCGTTTATTACCTTTCCGAAATAAAGGTTTCCAAGCTGATTGTTAGGCAATATTTTAATAATATAGCTGATGTTTTTATTATACAGATGAAATTCACCTGATTTTTCATGAAAGACAACTGGCATTTTTACCCTCCTGTACCTTTCATGTCCCTGAAAATCACATGGTCAGCCCGGATGTGGTTACACTCTGCATGAATTGTTTCTGGAATATAAAATAAATAAGTATCATCGGCCAGATTGCAAGAACAGAGGCTGCCATCAGGATGTTATACTTCACGGAATATGCGCTTTGGATTTTAGCCAAAGCAGATGCCAAAGTTGCATAGTCGGTGCTGGAATTTACTATTAAAGGCCACATGAGGTCTTTAAACGCAAATAATGCGGTAAATATGCTCAGCGCCACAAGTCCTGACCTGACCAAAGGCAGCATAATTAAAACAAACGTCTGGCCTATGTTGCATCCGTCAATTCTTGCCGCCTGTTCCAATTCGGCCGGAATGCTTCTGAAAAACTGGCGCATCAGAAAGGTTCCGAATGCACTTACCAGTCCTGGAAAAACCAATGCAAAAATTGTATTCCTTGCCCCAAGCTTATCTACCATAAGGTACTGGGGCACAATAAAAACCTGTGTAGGGATCATCATCTGGAACAGTACAATTCCAAAACAGAAATCCCTTCCGGGAAACTGAAGCCTTGCAAATGCATATCCGGCCATTGAACTGAAAGCAACGGCACAGACCACACGCCAGAAAATCATTGAAAAAGTATTATAGTACAATCTTAAAAAGTTATTTTGCCTTATTACATCAAAATAATTTTCAATTCTCCATTTCGCCGGGAAAAATATAAAAGGATTCATTTGAGTGGCTTCAGTAACGGATTTAAATGATGTAAGAATCATCCAGACAAACGGCATAATCATAATAAATGATCCTATTATGAGAAATATATGTATGATAATCCGGTAAGCTTTGCCCCTGACTGTCATTTTAATCCCCCTAGCCCATATAATTAACCCATTTTTTCTGAAGTTTAACCTGTATTACCGTAATAATCGAAATTATCAGAAGTAATACCATTACAATGGCTGAACCATAACCCTTGTTCAAATACTTGAATGAATTATTGTAAAACAGGTAAACCAATGATACTGTACTGTCATATGATGGTCTTGCCACATCAATCATCATATAGACTACGTCAAACACCTGCATGCACTGAATTACCGAAGTAGTAACTACAAAGAACAATGTGGGAGAAACCAGGGGTATGGTTATTTTGAAAAACTGAGTAACTGCATTTGCACCATCTATGTTAGAAGCTTCATAGTAAACAGCAGGAATTTCCTGAAGCCCGGCAAGAATAAGAACCATATTATAACCCGTTGTACTCCATATACTGATGATTGCTATTGATATCAGGGCTACCCTGGGATCGTCTATCCAATTAACAGGGTTTAGTCCTAATTGTTTCAAAACATAGTTAATAAGCCCGTAATGATAATTATAAAGCCATCTCCAGACCATTGTAACAGCCGCAGGAGTGGCAATTACAGGCATGTAATAAATACTGCGGTATATGCCCTTCCCTTTTATATTCTTATTGAGCAACACCGCTATAACGGCAGCCAAAAAAACACTTACCGGAACAACCAGTAAAGTATACAGCAGCGTATTTCTTACTGCATACCATACCTGTGTATCATTTATCAGTTTCCTGTAATTTTCCAACCCTACAAATATATTCCCCCGACCGAAATCACCGCTTTTAAAAAAACTTAAATAGAATGTCTGTATCGCCGGTATAATATTAAGAATTACAAGCCCGATTACCGTAGGAGCTATCAGGAACCAACCCCATAACCATTCATTTATTTTTGTCTTTTTCTTCCCATATATCATTTTTTCAATCCTTCCCGATATGCCGTTTTAGTGACTTTATAACGATGCGGCAACTCTGTTCAAGCTGCCGCATCATTAGTATTTTTATACTTATCCAAAACTTACCTTTCCTGTGCGAGACTTTCATTCATAACCGCTGCAGCATCCCTGCAGGCTTGTTCAACGGTTTTTTCACCCGTGAAAGCTCCTCTTAACTCTTCATAAACTTTGTCTTCCCAAACGGCTGTTGTATTTGAGTACGGCCTTATAACTGCATAATCCAGCATATCAATAAAGCATTTGATATTGAAAGTTTTATTGGATTCAACCCATGCGTCTGCCGTTCCCTTGTAAGCTGAAATTGCAATTCCAAGTTCTGCTTGTCTGAGCTGACCTTCTTCAGAGGCAAGGTATTCAACCCATTTCCATGCCGCATCTACGTTCCTGGTATTCGGTGCTATGGCATATCCAAGACCGTTATATATGGAAGCTCTTCCTCCGTCCGGGGCTGCAGGGAGTACCGTTACATCAAAGTTTTTTGCCATGTACTCGTTAGCGGCAAATCCCGAAAGATTCCACGAACCGAAGAATCCCATTGCGCAAAGGCCGTTCTGCATTGCCTCAGCCCGTTCTGCATCACCGAATATTACCGGGGATAATCCTTCCTTAACAAACTTTACATAGTATTCCATTGCTTCAATCGTCCTGGGATCATCATACCCTGATTTTTTATCAGGAGTAATAACCGTTCCGCCATTCTGATATATGAAATTATAGAAACCTTCCTGGTTATGCAGCGGAGCAAGAAAACCATACTGGGATTTATCCGGCTTTGTCAGCTTCCTGGCTGCTTCGTAAAGATCATTCCAAGTCCATGTATCATCAGGATATTCCAGGCCGGCTTCGTCAAACATCGTCTTGTTGTACCATAATCCTATGGTATCAAAATCCTTTGGTATGCAATATTGCTTGCCGTTATGATTATAAAGGGAAACCAGGCCTTCAGGATAATTCTTGAGGTCTATCCTGTCACTGGAAGCAATTAAACTATCCAGGGTCATTAACATATCATTGGAAGCATACCTGTAGAAGTTGTTCGAATGCATCCAGAATGTATCAGGCAAAGTACCTGCTGATGCTGCTGCATCCAGTGCTGTCCAGTAGTCTGACCATCCGTTTAGCTGAATTTCAATCTTTATGCCGGGATTTTTCTCGGTAAACTCTGCTGCCATTTTTTCAAATCCTACTGCCTGATTGCTGTCCCATAATGCATATGTAATGGTTACAGAACTTGCAGCTGCCGGTGTTTTTTCTCCGGAAGCATTCTCCTGTGAATTTGCAGGTTGTGTTGACGGCGATTTGTCCACTGCATTGTTACCGCAACCTGCCAGCATTGCCAATACAACAATTAATGACAGCATGACTGAAAAAGCACGTCTTTTCATAACTCAATTATCCCCCTTGTTACGGTTTTTTGACCATGTCTTTAGTCGTATGGTATAACAAATTCTGGACATATAGAATGGAATTGTGTGTTTCCTACATGGAAATATGTGATATTACCAAAAATGCATTGAAAAAACAGATTTAACAGGTATATATGCATAATTTTTGACACAATTGATTCATCAGAAAAATTAAAAGGGCGGTTCATTTACCGCCCTTTTATTTTTCTTAATCTAAAGCAGTTTTATTTATACTATTCATTTCCGTTGTCATCTGCTTTATCAGGAAGAATTGGTTTGTCTGAGAAAACTTTCTCTTCGTTGTCTTTGTCATCGTTTTCCCCGGCATTTTCCATCGTAGGTTTAATCATGTATTTTTCAAGTCTCGAATACACGTAAAAGTTTGTAATATAGCTGGTAAAGCCCATGCTGAACAAAATGAAAAGAAAATACCCGACTAACGGATAATAGAACGAGAAGAACAGGTACAGAAATACAACTATCAGAATCAGAAGATTGGGGAAAAATTTCATTATGGCAAACAAGAATGCATTCTTGTAAAGCTGCCTGATGTTTAAGTCAAAAGTGACCATCATCGGGTAGATATACATGCTCATCATCATGAATACAATAAAAGCCATGATGATAAAAGCCGTTGCAGCCGTCATCAACAGGTTATCTGTCTGGTAGGAAAGATAAAAATAAATGTCAAGAATAACAAGTATGGTTAAAACCATATTAATTATGCTCACAATCATGCTCTGCTTGAAATTTTTCCGTGCCTGTTCCTTGAAATCCCACCAGATGAATGCATGCTCTTCACGGGAATAATTTCGCAGAATGTATGTCATTCCGGCCTGGGCAGGTCCAACCGTTATCAGCGGCAGGCAGACAAAAATCGTCATCAGCGGGATTGTTCCGAAAAACAGGTTTGATGAAATCTCCTCGGGAGACAACGTCATATTCTGAGTCAGCAGTGCCTGAAGGTATACTGCAAAAATGAGAAGAATAAAGAGCGCCGGTATATTGAATACCCCGAACAGCAGGTTTACTTTTACAATATTCCAGAATTTCCTTCCCAGTACCTCAAAAAATATTCTGAACCTCGATTTCGGAGGTGCATCCTTGGGTACACCAGGCCCCTCTCTTGTAAAGTCAAACAATCCAAAAAATCCAGCCATAATTCTCCTCTTTTTCTTCTGACTTGATAATGATTAATTATCCAGTTCCTTAACTTTATACGAATTCTTCAGATAAAAGTTTAAACGCTTTTATTTGCAGTTAACTAAATTGTAACAGAACAAAAAAACTTGTTCAATATTAGGGAACGTAAAATACTACAATTTTCCGCCGCAATAAGGGCAGTAGTTATATTCCGGCGGTACATTGACCCTGCAGCTAATGCAGTATTTATACGGCATATAACCGCTTACCGGCTTTAAGTTTTCCGCCCTGATTTCAGTATACGGGTTTTTCTCAAACTCACTGCCCGTATACGGTTCAAGCTCATACAGCCTTCCGCAGCAGGAGGTTTTCACCATGTACCTTACATTCCATCTGAAGACCGGTATGAAAAACATATGAAAATACCTGTATGTTTTGTACACTTCATACCTGGCCAGGCTTCCGCATGACGGGCATATTATGTTGTTATATGCACCTATATATTTTTCCTTGTCCTGTATACCAAATACACCAAAGAAAAACATACAATCCTCTCTTTTTTCCGTATGTACTTATCTATATATATATTTATCCATCCTGTGTACCAATATCAACAGAAAAATAAGAAACAGCAGCTCTACTGCAGCATATCTTTAAGCATTTTGAGGCTGCTTTTTTATCTTTTCATTTTCGGCCTTGATCTCCAGTGCACCATATATTCCCAGTTATTTTAAACTTTGCTCTTTCACCATTCTCAGATATTCCCTCATTCCGTCTTCTTCATCCTGCCGGTAGGTAAAGCCGAAATACGCCGCAACTTCCACTGCCAGTGCATGAAACAAATCGCACATCGTATCAACGGCTTTCCATATGTCTGCATAATCGCTGCCCGGGTAAGTGGCTTTATACTGTGCATATATTTCCGGGGAAAGATACTTTTTATAATACTTGCCTTCCTTGCCCGTGGAAATACTGAACCCGTAATGTACGCCGATATAGTAATTGATCATGTCATGCAGTTCGGAACGAACCACGCAATTCAGCATGTGCATGACGTATGGAAGTTCGTCCCGTGCTATGCCCTTCGCCACATTGTTCAGGCACCACCAGAAGTTGTTGCAGCAGGAGTAAAAGAAAAGAGCATCCGGTGGTTTAATAGACCAGTAATTATCATCAACAACCAGTCTGACAGGCAGAAAACCTCGGCCATTGTCCTTATCAAGCAGAATAACGGCAGGCTCTCCGTTATCCTTATATTCTCTGTAATCAAAAGTAAGGTCGATGCGAATCCCGTCAGGGTAAATCATCATGTAATTGAAAGTTCCATCACCGGCAGGGTAGCGCATGGTTTCAGGCATCTGCATGATCAGGGGCTTTCCGAAATGTTCTTTAACCCATGAAGGATTATTATAGAAAGGTGCAATGTCCGTAACAAAAAAAGTAATGTCGTAATCCTGGTAAATGTCCTTCGGTACGGCAGGGTTTGCCCGAGAACCGGACAGCAGTACAGCCCGTATCCGCTCATCAGCCTTCGCAACACTTAAAATTAAATCCATAACTTCTTGTTCAGTTCGCAATATCAGTCACCGGCCCTTTGCATAAATTCAGCAGCATAAGTTTTTCTGGACAGTCACAGAATCTGAATTCCAATTAATATCTGTTTTGCTCATGAAAAGCACATACTCGGTTGCGTTTTTAAACTGAACATTTTATGGCTCCTCCTGCCGTAAAAATTTTCTGCCCGTTCACATATAACGGTTCCGATTTCTCTGTCCCAATCATTTAAGGCCTTCTTTTATCTTCCCATACATATCAGGACTTTATGAAACCATTGGCATTTGACCGTTTGAAACACAAATCAGACAGTCAATGGCATCACATATTAAGCAGAACTCTTTAGGCATTACAGCCTTGCTTTTGCCCGGACCTAATCCGCCAATTGATTTTTTGGCTTATTCCCGAAAAGCATTCATATTTTATATCGAAACATGCAGGCAAACCTTTACATTCAGGGATTAAAAAAACCGGTTCCCGAATATACAACCATTCGGTATCGTATCTTTACAGGTACTTTTTCCCTTTATTTCATCCTAAAGCCCTCCATAATCAGGCTTAATTGAATTTAAGGACAGGCAAACTGCGGTATATTGACAGCCCGGATGATCATATGATATTATTAGACCGTACGGTTTAGACCGGTTGGTCTACAACGGTGATGATCCTGGCTTAACTCTGTGATGATCACGGTTATTATACGACACTGGCCCAGCTTTCAAATTGAATGCTGACTGCAGTTAACAGATGCATCTTTGAATATAACCATCGGGGGTACTGCATGAAAAAACGCAGTTTCAACTACCATGCACTAATTGGAGAAAATAACCCTCTGCTGCGCTTTCCGGAACTGAAAGAAGCAGCCATTGACGAATTCGCCGCAAGAAAATACGCAGATGCATCCCTCAATGATATCCTCAGGAAAGCCGGCATGAGCAAAGGCAGTTTCTATCATCACTTTGGCGACAAATTCGGGCTTTACCTTGCCATGATGGACATACTGGTTCAAAAAAAGCTCTCTTTCTTTTATCCGCTTATGCGGGAAAACTTCAGCACCGATGACTTTTTCGGCATGCTCAAAAAAATGATGCAGGCGACCGCGGAATTCATGATGTCTGATGAACGGATGCATCACATTTCCAATAAGCTGATGGAAGAAGATGACGAATTCCGCAACCGGTTATTCGGTTTCTTTGGTTTCGACTACTATAAATCCTTCAGTGAATGGGTTTACCAGGCTGTTCAGTCCGGACAGATCGACAGCAGCTACCCGCCCGGGTTTGTAGTCAAACTGATTGAGATCCTCTTTGCAAACATCGACAAATTTGTTACAGGCGTACCCGGAAACCTTCTTGAAACAGCCATCCAGGTCATAGATGTGATACAGTACGGAATAACCGGGAATCCTCCGGCTTCTGACAATTATCAGAACAGAACGGATAACAGGCAAACTAAAGGAAAGGGGTAACGTCATGGGAACTGCTTTCAGTGTCAAAGACCTGTACTTCAGGTATCCGTCCTCCGGTGAAGATACCATAAGGGGTATCTCCTTTGATGTGCATGAAGGTGAAATCTTCGGGCTTTTGGGCCCATCCGGGGCAGGAAAATCCACTACCCAGAAAATACTGGTCAAGCTGCTTGACGGTTACAGGGGCAGTGTCAGATACTTCGGCAAAGACCTAAGGAGTATTGATAATTCGTATTATGAAGAAATTGGCGTCGGTTTTGAGATGCCGGTACATTTTACCAAACTGACCGCCCTGGAAAACATGCAGTTTTTCGCAGGCTTCTACAAAAACACCGCTGATATCCGGGAACTGATGGAAAGGGTAGGCCTGTGGGAATACCGCAATATGAAAGTCGGCGAATATTCCAAGGGTATGAAGGTACGCCTGAATTTCGTCAGGGCCATGCTCAACAACCCTAAGGTCTTGTTCCTCGATGAGGTGACCAATGGGCTTGATCCCGGAAATGCCAGGATCATCAAGGATATGATAAGCGAATTCCGGGACCGTGGCGGCACTGTGTTTCTGACCACACATTTAATGAATGATGTGGAACATCTTTGTGACAGGGTGGCCTTCTGTGTCGGCGGCAAACTGGTCGAAATCTCAACGCCCAGGGATCTGAAACTGAAATACGGCAAGCGCGAGGTCAAAGTTGAATACAGGGACAACGGGGTTTTAAAAACCGCTGTCTTCCTCCTTGATGGCATAGGTTTCAACGGAGAGTTCATCAACCTTCTTAAGACTGCAGACATCGAGACCATCCACAGCGGCGAGACAACGATGGAAGATATTTTCATTACGGTGACAGGGGTGAAACTGAATGGACAAACTGTTCAGGCTGATTAAAGGCGAAACCATAAGGCTTTATAAATACAAGATCCTCCCTGTCAGTCTGGTCACCTCTGTTCTGTGGATCGTATTGTTCCTGTTTCTCACTGCCGAAGAAGCCCGCAAAATGGCTCCGCTGGTGATATTTATCGACACAGCCGTCATGTCGGTTTTGCTCCTGGGTGCGTCACACCACCTGGAAAAACAGGATGGCACAATACGTACCATGATGGTGATGCCTGTATCCCTGGGACAGATTATCACGGCCAAAACCGTCGCTTCCATGTTCCTCGCCATGGAATCCGCCGTTATTACTTCCCTTGCTGTGTTCCTAATCCACAGGATAACTTTCAACTACGCATCGCTGTTTCTGTTTATTGCCATTTCCGGTGCTGCCCATGCAGCAATAGGCTTCGTCCTTTCCCTGAACAGCAGGGATTTCTCTTCCATGTTGGGTTTGCTGGCAGCATACATGTTTATTTTTACCATACCTTCAATCCTGTTCAGCTTTCAAATCATCGACACCAGATACGAATGGCTGCTTATGATTTCACCTTCCCATTCGGCAAACCATCTCATTGCCTCAGCCGTTATGGAAGAGTATAAGCCCGGCCTGGTCATTGCAGGATGCCTGTACCTTGTGTTCCTGGCTGCAGTGCTTTTCAAATTTGCCGTTTTTCCGAAGTTCAGGGACAACGCTGTAAGGGGGTAACAAGATGCGCAAATATCTGTCATTGCTGAAATACGAAGCTAAAAACATTATTCGCGATCCCATGAATATCTACATGTGTACCTTCCCTATAATTATCCTTGCTTTATCATCCTTTATCTTTCCTATGATCTTTGAATCCATCGATCCTATGAAAGGGGACGTACTCAGGATGACCATGCTCCTGCTGATTTTTGTCATCCTTGCTTTCGGACCCTTTTTCCTTGCAGCCTTGGCCACCTTTCTTTTGCTGGAGCATAAGGATGAGCACACATTGAGCACCATTGCCGTTACTCCGGCAGGCACATCCGGCTACATAAGGTTCAAACTGGCATATATCTACCTGATGTCGGTAGCCGGAAACATCATAGTTCTTGCAGGAACCAAAATCCTTGCAGGCGACAGGTATTCCGTGATGGGCTTTTCACTATTTGACGGAATTGAGCTTACGCATATTATTTTCTTTTCGCTGGTCAACGGGCTGCTTACCCCCGCATTAGGTCTGCTGCAGGGCGCATTGGCCAGAAACAAGGTGGAAGGCTTTGCAATGATCAAGGGTACAGGGATCCTGGCCCTGGTTCCGGCACTTATGGTACTGGAAACCTTCCAGGGGAAAATGCAGTACCTGCTGGGTGTTTTCCCGAATTTCTGGAGCATCCGGGGCATGCTGCTTGAATTCATGCCCGTAAAGACGGGTTCCGATCTGAGCTTTCCGGCATATCTCCTGATAGGTGCCGTATACAACCTGTTGCTTTTATTTTTCGCTTACAGGTATTTCCTTAAGAAAGCTGAATATTAGGCCGTAGACGTGGTACTGTCTTAGCGCAACTTCCCATTTTTTCCGTTTTGCCCTTTCGGCCCGGTCCGTCCCTGAACAGTTTTCTGTTGCTCCCGGCGCATTATATGTTTCGGAAGTTTCGTTAATTGTAACATCCTGCATGGCAGGTAATATTTATCCGCTTGCTTAAAATATAAATTCCATTATTAAATGCTGCGAATAATATATGTAAATCCATACGGTCAAAAACAACGAAATCTATATATATTTTATACATCAGCAATCAGAATATCTTCAGTATTATAATCCAGTTTTTTTCGATCCTGCCGCAGGTAAAAACGAAGGCACCGCCATATGATCTTGGTTTTTCTGAAATCGAGTTTATATAAAGCCAGTCCGGTTTTCACTTCGTCCATCTCTCAAAAACAAGCAGATTAAAACTGTTAATTTCAGCCTTCAATGAGGCAGGATACCTGCGCCCTTTTATTTTTTAGGATATGCTATAAAAAAGAACCTTGGGAATCTGAAAATTATATCACCGTTTTGTTGCCTGGGATATCTTTGAATAAGGTTTTCCAGCATCTCGTTTTCAAACTCCGATTTCCTGCTTTCAGGCAAAACTTCGAAAACAGGGCGCAAACCGGTACCCCGGTACCATTCCAGGATGTCATTATGGGACTTCATTACATGATAGTAGATCGTTTCCCATATGCAAAACTCCTCTGATATCTCAGCAAGAATATCATAATATTCGCTTTGAGTAAGCGTATAATTTACCTGGGATTCTGTGAAATATTTATTCCATTTTTCAGAAGACATGAGCTCTGTTTTGATCCTGTGCACCGGCTCATTTTGATTCATCGGTATCTGAACTGCCAGAATACCGTCTTTTTTCACCAGGCTTATCAGATTTCTTAAAAGATTCTTATGATCCGGCACCCATTGAATGCATGCATTAGAAAAAACAATATCAAAATCGCTGTCCATCTGTGACAGATCCTTGCTGACATCGCACAGCCTGAAATCCAGGTGAGGATATTTTTCCGCTGCTGCTTTGATCATTTCTTCTGACTTGTCAATTCCAAGTATATAAGCATTCGGATACCTGTTATACAGCACCTGTGTACTGTTTCCCGGTCCGCATCCCACGTCCAGTATTTTTTTGGGATTGGAGACATCTATACGGTTTACCAGGTCGACGGCCGGCTGTGTACGTTCATTTTTGAATTTCAGATATTGTTCCGGATTCCAGTTCATTTGTAAAAACCCCCAATAATGCCTATATTACAGTAAATATACACTAAAGTATAACAAAAACTGCCTGATATTGGCAAGAGTTATAAAAAAATAAGAGCCATACCGTTCATGGCCAGCTCCCAATAACATAATATTCAACGTTATGTATATTTTCCCCTGAACTTAAACAAGCTCAGCCCCGAGTTTATAGGCTTCCTTCAGTTTCACAGGAAATACCGTTTCATGGCGGGCTTTTTTCTCGTCCGGGTTGAAGACGGTCCAGTCAAACTTACTGTAATCATCCACCTGCAAAGTATTTCCGTATGTAATGACTTTTGTAGGACCGACAAAGCGTTCAAGCGTATTTTTATAGCGTTCCAGCATGGCAGTATAGCCTGTCCTGTCATAGTAACTTTCGTCACAGTTACTGGTATGAATAAGGAGTACAGGAATCATATGTTCATTACAGTTAGGCCGTTCTTTATTATACGTAAGGGACTGGAAAACCAACCGTTCATAAAGTGCCCTGAACCCTGCCGTCATTTCTGACAGGTAGTTTGGCGAACCAAGAATAAGGCCGTCAGCTTTCCGGATTTTTTCAAGCACATCGGTTAAACCATCCTTAACAACGCATTTTCCAAAGCTTTCAGGCAGTTTGCAGCCAAAACACGAAATACAGCCTTTATAATGTTCAAGCCTGTAGAGGTGTATGATCTCAGTTTCGGCTCCGGCCTTCCTCGCACCCATTGCAGCTGCTTCTACGAGCCGGGCCGTATTCCAGTTGATTCGCGGGCTGGCATTAACGGCAACAATATACTTCATTCTTTTCCCCTCCCCGTTCAGTACCCAAAATTATATTACAATTAAACAGATTCTGCAAACATCGTGGTTTGAATGCCTGGGTGTACAGTGTGACATACAGTAAAAGCATAAAAAAATGCCGCCGTGGAAATATCATTTTCTCATATAGGCGGCTTATTCAGGGAAGATTAGGTATTTATTTCTGCAGTTTATAAAGGTAGCTTGCGAGAATAGCGATGGTCCGTATTTTACTGTAACATTTTACAGGAGTTCTTCTATTTTGGCCCTGACTTCCTTCATATCGGCAGTGGGTTCAAACCGGGCAGCGATATTACCGTTCCTGTCAATAACGAACTTGGTAAAATTCCACTTAATATTGCCATTGTTTTTATAATCCTTGTCCATCTTTTCAACCAGCGGAGTAAGAACCTCTGCCATTGGACCTGTAAAACCCTGGAACTTGGTATTGGAAGTAAGCCATTTATAAAGGGGTATGGCATTATCGCCATTTACGTCAACTTTACTGAACTGAGGGAACGTGATGCCAAACCGTCCAACGCAGAAAGCATGAATCTCAGCATCAGTTCCGGGTGCCTGGTCAAACTGGTTGCACGGGAAATCAAGAATTTCAAATCCTTTATCATGATATTCATCATACATGGCCTGGAGATCATCGTACTGCGGGGTAAAACCGCATTCAGTGGCTGTATTCACAATAAGCAGGACTTTTCCGGCATACCGGGACAAATCCACTTCACTGCCGTCCTGCGCCTTAACCTTGAAATCGTAAACTTTCATATAGTTTACCTCCTTACTTGCAGAAGCCAACGCCATTTTTTGAAAAGATCGCTTCTGTTTCTTAATATTTACCCTGCTTTTCCTGTTTCAAATCGATAAAATTCTCTTTTTAGTTTTTTTCCCATTGGTGACGATTCGTTTCGTTTTTTATTTTTTATTGTAAACAGGATTTACTTATTCATTAAATAATTGCTAAAATGTCAAATATACTGTTTCAGAATCAGAAATGAGTCAAATGGGGGAATTTTATGATTCGGCCGCCTGCAGAAGATGCCCACCTGGTTTACAAAATAATGCTTTCTGCTTTTGAAGAATACAGGAATTCAGACACTCCTTCCGGCGCGCTTGCCGAGACGGTAAGCTCAATTGAAGAAGCTTTGAGAAATGGCTCGGAAATGGCCCTGCTTTATTATTTAAACGGGGTTCCTGCAGGTACGGTGAGATTCAGAACTGACAATAATTCTCTCTACTTCTTTCGTCTTTCGGTAATCCCGGAAGCAAGAAACAGGGGAATAGCGAAGGCCATGCTGGCATGGCTTGAAAATTATGCAAAGGAACATGGGTTAAACGAAATATGGTGCAAAGTCCGAAAATCAGTCCCGAGAAATATACGGCTGTATGAATCCGCCGGCTTTATTGTTTTCAGGGAAGAAACCAAGACATCTTCCAGCGGTGCAACAATACAAATCATATCCATGAAAAAGAAAATCAGCTAAAACGACATTAACAAGCTTCAACTGTATAATTAATCAGGAGGCCCTGCAGCCTCCTTTTCAATCTTAAGCCATCGTATCAGACTTCTGCAGCAGGTATATTGCACCGATGCTGTCAGCAACCATGTAAAAAAGACACATAGCAAAAAACAAAATGTTTTCTCCCGGTGAAAGACCTGTCTGGCTGAGTACCCCCATACCGACCGTCAGCAATGAATGCGGGAAAAATAAACCCAAACGGAAAACAT